>Ga0075429_100000570_pt1 | contig 28300 bp, 26 predicted proteins | sample RhiMetdeltSRZDD3_FD_75295 | JGI IMG/M metagenome (GOLD analysis project Ga0075429, IMG submission 75295) | Populus rhizosphere microbial communities from Tennessee, USA - Rhizosphere MetaG P. deltoides SRZDD3 | ecosystem: Host-associated > Plants > Roots > Rhizosphere > Soil | place: USA... | reverse complement strand
ACTGCGCATGCCGAGAAAATCGGCTTGAAAGTCCCGCTTAAACTGAAACATATTGGCGAGGTCGTCCGCACCGGGAAACCCCAGCTTCGCATAGTCGGCTGGTTCGACGGCGTTGTAGCGCACCTCCTGTCCCAGTGCCCTGCTGAGTGCAGCCGCCATTTGGGTGCCGGTGAGATGCTCTCCCGCAACTCCCACCGTCTTACCGATATAGTCACTGCCCTTCTTGAAAATGCTCAGCGCGCATGTCCCGATGTCCTCTACCGCGATGCCGGGCAGTTTCTTATCGGCCATCGGCATCGTGATCGCGAGCTTGCCGTCAGGTCCTTTTTTCGGCCCAGCCCCGAAGTAGATCAGGTTCTCCCAATAGAATGAGGTGTGATACAAGGTCGTCGGTACGCCAAGCCCGGTGAACTCCGCATTCGCCTCGCCCTTCGCGTCGAAATGCGGCACTTTATATTTTTCCATCAACGTCGGCATCCGGTTGTCCGTGAGCGGAACCCACCGTCGCGTGTCTTCGAGCGTGGACCAGATCACGTGTTGCAGGCCAACATCCTTCGCCGCCCGGGCTTGGGCCTTGGCTTGCGCCAGTTCCTTTTCCGGAGAAAAATGTTCCCAGTAATTGGTCAGGGCGAATGCGCCGTAGGCTCCCTCAAACGCTCGCTTGAGGCTCTCAATGTCGTCCAGATCAGCCGCGACCAGTTGGACCCCTAACTTGGCCAGGGCTTGGGCCTTCTCCGCATTGATGTCTCGAGTCAAAGCCCGGACTTGAAAGGCGCCGCCTTTGTCACGCACAATTGCGCGGACCAATCCCCCGCCCTGGGCTCCGGTGGCGCCTACAACCGCAATGATTTTCTTGTCAGCCATTTCACACCTCCTGGAATGATTTCCGCCTCTCGTCAAGGCTCAGGCCTTGCGCTGATCGAGACCTGTTTGTAGGCCGAAGGTGGCAAGTCGCGTTCCACAGACTGATCCAGGGGCCTGAATCAGCAAACCCGCTGAAACTCAACGCTGTTCCGTGCTCACAGACTGAGGGCGCTTCCAACTGACAGAAGTTGTGACGAAGCCAATTTGCCGATGTAACGGCGCGCTGCCGAAAGATCGGCGCGAGGCAGACGACCGGCCGTCAGATGCAGGAAGTTATCGATCACCGTCAAGTGGGGATGCTGTGGTCTGCTCAAAATACTGCCACGGGCATGAAGAACGCTGGCAGGCACGAAACAGCTACTGTGTTGCGGATTGCAGCTGGCGAGAGAGCGAAGCCTCGATCGCAGGGGCTATGCCGTCAATAACGGCGGCGAGCTATTTCACCAGCCACACGCGGTAGGTTTTCGCGGCGGCTGGTTTCGGTACCTGCAGAACGCCGATGGCGCCTGGGCTCATGACGTCTTCGCCGGTGATCGTTCGCCGCGCTTCGTAGTGACGGCTGACCAGGAGCAGGCCTTGCGCGTCATAGAAGTCCACCATGATATCGGCTGAGTCGCGCAAACCTCCCTGATAATGGGTATTGAGCCAATCCAATCGTTTGAGCGCCTGATACTGAATGACGAGCGTACCGGGACTCTCTTCTTTGACGCTGAGCAAGCGCAGCGCGCGGTTTTGGTCCAATCCTTCCTGGGGCATCTGTCCTCCAGCCAGTTGCACCCGGATGGCACGGGCGCTCTCATCGGCCGGCAGGTAAGCCTTGACTCGACAGAAGACCGTTCGCCCCTGTTCGCCTTGTTCCAAGATCTCTTGATCCTGCACGTGACGTGTTGCGAGTGTCCAGGCGATGTCGCGCAAGAGCAAGTGATCAACTATTGATGCCGTGTGCTCCCGGTACAGGGTCGAGTTCGTGACCGCTTGGCGGAGTGCCTCCCGGCAGGCAAGATCCTTGGCATCGGCGGGTCGTTCGGAGGCTTGAGCCTTGTAGCGGTAGTCTCCCCAGATCTCGAGACGGGTGCTGGTGGGTTCCGCTGCCTGAGCGGCGAGCGCGAAGAGTGCAATCGCAGGAACAAAAAGATGATGACTGATTATTCGATGGGCTGACATGTCCGCCTCCTCATTAAACAGGTGGCAAATTGTTCACCGCCCGGCGGTTATGCTACCACGCACGCGTCGCTGCTTCCACTCTCGGGACGCGGGCAACCGGCTTTGCCCGTCTCGGACAATGCCGATGGCTCATTGTTACGCAAACGGCCATTGATTCGTGTAGCCATTTTAATATGCGCGTATAAAAAATACTCAGGACAACAACAGGATAGCTTGACTTGCGTTTCGTGTTCACGCAGACTCACAATTTATGGATGACACGGAACAAACGCTGCTGGCCGGCCTCGCTGAGCGAGTCGGCATTGCGGCGGAATATCACGATATCAGCGGAGTCCGCCACGTCACGGCCGATCACACCAAGCGCGACATCCTTCGAGCGATGGGTTTTCAGGTTGATTCGATTGCGACACTCGCCGTCGCGGTCCGCGAATGGGATGAGGCACCTTGGCGCAGGCCCTGCGATCCCGTCCGCATCTTGCACGACGAGGAAGTGGGCGCACCCGTTGCCTGCTGTTTCGAGCTCGAAGACGGGAAGGAGCGCTCGGTCGTTGTGAAGTGGGAGTTGAAAGACGAATCCGGCCAGTTGTTGCAACAAGGTCAGGCCGGGCCGGGTCTGGCCGCGACTGAAGTGAAGTTTATTGACGGCGCGCGGCGCGCACGAGTTGAGCTGCCCGTCCCGACAGGTCTGGCGCTTGGATACTATGATCTCATTATTCGTGCCGAGGGCCTGGTCGGCGGTTCGACCGGCACTCTCAGGCTGATCGTGGCACCGCGGCAATGCTATGTCCCGACGGCATTGGAGGTGGGCCAACGTTACTGGGGCTTGGCCCTTCAATTATACTCGCTATCCTCCGGACGCAATTGGGGCTGTGGAGATTTTACGGATCTGAATAAAATTGTCGACTGGGCCGGAAAAAGTTTGGGCGCCGCACTCATCGGCCTCAACCCGCTGCACGCCATCCGCAACACTGCGCCGCACCACACGAGTCCCTATGCGCCGTATAGCCGGCTGGCGATTAACGAATTATATATCGACCTCGAACGGCTTCCGGAGTTTTTCGCCTCAGAGGATGCGCAAAAGCAGTATCGCGCGCCGGAATTTCAAGCCACGGTCCAAGCGCTGCGCGAAAACCGGCGCGTGGATTACGATGCGATTGCGGCTGCCAAGCGCACGATGTTGGATCTGGCCTATCGGCAATTCCTCAAAGAGGCCTACACCGGCGTAGAGCCGAATCTCGAGCCCCAAACGGCCCGGGCCAAACTGCTCGAGCGATTCATCCAAGCTGAAGGCGAGGCGCTCGAACTCTACGCGATCTTCCAGGCACTTGAAGAGGAGCGGCGGTTGATTCAGTCGAAGCACGTCAGTTGGCAGGAGTGGCCCAAGCAGTTCTTGTCGCCGGGGTCCGCTGTCAGAGAATACGGCAAACGCCATCGGAAGCGGATTCGCTTTTTCCAATACATCCAGTGGATCGCCTCAGAACAGCTTCGTGAGATCCAGCGCACAGCCGAGGGCGCCGGGATGCCGATTGGTGTCTATAACGATCTGGCTTTGGGTGCGGAACGCACTGGAGCAGAGGCGTGGATGTACCAATCAGTGCTCGCGCTGAATGCTGACTGCGGCGCTCCGCCGGACGCGTTTGCTCCGGAGGGGCAGAACTGGGGGCTGCCGCCCGTCAATCCGGTGGCGTTGCGGCCGAGTCGTTATGAGTTGCTGATTCAACTGCTGCGACGGAATATGCGCTTTGGAGGTGCCATCCGGCTCGATCACGTGATGGCGCTGTGCCGGCTCTTCTGGATTCCCAAGGGCAAGGCTGCAGCGGAGGGCACGTACGTCCATTATCCGTTCGAGGATTTGTTGGCTATCATTGCTCTGGAAAGTGTTCGATCTAAAACAATTGTCATCGGGGAAGATCTCGGCACGGTTCCCGATTGGGTCAGAGACCAATTGTCGAAAGCCGGGGTGCTGTCGTATCGAGTCTTCTATTTCGAGCGGCGTGGTGACGGATCCTGGAAGGCCCCGAATGAATATCCGCAGCAGGCGCTCGCGGTCGTGACGACGCATGATTTGCCTACATTAACTGGATTTTGGTCCGGCGAGGACATCCAGCTACGCGCGGGCCTGGGCGCATTCCGGGATGAGGCTGGTCGTGGTCAAGCCTGGGAGGAACGGCAACGCGACAAAGGACGCATGTTGGCTGCCCTCAACAAGGAGGGGCTATTGCCCGATGGCGTCAGCGATGATCCGGCAGCCGTTCCGGCCATGACGCCGGCGCTGTGTCGGGCGATCCATGCTTACCTGTCGCGTACACCGTCATGGCTTGTGCTTGCGAATCTTGAGGACGGTCTGGAGGAAATTTCACAGACGAACCTGCCTGGAACGGTAGAAAACCATCCGAATTGGCGTCGAAAGTACGCCAGCCCCATTGAAAATCTTGTCGGTGATGAACGAATCCATGAGCTTGGCGCAACCTTGCGTTCGACCCGCCCGATCAGCTAAGACGCTGCACGACGCCCTCTGCACTACCTGGCAGCTTTGTGCTCCAGGCAAGAGACTTCACGCACGCCTCTGAAACGTGCCCTGTTCCGACTGCTGGTGTGTGCACAGTTGCGGATCTCTTCAGGCGCTTGTGGGTTGGTTGAGTTCCTACAGGTTCAGACATGCCCAAGCAGAAAAATTGGGTCATTCTTACCCTCGCGGCAGCAGTGTTTGTCGTCATCGTGGTGTCGGAAACCGTCGCGCCGGCGAATATCGTGGGCGCCTATGCCTTCGTATTGCCCATTCTGCTGGTCGCCACGCTTCATAGCCGCCCTTTAATGTTGGCGACGGTTGTCGCCTGCGTCGCGGCGACGTACCTGGGTCTGCTGCAGCCAACGAAGCCGGGCCGCTTCCAAGCGGCCGTCATCAATCGAACGGTCGTGGCCGGCGTCTTGCTGATTGTCGCCTACGTGTTGATGACTCGAGAAGAACGGAAAGTGCGGGAGGAAACGGCACGCCAGGCCTTGGCGCATCAAACGGAAAGTCTGCTACGAGCGAACGCCTTATTGGTCGATGCCAAGGATCAGTTGAACCGCTCGGAACGGTTGGCGGCAGTAGGGCAGTTGGTCGCATCGGTTGCTCACGAAGTGGGAACGCCCTTGCATTCCATCGCGTGGCACGTCCAAGCCCTTGGTGAGGAACCCAGTATTACGCCGGACATGAAAAAGCGGATCACTGTCATCGATGAACAGCTGAATCGTGTGGTGCGCATCATCCAGGACCTCCTCTCGTCTACGAGGCAACGGAAACCGGACCCGAAATGGATGTCGGTGGACGAGGTCATCACGCCGGCCACAGTGTTGATGGAGCCGGCCTTTCATGCGAAAGGCGTCACGTTGTCGAGCGAAATGGCCATCGGCATCCCCTCGGTCTGGGCGGATGCGGAACGGCTCCATCAGGTCCTCGTGAACTTGCTGACCAACGCGCTGGCTGCAACCGGACAGGCTGGGACGGTCGCGGTGCATGCGGGCGCGCGTGCCGCGACTGCGGAAGAACTGGATGCCGGCCAGCGGGTCGCCCCCGACATGTCGCCGATGGTCGTCACGATCGCCGTTCGTGATACGGGGGTGGGCATGCCACAATCGGATGTTCAGCGGGCCTTCCAACCGTTCTTTACCACCAAGGAGGTTGGCAAGGGGACAGGCTTAGGTCTATTCTTGAGCCGGGAAACCGTGCTCGCTCACGGCGGGACACTGTCGTTGATGAGCGAACAGGGACGAGGAACAACGGTCACGATCAGCCTGCCCGGAAAAGTCTTCGTGCCGGAAGGGCTAGCCTAGAGGATGTCATGCAGGCAGCGAAAATCTTAGTCGTCGATGATGATGCCGTGGCTCGGGAGCTTTTAGCCGAGGCGCTGAAGAAAGAGGGGTACGATGTCGAAGCGTTCGGCAGCGGCGAAGCGGCCATTGCCAGGGGACGGGAAGGCCGGGTCGATTTAGTGCTTACGGATATCCGTATGGGCGCCGTAGATGGGCTGACTGTTCTGCGAGAGTTCAAGCGCATGAGTCAGGATACCGCGATCGTAGTCTTGACCGCCTTCGGATCGTTGGAGGGAGCAATTGAGGCGATCAAACAGGGTGCATACGACTATCTGGCCAAGCCCTTTAAGAAGGAGGAGATCAAGCTCGTCGTTCAACGCAGCCTCGACCACTGCCGCTTGTTACGAGAGAATACAAAATTCCGTGAAGAACTCAAGAGTAAGGACGAATGGTCGCCGCTGGTCGGGAGCAGCCCGGCAATGCTGGAAGTCTACAAGCTGGTCGCCCGTGTGTCCGAGAGCAAGAGCACGGTGTTGTTGCAAGGAGAGAGCGGGACGGGGAAAGAGTTAATCGCACGCGCCATCCATGGGAACAGCCCGAGACGCGACAAGCCTTTTGTCCCGGTGAATTGCGGAGCCTTGCCGGACACGCTGCTCGAATCGGAAATGTTTGGCTACGAGAAGGGCGCGTTCACAGGGGCGGTCGGGACGAAGACCGGCCTGTTCGAATCGGCCAACGGCGGCACGCTGTTTCTCGACGAGGTCGGCGAGCTCGGACAGGCTCTGCAAGTAAAGTTGTTGCGCGTCATGCAGGATCATGAGGTTCGCCGTGTAGGCGGGACGCATTCCATCAAAGTGGACGTGCGAATCATTGCCGCAACCAATCGGGACTTGGAACAATTCGTCAAGGAAGGAAAATTCCGAGACGACTTGTTTTATCGCTTGAACGTCGTCCGGATCACCTTGCCGTCCTTAACCGAGCGGCAGGAGGACATTCCCATGCTCGCCCATCATTTTCTGCAGAAGTGTGCCGCCGGCACGACAACTGCCGTGCGAGGTTTTCATCCGGATACCATGGACATCCTGAAACGATACCGGTGGCCGGGTAATGTTCGTGAGTTGGAGAATGCGATCGAACGCGCCGTCTCGCTCAGTCACGGACCGCTCCTGACGCCGGATGATTTGCCTGCTGCAATTCACCAGGTTCCGATTCGTGCCGACGCCAAGCCTGAGTCACCGGAAGCTACAGAGCCGGTGTGTCTTACCCTCGAGGAAGTTGAAAAGCGGCATTTGTTGCGCGTGCTCAAGGAAACCAAAGGGAATAAGGTGAAAGCGTCTAAGATCCTGGGTATCGATCGTCGGACCCTCTATCGTATGGCGGAACGTTTTGGATTGGATCTCGGGGATGAAGTCGAGGGAACCGAGAAGGAGACTGTGTAGCTGTTAGAGAATGTGTAAGGCGTTTTTGATCAGCCGAAGTTGGTTCTCCGCACTCTGAGGCAGAGGCGTCGGTGAATCCTCCCACCGCGTAAAAATTCCATCCTTTCCGTCATACTGCACATGCAGTCTGAGTCTGCTTGTTTGCTCGTCGGTGGATGTGACCAAAGCATTGATACGACTTCTACCCGTGCCGAATCGCCAGTGCAATAACCCATCCCAGGGTCCACCGATTTCTTTCCGGTATGTGGTTGTCAAATTCTGGTCGTCCTCTGGGCTCACGTCGTATCCGCCATCAGTCAGCACTTGGATGACCGCCATCCGAACGTCCGCGGCCGATGCAGGCAGCGTGACGTCGATCACGTCGGGGTCATGGGGTATAGTCGGCCCGGCGCAGGCCACGCCGGTGAGGAACGATAGGGCAAGCAGAAGCTGAGGGCTGCGCAAAGTCACTTTGCCTTCGTGTCCTTCAACCGGTAGACAAGATGCGTATCCGTTTGTGAGACTCCGTCTATCGTATGGATACGGCTCAGAACCAGTTGTGTCAATGCATCTTGGTCGGGTACTTCAACGACCGCGATGATATCCGGTTTGCCCCAACACGGATCGATGGTTTTGATCTGTTTAATCTCCCCAAGGGCTCGCACGACACGGCTCGTTTGTCCCGGCAAGACGTGAATCAAAACATACGCCCGATCGGCCATGACCACTCCACCGTCTACCGGTGCATGGATCGTACAAGGCACCGCCGGAATGGCAGGCTCTTTGCCAACGTAGCGGATACCTGAAGCACCTGTCAATGTGGCGGAAGCGGGTCCAGGGCGTTGAGACGGACCGGCGGTAGCGGGTTTCGGTCTCTTCATACCTGCCTCACTTTGGTGCGACGACTATCTCGACGGTAAACTGTTCACTGGTGCTGGTCAATTCAGTTTCTAACCCTCGCGGGTTGCCAATGCGGCCGTCTGGATCGTAGATGAAACACAACAACGAGGTGCATCGCCCCCGGCCTCGATACCGCTCGATGTCCGCCCTCACCTGGTCTTTTAGGTCCGTCATCGTGAGTCCGGCGCGTGTTTTCTTCGTGACGACTGCCAGACGGTCGTGATTTAGAAGAAAGGTCGTCCGAGAGGCTCCGTTCGTATACCCTGGAGTCCATTCGTCCGTGCTGATGTCGTCAAACTGTAAGCGCAAAAGGGCGTGAAGCAGATCCTGGACGTCCGATTCGTCTTCGATGCTCACGCTCGACCGATATTCGGCACGCAACCGTAGTTGCCGGGCGACAAAATGAAAGCGTTGGCAGATATTTTTCGTGATTGATAGATGGTCGGCTTCGGGCAGCGAAGTTTGAGCTGAGACGGGTGGAGCGGCGGAAGGCGAACTTCCGGTCGTCGTTGTTGTTGGCCGTGATGGTGCCGCTTCTTTTGTCGTCGGTTCAGATGGTGACAATACAGGTGGTGAAGGTGAAGGAGGCGGCGCAACTGCGCTTGGTGCTTGAACTGTCGGCATCGGTTTCGTCTCCTGCGTTCGAAACAACGATGAGATGGGCTCGATGGGCACGCGTGGGGGTATCGATTGAGAGGATGAGGCCGCACTCACCTCCACAGGGGACGGGGGGGCAGTAGGGGCAGTCATGGGTTCAGGGACAGCCGCTGCCTGCTCTGTTGTGGTGGTCCGTGCCACGTGAAGGATTACTGGCGGCGCTGACATCATTGAAGAGGTAGTTGATGGGGCCGCTGCCTGAGGTGTTGTAGATGGAGGTACCAGCGTCATCGATGGGCGAGCGTGCTCGGTCGGATGTTGGGGCGGCTCTGGAGTCGTGGGTTTTAGGCCTTGAAGCTCAAGCTTCCGATCCTCCAAGGACGCTACCAGACTTCTGATGAGGGCAGCGGTCTGCTTAGGTTCGGAAAACTTATGGTGGCGATGCGCTTGGAATTCAGGGGACTTGTCCCCAAAGGTGCGTTTAATGCACTCACGAAGCTGAAGTTCAGTTCTGGCCTTTGCCCCCTCCAGATAAGGAAACCCTTCTCGTCCAAGGTCCTCGACGGTCGGAAGGAATGCTTGCAATTGCTCGATGCTTTGTGTCAGGTCGTCGATCGCAGTTGTCTTCGACCGCGCCCGCTCCGATTTTGCACGTGCCATAGATGTGCGCAAAGTGTAGCCCACGTCCTGTAGATAGGCAACAAAACAGAAGAAAATCGGCAAAGTCCATTTCGGTCATCGGGCAGCAGATTACATGAAAGCATCTCAGGCGGCGACGTCCAGAGAATCCTCCTGGCCGCGTACCGCAACCGGTTCTGGAGTTACTGACTGCTGCGCTTCCGCCGAAGCCATAGCCGCTGCGTGGAGCTGACGGTTTTTCTCGATCACGGGATCGAACACATGTCCGCAATTGATGCAGCGCCAGCCTTGCAGCCACCATTCGCCGCCACTTTCCTGTAGATCCAGGAAGTGGTCCCGTGCCATGTACCCCTGACAACGTCGGCAAGTCATAATGCCCTCCCTTTGTTTACGCTCGCATCAAGCCTAACTGGTACGAAACCTCCTGTTGAGACCCAAAAGCGGTACTTCGAAAGGGTGGGCGTAGATTAGGGAGACGGTCAGAGGGTCTGCCGACAGGCCAATTCGCCGTTGAAGAGAATACGCAATATGACTGTATTCATTGCCGATTCATCCAATTGGTTGATGTGGCAAGGAGGTCGAAAGGAGCCGCAGACGAGGGGCATATGTATCGACGCAAACGGGTAGACGACGACGAAGAATGAGTTTCGAGTGGAGCAGAGAAGGGGATGGTTAGCGCTTAATGCGGACGAGAGGACTGTGGATTGTCGTTGTTTTCGACGGGATTTGAAAGAGCGATGTCGAAATGACTTGGATAGTACTGCCTTTTCCAATCGATATAGCTCAGCTGAAGTAATGCAATATAATTTTCAAGACACAGTCGATCGAAATCATCGAGATGCATACCGGCGGCCATCGCCTCTCGAAGTTCGCGAACCGAGGTAAAGAATTTTTTTACCGCTGGTTCATCCATAAGCCGATTCTACCACGCTCCCTACTCATAGCAATATGATTTCTAAGCTGTTTTTGTGCGATTTGGCCTACGGGGACGTTCCCGGGAAATGAACTACGACGGCCGGCATCGGCAAATGTGACTAGAGAGTGGATCCCGAGAGCGAAGTTTGGTGCCCCCGATACGAATCGAACGTACGACCCGCGGTTTAGGAAACCGCTGCTCTATCCAACTGAGCTACGGGGGCCTGGCTTGAATTTAGCGCACTTACGCGAAGTGTGTCCAGGGAACAAGGTCGCGGGTTGTCGATATGAGGATTTTTGGGTAATGTGGGTGCATGAGAAGCTTTCTGTCCCTATCCGAACTCGGGGCCGTGGTGTTGGTGTTAGCCCTCCTGCCGGCGAACAACGCCTGGCCTCTCGATAATCCTGAAAAAGTGATCGAGGAGACCTGCACACGCGAGTGGTCTCATAATTCTCGCATGCGGGCCGCCTGTATCGAGCAGCAGAACAGCGTACTCGAGAAATCCCGCTCGACTCCGGTCGACCCTCGTCTTCAGCATGAGGATCTCTCGCTTATCCAGGAACGATGTGAGAAGAATTGGCCCGATGACGTGCGAATGCGTCTTCAATGCCAACAGCAGGAGATGCGAGCCTTTCAAAAATTGCAGGGTCCTCCACCGAAGGGTGTCAGCTTACAAGACTACTCAGTTGCCGTCGCCCAGTGCTCCAGGGAATTTCCGGATGATTATCGTCTGCGAGCGCGGTGCATGGACGAGCAGATCGCGGAAAAACGCAGGTCTCAGGAACCGATCGACCGGAGTACGACCCAATGATCAACCGGACGATCCCCCGGGTCCCGCAACCAAATCAGTTATGGGGGGGATTTGCTGCAGGAGGTCCGAGCGGATTTGATAGATTCCAGGCAGCCGGTGGCCGCTCGCGAAGGCAAGGCCGTTGGCTTGGTCGCCAATTAACAGTTTGCCCGTCACTTTTCCATCCCTTCCCGTTGCGACGAATTCCGCCACCGGGTTCACCAATCCATAAGGCGCCAGAGGACCGGCTTGTTTGAGCACCCGCTCTTCCGCGGGAACGTTAGCCACACGGCTGACGAGCAGGTTGACGACCTGCTGGTTGAGTTTTTCAGCCGGACGATCTTCAAGGACCCATTCCCCATTCTGATTAATCAGTGTGTACCGCTCGGAGCGTGTCTTCACACTGAGTAGGGCAATGTCGTGTTCTTCTGCGCCGAGAAGGCGCTTGTCCTGCAGGGCATAGAGGTCCTTGGTGAATTCCTTGACGAAGGTCGGATTCACTCGAAAAAGCGGCGCATCCGGCGTTGTTTCTGCGATGGCTTCGCCGCTTGACGGGTTCGGCTGGTACAGCTTGACGGTTTGGTCGGTATCCTCTGCGTGAACGGTGATTTTGACCTTGGGTTGCTTCAGTGTCCGGGCCAGCGTGTCGCGAGCCGGGGGGTCTACGATGCCCATGGCCTTTAGATCTTCCAGCCGAAAGAGCAGCATTCTCACTTCATTGATATCGGCTTCTGCTTCAACAGGATAGCGAATCTTCCATTTGGGTTTGGGTTTGTCGCTGACCCGATACAGCACTATTTCGGTTGTGGGATAGGTCAGGCGGATTCGATCGACCGTCCCTGATGTCAGGTGAAGGAGGTCTTTCCTTCGGAAGGTCATGAGCGACTTATTCACAAAATCTTTAGGAGAAAGATCGGTCAGGAGTACCGCATGGTCGGATTTGCGGAGAACGTACAATGTAGAGGTAAGCGGACCCGTGTCACCGATGAGAAAAGTGTCCGATATGCTCCCCGCCTGGATTTCGAGAGTAGTGACCGGCGTGTCGAGTCCGAACGGGGCCAGCGAGGTGGGGTTGGCTTCCACCACCCGATGAACTGATCCTAAGGCGATCGCACGAATCAGACCGCTGATTTCACGAGTGTCCGTTTCTGCTCGGAGAGGTTTAATCAGCAACCATCCCTTATCCGGTTTTCGTTCAAAGACGAGTTCCTCGCGGTCCGTCTTGAACGTCAATGAAGTAAGAGCCTGTTCATCGATTGTCAGCAGTTTCTTTTTCGTGGTTGCTTCACGTTCCTGGGAATCTTTGGCTGGAAACTCGACGAGGTAGAGATAGAGACCCAGCGCGGAAAACACGAGAGCCATGGCAGCTGTAGGCCAGTAGCGCTTCATTAAAGGCGTCGTCGTTTGCGCCAGACCTGAACTCCCGCGATGAGCACCAGGGCGGGCAGAAAAATGACCTGTAGATAGAGGAGGGTGCGCTCTTGAGCTGGATTGGGAACAAATGGCCGGAACACCTGGTCTCTGGGACCAATGCTGATCATGTCCCGGTCTTGAGCCAACCAGGCGACGGTATGGAGGAAGAAGTCACTGTTGCCGGGGAAGTTCACGAAGGCGTTACTCGCGAAGGTCGAATTCCCGATGACTACGATGGCAGATTTGGGTTTACCTTCCGCCGGAGCTGTTTTTGGAGCGAGGGCAGCGGCCATGGGTAGTGGGCCCTTGATATCTTCTTTCTCATTCAGGCTGACAACCCGGCCCTTCAAATCGGTTTCCGCCCAGCTATTGGGGGACGTGCGGGCGAGCGGCACAAAATCCCATTCTTTGCCTATTTGATCATCGAACGTGATGTGCCGTGCAAGAGGGAATAGCACGGCGGCAGTGATGTCTTGCGTAATCTCATGCTCGGTGAAGGTCCTCACCAGCAGGGCGGTTAGGTCTCCTTGGGCCAACCGGTCCTGCAAATCAACGAGCACTCCACGGCCCAAGCCAATACCCCACCGGCTCAGTAGAGCTGTGAAATCCGCCTGTGTGTCGGGATCGACCATCAACAGCAGATGTCCCCCTTTTTCGACATATGCGTGAATGCGATTCAATTCATCGTTGGTCAGGGGTTTACGCGGACCGACAATCGCCAGGATGGCGGTATTATCTGGTACCGCCGTTTGAGTCAGCAGGCTTAGAGTCCCGATTTCGTACCCTTGTTTGACCAGGATTTCCTTGGCCAGCGAAAATCCGGTGCGATCGCGGTTTTCGGTGCCGGGTTCCCCGTGACCCTCCAAAAACATGACCCGCTTCTTGTCGTCTTTCGACACACGAATAAGCGCACCGGTGAGCTCGGCTTCCGAAGGATTCGTCACGCGAACGGTTTGCAGGCCGCTTTCGAATATGGCGGTATCGCTTCTCGTGATGCCATAGCTCTGGGCCATTTTGGGCTGTCGTTCCGGGTCTACGAATTCAACCGCAATCTTTGAACTCGCCTGGCGGTAGCTGTCCAGACGCTCTTTGTATGACTGGTAGCCGGGGTCCTTTTCACGCGTAAAGACCGTAACCTTGACGTCGCGCGGCAGGCTCCGGATCACGCGGTGCGTTTGCGGCGCAAGTGAAAAGTTTTGGTTTTCTGAAAAGTCCCATCGAACCGAGTGACGCGCGGCAAGGAAATTCACGATGCCAAGGATGCCGAGGAACAACAACACCATCAGCAGGCTATTCGCGCCCATTCGGGTCGAGCGGCGTGATGAGAAAGTCTTGAACGCGTCGCGGTGTACGACCAAAAAGAGGATTAAGCAGAGCAATGCGAGACTCTCGGCACCCGTCACGAGCCACAGTTGTTCCGGCGAGAAGATGTAGGCCGCTACGCCGCCGAGCGCGAGCACAGATCCGATCACTCCAAGAGGGATGGTCTTGAGGTTCATTTCCACCTGGTGGAGTCTATGACGCGATGCGTGAGAAACAGCATAAGAATCAGTGCAGTGACAAAATACACCAGGTCCTTTGTGTCAATGAGTCCGCGGACCAAGTGGTCATAATGTTCCATAAACGACAGGTAGGACACGACCTGGCCGGCCGTGCTGTCACCAAGGAGAGATCCAAGTCCTGCCAGCAACCAGAGCAAGAGCAAGAGGCCGAAGCTCACGAACGCTGCCACCACTTGGTTCTCGGTCAAAGCCGAAGCGAGCACGCCAACAGACAGAAAGAGTGCCCCCAGTAGCGCCAGACCGAGATAACCGGTCAGAACCGGATACCAATCGAAATCGCTGAATAATGACAAAGTTAACGGGATGAGTGTGGTCAGGCCGAGTAACCCCAAAAACAACACAAACACACTCATGAACTTGCCCGCGACGATTTCGTGCAGGCCGATTGGAGAGGTCATGAGCAGTTCGAACGTCCGAAGTTTCTTCTCTTCCGCGAAGAGTCGCATGGTCAGAATGGGAAGGATAATCAACAAGACGAAGCGAATGCTGCTAAACAGGTTTCGAAACACCAGGTCGTTTAAATTGATCTGTGCCTGTCCCTGCACCTGCATCAGTTGGATGGCTTGAGCACCGGTAAAGACGATATATAGGTAGGCGAGCAGTCCGACGATCAGCAGAAACACCGATCCCACGACATACACCACCGGAGACACGAAGTGCGAGCGTAACTCCTTCGATAGGATTGTACTCACAGGCGTCATGAGGGTGACTCTCTCGTGTCCACATTGACCACTACACGGTCTGACGCTACATCTGCGGGCTGTGCCAACCCTTCCTCATGCCTTGTAAGCTTGAGGAAGACGTCTTCGAGCGTCATCGAAATAGATTTGAGCTCGAGGAGTCCCCAGTGTTTGCTGACGGCGAGGCGGGCGACATCCTCTCTGATGTCGTGCCCCAACTCGCTTTCCAAGAGAAAATGTCCCGGAGGACCATTTGCATGCACGTGCTGCACGCCGGTGACTTGTTTCAAGTGGGCCTCGACATCACCAGGGGGACGGGACAGCGTCAGCGCAATCTTTTCCGAATGGCGAAGTCGCGCGGACAGCCGATCCGGAGTATCTTCGGCCACGATCCGGCCCCCGTTGATTATGACGACCCGCTGACAGACGGCAGTTGCCTCGGGGAGAATATGCGTGCTCAAAATGACAGAATGGGATCCGGCTAGACTCTTGATGAGCTCTCGGATTTCAATAATCTGCTTCGGGTCCAATCCGACTGTCGGCTCGTCCAAAATCAAAACGGGCGGATCGTGAAGGAGTGCTTGCGCCAGGCCTACCCGCTGCCGGTATCCCCGTGAGAGGTTTCCGATTAACCGATGTTGCACGGCGCCCAAGCCCAACCTCTCCACTTCGCGCCCCATGGCGTCGGTCAGCATGGGCCCGGATAGTCCCCTTAGCCGTCCGACGAACCGCAGATATTCATCGACTGTCAACTCCTGATAGACGGGAGGTGTTTCGGGCAGGTACCCGATCCGGCGCTTGACTTCAAGCGGCTGATCGGCGCAATCGAAGCCTGCGACCGTTGCGGTGCCTTCGGTCGCCGGCATGAAACAGGTCAGGATCCGCATCGTGGTCGTTTTTCCCGCGCCGTTTGGGCCTAAAAAGGCGAGCACCTCGCCTTTGGCGACAGAGAATGTGACACGATCGATGGCCGTGTGTTGGCCATACCGTTTAGTAATATGGTGAACGTCGATCATGCCAACGAATCTAGCGCTCGGTGGTGGATGGGGTCTGGCTTACGGATTACTGAGGTGGGCGTCCGATCACCATAGCTGGAATTCACTTGGGGGGCATCTTACTCAGGAGACGTGAGGCAGTCAACATGGGCCTGGTCCCTCACACCAACCTTTACAGAAGCAGCCGCGTCCTGTTAGAGTCCCGCCCGTCCTTACCGCTTTCTCATCCCATCGACGTCATGAGCACGTATTACTGGTTCACCGTAGGCGTGATTGCTTTGGTCTCTTGCCTTTCATCTGCCAGTGGAGAGGCAAGGTCACATAGTACTTACAAGGTGCACGGGACGGTTATTGCGATCACGTTAACGCAAACTCCACCCCTTATCGTGGTAAAAACCCCTTTAGGTCCTAAAAATCACATGACAGTTGGTGCAGCAGTGACTCCTCAGACCAAGATTATCAGGGGGAATAAGAGAGTTTTGCTCAATACCATCAAAGAGGGTGAAATTGTCTGGTTAACCTACGTCAAAGCGCCAGGGGGGGTCCTCGCGGAGGTTATTCGGCTCGGCACCTAAATAAAGGCCAAGGTCAGCCCTTTGGAGCCGTAAGCGGTTTTCCATGGACTAAAATGTCGAAGTCTATAGCAGCAAAAAGTATGGAGGTCTGCTGAGGCCGGCGCTTTGCCTTGCCCGGACTTTTTGCCTTGATACCAAGGTAGGGGGCAAGCGTACGGCTGCGGTATTGTTGGATGCTCGGTTGAGACTTAGCTTGAACAATACAAGCGAGGTTTCCTTGGCCTTGTCAGATCAACCGAGTACCCCAGGTGTTGAACATGACGAACCATACTTCGCACACAAGGCAGACTCTCCTATGGACCATCACTGTCACGGGCATGCTCTTAGGGGCGTGTTCTTGGATTCCAAAAGGTGATGCCCGATTTGATGTCGGCATTAGAGATCGTGGTGTCGCCTCCTGGTACGGGGAGCAGTTTCATGGGAGGCAGGCGGCAAACGGCGAAATCTTCAACATGGAGGCACTGACTGCCGCCCACCGAACCATGCCACTCGGTAGCGTCGTACGAGTCGTCAACTTGTCCAATGGAAGGCATGTTCATGTGCGTATCACCGATCGCGGGCCCTACGTGAATGGCCGGATTCTTGATCTTTCCCACGCCGCAGCCGTCCAATTGGGTATGGAGCATGGGGGGCTAACCCACGTTCAAGTTGAAATCGTCGGCCAACGTCATCCCGAGCTCGTGCAACTGTCGGAGGCCTCAAAGGGGTCATTGCTCCTAATCGACGTGACGAGGGTGCCCGCTGGGCCCGGCTCGTTTATAACTCCGTTTCTCCGTGTCCTTCCGAGCGACTTGTTGCTCGCCCGCCGTGTTCGCCGAGCTGGGATGTTGGCCGCGGACCATACCGCTCATGCACAGATTGCGACCCTCGAGTTGAGCTAGCACCTCCTCTCGCCGCTACATCGGGTTGACAGTATGCGAAGCGCTCCACTAGACTGACTGTTCTCACTGGCTCCCTTGAGGGTCAGCTGATGAGGACAATCAAGGGGGGGTGGGGCGATGCCCAAAAAACGCACAACAGACTCAGACGAAATCAGGCTGAAAAAGAAGATTGCCGAGCGACTGGCCCAACCAAATCCAGAGGGCGATGCCGCCATGCGGGTATTGCGCAAACGGCTGAAGCGCGAGCAACGAAAGCGGCGTGCGGTGGCCATGAGAAAGAAGCATGCGGGCGGCGCAAAGCCGGCCGAAGCCCCGGCTCCAGCAGCTGGATAGCACGAGTGCGGAGATTCATAACAGGCTAGAAGTATTGAAGGATCCTTATTATGGATGATGTGCGAAACGAGGACCGTTCCCAAGCACAGGCCGGAACCGACACGGCAAGCGACGAGTTGGCCGATAAGGTCTCAGCTGAATTTACCGGCGATCAAACCGTTACGACGGAGCTTCCTGGCGAGCAGGCCGAACCGGTCATGCTCGAGGAGGAGAAGGTCAAAGACGAGATCGATATTCAAATCGATCTCTTGAAGGATCCCGATTGGGTCGTGCGCCGTGAGGCGGCCATTACACTGGGCGAAATGGGGGATGAGCGTTGCGTGGAGCCCCTCTGCAAGGCGCTCTATGACGGTGATTGGCAAGTCCGCGAAGTCGCGGTCGAGGCATTGGGCCAGATTGGGTCTCCGGCTGTAGAGATGCTGGTCAAGATGGTTCGTGATTGGGACGTCAGAAAGTACGTCCTGATGGCATTGGGCAAGATCCGGGACGAACGGGTCCTTGATCCCCTGATGCTTCAATTGCGGAGCGATGAATTCAAGGACGATGCGACTAACGCCTTGGTCGAGTTGGGTGAGCCGGCGCTTGAACGACTGGTCAAGGCGCTCAAAGATAAGGACGAAATGGTACGGAAGCAGGCCGTCCTGGCTCTCGGTCGCATCAAACATAGCGGAGCCGTCGATCCCTTAATTGAGATGCTTTCCGATGCCGATTGGTTTACACGGCTTACTGCGGCAGCTGCCCTCGAAGCCATCGGTGATCCACGCGGACGCGAAGCGATCAAGCCACTGACCAAAGATCCCGACATGGTCGTCCGCATGCGAGTGGAGCGCATCCTGGTAAAATGGAAAAAGCAACCGGCTGGATCCGTCTCTTTGAACTGACGGCTACCTGTTCAGTTCGCGATCAATGCTCTGCTGTAACTCGGTGAGTTTGCGAATCGGTACTGGTTTCCCCATCGTTAGTTCCAGCCGAACTTCCTGCAGCGTTCCAATCAATCCGCGTATGGCCTGAGTTTGTTCATTCGACTTGGCACCTTTCACGGAACTTTCCAGGGCGTCTACCCCTTCTGCAAGCTGCTTCGCCGCTTCTCCGAAGTTCTTGTCGAAAAGCTCGGATTTCGCCTGCACTACGCGTGACTTGGTGTCCAGCAGCGCTTGCCTCCTGCGGAGATCCCGCTCGATGCCCATGGTCGTATCGACGACGTTTCGCGACATATCCTTAAATGAATGCTGAAGATCATTGACCGTTTGTTCCAAGGTCCCTACCGGTCGCTGTCCGAAATAGTAACCCACGCCAAATGCGGCAAAGCCGATGACGAGTGCGCCGACGAATCTCCACATGACTATCCTTTCCGTCCTCGACGTGACGAGGACTTGGCGGCAGGCTCGAGCTGGCGAAGCAGGCTGCCCGCCGAGGTAATGCGAACCGCCGCGTCCGAGTCATGCAGCCCTTTTTTGATGAGCGGGAGAACAGGCGACGAAACTTTTCCCAAGGCTTTTGCTGCAAAAAGCCGCGGTTGAGGCTGCTGATCCTGCAACAACGTTTGAAGTATGGCCAACACTTGCCTGTCGGATCCCGCACCCAGTGCTTGGGCAGCAGCGGCCCGGACGGAAGGGTCAGGATGTCGCGCCAGGTCTGTAGCGGCTAATATCGCGGTCTGATCGCCCAATCGCAAGAGGCCTTCGACAGCACTGGCCCTCACTTGCATGGACGGATCGCGCAACAGCGCATGCAACAGCGGACGCGAGTCACTCACGCCCACGCGGCCCAGGCTTGCAGCGGCCGCTCCCCGGACGCGCGGATTTTCATCGCCGAGCGCATGGGTGAGCGGAGCGACGGCACTGGGTTCGCCGAGTTCACCTAAGGCTCCCGCTGCAAATGCACGCACTTGTGGTTCCGGATCGTAGACTCCTTGGCTCACGACGGCGAGGCTCGAGGAATGCTTCAGCCGGCCCAGGACACCGAGGGCGGCCATACGCGTCTCCCGATCCGGTAACGTGGCTGCGCCGGTAATGTCGACCAGCATGTCTCGATTGCCGAGTCGATACAAGGCGGCATAAGCGAATACCCCTTCCGGGCCGTCTTCAGTTCGAGCCACTTTTTCCAAGTGAGGGATGATCTCTGTGATCTGGGCCTCGCTTAATACGTTCATCGCGGCGATACGAACCGACGGAATCTCGTCCTGCATTGCGCGCCGCAACGCTTGCGAACGCGCACCCAGTCCCGCGCGGCCAAGCGATTCGACGGCCCTCGCCCGTACAATCGGTGAAGGGTCCAACAAGCCGTCTTCCAAAACCGGTTGCTGGTCGGGCAGATTGAGTTCGGCCAATGCACTGTATGCGGCAATGCGGAGGTGTTCTCTCGAATCGCGGACGTAGGCTCGTAGGAAACCGATACCGAGCCGCCGGAGGAGGGGGACGTCTTCCGACTGCCCCGGCTTTATCAGGCGGTCGTAGATTTCCAACCCCTCTTCCGGACGACCGACATGTATTGCGCTGTCGACGGCCAGCCGAAGCCAGTCTTTCGAAGGCGTTATTCCGGAGGATGGGGGGGGCAGAAGCTTCAGCACGGTTCCGTAGTCAGCCCGACGGAATGCGTTCTTCGCTTCCTGTTCCGAAGAAGTCGCGGTGGCGGCAACGGCGTCGGACGGCACAGCGAAGGCAAGCAGCATGCAGATGAGATAGATCAGCGAAGCGTCCTCACCAGCTTGAAGGGGTGCGAGTCATCGCGGGGCAGTAGAGCGTCTCAACGTAATCTTTGACCATCCTCTTGGTGCAGAATTGCGGCGCGATGGTTCTGATGCTCTCCTTGACCATCTGTAACCAACCACGAGGAATTCCATCAAGGTCACGCTGATAGAACAGAGGAACGACTTCCTGCTCTAGCTGGCGGTAGAGTTGTTCGGCATCGTGGGAATCCTGAGCCTGTAGGTCCTGACTTCCCTGTAACGGCTGAATGCCCCAGCCGTTCGCCCCGTTGTATCCTTCCGTCCACCACCCGTCCAGTGTGCTGAAATGAAGGACCCCATTTAAGGCGGCTTTCATTCCGCTCGTGCCGCTCGCCTCCATGGGAAACCGAGGCGTATTGAGCCAGATGTCTACTCCTTGGACCAGGTATTTGGCCATGTGCATTTCGTAATCTTCAAGAAACGCCACATAACCACCTAACTTATGGTCGTGGCAAAAGTTCATGACCTCGTGGATAAAATAGCGGCCTGGCTCATCGGCGGGGTGGGCTTTGCCTGCGAACACCAGCTGAACCGGGCGCCATTTGTCTTGCAAGAGCCGTTTCAAACGGTCGAGATCCTGAAAAAGGAGCGTTGCCCGCTTGTAGGTGGCGAATCGCCTAGCAAAGCCGATCGTCAGGGCTTCGGGATCGAGTAGGGTGCCGCGGCTCAGCACCTGCGAGGGTTGAAGATTACCCTGCATCCATCCGGTGCGCGCGCGCTCACGGATAAAACCCATGAGCTTCCGCTTCATCGTCTGGCGAACGGCCCAGAGTTCATGGTCCGGAATATCGAGGACCCGCTGCCACATTGCTGGGTCGTCGCAATGTTCCGACCAGGCGGGGTGGAGAGACTTGCTGTACAGACGGTGAAGATCCTGCGCAATCCATGTGGGTGCATGGATGCCGTTCGTCACACTACGGATGGGTACCTCTTCGACCGGCAGTCCTGGCCAAAAATGCTGCCACATCTCACGAGAGACGCGGCCATGCTCACGGCTGACCCCGTTGACATGGGCTGAGAGGCGCATCACGAGGGCCGTCATGTTGAATCCATGTCCCCGTGATTCCGGCGTTTCACCCAGCCCTAGGAATTCATCCCGTGAAAGCTTCAGTTGCTCCCAATAACCGGAAAAATACCGATCCATCAAGTAATGGGGAAACACGTCATGCCCTGCGGGAACCGGTGTGTGAGTGGTAAAGACGGTGCTCTGTCGCACCATGTCGCTGGCTTCAGAATGAGACAGGCCTTTCTGAATAAGTTCCCTCAGGCGCTCTAACGTGAGAAATGCCGAATGGCCTTCGTTCGCATGCCACACGGAAGGCGCAATATCGAGCGCGCGCAGCAGTCGGACGCCGCCGATACCCAACAGGATCTCTTGGCACAGCCGCATCTCCTGATCGCCTCCATATAGGCGAGCCGAGAGCGCCCGATTCTCCGCACTGTTCTCCGGCACATCGGTATCGATCAAATAGAGTGGGATCCGTCCTACCAATACTCTCCACACGACCGCCGTCACATTACGACCACCCATATCGACCGTGAAGCGGCAGGCCTCGCCAGAAGGTGTCAACGCTGGATGAATTGGAGAGTCTTCACGGTTAAACGGAGCATAGGCGGCTTCTTGCCAACCCTCGGCCGTGATCCGCTGGCGGAAATAGCCTTGCGGATACATAAAGCCGATGCCCACGAGGGGAACGCCTAAATCGCTTGCTTCTTTGCAATGATCTCCCGCCAGAATGCCCAAGCCCCCGCTGTAAATCGGGATGGATGTGTGGAGACCGAATTCCGCCGAAAAATATGCAATGACTTTCTTAGTTTCACTGGCATGCTGCATCGTGAACCAGCTGCGTCCATTTGACCTATACTCGTCGAACAATTTAAGCACGGCGGAGTATTGCCTCAGATACGAAGGATCCTCGGCCAACTTGGTCAATCGCTCCGGCTGTACGTCGGCGAGCAACTTGACGGGATTGTGGTGGGTGTAAAACCAGAGAGTGGGATCGATCGTCTCGAAGAGTTGGCGTGCTTCCACGGTCCAACTCCACCATAAATTCTGAGATAGTTCAGGCAATCGTGCCAGACTGGTCGGGATATGTGTGCGCACAGGATCGATGCTTGTGATATTCACGCAGTCCCCTTGTCAGGTGAATCGAAATAGACGAGACGGTCCCTGTCGAAACGATTAGGCGTGGCCGGCCTTATGCCAAGAAGTCCACTCCTCGGAGAATGCCACGGCGGCATACCGTTCGCCAAGCACTTTCGCAACTCGATTCATGAGTTTTGTGAGTTGCTGAATCTCGCCTGCGGTAAGATCCTGGCGAAACCGCGGATGCAATCCCCACCGGGTTTCGATTTCATCTCCGGACACATCGGACATGACACTGATGAGCTTGATCTCATTTCCCGTCTGGCCCTTTTGCACTTGAGCGGCGGGCGAGGGCGCGCTGCCGCTTAGCTGGGATGTCGTCCCAGCTAAGGGGGGGCGTTCCCCTTTAAGGATCGCCGTAATCGCGGGAATCATCGCGGTTGCGCATAGCATCGCGGCCGATGTGATTTGCGGATTGTCTGCCACTCCAAGCGCGTCGGCAATACGCCCGCCAAAGACGTCGAACATCTCGTTCTTGGTCTTGCTGTCTTCAGTGATCGAGAAGCGGTAGCTCTCATAAAGTTTGCGACTTTCCGCGACAACTCCGCTAATCGTCATCATGATTTCGTTATGCTCGACACCCGATCCGAAAGCCGGCTCCAGAACCTCGCGTAAGCGCGTCGTCACGGCCTCTTCCAGTCCGCTCATAAAAGTGGGCTGGTCTTTGATCGGAATGTGAAATGCCGACAACCGGTCGGCCAGGTTGAAGGTCACCTTGAGGAACTCAAGATACAGCTTCCATTCATCTTGCCGTTTGAGTTTGAGGGCCTGTTCGGGCGCATTTTTTTTCAGTACTGTCACAGATTCGCCGGCCACCGCGAGCATCAGGTCGGCGAGCGAGCGTTGCTGTTCACTGTAGGACATGTTCGCCGTCGACATAACGATATATGCTCCTGAACCCTGATATCGGGGCATTATAACTGAGTGGGAATCCTCCCTCCAAGGGGTCGAGCCTGAACCAAGAGTGTGTGAGGAGAAACCGTTGCGCTCGCATCAGGCGGGCGAGCCGGATCTCCCTCTTGGCAAATACCTGCGAGTCGTCCACAATGCGGCGCGAAAAGTCTGAAAGGCACGGGCTCCGACCTAGCGATGGAAAATCTTCCGCTCCTTTTTATTAAAACAGTTCTCCTGCGCCCTTATGTGTTTGTGTTTCTCGCCGCGTTCCTGCTCATCGGGGAGCGGCTGCTCGGATGGCGGAGAACGGGAGTCTTTTTCCTGGCCAGCTGGATCACCGCCTTTGTGTGCGAGTATTCGTCCACGCGCATTGGCGTTCCGTTTGGGTTTTATTACTACACCGGGTCGACCGTCGGCCAGGAGCTTTACATTGCGGACGTGCCGTTTATGGATTCACTCTCGTTCACCTTTTTGCTTTTCTCCAGCTATTGCCTTGCCCTCGTGTTTCTTTTGCCTTCGGTGGCCAGAGCGGACGAGCGGCGGCTACAATTCGTCCTCGATCCAAAGATCAGAACGTCATGGTCATCGTTGCTGCTGACGGCCACGTTTCTCACTGTCATCGACGTGATCATCGATCCCGTCGCGCTTCGTGGCGACCGCTGGTTTCTTGGACGCATCTACGGCTATCCGGATCCAGGTGTGTATTTCGGAATCCCGCTCATGAATTTCGTGGGATGGGCTGTCGTCGGGGTCGTCGGACTTGGGATTTTCTTTTACGTTGATCGGAACCTGCCCCCTGGGGCCTTGCACAGCAATCGATCTTCAGCGACTACGCCCTTATTACTTGGGTGCGCGCTATATTATGGTGTCCTGATCTTTAACCTGGTAATCACATTCTGGATCGGTGAACCCTTACTGGGTCTGGTTGGAATGATGATCTATTTGCCTATTACGATCGTGTTCGTTCTTCGACTCTTCAACCGGATCCCCACCCCGCGCCTCACGGTTGGAACCACATCTACGTGGGCTCCAGACACGTAACCGGCTGCTCGTGAGGTCTTCCCCGTGCGTTGAAACGATCTCGTTTATAATGTTATACAGCGCAGTCACTTGTACGTCCTCCATGAGTCGGGACATCACGCCATACATCTTGAAGCGCCAGTTCGAGGATGCCGCCCCTCGCAATCTCTCTATTGATTACGCGGCAGCCTTGAATCCCCAGCAGCTGGCGGCCGTCACGGCAGGCGATGGGCCGTCACTTGTGATCGCCGGCGCCGGAAGCGGGAAGACCCGCACGCTCGTCTATCGCGTGGCCTATCTGATTGATTCGGGCGTTGAACCATCGAACATTCTTCTCCTCACGTTTACGCGCAAGTCGGCGCAGGAGATGTTGCAGCGGGCCGGCGAGTTGATTGGAATGCGAAGCGAGCGGGTGTGTGGAGGAACATTTCACTCCGTCGCGAATATGCTGCTGCGGCGCTATGGCAGGGGCGTCGGCTTGGAGCCGGGATTCACCATTTTAGATCGAAGCGATGCCGAGGACCTGATTGCGCTCGTACGGTCACAACTCGGGTTGAACGAAAAGGATAAGCGATTTCCGCGGAAGAGCACCATCGCGGAAATCTTCAGCAAATCTGAGAACACGCTGCGTAGCATGGATGACATTCTTATGGAGGAATTCAGCCACTTTGCCGATCATATTGATGCGCTTGGCCAACTCCAGACAGGCTACCGAGCAGCGAAACGTCAACGGCAATTAGTGGACTATGATGATCTCCTCGTACTGCTCCGCCAACTGCTCATGCAGGATACGGCGGCTCGGCAATCGATTTCGCGGTTGTATCGCTATATTCTGGTTGATGAGTATCAAGACACCAATAGACTGCAGGCAGACGTCATCAGGAATCTCGCCGTATCTCATCAAAATGTGATGGTGGTCGGAGACGATAGTCAGTCGATCTATGCCTTCAGAGGGGCGACGTTCAAGAACATCATGGAGTTTCCGACCCTATTCCCCGGCACGACGATCTACAAACTGGAGGAAAACTACCGAAGTACGCAACCAATATTGAACCTGGCAAATGCAATCATCGAACAGGCAGCCGAGAAATACACTAAACATCTCTTTACGCGAAAGCTGGATGGACCGCTGCCAACGCTGGCTGAAGCCGCCGGGGAAAATGCACAGTCTCGATTTATCGCTCAGAAAATCCTCGAATTGCGGGAGGAAGGCGTGCCCTTACACGAGGTGGCCGTGCTGTTTCGGTCGAGTTTTCACTCGTTCGATCTCGAAATCGAGTTGTCGCGGCGGGGGTTGCCGTTTATCAAACGCGGAGGCGTTAAGTTCATCGAGACGGCGCACGTTAAAGATTTATTGGCGCACTTGCGCGTCGTGGCGAACCCGTTCGACACGGTGAGTTGGCATAGAGTCTTGATGCTTGTCGAAGGGGTGGGCCCTAAAAAGGCTCAAGATCTGTTGGCAACCTTGGTGAAGTCGGACAAGCCGTACGACTCGTTGCGTGCCGTCACCGGACGTTCGGCCCAAGGTCTTAAAAATTTGGCGCATAGTCTCGAAACTCTTTCCGGAGCTGCGGACAAACGGACCGCTGAGCAGGTCAATCATATTTACGAGTATTATTTGCCGATTCTCAAAGAGCAGTACGATGACTATCCGAAGCGGATCCGGGACCTCGATCATCTGCATACGATCGCCGAAGGGTATCCTGAAGTCGATACGTTCTTGTCCGATCTTGCGTTGGAACCTCCAGACAGTGCGGTGGATGTAGACGCACCGGATCGTGATGAGGAACGGATGGTCTTGTCGACTATTCACTCGGCCAAAGGATTGGAATGGCAATGTGTCTTTGTCATTTGGGTGGTAGATGGAAAATTTCCCTCGCTCTATTCGTTCGTCACCGATGAAGAGCTTGAGGAAGAACGGCGCCTGTTTTATGTGGCCGTCACCCGCGCGAAGCGGCATTTGTATCTCACCTATCCCATCAACATATTCGATAAGGGCAGCGGCATGTTGCTCTCGAAGCCGACCCGGTTCCTGGATCCGGTTTCTCCCGACCTCTTTGATCAGCTTGCTTTGGTTGAAGAGGGGTATCAGAGCGACTGGGGTTATGGGCGGGGTGATTTTTAGCCTTGTTTGACCTGTGGAACTGCCCCTGGTTGTACCTGTCCGATCAATGAAACGTTCCATCTTGCGCACTCTCGCCGCGCTGAGTCTTTATCTGTTGGCAACAGCAGTCACCGCAGTAGGTGGCGATCAGTCGGCTTCCTCGGCGCATCTCTGGAAGCAAATTACGGCAGAAGCTGAAGGATTGGGACTGCCCACGAAGTTTCTAAAAACGGTGCCGTCTGACTTTGTTCACTTTGAATTTGACGATCTGCAGGCCTTCGCGGCGGAATATCATCTTGGCGAGCATCGCATGGTGTTAAATCGATCCCTCTCGTTTAATGTGGCAGGTGGAACACTGCGACCTCTGGCTCAACTGACACATGCAGAGATGGAAACGCTCTATCATGAACTGTTTCATGCTTATATGGATTATCTGATGACGTTGGAGGCGCAGGAGCAGCACAGCCCGCTGCTTATTTTTGCTCGCGAGCAACAGCGCTGTCGATACAGCGCCGTCTTGATCACGCCGGTCGTCCAGCGAAAATCGGAAACCGAGGAGCGATTTCTCAGCGAGCATGAATCCTGGGAGGCCTTGAATGAAGCATGGGCCGTTTTTGTCGGGTGGACCGTCTGGAGTCAGCTGGAGCTCCGACACGGATCGGACCGGTCACTTAGAAAGCCCGGCAAGAACCGTGACGCATGGCTTCGGCGTCTGGAGGAGGCGGATAGAGAGGGAAAGTTACGCGGATATTATGAACCTGAGGAGCCTGCCGAGCGCAGTGTGACGCGAAAACGTTTCTTGGCGCCTCAGTCGCGGATCTCGAAAGAAGAAATTGAACGGGTCATGGCGGGACCGTTGGAGTTTTCCCCAGAGTTTGTGCAACAAGCGGTCCGTGTTTTGACACGGACTCAAACCAGCGTGCGCCCGTCCATATCCTGCTAGTGAACCGTACAACTGCTTGAATCGTTTGCTTTTTATAGATTCACACCACCACTCAGCTTTCCACACGGCGCAGCCCTGCGATGGAAAATGCCTCGTATAAGAAAGAGAGAACCCTCTTAAAATTCTTTCGGGCTCGTGGGTACTTGACTTAAAGTTACTTCATCAATAGAATCAGCCGTTTCCTGAACAAGGCTGCATCCGCTGCTCATCACTTCCTCCTTAATCTCGAGGACGGGAGGTGCTGTGCGTGGACTAGCCTACTCTTCTTTTCCCATCAATATACTGATGCGAAACGAGGACAACTTTTCGATCGGAACTATTGCGCCAGAGATTTGGGCAGGTACCCAAGTGGCCAAAGGGGGCAGACTGTAAATCTGTTGCCATCGGCTTCCAAGGTTCGAATCCTTGCCTGCCCACCAAAGCGGGCAGTTGCTGACGGCAGTGCAAAGTGTTTGAGCAGGGCGCCGCTCCGGCGTTCTCGCTCACATCGTGATAAAGGCGGGCGTAGCTCAGCGGTAGAGTCCCAGCCTTCCAAGCTGGCTGTCGTGGGTTCAACTCCCACCGCCCGCTCCAAGAAGACGTGAGACGCCACAAGGCAAGTGAAATCGGGCTATAGACGATCAAACTGACCACAACGGGACCCCTTCGCGAATGGCGTATTTCTCTGGCATGGCCCACGTAGCTCAGTTGGTAGAGCACGTCCTTGGTAAGGACGAGGTCACGCGTTCGATCCGCGTCGTGGGCTCCACCGTCAACTGTGCTTCGGGCCTGAGCCTTTCGTGACGGGGCGCTCGTCGGGAGCGTTCTCTTTGGTTTCTTAGCAAAGGAGTTGAGGTATGGCGAAGGCGAAATATGAGCGCAAGAAGCCGCATGTGAATATTGGGACGATCGGGCACGTGGACCATGGGAAGACCACGTTGACGGCGGCCTTGACGAAGATCAG
>Ga0075429_100000567_pt1 | contig 28361 bp, 18 predicted proteins | sample RhiMetdeltSRZDD3_FD_75295 | JGI IMG/M metagenome (GOLD analysis project Ga0075429, IMG submission 75295) | Populus rhizosphere microbial communities from Tennessee, USA - Rhizosphere MetaG P. deltoides SRZDD3 | ecosystem: Host-associated > Plants > Roots > Rhizosphere > Soil | place: USA... | reverse complement strand
CGCTTCGTCGTCACGCTGACCGCGGTCGTCGATCCGTTCCTCGCGGTGCCGTTCTTTCTCGCATTTACTTCCACGCAAGGCGAGCCCGAGCGTCGCGCGCTCGCGCGGCTGGTGGCGCTGACGGTCTTCGCCGTGCTCGCGATCTCGACCTTCTTCGGCGAGACGGTGCTCGAGCTGATCGGCGCGAGTCTGCCGGCTTTTCGCGTCGGCGGCGGGCTGGTGCTGCTGCTGATGGCGCTGGCGATGCTGAACGCGGAGGCCGGCGGGCTTCGGCAGTCGGACGACGAGGCGCGCGAGCTGCAGGATCGCGAGATGTCCGGCGTCGTGCCGCTCGCGATCCCGCTGCTCGCCGGGCCCGGCGCGATCAGCACCTCGATCATCGCCGCGGAAAAGGGCGGCATGGCGCATCAGCTGGTCATCGTTGCGTGCATCGCGCTGGTGTGCCTGTTCACCTGGGCCGCGCTGCGCCGTGCGCACGCGATCGCCGGGCGCCTCGGCACGACCGGGCTCAACATCGCAACGCGGATTCTCGGCCTGCTGCTGGCCGCGATGGCGGTGCAGACGATGGCGGAGGGACTGAGGGCGCTGTTCCCCGGCCTGGCGTAGCGGGCTTGCGGCAGACGATGCCTTTCGAAAGCATCCATCTGCAGTACGATCTGACGCGGCGCCAGCGCTGGGAGACGCACGTGGCGGCGTGGCTGCCGGCACTCCCGAAGTACCTTTTCGTCGCCGGAGTGCTGGTGGCTCTGACATGGCTCGCGTCGTATCGCTCGCCGTGGTTTCTGCTGTTCCTCCTGGCGCCGCTCTGGGTGCTGCGCGGACTGATCGCCGCAATCGTGCACATCGCATGGGTGCCCGTGCGGCACGAAGACATCATCATCAATGAAGACGCGCTCGGATTCATGGCCGGACCCGAGCGCCTGTGGGTGCACTTGGACAGCATCGTGCAGATCGACAGGTTTCGCGACGACCTGTGGTCGTTGCGTTGCTACCACGGCGAAAGCTTCGACGTGCCGGTGGCTTTGATCAACGAGCAGACACTTGCGCACATCCGCAGCAAGGTCGAGTGGGCGCGAACCCCGGAGGGCTTTCAGGCTGCCGTCCAGCGCGGGCGCGAGCGGCTCGGTTTTGGAAAGAACGAAAGCGAGAAGACGAATGGGTGATATCAAGAACCCGAAGCTGCTGTGGGCCAAAGGCGTGCTGTTTCTCGTGCTCGCGATCGCCGCCTCGGCGCTGCTGCTGATCGAAGCGGCGAGCGTCAAGGTCGCAGCGCTGCTCGCTGTGGCGGTCTGGGCGTTCTGCAGGTCCTACTACTTTGCGTTCTATGTCATCGAGCGCTACGTGGATCCGGCGTACAAGTTCTCGGGCCTGACCTCGCTTGTCCTCTACGTGGCGCGCCGGAGAACGCCGGCTCCCTGAGCCGCCGCAGCCTCGTTGATCTTCTCGAGCAATCCGGTGTGCCTTTCAGTTCTTCGCAGGCACGCGGCGCGGAAGGCTTCCGCGCTGCCGGCAAGCGTTACGTGTGTGCGCGCGCGCGTGACGGCGGTGTACAGCAGCTCGCGCACCATGACCGGGCTCTCCTTTGCAGGCAGCACGAACAGCAGCGTTTCGAATTCGGAGCCCTGCGCCTTGTGCACCGTGATGGCCCAGGCGTCTTCATGCTCGGGCAGCCGGGCGGGAGCGATCGCGCGAAAGGCGCCATCGCGGTCGGCGAACCACACCGCGAGTGATCCGTCGGCGCCGGGAAGGCATACGCCGGTATCTCCGTTGAAGACCCGCAGCACAGGGTCGTTGCGCAGAATCATCACCGGCCGGCCCGGATACCACTGCGAGCGCGGGCCCGGATCGAGCGGATGATCGAGCGCAGCGCGCACCCGACGCGAGAGAAGCGCATTCAGTGCACGCACGCCTCGCGCCGATTCGCGCACCGCGCAGAGCACTCGAAACCCATCGAGCGCGCGGAACACCTCCGCCGTGTCATCCCGGTACGCGCGCACCTTCTCGAGGTACGGCGCATATCCGCCGAAGATGCAGTCCAGGGCCGCCGCCCCCGGATCTGCGCCCGGATCGTCGATCCAGCGGACGCTCTCCGCGGCGCCGGGGGCGATCCACTCGAGCGCGCGGTCCGGCTCGCCGGCATTGATGTCGGCCGCGAGCCGCCCGATGCCGGATCCGGCGGGGAAGCGGTAGCTGCCGGTAAGCCACACCACGCAATGCGCAAGCCGCGACCCTTCGCGCGCAGCAAACTCGGCGAAGACCGAGCCGACTTCCACCGCGGCGAGCTGGTCCTTGTCGCCGAGCAGCACGAGGCGCGCGCCCTCCGGCACGGCCTCGGCGAGGTGAACCGCGAGCGAAAGGTCGAGCATCGACGCCTCGTCGACGATGAGCGCGTCGAGCGCAAGCGGGTTCGCCGCGTGGTGCCGGAACCGACCCTCGGCCCCGGTCACGCCGAGCAGTCGATGGATCGTATGCGCCTCGTTCGGCAGCCGTGCGCGCACTTTCTGCGGCAGCTGCGCCGCGCGCTCGCGCAGCGTATCGAGCAGGCGCGCGGCCGCCTTTCCGGTCGGCGCGGCGAGCGCGATTCGCGTCGCGGGGTTTTCCTCGAGGATCCGTGCCAGCAGCCGCGCAACGATCGTCGTCTTTCCGGCACCCGGACCGCCGCTGATGATCGAAAGCCTGCAGCGCATCGCAGAATCGACCGCGGCGCCCTGCGAATCGGGCTGGTCGTCGAGGCTCAACTGCATGGGCTCCTGCTTCACGCTGACGGCGCGGCACGCGAGGCTCGCCGCGAAGCGCGTCTCGTAGTCGAAGTAGCGGCGCAGGTAGAGCCGGTTCGCCGGGTCGAGCACGAGCGGCAATGCCTCCTGCGAATCCGGCGCACCGACCATTCGGGAGGAAAGCAACGCGTCGCGCAGCTCCGCCATGGACTTCTCCGGAAACTCCTCGATCAATTCCGCAAGCGGCAGGCATACATTGCCGCGACCGGCCGCGAAGCTCACGCGCCACGCCGCCTGCCGCAGCACCGCAATCGCTTCCGCAGGAGCGTTGCGGCGCGCTGCCCAGCCGGCGACGTGCGCGGCAAACCCGGCGGCGAGATCGCTCGATTCCGGTGCAGTGCGGGCGTTCATGCGGCGACCTTCGCATCCAGACCCGCGAGCAACGCATCGAGCGAAGCGAGCGTCGCCGCGTCGGGCCGCCGGAACCAGACCCCGCGCGGTGCTCCCTGATCGTCCAGCCAGCGCGGACGCACGCCGCGGACGAACAGGTACAACACGCCGCCGAAGTGCCGCTCGCAGTCGTAGCCCGCGATGCGCCGCGCCAGGTAGCGATTCAGCGCGACGCAATACAGCAGCGCCTGCAGGTAATAGGCGTGCTGCTGCATTGCGCCGGCGATCGGCTCGGCACCGTAGTGGTCGGGCGCATAGCCGAGATGGTTCGATTTCCAGTCGAGCACGTAGAAGCGCCCGCCGGATTCGAACGTCAGGTCGATGAAACCGTTCAGGTAGCCCTGCAGCGCTTCGAACCCGAGCCGCGGCGTGGGAAAGCCATTCGAGCGAAGCCATTCGTTCAGGCGCGTCGGCATGAGCTTCGCGGCCGGCAGGTGAAAGCCGAGCTCGTTGAGCCTTCGGGTTGTCGCTACCTTCCCGAGAACGATCCCGCCGGGAAGCGGGGTGGACATCACGTCTTCGAGCATTCTGCGAAGCATCTGGCGGTGCAGCGCTGCGAGGCCGCTCCTCGCGTCCGGCGCGCCCTGCGGATGAATCGCGAGCGCCCGCTTGATCGCGCCGTCCCACGACGACGAATCGATGAAATCGGCGTGCTCGAACATCGCGTGCACGCAGTCGCCGGCCGAGGGCCCGCGCGGGAAGCGCAGGATGTCGTGAGCGGGGAGATCCGCGGGCAGCGCGCTTTCTACGGGCTGCACGATCCGCGCGTCGTGATCGGACGCCGCGGACTCCTGCCCGACGCCGCTCGTCATCGCCGAGAAGCTGCCGATGCGCCATCCGGGATCGATCCGCTTCGGCGCGGCGAGCGCCTTCAGTCCTTCGCGCTCCCCTCTTGCGCCCGGAAGGTTCGCGCCCCGCGCTGTCGGCAGGTCGCCAAGCAGGATATGCGGTGCACCTTCGTCCGCAATTCGGCGCCAGGCCTGCTCGATTTCGGCCGGTTCCCGCTTGTGCTCTACCCACTGCGCGTACGGAACCTTGGTCTTCGAGGCCAGCCAGTTCAGCACACTGTTCCGACTCTGCTTCGTCGAGCGGCGATCGGGCCGCCCTCCGTAGCCATAGCAACCCACGACCAGGTAGCTGCGATGCACCGCACGCGTAAGGGCGACGTAGATCAGGCGAACGCGTTCTTCGGCCTGCTCCTGCCGGCGGATTTCACGGGTGGCCTCTACTGCCTCGGGACGGAAATCCAGAACGCTCTCGGATCCTTCGTGATACTCGATCGCATAGGACTCGGTGCGCGCCTGCAGGAACCCGTCCCATGCGAACGGGCAGAATACGATTGCATATTCGAGCCCCTTGGCCTTGTGAATCGTCACGATCTGCACCAGGTTGCGGTCCGATTCCAGCCGCACCTGCGCCTCTTCGCCGGTGGCCGCTTCGGCCCGGCGGGTCGCGAGCCAGCGCAGCAGCGCACCCGGCGCAGGCTGTTCCTGCGACACCTGGTGCAGCAACTCGCCCAGGTGGAGCAGGTTCGTCATGCGCCGCTCGCCATCCATGCGCGCAAGCAGGCGGCGGCTCACGCCCTCCTGGTCGATCCAGCGGCGGAACATCACGCCGAAGTCGCGGCCGAGCCAGGTCGTGCGCAGCGCGTCGAAGCGCGACGTCCATTCGGCGAGAGACGCGTCGTCCTGCGAGACCGCTTCTACTTCGGTTGCACTGAGGCCCATCAGCTCGGTCGCGAGGGCCGCAAGCAGCAGCGGCCGCCGCGCAGGCTCGAGCATCGCGCTCAGCACGCGCTCGAGGTCTTCGGCGTCGCGCGTCGCGAAGATGCTCTCCGGCGATAGCTCCACCGCGCCGATGCCGAGCGCAACCAGGGCCTCCTTGATCCATCGCCCTTGCCGGTGCGTGCGAACGAGCACTGCGATATCGCCGCCACGAACGGGTTGCTCGCCGAGCGTAATGCGGCCCGCGGCGCCTTCGCGCAGCAGCCGGGAGATTTCCGCCGCGGTCGCCTTTACTGCGAGCTCGTGCGCCGCGTCACGCGCCGGATATTGACCCTGCCCATCGGCCGGGATTCGCCAGAGGCAAAGCGGTGCGCTTGCGGATTCGCTTCGATCGACGAAGGCTACGCGCTTCCTGTCACCCAGGCCGACGGACTGATATCCGATCCCGGGGAGGATGAAGCCTCCAGGATTCGTCGTGAAGAGCGCGTTGGTCGCGTGGATCAGCCCTTCGACCGAGCGCTGGTTGGATAGCAGCGTACAGGCGCTCTGCGCACGCTCGCTCGCCTGGAGATACGTGTGCAGGTCCGCGTTGCGGAAGCTGTAGATCGCCTGCTTCGGATCGCCGACGAGGAACAGCGATCCGGGCGCGCGTTCGACACCGTAGATCGTCATGAAGATCGCGCACTGCAACGGATCCGTGTCCTGGAACTCGTCGATGAGCGCAGCCGGATATCGATTGCGCAGCTCAGCGGCGAGCCACGGCCGCGTTCCGTTGCATAGCGCATCCCAGGCGTTGTACAGAATGTCGTCGAAGCCGATCACGCGCCGCTCGCGCTTCTCTTCGCGCAGCTGCTGCACCGCTTCCACGGTCATCTTCCGCACCAGGCGCAGGCGAAGCCGCTCGAGCTGGGCTTCCATGGCATCGCGGCATTCGAGCAGCGCGGCGGCCGCATCGAAGAACGCATGTCGCGGCGTTGCTTTGCCCTTGTTCGTCTTGGATCTCAGGAATGTCGCGGACAACAGTCTCGCCTTGCTCTTGCCCGCCTTGTAGATCGGACTGAGCGAATCTCCGGCTGCGAACCACGCATCCCAATCGCGCGCGCTTTCGTCTACGGCATCCACCTTGTACGAATTCCCGTTCAGCGACGCGATTCCTGCTTTGACCGCCGTGACAGCGGTGTCGCGTTCACGCTCCCAGATCTTCTTCGCCGCGGCATACGCTGTATCCAGGGGCTCGCGCAACGGCTCGGCCGGCGCGTCGAGATCCTCCGGCCACTCCTGCCTGGAGAGGGGCTTGGCCTGGACGCGCTTGAGCAACGCTGCCCACGCCTCGGGCGAATCAAAGCGCGCCGCAAGCCACGCCGCGAGATCCGGATCGGTCTGCTTGCCTGCGACCTCGCGGCGCCAGAAATCGGCGGCCGCCTCGTGGCGCAGGTCTGCATCGTCTTCGACCAGCTCGAGGCCATAGGGGAGCCCGGCGGCGAGCGGCGTGTCCGCGAGCGCGCGCTGGCAGAAGCCGTGGATCGTGTAGATCGCCGCCTCGTCGAAGCAGCTCAGCGCGGATTCGAGCAACGCGCGCATTTCATCGCGGGTCCTGCCGCTGTTTCGCTCGACGGCTGAAATCAGGTTCGCCGCGAACGGATCGTCGGCCGGCACGCGGCCGCGCAAGGCCTCGAGCACCTCTACGATCCGCGCGCGGATTCGCTCGCGCAGCTCGGCCGTCGCGGCATTCGTGAACGTGACCACCAGGATCTTCTGGGCTTCGAGCCTGCGCTCGAGCAGCAGGCGCAGGTACAGCCCGCAGATGTTCCAGGTCTTGCCGGTACCCGCAGAAGCTTCGATCAGGTTGAGCCCGTCGAGGCTCGCCGTGAAGACGTCGAACGCAGGGCGCGCCGGATTCACAGCCTGGGGTCCGAGACATGACCGCGCAGCGGCGCGAGGATGCGTCTCGCGAGATCGGCGAAGCGCTCGTCGAGAGGATCCTGCACGCCGCGCAGCGCGAGCCGGTACGGCGGGAACTGGCTTTCCCCGATCGCGGGCCGCCAGTAGCTGTACCACTTGTTTCTCGCGCCACCGAGATCGTCCGGCTTGACCACGTACGCCCAGGCCGCGCGCGGGAAAAATCGTAGCGGCTCGCGCAGGCCCTCGCGATACAGCGTCATCAGCTCCGCGAGCCGCTCGTGCGCTTTCTCGTAGGGCCCGAGCACGTAGACCCCGTCGCGCGAGTGCCAGCGGGTCGTGCATGCGGCCGCTTCGGGATGCGTCGCGCACAGGAAAAGGTGGTCGATCCAGCCGGCGAGGTAGTCGCTCGCCCTTACGTCGGAATACCGGAACCGCACGAGCCCGCGCGGATGCAGGTCGCCGAGCGCGCCTTCCAGGCGCCACTCCTCCCCGTCGATTGGAAACGAAAGGCTCGCGGCGTGCGGCACCAGGGCGCCGGCGCGTTCCTCGCGCACGCCGGCGGCGAATCGCCACAAGGCGCGGATCTCGCTTGCGAGCGTCGCCTCGCCGAGCGGCCCGGCCGGAAACTCGTGCCCGGCGCGCGCAAGCTCGAGCAGCGTTTCCTCGCTTGCACCCTCGAGAGCGGGCTCGAGCAACCGGCGGGCGAGCGCGCCACGCGACAACGCATCCGGCAGGAACGGCTCGTCGTCCGCCAGCTCCTCCTCTCGATCGCCGAGCGCAAGGCCCATGCGATCGCGCAGCAGGAATCGGCACGGGCTCATGAAAAAATCGCCGAGCTGCTCGATCCGTACCGTGCGCCACTCCGGTCCCGGCGGGGGGAGCGGCGCGGGGAAGAGCGACAGGCCGATATCCGGCGCGGTCTCCTCCGCTTCGTCCTCTTCCCCCTTGATCGGCAGCGTGGCGATCGCAGATTTCGCCTGGTGCTGCAGCGCTTCGCAGTATTCGGCGTTGAAGCTCCGGCGCCGGGGATCGGCGCGGGATTCGAAATATTCGGCCGAGAACGACTGCAGCGGATGCTCGATGACAAGCTGCTTTCGCACTGCGCCTTCGCCTGCCGGGTCCTTGCTGCAGGCGCGCACCGCGTAGTCGAGCAGCTCCGCGACGAGGACCGACGGCGGCTTGCGGCTGTTGTCGCGCACGCTTCGGCCGGTGTAGCTGAGATACAAGCGCTCGCGCGCAGCGAGCGCGAGGTCAAGAAACAGGTTCCGCTCGTCGAAGCGCCGCTGCCGGTCGCCGCGCCGCGGCGCGGCCGCGACGAGATCGAACTCGAGCGCGCGCCCCGCGGTGGGGAACACGCCATCGTTCATGCCGATTGCGCAGACGATGCGATACGGCAGGTTGCGCAGGCTGCTGATCGAGGAGAACGTGACCTTGCCGGTCGGGACGCCGCCGCGCGCCGACTCGTCGAGCAGCTCGCCGAGCGCCGAGCGGATGACGTCGAGCGGCACGGCGGCTTTCAGCCCGCCGCGCTCCATGTGGTCGTGCAACCCGGCGATCGCGGTCTGCACCACGCGAAACTCTTCCGCCCACTCCGGCCTTTCTGCGACGAAGCGCGCGAGCGCGGTACCGAGCGCCTCGCGCCACCCGCCTGCGTTCTTGTCGTGACGCCAGTCGCGCCGCAGCTGCCGCAGCTCCTCGATGAAACGCCACAATGTGCCGAGCGCGTCCGCCCTTTGTCCCTCGGGGTTGCCGCTGCCGATCCGGCCGTCGATTCCCGCGCCGCTCTCGCCCATCGCGTAGCTCGCAAACAGGCGCTGCAGGCCGTCCGCGAACGTATGGTCGGCGCTCGCCGGCAAGCCGAGATCCTTGCGCTCGTCGGCTTCGAGCGCCCAGCGGATCCCCGCGTCCTCGATCCACGCGCGGATCGATTCAAGCGACGCAGGATCGACGTCGAATCGCTCGGCGATCGGCTCCTGCATCAGCAGGTCGAAGACTTCGCTCGCCGGGTGCCGCCCGGCGGTGAGCGCGATCAGCGAATCGAACGCGCGCGCGATCCGGTTGACGTGGCGTTGCGCTTGGCCCGTGATCGCATACGGAATCCGCCGGCCCTCCGGCGCGGTGCCGAATACCGCGTCGATCAGCGGCGCGGCATCGTCGAGGTTCGGCGTGACGACGAGGATTTCCCCGGGCTTCGGCGGATGCTTGCCGGCAAAGAGCATCAGCAGCTGGTCGTGCAGCACTTCGAGCTCGCGGGTCAGCGAGTGGCAGACGTGGACTTCGATGCTGCGATCGCTCTTCGCGAGGGCCACGCTGCCGGCCGGCAGTTCTTCCAGCGCGAGGATCGCGTTCTGCACGCGCGCGAGCAGCGCCTCGCCTGCGGCCGGCTCGAACGAGGTCGTGGAGTCCTCGAGGTCGCCGTCGCCGGAAAGCAGCAGGTCGATGTGCGCCTGCGTCTGTTTGCCCCATGCGGCGAGAAGCGTGTTGCCGGTCTCGTGATGCTCGGCCCTGCTCGCAGCAGTCAGGCAGGTCAGTCGCTTCGGATCGACGATCTCGAACCAGTACTCCTGGCAGGGATTGAGGACGTAGAGCCGCAGATCGGTCCAGCGCGCGAGCCTGCGCAGGATCGCGAGGTACATCGGCGCAAGCGCCGGCAGGCAGAAGACGTGCGCGCTCTGCGGCAGCCCGGCCTTGCGCACTGCGTCTTCGCTCATCGTCTCGATGCGGCGGAAGAAAGCGACCGAAGGGTGCTCGCGGTCGGTGCCGATTTCCTTCGCCAGGCGACGCCAAAGCGCTGCTTGCCAGGCCTCATCCTCGGCGGCAGCGCCTTCGAGGTTCGGGATCGCGGCGCGCCTTCCCGCGGACCACGCTTCGAGGAACTCCGGCCGGTAGGTGATGTACTGCTCGATCAGCTGCGCGATCCGCCGCGCGAGATCGAGGCGCATGACCTCGTCGGCGCGGCCGAGGTACGCGGCGAGCCGCGCGTGCTTGCCGGTGAAGCCGGAATCGCCGAGCGCTTCGTAGACCCGCCATGCCAGAACCTCGGGGGCGAACGGCGAATCCTCGCGCACTTCCGGCACCAGGCGCCGGATCTGCCGCCACAGCCACTGGGCGAGGTACGAGAGCTCGACATTCGCGCAGATCCCATGACGATCGGCGAGCGCAAGCGCGATGCGCCGGCCGACGGCGGTGCTCGGCACGATGATCTGCTGCGCAACGAAAGGGCTGCCCGGCTCGCGCTCGAGGCCAGCGACGAGCGCATCGAGCAGAATCTCGAACCGGTTGGAGAAAGTGATGCCGAGCATGCGATGCGCCTTGCGAGAGCGCGCCATTATGGCGTGAGTCGAGGCTCATCCCGCGAGCCCGACGATGTATATTCGGCCTATGCGCCAACTCGGGAAATTCGCGATCCGCCGGATGCTTGGCAAGGGGGCTTCGGGGATCGTCTACCTCGCGCTCGACACGTTCAGCGGCGAGGACGTCGCGCTCAAGGTGCTCGATCCGGACGTCGTCGCGGCGGAAGACTTCGACAAGACGCACACGAAGCAGTTTCTCAACGAAGCGTCGCTCGCCGGGCGGATCTCGCATCCGCATATCGCCTCGATCCTCGAGGCGGCCGTGGAAGAGGAGGGCGGCGGCTACATCGCGATCGAGTACGTGCCGGGCGGCGACCTCGCCCAGTTCACCGCGTCAGGCGGCCTGCTCGACGTCGACGACGCGCTCGAGGTCGCGTTCAAGTGCTGCGGAGCGCTCGACTACGCGTTCCGCCAGGGAATCGTGCACCGCGACATCAAGCCGGCGAATATCATGGTGTCGACGGGCACGAACATCAAGGTGGTCGACTTCGGCGCCGCGTGGCTGCAGGTCGGCGAGCAGACCGAGAGCGGGATCATCGGCTCGCCCTTGTACATGTCGCCTGAGCAGATCGACCAGCAGCCGCTGACTTTCGCGAGCGACATGTTCTCACTCGGCATCGTGCTCTACGAGCTCTTCACCGGGCGCCGCCCGTTCGCCGGCGAGAGCGTGCTCGAGCTGTTCGAAGCGATCCGCAGCAAGGATCCGGCGCTGGCGAGCGCGCTGCGGCCGGGAATCAGCAGCGACGTCGACCGCATCCTCGCTCGCATGCTCTCGAAGTCGATCGCCGACCGCTACCCGAACTGGGCCGAGCTCGCGCTTGACCTCGCCGACGCAGGCCGGCTGCACGGGCATCAGCAGGCGGTCCCCGACCACGAGAAATACGTCGCGCTGCGCAAGAATGCCGTCCTGCGGCGTCTCGACGACGCCGAGATCTGGGAGCTCGTGCATGCCGGGTGCTGGACGCGCGCCGCTGCGGATTCGGTCCTCGTGCGCGAGGACGAGCCGGGCTCGAGCCTGTTCTTCCTCGGCAGCGGCAGCGCGAAGGTGCTCAAGCAGGGACGCCTGCTCAACGTGCTGCAGACGGGCGAGTATTTCGGCGAGATGGCCTACATCAAGGGCGGCGCCCTGCCGCGCCAGGCGACGGCGGTCGCGGCCACCGACGTCGTGCTCGCCGAGTTCGAGCCCGCCGCGCTGCAGAAGGTCAGCAGGAACTGCCAGCTGCGGCTGGTGACGGCGCTACTGCATTCGCTCGTCGACCGTCTCGCGCTCAGCAACGAGCGCCTGGCGCGCGTCCTCACCTGACGGCAGCGCGCTCAGACGGTCGCGAGAATCTGCGCGGCGAGCAGCAGCGTTCCCGTGAACAGCACCGCCTGCACGGCGCCGAACAGCAACGACTCGAGCCACGACATGGACATGGTCGTTCCTTTCTTGTGAATTGGGTTCATGACAATGGCGCAGGCTACGCGTTGCCTTAGAGGGGAACAAACGATATATTTTCTCCTCTACTGTGAGCGAAATTAACAAGATGCCGCCGCTGCACGCGCTGCGCGCGTTCGAAGCGGCCGCGCGGCTGGAAAGCTTCTCGCGCGCCGCCGACGAGCTGCACGTCACCCACGGGGCGGTGAGCCACCAGGTGCGCGCGCTCGAAGAGTTCCTCGGCGCGGCGCTGTTCGCGCGCAACGGCAGGCGCGTGCTGCTGACCGTCGCCGGCCGCGAGTTCGCCGAGCGCGTGCGCGCGGCGCTGCGCGAGATCGCCGACGCGGCGAATTCGCTGCGCAAGCCTGAGCGCGCGAACCGGCTCACGGTGAGCGTGTTGCCTTCGTTCGCCGCGCGCTGGCTCATCCCAAGGCTCGGCCGGTTCATGGCGGCTCATCCGGAGATCACGGTGAACGTGCAGGCAACCTCCGGCCTGGCGGACTTCGAGCGCGACGACGTCGATTTCGCGATCCGCTCCGGCGACGGCAACTGGCCGCGCGTCGAAGCCGAGAAGTTCATGGACGACGAGTACTTTCCGGTCGCGAGTCCGGGCTTCAACCGTGGCAGGCTGCCGGCGAAGCCGGCCGATCTCCGGAGTCTGCGCCTGCTCACCGGGGAAGACGAGCCTTGGACGCCGTGGTTCCGGGCCGCAGGGCTCAGGGTGCCGGAGCCGCAGGGACCGCTCTTCAGCCACTCGAGCATGGTGGCGCAGGCGGCGGTCGACGGGCGTGGAATCGGGCTCGTGCGTCGCAGCATCGCCGAGGTCGACCTCGCCGCGGGAACGCTGGTGCGGCTGTTCGATATCGCAATCCCGGCGCCGGGGTCGTACTATCTCGTCCGCCCGAAAGGGCCCGCGTCGCCGAAAGTGCTCGCTTTCCGTGCGTGGCTGCTGGCGGAGAAGAAGCGCAAGCGCTGAATCCGCTTTTTTCGCGAGGGAGAGGGCAGGATGCTGAAGAAGTGGCTCGTCGCGTTGTCGATTCCCTGTGCGGCGATCGCGCAAACCCCGGCGGACCGCTGGAATCTCGCGGACATCTATGCGACCGAAGCCGCGTGGCACGAAGACGTTACGCGGCTCGAGAGCCAGCTCGCGGAGATCGGCGGCTGCCGCGGCCAGCTCGGCCAGTCCGCCGCGCGAATCAAAGCGTGCCTGGACCTCAATGCCGACTTGTACAAGCGCTTTCGCCGGCTCTCGACCTATGCCTCCGAGACGTTCGCGGAGAACACCGCCGCGCCCTCCGGCATGGAGCTGCGGCAGAAGGCGCGGTCGCTCGGCTCGCGCGTCGAGGAGCACGTCGCCTTCCTGCGCCCGGAGATTCTCGCGCTCGGATCCGAGCGGGTCGGCCGGTTGCTTGCCGAGGATCCGTCGCTTGCGATCTATCGCCGGCCGCTCGATCTGATCCTGCGCAACGGGCCGCACACGCTGGACGGCGCGGGCGAGAACATGGTCGCGAGCTTCGGCCTGGCGACGGGCGCGCCCGAGTCGGTCTACACGACGCTGTCGAATACGGACATTCCCTGGCCGAGTGTGAAGCTCTCGAGCGGCAAGGTCGTACGCCTGGACCAGAGCGGCTACACGAAATACCGTGCCGTAGGCAATCGCGCCGACCGCAAGAAGGTGTTCGATGCGTTCTGGCGCACGTGGAAGAGCTACGAGCGGACGTTCGGCGTGACCTTTCACGAGATGCTCAAGACCGATTCGGTCTACGCCAAGGTGCGCCGCTATCCGGATTCGATCACCCGCAAGCTCGACCCGGCGAAGATTCCGCCTGCGGTCTACGACACGCTGATCGCCCAGACCAACGAGAACCTGCCGACGCTGCACCGCTACTTCAAGCTGCGCGCCAAGCTGCTCGGCGTGCGCGACATGCGCTACTACGATATCTATCCGCCGCTCGTCCACGCCGACCAGCGTTATCCGCTGGAGCAGGGCACGCGCATGATGCTCGATGCGCTGGCGCCGCTCGGGGCCGATTACGTGGCCGTGATCGAGCGCGGCCTGAAGGAGCGGTGGATGGACGCCTACCCGCGGCCGCAGAAGCTCTCGGGCGCGCACGTCAACGGCGGCGCGTACGACGTGCACCCGTTCGTGCTGATGAACTACAACGACGACTACGAGTCCGTGACGACGCTTGCGCACGAATGGGGCCACGCGCTGCACAGCTACCTCGCGAATCGCGCGCAACCGTTCGTGACCGCCCAGTACGCGATCTTCACCGCGGAAATCGCCTCGACGCTGAACGAAGCGCTGCTGCTGGAGCATGCGCTGAAGACTGCGCGCAACGACGACGAACGCCTGCTCTATCTCGGATCGGCGCTGGAGAACCTGCGGGGCACGTTCTTTCGCCAGGCGATGTTCGCCGAGTTCGAGCGCGAAGTGCATGCGCGCGCGAACCGGCGCGAGAGCCTGATCGGCCCGAGCCTGACCAAGCTCTACGGCGATATCCTGCGCCGCTACCACGGCCACGACCAGGGGGTGGTGAAGGTCGACGACCTGTATACGATCGAGTGGGCCTACATTCCCCACTTCTACTCGAGCTTCTATGTGTTTCAGTACGCGACGTCGATCGCCGCGAGCGCACTGCTCGCCGAGCGCATCCTGAAGGGCGAGCCGGGCGCGAAGGAGCGCTACCTCGACCTGCTTCGCGCCGGCGGCTCGGACGATCCGTACCTGCTCGTCAAGGCAGCGGGTGTCGACCTTGCGTCCCCGGCCCCCTACCAGGCGCTCGTCGCGCGGATGAACCGGATCATGGACGACATCGAGACGATCCAGGCCCGGCGCGTGAAGCGAGGAAAGTGAGCCGGCGGCGCCAGAGCCACAGGATCGGAAGGACCACGAAGGACCCCGGCAGCAGCAGGGCAAGGCAGAAGACGCACCAGCTGCCTGCTTTCGATCGAGTCATGACCTGGCCTTTGCGGATGACCCCGGGTTGGGACAGGTCGATAATCCGCTTCGGGCGCCCACAGGCTGGGCAACAATCGATTACGGATCGCTTACAGCCGGGGAACCGATGGCGGATTTCCGGATCACTAGTGCAAGAGGTGACAGCGAATGATCGTCAAGCAGATCTGGACCGGCAACGCCTACCGTAACTTCAATTACCTGATTGCGTGCCCTGAAACAGGAGACGCGCTGGCGATCGATCCGCTCGACCATGAGAAGTGCCTGAAGGCGGCGAAGGACGCGGGCTGGACGATCACGCAGATCCTCAACACGCACGAGCACCGCGACCACACCGGCGGCAACGAGGCGATGGTGCGAAAGACGGGCGCGGAGATCATCGCGCACCAGAATGCCGGGGACCGGATCGCCGGCATGGCGCGCGGCCTTGGGGCGGGCGATATCGTCAGCGTGGGCAAGACGGTCGAACTCGAGGCCCTGGACACGCCGGGGCACACGATGAGCCACGTGTGCCTGCTTTCGCACACCGACCAGCCGGCGCTCTTTTGCGGCGATACGCTGTTCAACGCCGGGGCCGGGAACTGCCACAACGGCGGCCATCCCGCGCAGCTCTACAAGACGTTCGCCGAGCAGCTCGCGCGGTTGCCGGCGGCGACGCGGATCTATCCGGGCCACGACTACATCGAGAACAATCTGCGCTTTACGCTCAACCGCGAGCCCGACAACGCGCGCGCGGCCGAGATGCTCGCCGCGCTGGCCGGCCAGGATCCGAGCCAGGCGTACGTTTCGACGCTCGAAGTCGAGCGCGAGATCAACACGTTCTTCCGGCTCACCAGCCCGACGGTGATCGCGAAGCTGCGCGAATCGTTTTCCGACCTGCCGGAGAACCCCGATCCGCGCACCGTGTTCTTGAAGCTGCGCGAGCTGCGCAACGCCTGGTAACGCTAGGCTGCCCGCGCGGCCCTCTTGCGCTCGTGCTCGAGGAGCAGGCGCTTGCGGATGCGGATCGACTTCGGGGTGATCTCGACCAGCTCGTCCGGGCCGATGAATTCGATCGCCGATTCGAGCGTGTGCAGGATCGGCGGCGTGAGAAGGATCGCCTCGTCCTTGCCGGCGGCGCGGATGTTGGTCAGATGCTTGGTCCGCACCGGATTGACGACGAGATCGTTCTCGCGGCTGTGCAGTCCGATCACCATGCCTTCGTAGAGCGGCTCGCCGGGACTGACGAACATCCGCCCGCGCTCCTGCAGCTTCCATAGCGCGTACGCAACCGCCACGCCCTCTTCCGCCGACACCAATACACCGTTGCGGCGCTCGGCGAGGTCCGGCTTGACCGGGCCGTAGTCGTCGAACACGTGGCTCATCACGCCCGTGCCGCGAGTCATCGTGAGGAATTCCGACTGGAAGCCGATCAGCCCGCGCGCGGGAATGCGGTAATCGAGCCGCACGCGGCCCGAGTTGTTGCCGGTCGCGTCCGGCTGCATGTCGACCAGCTCGCCGCGGCGCGCCCCGAGCGCTTCCATCGTCATCCCCTGGTGCGCCTCTTCCACGTCGACCGCCAGCATCTCGTACGGCTCGCAGCGCACGCCGTCGATCTCGCGGATCACGACCTGCGGGCGGGAGACCGCGAGCTCGTAGCCTTCGCGGCGCATGTTCTCGAGCAGGATCGCGAGATGCAGCTCGCCGCGGCCCGACACCAGAAACACGTCGGCGTCGGCGGTTTCCTCTACGCGCAGCGCCACGTTGCTCATCGTCTCGCGCAGCAGGCGCTCGCGCAGCTGGCGGCTGGTGACGAACTTTCCCTCGCGCCCGGCGAACGGCGAAGTGTTCACCTGGAACGTCATGTTGAGCGTCGGCTCGTCGACCTTCAGCAGCGGCAGCGCTTCAGGATGCTCGGGGTCGGCGAGCGTCACGCCGATGCCGACCTGCTCGATGCCGTTGACGAGCACGATGTCGCCCGCCTGCGCCTCTTCCGCGAGCGCGCGCTCCAGGCCCTTGAACACCAGCACCTGGTTCACCTTCGCGATCACAGGATCGCCGGCTTCCTCGCTCGGTCCGTGCAGCACCGCGACGAGCTGGCCGGGCCGGATGCGGCCGCGGTTGACGCGCCCGATGCCGATCTTGCCGACGTAGCTCGAGTAGTCGAGCGAGCAGACCTGCAGCTGCAGCGGGCCGTCGGGATCATCGACACGCACCGGCACGTTGTCCAGGATGGCCTGGAACAGCGGCTGCAGGTCGTCGGTCCTGACCGCCAGCTCCGTAGTCGCCCATCCCTCGAGTGCAGAGGCGTATACGACCGGAAAGTCGAGCTGCGCTTCGGTCGCGCCGAGCTTGTCGAACAGGTTGAAGGTCTGGTTGACGACCCACTCCGCGCGCGCGCCCGGCCGGTCGATCTTGTTGACGACGACGATCGGCTTCAGTCCGAGCGCGAGCGCCTTGCGCGTGACGAAGCGCGTCTGCGGCATCGGGCCCTCGACTGCATCGACCAGCAGCAGCACGCCGTCGACCATCGACAGCACGCGCTCCACTTCGCCGCCGAAATCCGCGTGTCCCGGGGTGTCGACGATGTTGATGTGCGTGCCCTGGTAGGTGACGGCGCAGTTCTTCGCCAGGATCGTGATGCCGCGCTCGCGCTCGAGATCGTTCGAATCCATCACGCGCTCGACCAGGTGCTGGTGCGCGGCGAACGTGCCGGACTGGCGCAGCAGCTTGTCGACCAGCGTCGTCTTGCCGTGGTCGACGTGGGCGATGATCGCTATGTTGCGGATGGCGCGCATGGGCGGGGCAAAAAAGTCCGCGAGTATACAGGGTACGGGCGTCTTCCGGGTAATCTGCACACCCACGTTCAGCAGCACTTGCCCAGAATGCGAAGTAGGCCCACTTTGATGTGGATTGAGATGTAGTTCCTCCTGCACGATGAGCGCTTTAATCGGGGGATACCAGGGTGCGCGGTGCCGGCGCTGATCGCCTACCGCAACCTCACGTACTACCTGTTTCGGAAGTCCGTTATGTCCTTTGACCAGGTTGTGGAGGGATGGTGGCAGCCCTCCCAAAAGCGGCTACGAGAAGATCCCTCTGAGTAAGGCGGTTCCGTTCGAAGCCGAGGCGTATCTGCAGGCGAACCATCCGACGACGCCGGACTGGCTATCCTTCGTCGACCCCTACTGTAATATCCCCGAGAATAAGCGGCCGCTGAATCACAGTAGTTCGTTTGTTCTACTGATCAAGGTGAAGGGCAGGATTTTTTCGGCTACATTTGGGTACGGCTTCGCGGCTATCCACCGCGGCAAACTGGAGCCTGACTTTGGTCTCAAGGTCACGCTGAACACTGTCAATCCGAGAAAGCTCCACAGCGTCCAAGCACGTAACGTGGATCCCACCACGGTGTCAAAGCAGTTGGTGGTGAACCAGGACTCTACGCTCGCCGTCTTCGACGTGGACTTCTACCGGGATCTTCTCGCAAAACTGGAAGGTGTTCCGGACGATGACGCATTCGGCAAGCGCGTGGCGGGAGCGGATGCCTGCTATCTCACGGCAAGTATCACGTTCCCCAAGCTCGCCACAAAGTGCAAGCAGGTGCTGAAACACTACAGCTCGAAGGCGTACACGAAGAACTTCTCATCTGTGGATCAGGTGCGACCGATTCGCGATGAGGTTCTCATTGAAGCTCTAAACGGGAAACTGGCACACGCTATGAGGACTGGGGATACTTCTGCCCTCGGATTCGCACTGCCGGATATCGGCGGATACGAACAGGGAAAGAATAGAAATCGGCTGGGCACCTGCGCTAACGTATGTTGAACCTAGCAATGACTGGATGATATTTCCTCATTGGAGCACCGGTTGAGTTCACGCAAGGATCTGGAAACGCGAATCGCTCAAAGGCTAAAAACCCTAACGCCTGAGGATATGCAGCGATTGGCCGAGGACTATGCTCGCCTTCGTTTTCCCGATCGCTTTCCACGCTTTGATTTCCGGGCCTTAAGTCCTGAAGGCAAATCGCGCGCTGGATGGCCCGACGCTTACATCGTCCTCAATGGACGGGTCGACGGAGTTGAGGCCACGATCGATAAGAACAGCTCCAAGATCTGGAAGCATCTCGCGAAAGACGTGGTCAAGGCTCGCAAACTGAGACCGAAGCTGTCTGGGTTCATCTTTGTCTCCGGCCACCCCGAGATTCAGCCCGACGACGACGAGTTGAACCGCTGGCGACAACGGTTCGCGGAGAAAGCCGGTCTTGAGTTGAGGCGTGTCGATTTAGTGTTCGGGGGTCGGCTGGTTCAGGAATTGGCCCGCCCCGAATTTGCCCGAACCCGAGTCGAGGTCTTGGGGCTCACTGACCTGCCAGCTTGGTTTGAACTGGTCCGGCTGGATGTACCGCCCGACAGCCCGCGGGCGGAATTCATTCCCACGCCCGACGACTATGCGCGCGCGCGGGTTCACCGTCCATTGGATGCCGACCGGGTCCTAGGTCATCTGGAGAGGGAAGGTAGAGCTTTGGTGCGGGGGGTGGGTGCTTCGGGTAAGACCGTATTGGCTTGGTTACTCGCCTTGGACACCGCCCGTGAGGGGTTGCCAGCCTATTACCTGGACTTGGCCCGGCTTGGTGACAGGGCCGTCGAAGCGGGCAACGGCCTTGAGGACGACATGATCCGCTTCGGCCATCCTCGTGCGCTGTTCATTCTTGACAACATTCATCTTGACGAACGCTTGGCAAAACGACTGGCAGTGGCCTGGGAGGAACTGGTCATCTCACAGCGTCCACGACTTCTGCTTGTGGGGCGAGAGCTGCACACCGGGCGCGGCAGCCCTATTGCCGGACTCGACATCGCCACATTGCCACTGAAGGCGCGCCAAGCCGAGGTCGCCGGTGTCTATAGGCGCTTGGTCTGGGGTAAGACCGGCTTGGCTGCCATGGCGGAACCGCCAGCCGAGGTCTTGGACCGATGGGTTATGACCTTCGGCGGCGACCCGACGTCTGCGGACACGACTACCGACCTGATCGCGTTCAGTGCCGCTGTACTGAAACGCCTGCCGGAGCTCTTAAACCAGATGTGGGCCCTTACCGGGAATGATGCGGTCGATGAGATTCGCGAGGCGTATCTAAAAAGGCTAAGCGAAGGAGAAACCCGCAACTTGATGCGCCTGTCCGTACTGGCGGAATGGGATCTTTCCTTGAGCGAGGCGGCGCTGGCAGACCAGAGGGCGGGCTTCGACATTGCCAGTCGTCAATTGGGGCTCGTGTTCCTAGAACACGCCGGTGCTCGTGGGCAATACGTCCGATATCGTCTTGCTCACGCCGCCCTCGGCCGGCTGCTTTTGGCCGCCGCCTACGAGCCGACTGACCTGGCGAATGAACAACGCGTGATCGCCCTTGCCGACCCGTCTGTTGGCTTCGCTCTCGCCTATGCGCTGGCCGCGGCTGGCCAGCAGGACCGAGCCCGGGCGATCCTGTCCATGTTGATGGAGGATCCGACACGGCTGCTCGAGCTTCCGAACCTGAATAGCTCGCTTAGCGCGCTTCGTTTGGTGCAGCACCACAACGCTGCTCCCCTGAGCGAAATCGGCCGCGTCTGGGGGGATAGCAATAACCGCCTACGGCTCGCCGAGCGCGCTCTGCTCACGCCGCTGGACCAGCTCCAGTCCTTCTTGGCCTATACCGAGAATACAAAGGAGCTGAATACAGTCTTCAACATCCTTACTGCTGAACTTGCAAAGCACCAAAACCTAGGCCGCCTCGCCCGGCGCACGCTGCTTGCGTATCTTGGAGACCTCCAGTCCTTCCTTGCTTATGCAGAGAAAAGAAAACAACTAGAAACGGTCTTCGCCACCCTAACCGCCGAACTCGGAAGGGACCAACACAGGGACCGTCTTGTTGAGCGCGCCCTGCTCACGTCGCTCGGAGACCTCCAGACCTTCTTCGTTTATGCGCAGCAAACAAAAGAATTGAAAACGGTTTTCGCCACCCTGACCGCCGAACTCGGAAAGGAGCCCAACCGTGGCCTCTTGCGTGAGCGATTTACTAGTAGCCCTCTTGATCAACTCACCCGAGTCCTGGCAGCCGACACGGCCAAGGATTTCTGGAGCGCCATCCTTGTAGACATAGATGAGGAGGAGTGGGAGCGAAATCGGTTGCAGGTCAAGGGATCTATGGAAGCCTTCGTTAGCTTCCAGAAACTCGCGACCGCCACAGGCCGGCCGGAATTGGCAGCAGCGCCCGCCTTGATGTTCGTTCGCAGTGCCGATCTGAAACAATGGCATCGAAGAGTCATCGGCCTTCATCATCTGTCTCATGTCCTTCGGTGCGCCACCAAGCGTACCGAGGAGGAAACCCGCCGCTTCTTGCAGCGGATCGCCACAGCTGAGTGGATTGATTATCAGGTGCAGTCGGGGGCAAGAACGGGCGGTTTAGCAGGCAGTTTGTTGGCGTTGAGTACAACTCTCTCACCCGATTTTCGGAAACCTTTCTTGCGCTCTAGCCTTAGAGACCGCATCATCAAGGAACTAAGTGCAACCCCCTCTGGGGCACTCGTCGCATGGTCCCAGACCTTGTCCCTGCTCGGCGCGGCGGCGGCTCTTGGGTTTCGGCTTGAATCCGCTGAAGCGCAATGGCCTCTCAACGAAGATCTCGCAACGATCCTCGAATTGCGAATGCCAGGTGCAGAGCGAACTACACTCGGCGCTCTCGAGGTTCAACTTTGGCGCGGGCTGCGAGAGATGGGGAGGCTGCGCGTAGATACCGTTTCGATACCTGCAAAACAGGGCGACGCAATCCTGACATTGTGGCGCGCCGCTCATGATCGCGCGGCAGGCCAATCTCCGCCATTGCACATCCGCGAAGCCAACGCCGGAATGATCGCTTGGTTGGAGCGCTGCGAGGCGAATGGGTGGCGCTTGATCGATGATGACGGCTGAGGTTTTTCGCGTTCTGTTATTAGATGGCGAAGGTATCGCAGTTGCATGCGTGCGTCATCGCTGCAGCAGCCCGTGGGCGCTCGCCGTTTCGCGCAATCGCGCGCATTGCGTGATGGAAAGCGTGGTATTGGCCTGCGAAGTCTCGCCGCGCATCAGGTTGCCATACCCGTCGCTGTGCTCGCCGCTGTCCATCAGCACATGCGCGAGCTCGTGGGCGAAAACGATGCCGAGGTCGCGCGCACCGACCGCGACCCAGACCGTGTCGGCGAGCTCGGGCCGCGTAGGACTGTTCGCGCGGCCGAACGCCTCAGCGTCGAACGCCCGGCGATTCGCCGTGTCGCGCACGAGGTAGATCGCGGGCTTCGCGACCGGGTGCAGACGCACGAGCTCGCGCGCAAGCGGCGTCGAGAAGTCCAGATAGCGCGGGGCAGCGAGGCTCACCCATTCCACACCAACGATACCGACGTCGCATTGGCTGAGGATCGCAGTCGCCTGGCGCAGCGCATGCAGCACGGGTTCGGGTTGCCAGCCGCTGCCGTCCAGATGCACGACACTGAGCTTGAGCCGATGGGTGCTTCCCGGGGGCGTGAGAAGATGCGCGGCCGTGATGCTCACCTGGTCGACGACGGCGATTTGCGGCTGCGCGAGCGCGCCATGGCACGCGAGCAGAGCGGCCAAAAGCTGCGCGGCGCGTCTCAGCATCCGTATATAGTAGAGAGGTACCGCGGGACGCCGATGGCAGGAACCGACCATGACCGATCTGTCCGATAGCGCTTCTGCTTTCTGGCGCGTGATCCCGGTGGATCGCGATCCGGCCGAGACCCGCGAGTGGCTCGACGCGTTCGAATCGCTGGTACGCCAGGAAGGCGCGGAGCGCGCGACGTTCATCCTGCGCAAGCTGCTCGACGAGGCGCGCGCCCGGCGGGTGAAGCTGCCGCCCGTATTCAACACGCCGTATTGCAACACGATTTCGCTCGCCGAGCAGCCGCAGTATCCGGGCAACCTGGAGATCGAGCACCGTCTGATGGCGCTGGTGCGCTGGAACGCGCTCGCGATGGTGGTGCGTGCGAATCGCGAGTACCCGGAGCTGGGCGGGCACATCGCGAGCTACGCGTCGGCCGCGGATCTGTTCGAGGTCGGCTACAACCATTTTTTCCGGGCAGGGCAGCAAGGCGACCTCGTGTACTTCCAGCCGCACTCGGCGCCGGGCGTGTACGCGCGCGCGTACCTCGAAGACCGGCTGACCGGGGAGCAGCTCGCGCACTACCGGCGCGAGACCGGCGGCAAAGGGCTCACCTCGTACTGCCATCCGTATCTGATGCCGCAGTTCTGGCAATTTCCGACCGGATCGATGGGTCTCGGGCCGGTGACCGCGGTGTACCAGGCGCGCTTCATGCGCTATCTCGACAATCGGGGCCTGCTGCCGACCGCGGCGCGCAAGGTCTGGGCGTTCGTCGGCGACGGCGAGATGGACGAGCCCGAGTCGCTCGCCGGACTTTCGCTTGCCGCGCGCGAAGAGCTCGACAACCTGATCTTCGTCGTCAATTGCAACCTGCAGCGGCTGGACGGGCCGGTGCGCGGCAACGGCTCGATCATCCAGGAGCTGGAAGGGCTGTTCGCGGGAGCGGGATGGAACGTGATCAAGGTGCTATGGGGCTCGGACTGGGATCCGCTCTTCGCGCGCGACCACGATGCGGTCATCCTCAAGCGGCTGCACGAGACGGTGGACGGCGAATTCCAGAAATACGCCGCGACCGACGGGCGCTTCAACCGCGAGAACTTCTTCAACAAGTACCCGGAGCTGCAGGCGATCGTCGCGCATCTCTCGGACGACGACATCGACCGGCTGCGCCGCGGCGGGCACGACCCGGTGAAGATCTACGCTGCGTACGCCGCGGCGGCGGCGCACCGCGGGCAGCCGACGGTGATTCTGGCGCAGACGAAAAAAGGCTACGGCATGGGCCTCTGGGGCCAGGGCCGCATGAGCACGCACCAGCAGAAGAAGCTCGACGACGAGGCGCTGAAGGAATTTCGCGACCGCTTCGCGCTGCCATTGAGCGACGCGCAGGTCACCGGGCTGGAATTCCACAAGCCCGCTGCCGGATCGCAGGAGATGCGCTACCTGCAGGCGCGCAGGAAAGCGCTTGGTGGCTTCCTGCCGGCGCGCGTTGCCAACGCGCCTGCGCTCGAGGTGCCCGACGCCGCTGCGTACGCGGCCATGCTCGAGCGCTCGCAGGGACGCGAGCAGTCGACCACCACCGTCTTCGTCACCTTGCTCTCGCACCTGTTGCGCGACGCAAGTATCGGCAAGCGCATCGTTCCGATCGTCGCGGATGAAGCGCGCACGTTCGGCATGCAGGCGCTGTTTCGCCAGGTCGGGATCTATTCCTCGGTCGGGCAGCTGTACGACCCCGAAGATCACGACGAGCTGCTGTACTACCGCGAAGCGCGCGACGGCCAGATCCTCGAAGAAGGCATTACCGAGGCGGGCGCCATTTCCTCCTGGATCGCCGCTGCGACGAGCTACAGCACGCACGGCACGGCGATGCTGCCGTTCTACGTGTTTTATTCGATGTTCGGCTTCCAGCGGGTCGGCGACCTTGCATGGCAGGCGGGCGATTCGCGCGCGCGCGGATTCCTGATGGGCGCGACTGCGGGGCGCACGACGCTCGCCGGAGAAGGACTGCAGCACCAGGACGGCTCGAGCCATCTCGTCGCTTTCACGATCCCGAACTGCGTCTCGTACGACCCGTGCTACGGCTACGAGCTCGCCGTGATCGTGCAGGACGGCACCCGGCGCATGCTGCACGCGCGCGAGGACGTCTTCTATTACGTCACCGTCGCGAACGAAAACTACCTGCAGCCGGCGATGCCCGCGGGCGTGGAGGACGGCATCCGGCGCGGCCTGTACCGGGTACGCGAAAGCGCGCAGGCGCGCGTGCAGCTTCTCGCGAGCGGGCCGATCCTGCGCGAAGCGCTCGCAGCCGCCGAAAGGCTCGAGAAGGAATGGAACGTGGGCGCAGATGTCTGGAGCGTCACCAGCTTCACCGAATTGCGCCGCGACGGAATGAGTGTTGCGCGCTGGAACCGGCTGAACCCGGGCGCGCCCAGGACCAGCTACGTCGAGCAACGCCTGGCCCAGACGCGCGGCCCCGTGATCGCAGCGAGCGACTACGTTTCGGCGCTCGCCGACCTGATCCGCCCGTGGGTGCCCCGGTCTTATACCGCGCTCGGTACCGACGGCTTCGGCCGCAGCGATACGCGAGCGGCGCTGCGACGCTTTTTCGAGGTGGACCGCAGTTCGATCGCGCTTGCCGCAATCACCGCGCTCGCGGCGGAAGGCGCGTTCGATCGAGCCCAGCTGGAATCGGCGTGCGCCGCGTTGCAGCTCGATCCGCAGAAGCCGAACCCGTGGAACAGCTGAAAAATCGGGTCCGTCCCTATTTCTCGGCCGGCTCGTAGAAGCGGATTCCCGGCTTGAGCTCCTCGAAAACCATATAGCCGGCATCACGCATGCCGGTGTTCCGGTAGGTTTCCTGCGCGCGCACGTTGTCGCGCTCGACATAGAGCCGGAATCCGCAGATCGATCGATCCTCGGCGGCGCGCGCCTGGAGGTGCTTGTAGAGTTGCCGGTATACGCCAAGGCGGCGAAACTCGGGCCGCACATAGACGCTCTGGATCCACCAGAAGTTGCCGTTCCGCCAGTCGCTCCACTCGTTCGTCACCATCAGCGATCCGGCAACCTCGCCGCCGCACTCTGCGATGACGTAGAAACCCAGCGCTGGATGGCCGAGCAGGTGATCGACGCCTTTGCCGATCACCTCGGGAAGCAGCACCTTGCGCTCGGTCTCGAGCGCCATCGCAGCGTTGAACTGGATCAACGCCGCGGCGTCGCCTGCAGTCGCGGGGCGGATCCGAATCGAATCGGTCATGATCCGGCTACGGCTTCAGCGCGCGGTAGAGGAACGGCAGGCTCACGTCCATCCGGTAATCGACGTCGGAGTGATCGTCGTCGAACTCCTGGTAGGTGTGCCGGATCCTGGCCGCACCGAGCCGCTGCGACAGGATGCGGCTGCCGTAATGGATGTGGAACTGGTCGCGCCAGCCGCAATCGATGTAGATGCCGCGCAGCGTTTTCAGATTGGCGCGGTACCTTTGCACGAGGTGGATCGGATCATGCCTGCGCCACTGCCGCCACCGGTCGGGCAGCGCTTCGCCGGTCTCGAGGTTGAACGGCACCCGAAACCCGAGCGGCGCCCTGGGGTCCGGGTCGTACGTCGCCGCCATGCAGAGGTTCATGATGCAATGGCCTTCCGCCATCGCGAGCTTTTCCTTCTTCCAGACGTCCGCAAGGAAGCGCTTGATCCTGCCGTCGTCGTATCCGGCGGCGGCGCCCTGGTAGCGCGCCTCGCGCCGCATGTCGACGGCGCCAGGCTTGCGCTTGCGGGGACGATACTTGGCTAGCGTGTTCAGCGTGTTCGGCCAGTCGTGCCAGTAGACGAAATCGAAATACGCATCGCCGGAATGATTGGCGATCGCGCCCCAGGTCGTGGCGTACTTCATGCCGTGCATGGTCGAGCCGTAGCCGCCCGACGACTTGCCGAAGCAGCCGCGATGCTCGCGGCTCGCGAGCGTGCGGAACTCGCGATCGACGAACGGCACCAGCTCGCGCGTCAGGTAATCGGCGTAGTTGCCCAGCGCCGACGAGTTGACATACTGGTTGCCGCCGAGCGCGGTGAAGCAATCCGGAAAGACGAGGATCACCGGTCCCATTTTCTGCGCGTGGATCAGGCGTGCGGCGCGCTCGGGAACGTTGTCGCCGAACGGCTTCCAGTTCGCGTGCGCGAGCCCGGATCCGGTGAAGCCGACGAGGTCGAACAGCACCGGGAAGCGCTTGCCGCGGCCGTCGAAGCCGGCGTCATACTGCGGCGGCAGCCAGACGCCGAGCTTGCGCACGTGCGGGTCGCCGAGCGGGTTGCCTTTGAGGATTTTCGACGTGTGCTCGAGCACGACGAACGTGCCGGCCGCGCCTTTCGGGCGTTTGAGTGCCATGTCTATTCCTTCCTCAGTCTCCGGAGACGTTGACGCCGTCCGCTGCGAGTCTGCGTTGCAACGTTGCGACGTCCACCATTCGGGTCGCACAGCCCGCGGCGAGCGCAAGATCTGCCGCGATCCCGGCCGCCTGTCCCATCACGAAGCAGGGGCCCGATACACGTGCCGACGACTGCCCGTCGTGCGTCATCGACGCGCAGCGCCCCGCAACGAGCAGGTTGTCCACCCGCGTGGGCACGATCATGCGGTACGGCAACTGGTTGTAGCCGCGCGAGCCCGCCTCCTGCCAGCGCCAGTCGACTCGTCCTTCTGCGTGTTGCTCCACCGGCCAGCCCTGCACGCCGATCGTGTCGCTGAAATCCGCGCAGCCGAGGATGTCCGCCTCGCTCAGCGCGTATTCGCCCGCGATCCGGCGCGTCTCGCGGATCCCGAGTTGCGGCGCGATCTCGACGATGTAGGAGCGCTCGAAGCCCGGCGCCGACGCGCGGATGAATTCGAACACCTCCTTGCACTGCCTGCGCCCCTCCACTTCGCCGTAGCTCATCTGCTCGAGGTCGACGCCGCTGACCGCAGTGCCATCGGGGTTGCGCACCTGCGTGACATTCGCCCGCCACTCGATCGGGTTCTTCTGCGGCCGGACGATGATTCCCTTGCGCGGGAAGCGCCGCCCCGTTCGCTCGGCGTCGTCCATCCGCGTCGCGATCGATTCCCACGCGCGCCCGGCCTTTTCCGGATCGACGCCATTGATGCGAAACATCGTCGACGGATAGAGCATGTTGCCCTTGCCGTCGCCCACTTCGTACGGCACGCCGGCCCATGCCGCGAGATCGCCGTCCCCCGAAGCGTCGACGAAGAGGCCGCCGCGAACGGCCCGCCTTCCGGACTTGCTCTCGAACAGCAGCGCGGCGATTCTCCGCTCCGACTCCATCGCGACGCCCGCGCCGAGCGCGTGAAAGAGCGTCTTGACCCCCGCCGCAGCGAGCAGCTCGTCGGCCGCGATCTTGTACGCGGAAATGTCATAGGCCTGCGCCTGGATCCGGTTGCCGAAAATCAGGTGCGGCTCGCTCAACCCCGAGAGACTTTGCAGCCGGTCCTGGATCTCGCAGGCGATCCCGCGCACGACCTGGCGGTGCTCTCCACGAACGTTCGCGTGCAGCCCGCAAAAATTGCTCAAGCCGGCCGCAGTTCCGGCGCCGCCGAGAAATCCATATCTCTCGAGGAGAATGGTCGAGCGCCCGGTGCGCGCCGCAACGGCCGCCGCCGCAATGCCCGCCGGCCCTCCACCGAGCACGACCACTTCGTATTCGCCGTGCACCGGCGTGTCGCGCGCGTCTTCCCGGAGGATTGCTATCATGATTCAGGCTTCCCGCTGTTTCATTCATAATCCTAGCCTGCCGCGCGCGCCCTGACGACAGCGCGGCTTCACGATGACCGCACCCGAAACCCAGTTCGACCCCGATTCCGCGCGCTTCGGCGCGTCGCGCTCGCAAAAGCGCGTCGAAGACGAGCGCCTGCTCGCCGGCAAGGGGCTCTACAGCGACGACCGCGTTTTTCCGAACCAGGCCTGCCTCGTATTGCTGCGCTCGCCGCATGCGCACGCGACGATCGTATCGCTCGACCTGGCGCCCGCGCGCGCAGCGCCGGGCGTGCTCGCCGCGTGGAGCGTCGAGGACCTCAAGAAGGGCGGCGTCCGCCATCTGCCGTTTCCGCCGATCTTCAAACGCGCCGACGGCTCGCCGATGGCCGCACCGCTGCGCACGCTGCTCGCCGATGGCAAGGTGTTCTACGTCGGCCAGCCGGTCGCTGCGATCGTCGCAGAGACGCGCGAGCAGGCACAGGATGCTGCCGAGCTCGCACTCGTCGAATACGAGG
>Ga0075429_100000564_pt1 | contig 28419 bp, 19 predicted proteins | sample RhiMetdeltSRZDD3_FD_75295 | JGI IMG/M metagenome (GOLD analysis project Ga0075429, IMG submission 75295) | Populus rhizosphere microbial communities from Tennessee, USA - Rhizosphere MetaG P. deltoides SRZDD3 | ecosystem: Host-associated > Plants > Roots > Rhizosphere > Soil | place: USA... | reverse complement strand
CTTCCTGTGGCTTGTTGATAGTTTCTTTACTGCATGAAACAATGGCAACTGAAATAATTGTTGTTGCAAGAATTTGAAATTGTTTTTTCATTGATTAAATGTTTAATGGTTAAATGTTTGTTTTAAAAAGTTTAATGGTTAATGGTTTTTATTATTTATCGTTTTTTTATTTGCCGAACAAAAGTATAATTGGATTAGACCCATTTATGGATAATACTACTCAACGGTATTGCATAGCGATTGAACGGAAAACAAAAAGCTGTCTATAAAGACAGCTTTAAAACTATTTCCGAAATATTTTTTTTTTAAAGATTTTTCAATGCGATCACATCAGAAGGAGAAAGTACTCGCTTATAAAAACGCAGATCGTCCATGCTGCCTTTCCAATGTGAACCAAAACCATAGCCAAGCCTGTAATTTTGAAGTGTCCAGGAACCGAAATCTACAGGTGTTGAGGGTGTAGTTCCAACAAGAACACCATCAATATATAATTTCATCAAAGTATTATCACGGGTGCCAACTATATGATGCCATTTTCCATCGATAGGCGTTGTTTGGACGCTTTGGACGATGCCATAATAAAATTTCTGGAAATTGCAAACGAAGTTGTTTTCATTTTGATCGAAGTTAAAAGCGTGAGATGATCCCAGCATTTGATTCCAGGCGGGACCTTCAATCTCCTCGTCCTTCACCCAAAACGACACAGAACAGTTGGCTGGTGTGTACGGGATATCATAAGCAGTTATTTCTGTTGCTCCATCAAAACGTAGAGCGCTATACGCCTTGCCTTTTCTATCCCTGGTATACATCACAATACCCTGCTCCAACCATGCATCCTCTAATTTCTTTGTTGTGTCTTTTAAGTTGCCAGTAAATTCATAACGGCCGAGCAATCCAACGCTTAATGGATTAATCACGATTGGGCCGCCTGGTGAGTTGGGTGCTGTAACTTCCTCTGCCGGCTGGTTTGCTGCAGGAGCTTCAATTTTTTCCTTGCTGCAGGAAATGAAAGCAACGGTAATAAAAGTTGCTGCGAGAATTTGAAATTGTTTTTTCATTTTGTTTAAAATGTTTAATGGTTAAATGATTGTTTGAAAAAGGTTTAATGGTTAATGGTTGATAATTATATTTTTGATCGAGGATTTATATATTAATAACTATTGTAAAACTGATAATTGCTGTAATCAGGACGATCCTGAGAATCTCAACGAATAAAAGAATGCTTTTCATACACAATTATTTTATGGATCAAAAATAATAGCAGGTTTCAATCACTGCTTTTAAATATTACTCAAAGGCAATTGCTGACTATTCTCCGGAAAATATTTTTCAGAAAAAATAATTCATTGCAATTTTTTACCACTTACTCAACGATGGTTACCATTCGCTAAAAGCAAAAACATTTAAGCGATGCCTGTCATAGCTTGCATAAGATTTTAAAACAGATAGAAGGAAATAATATGGACAAGGGTAAAAAAAATATGAGACCGAAAGAATTGATAACTGATATATTAATGATACTACTGCTGGCTTGCGCAATCACCTTATTGGCCCTGGTATTATAAAGAACCTAAGCAATTTTTACTCAATCCGGGTCATATAGCGACGATCTGCTGTAAAAAATACAGGCAATTGCTGCTTATCTACCTCGCCTTCTTTATTAAATACATATTGATTGAATAAAATACCGGCAGATAATTGCCGGCTACCATTCACTAAGAAAAATTCAGGTCCGGTGTTTACAGGAATTATTTTACATCTGATAACGAATTAGATTAATTAACCAAAAACTCAGAATCATGATAACTCCTGAAAAAATTGAAAATAATGTTCGGAAGGATATTATTTTGATCGCATCTGTAGGCATTATACTTTTTGTAATTGCCCAGGTGATCTGAAAAGCAGTGACTGGTTTCTGACTCAAGCCGTTTCTTTGATATCTGTATTATTCAAATGCATCCACATTAGGAGGAACTGCGGCCCGGTATTTGCACTTGTTTTTTAAACGAATTAAACTTATCAAAATAGAGGACGGTTTAGGAAGGCCACATCTTTGGGTGTGGCTTTTTCTTTTACCCTACTTTTGGAAAAATTTCCCGCATGTATCAAACACTGCTTACTTCACTCGACAATAATGTTCTAACTATTACCATCAACCGGCCGGACAAATTAAATGCCTTAAACAAAGATGTATTTACTGATCTTGAGAATGTTATAAATGAAATAGAAAAGGAGGCCGCAATAAGGTCGGCGATCATAACCGGAGCTGGACCGAAGGCTTTTGTGGCAGGTGCCGATATAACTGAGTTTAACGGATTCGATAAAGCACAGGCAGTGACCTTAGCGAAAAGAGGGCAGGATATTTTTTTCAGAATTGAACGTTGCAACAAGCCAATTATCGCTGCAGTAAATGGATTCGCTCTGGGTGGGGGTTGTGAATTGTCAATGGCCTGTCATTTTCGTATTGCAAGTGAAAATGCAAAATTTGGTCAGCCTGAAGTGAATTTGGGGCTGATACCTGGCTATGGCGGCACGCAAAGATTGGTGCAGTTGATCGGCAAAGGAAGAGCTTTGGAGCTTTTGATGAGCGGGAATATGATCGATGCACATGAAGCAAAAGAAATCGGTTTAGTAAATCATGTTACAAGTGCTGAAAATTTACTTGAACAGGCAAAATTTATTCTAACTGTTATCAACTCAAAAGCTCCACTAGCTGTTGCAGCTTGTATTAAAACAGCCAATGCGGTATATGATGAAACAATTGATGGATTCGATGTTGAGATAAAAGAATTTGGAAATTGTTTTGATACAGAAGATATGAAGGAAGGTACCTCTGCCTTTTTAGAAAAGAGAAAAGCAAACTTTAAAGGGATGTGACTGAATAATTCTATTGCCACTGAATCACAGAGACACTGAAATGAATTCTGTGATTCAGTGTTTCTGTGGCAAATTCACTCAAACGCATTTTTGAAAGTGATCGATTGCCCCTTTGTTGTTTTCATCTCCACAATATCCTTTTCTATTTTTATCAGAGAACGATCTATTCCGGTGTTGATCCACGTCTTAAATGGAAGTTTTATCCTTACTATACCACCTGCTTCCGACTTGATTTTTACTTCCATTGCCACGCCGTTTTCTTTTTTGGCTGAGATAAGAAATGCACCTTCAGTCCTTAATGTTTTAAATGAAACATTCTTCCATTCCTTTGGAATAGCAGGAAACACTTCAATAAAATGTTTATGACTTTGTAAAAGCATTTCATGAATGCCTTGTGCAAAAGCAAAGTTACCTTCAAGAGTAAAAGGCCGGTATGTAAGATCTGAATATTGTGCTCCTTTCTGATCGCCATTCAAATGAAAACTGTTTGATGAAACAAAATTGGTAGCAAACTTTTTTAAGTTCATTGCGGCTGAATCTCCATTTTGGGCTCTTGCATAAATTGAAGCGATCCAGGCAAACGAATAGCCAACCCATTTTCTTGTTCCTAATTTCTCAATATGATTTAATGAATTTTCAATGATTATTTTTTCAGCTGCATTTTCAATGTTCAATAACCCTAAAGGATGAATTGCCATAAATGGAGAATGATGACGGTGGGAGGAATCAAGGTTTTGGCCGGGCGCTATCGTAAGACCTGTTTCATTTGTATCATAGAAATCTAAAGAATCAATATAATCAACAGTGCCTTTGATGATTGATGAAGGAGTAAATCGATAAGGTTTAAAATATACGTTTATTCTTTGCTTATTTACTGATTTGAATAGAGCCTTATCATAATTTGTCATCTGTTTAAACCAGGCCTTAATAGAGTTATCATTATATTCAGGACTTGAGCTTAAAGTGATGAACTCTTTATCAATAACCTGCTTCTCAAGTAAGTTATTCAGAAAAGTACGGACTTCAAGTAAATAATCTAAAGCCTTTTCTTTCATTTTTTCATTCATACTGTAAGCTGCCTGCCAATAAAAATGTTGAGCCAACCAGGCTGAAGTTGTTGGCGACATAGAATACTGTATCCATCCGCCCATTGGCTTTCCACTTATGGTACTAACGCCCGGCACATTCAATCCATCCATTTCGAAATACTGCTTTGTCCATTTTTTATTCTCATCTTTTACTTTCCATAGCCAATTTGTAAATCCTGCTGTCAAGTCAAGATGATTGCCGGAATATCCCGGCCAGTAACTTAATTGAGTATTGAGGTCATGATGAAAATCTCCTTTCCACGGCGGCAGGTTTCCATCATCTGCTGTCCATATTGCCTGTAAGGAAATTGGCGGGGTATTGCTTCTTGCTACACAACCAAACTTATACATATCAAGATAATATTGACGCTCAAGTATCGAATCAGGAATAGAAACAGATGAGCGTTTCCAATATTCATTCCACCATTCAATATGTGATGGCCACCCTGTAGGTTCTTTATGCAATACATTTAATTCTGGAAGTGATGCGGGCCGATTATTTGTAATTGTCCATTGTCCCACAATTTTTTTGCCGGGAAAGCGATACCATTTTATCAGTACCTCGTAATAATTATTTTCCCATGTTGGCTGATGATAAAGTATTTGATCAAATCCTCTTTTTATTGTTCCTTTCCGATAACCCAATCGTTCAAGACCCTGGCCGGCAACACTGTTACCTGTTTTTCCGGCATTGCCAGTGTTATAATTCGGGATAATGAGTTCGGGAATAATATCCTCACTACTATTTTCAAAGCCGAAATATCCAACCTGTCTTGTTGCATGAATATAATTATTGAACCTGGCTCCATTCTCAAATTCAACCACACTTAACCCATTTGAAATATCAAGCGAAGCTTTTTTTACTTTCCCGATCTTATCAAGATCGAATTCAATAGCAGCGCCAGGGATTTTTGTTGGAGCAGGATATTTTTCATAAGGCTCATCTCCTATTTTTTGTACCGAATCATACTGATTGAGTTTTACCTTTTCTACAACCCATTTGAATTTCAATTTATCGATCTCCGGCATCGGACGATCATCCCAGAGATCAACACGATCAAGTGACATCCTTAGTTTATTATCCTTTTGCCAGATCAAGACGCCGAGCCATCCATTCCCCAGCGGAATGGCTTCATCCCATCTTTTTGCCAATGAATCAAAAACAAGATTGTGTTGTGATTTGGGTTGGGCAAATAATTTTAATGAGAAGAATAAAAATAGAACGACAAGTCTCATCAATTATTAATTATTAATTACTAATTATTCTTTTTCTCCTGTGGCATTACGACCGTGGTATCAGATTCAAAGATTGGGACAACGTACCCGCCACTGTCTAAAGTTACTTTGGGGAAATTGTTTTTTAATGTTTGCCAGTCAGCAGAACTGATAAATGTTTTATAAAGATAGATGGCTTGTAAGCGTGGAAGATCTTTTAATTGCAAAACACCCTGTGCTCTTACATTTGTTCCAACAAGATTGAGATACTGAAGATCTTTTAAAGATTGTAATGAGGCAAGTCCCTGGTCAGATATTGAAGAATTGTCCAATTGTAAACGGGTCAGGTTGGCAAGTTGAGAAATAACGGATAATACCGTATCGGAAATTTTTTTGCCACTCAAGTTTAACCAAACCAATTGTTTTTTTATTGGGAGCAACAAATTAATGTCATTAAGAGTAACCGAATCAACGGTGACGAAATTGGCCTTGAGGTAATTACTGTTTTGCGCAACAGGCAATACTACCACACCTCTTCCTTTTAATTTCTGAATAGCTTTTTCATCTGCTTTATCAACCGGTACCTGTGGTATATCTGGTAAAATTTTTTTTACTTCTTTCTGCAGCGCAAGCAAAATAGGTTTGATCTTTTCCGGTTGTTCAAGCTCTTTTGTTTTTTTATCAAATGTTGCACCGGTTGCTATCCACCAGTGAAGTAACTCAATTTCATTATCCTTTAGCTGTGGTTTTTCTTTTGGCGGCATGTGATCTTCATCATTGCGTGGCAGGAATATTCTTCTGATCATATCGCTTTTCTCAGCATTACCAGGCTTAATGACTTCGCCATCCTTTCCCCCTTTCAAAATAAATGCAGGTTCATCCAATCTTAACCCGCCTTTCTTTTTTTGCTTATTATGACATGTGTAACATTTGTTTTCAAATATCGGCTGAACGATATCAGCATATACATTTGCTTCCTGCACATCAGCAATTGGTTTGATCTCTTTTTCTTTTACATCTTCGGTTTTTGAAAATCCTTCAATAAGATAATTTGAGCCATGAGTAAGTGTTCCTCCCAAATGACCGGTAATAATGATCAATGGCACCATCAGCAGGATCACCCATTTTGCATATACATTTTCCCAACGATTGAATAAATAAGCGATCAAAGAAATAAATGCCGTCGAAATTCCAAACCATTTATGTGTGCTCACCAATTCCTCATCATAGTCGCCGCTTTGTGAAAGTAAATAACCACTGATAGAAGATGCAATAGCAGCCATCATGCCCCAAAACAATGCAATGCTCATAGCGCCATGCAGCGAAGCATACTTTGGTTTAAGCGCCAGCAATTGAAATAAGCCTGCCAACAACAGGATACCGATTGGCAGGTGAACCAATGTCGGATGTAAGTGACCAATTACTTCAGAAATAGTAAGTAAGAAGGAGGCAATAATCATTGATCAATAATAACTAATTTATGCATACCGTTTACGAAGTAAATTCATCATATACACATTGATCTCCCATTGGTTTGCCAATGGCTGTCTTGTATAAGCCGTTGTCGGCATATAATCAGGCGGGCCAAACTCGGTTAAAAAAGTCATTCGTTCACCATTCTTCTTTTTTCTTTCTACAACTCTATCCCACCATGTTAAATGTGCTTTTACAACATTCTCCCATTCCGGTGCTCTGGGATCATTTACTTGTGGGCCTTCAGGATGCCCGATCCTTGCATGAATATGCTCTACTCTTTCCAATGTCATATCCACTGTTTCTTTTTGATCGGCCAGCAAACTTTCATGGACATTACACCAATGCGATACATCGAGAGTAATTTTTAATTCGGGATATTTCTCTATGTATTGTCTTGTAACCGGAGCAGCATACATGATACGGGAGCGATGGGTTTCATGGCAAATAGTGATGCCTGTTTCCTTAGTCAATGCAATGGTATGCTCGATAAATTTTTTATTATCATCAAAACTAAAATAATCCCTGCCTGAATGATTATTGATATAAAGCGGTCGTTGAATATTTTGTTTTGCGGCAGCATCAACCATTTTCTTATAATAATCCAAATGCTCTTTAGGATCGTTTTGCCATCCGCCGCATAAAAAACCAACTTCCAATCCATGTTTTTTTAACGCTGCAAACAATTCATCCTTTTTATTTTCTGCCGGCCACCAGATCTCTATTCCATCATATCCTTCTTTCTTTGCTTTGGCACAAAAAGCATCTGTAGTGCCGTCAAAACCCCAGTTGGTAGCCAATATTTTCAGTTCATAATTTTTATTCATTGTATAGACTGGTTGAGTTGCTGATGAGATTTTTTCTAAAGAGGGCATCATCAGCCCGGCAGTTACGGATGCTGATGTTTGTAAAAATTTTCTCCTGTTTGATTTCATAATATATGAATGCGACACACTTGTTCAAGAGTAAACAGAACCCTGAATGGAGCGTCGCAAGAAAAGTTGATAGTAGTACAAAAGCTCGTAACCAAAATATTTTACGCTAATATTTCCTCAATTACTCTTCCTTTCACATCGGTCAGTCTAAAGGGTCTTCCCTGGAATTCATAGGTGAATTTTTCATGATCAAATCCCAATTGATTTAATATCGTCGCTTGCAGATCGAATGGCTCTGTTCTTCCATTTATAACATTATAGCCAATCTCATCTGTTTCACCATAAGTAGTGCCACCTTTTATACCGCCACCAGCCATCCATATACAAAAAGCGTCTGTATGATGATCCCGCCCTTTGAAAGGCGCTGTTACCAGTTCGCGGTTTTCCTGCATGGGTGTTCTGCCAAACTCACCGCCCCATATCACCAACGTTTCATCCAACATACCTCTTTGTTTCAGATCGAGAATCAATGCAGTCATGGCTTTATCCACTTTGCGGCATTTATTTATCATTCCAATATCCAATGCAGTTTGCGGATCGGTGCCATGACTGTCCCACCCCCAATCGAACAATTGTACAAACCGCACACCTTTTTCAACGAGTCTTCGTGCAAGCAATACATTGTTCGCAAAAGAAACTTCACCAGGTTTTGTACCATACATATCATGAATATATTGCGGCTCGTCATTAATGTTCATTACTTGTGGTGCAGCTATCTGCATTTTATAAGCCATCTCATATTGTGAAATGCGTGATAATGTTTCCGGATCTCTATACTCTTCATGCTGCTGCTGATTGATCTTATTAATAGCATCAATAGATGCACGACGAAGATCGCGATCCATTCCACTTGGATCATTGATAAATAAAACAGGGTCACCTTCACTTCGGCATTGGACTCCCTGGTAAACACTCGGCAAAAAGCCACTGCCCCATGCACTCTTACCTGCATCCGGATCATTGCCACCGGAAGTTAAGACCACATAACCAGGTAAGTTTTGATTTTCCGTTCCTAAGCCATACGTAACCCATGCACCCATCGCTGGTCGCCCAAGCCGAGGTGAACCGGTATGCATAAACAATTGCGCCGGCGCATGATTGAACTGATCAGTGGTCATCGATTTTATTATGGCAACATCATCTGCTATTGTTGAGAAATGCGGAAGATAGTTACTGATCCATAAGCCGCTTTCACCATGTTGTGAAAATGTTGCCTGCGGTGCAAGTAATGATGCCTTGCCCCGAATGAATGCAAATTTTTTTCCTTCCATTAAACTTGGCGGGCATTCCTGGCCATCAAGTTTTGCTAACACAGGTTTATAATCGAATAACTCCAATTGTGACGGAGCCCCTGCCATATGTAAATAAATGACCGACTTTGCTTTCCCCGGAAACATAGGAGGTCGGGGCGCCAGTGGATTTGCCGGATCATATAAAATGTTTGTTACTTGTTTTGAAGAGCCTCTTCCGCAACTATTCAAGATTGATCCCAATGCTAATGCACCTACGCCCATTGCACTTTCTTTCAAAAAATGCCGTCGGGTATGTTGGCGAAGTACAGCTTCTTTTGCTTCTTCAAATAATCTTTTATTATGTAACTCCTGTTGTGTCATTTTACTTTCGAGGAGCGAAGCGACGAATCAATCTCCTCAATTTAAATTATATAATTATTTAATCAGTCCCGATAACTATCGGGATAATTCTTATCATCTTCTGTTGCCTTCGAATCTTCCAGTGGAAGATTCGCATTTTTGTGCGATACCAATTCTAATCATCACATGAAAATGGAACATTGAATGTTGATCATTAAACATTTTGTTTGTTTGAATGTTGAACCCCTACGGGGTTCATTTAAAAAAAATCTCATTTGATCCTGGGTTAAAACCCGGGGCTATCGATCTTTTGTCACTATGGGACAAAGACAATATCTAATAATCAAAGAATCTCCAACCCAGGTCTCCCCTTTAGGGGGACAGGGAGTTTTTACATTTTCGTCACCACCTCATCCAAATTCAGTATTGCATTACATATTACAACCAATGCTGCTGTTTCCGGGTTGTTATGTTCATCATTTATACCGACCATCTCACATGTCTTCTCTTTATCCTTACTAAATTTTTCCAACGCCGTTTTATACAATGCTGATAATACGGATAACTCATTTACATCGATGGAATGACCTGTTGCTATTTCATAACCTCTCTTAATTTGTGCATCAACATTTGTGTTCGCTTCTTTCTGCAGCCGATAAGCAAAATTTCTTGCCATATCAATATATGCCTGGTCATTTAAAGTAACCAATGCCTGCAAGGGAGTGTTGGTCCTTATCCGTCTTGCCACACATACATCTCTTTGAATACCATCAAAGGTCATTATTGAAGGATACCCCGCCGTTCTTTTCCAATAAATATATACTGCACGCCGATATTGGTCTTCACCCTTGCTTTGCATCCATTGTGCGCCACTATAAGGTGAATTCCAAATTCCTTCCGGTTGAAAGGGCATTATACCGGGACCAAACATTTTTTTACTAAATACTCCACTAATAAATAAAGCCTGGTCCCTAACCTGCTCGGCAGATAATCGTACCCTTGGTGCCCTTGCATAGAGTTTATTGTAAGGATCTTTTTTTAGCAATTCATCATTTAAATATGATTGTTGCCGGTATGTAGCTGACATCACTATTGTCTTAAGAATTTTCTTTACACTCCAATTATTGTCATTCATAAACTGCCATGCCATCCAGTCAAGTAATTCTTTATGTGTTGGAGCAATTCCCTGGGAGCCGAAATCTTCGAGTGTTTCTACAATGCCATTTCCAAATACTTGTTCCCATAATCTATTCACCATTGTTCTTGCAGTCAGAGGATGTTGCTTATCAGTAATCCATAAGGCAAGATCCATCCTGTTCTTATTTCCGCTTTTTTGAATCGGGTGAAATAATTTCGGTACATCTGCCTCCACTTTAGAGCCTTTGACTAACCAATTACCTCTTTCAAAAACATTGGTTTCCCGGTACAGGTCATTTGAGTTCTCAAACATAACAGGAGTAGTTTTTACGGGCTTATTCAGCAACCGCACGAAGTTGCTGTAAACACTGTCATGACCTGGTTTTCCTTTACCTGGAAAAGACTGCCCGAAATAAAACCAATCAAGCAATATCGAACTTAAATCATCTTTTTCCAGTTGTTTACAGTAGTAAGAAAAATAAAGATCATGCTTACCTGCAACGGGATCAACATCAACGCCAATAATTCCCGGTTCACCTTTTGATGCCGGGATGCTGATCGTTTTCCATAATGGACCATTCAAACTATCGATATATATTGTCCATGTTCCATCCTTCGGAAAACCTCTGAAACGAAATAAAAAATAATTTTTGTCAGAAAGATCGATCTGACTCATTCTGAAAGTTGAACGTTTTCTTAATGTTAACCATTTTGTATCTCTTAGTTCACAGTTATCATATTTATCCGTTCTTTCAAATGAAGTAGTGGTCGGTTCCCAGGTTTTCAGCAGTGTATAAATCCTTTTGGTTTCGCTATCAGTGGCATTTTGTTTTAGCCAATCTTTTATTTTGATTACTTCAAGGCTATCATTCCTTTCATAATGCCGGAGCAATGGATAATCTTCCTCTGAATCAACATCACGGCTATTATTAAAAAATGCCATGAACTTATAATATTCATCATGACGGATAGGGTCATAAGGATGACTATGACATTGTATACAACCAAATGTTGTACTCATTATTCCTGTCCATGTTGTATTTACCCTGTCTATTACGGCTGCAGTTCTGTATTCTTCGTTGTCAGTGCCGCCTTCATCATTGGTGGTTGTATTTCGGTGAAAACCTGTAGCGATGTATTGTGCATCTGTGGGGTCAGGTAAAAGATCTCCTGCCAGCTGTTCAATTAAGAATTGATCATATGGTTTATCATCATTAAATGCACGGATCAGCCAATCACGATATTCCCAGATAGCTCTCCCCGGATCTTTTTCAAAACCTTTGGTATCGGCATAACGGGCTATGTCAAGCCACATGGAAGTCCACTTCTCACCATAATGCTGTGAAGCAAGCAGATCATCAACAAGATTTTCATACGCCTTATCGCTATTATCATTTAAATATCTATCAGCAATACTTCTATCTGCAGGCATGCCGATGATATCAAGACTCAATCTTCTCAGCAATGTTTGTTTGTCTGCTTCTGGCGATGGTTTTAGTTTTTCTTTTTCCAGTTTTTGATAAACAAACTGATCGATCTCATTTCTGATCCATTTATTTTTTGCCTCGGGCAGCTCAGGTTCCCTTACCGGGATATAGGCCCAATGTTCACCCCATTCGGCGCCCTGTTTTATCCATTTTCTTAAAATTGAAATCTCCTCTTTTGTTAACGGATCATGTTTGTAGGGCATCCTTTCCTCTTCATCTTTTTCCGTTATACGGCGGATCATTTCACTTTTTCCGGGATGGCCAGGAACAATTGGATATTTTCCGGATTTCGCAGGTTTTAATGCATCTTCTCTAAATAATAAACTGAAATTGGACTTTGCTTTTACTCCGCCATGACAGGCAATACATTTTTTGTTGAATATGGGTTTTACCTGTGTATTATAATCAATCGTTTCTGTGTTCCTTGAGAAATAATAGATCAAGCCACCTACCATTATCAACATCAGCACAACAAGAATTCTTTTTACAGGAAGCATCGTTTACAGAAGCATTTATGATGCTTAAAGTTAAGGAGTTTTGCCAAGGTGATTGTCAGAAAAGTCTCAGGGTAATAAAGCTCAAATCCATTTATTCTTGTGAACAAGATTGATGACCTGTGCCCGGGAGTTAATATGCAGTTTTTCGTAAATATCAGTTTGAAATCAGCAACAGGTATTTGCAGGAGAGACAGATCTCAGCAATGAAGCGCACGGAATGTATTTAACCCATAGATCAGGCTTTAAAAAAATATAAACCAGTTGATATAAAAAATTTCTCGTTAAAATCCATAGTAGAAAAATAAAAAGGCTGCCCAACCGGACAGCCTTAATTATGTTCATTCACTTAATTTATTCTTTTACAAATTTTGAGTTGCTTGTGGCAAGGCCATCACTTGCACTTACCATATAAACACCAGCTGGCAGTTTTGAAACATTTAACTGTGTATTTGTTTTATTGGTTATCTGGCGCATCAGAAGATTACCCATGATGTTGTACACTTTTATTTCAGTTTTGCCATTTATCCGATCCAAGGACACATTGATCATTTGAGTGGCAGGGTTCGGGAAGATGTTCATTCCCGCTCCATTACCTGTGATCCAACCGTTACCACCTCTAGATGTACCATCGCTAACATTAAGCGTATAACATAAGCTGGCATTCCATGCGCCATTGTTTCTTGGGTATACTCTTATATAGTATGTAGCACCGGCAGTCACTGCGGCCTCAATTGTTTCGCCGGCAGTACCATTGTTTGAAGAAGTTTGCAATGGAGTTCCGCTTCCGTTTAAGAATAATGCCAGATCATAATTTGCCGGGAGTGGTGAGGCTAATGAAATGGTAAGGGTGCCGCTTGTTGTTGGTATAACCTTGTAATAGTCGTTATCACCTCTTGAAGATATAGTTCCCAGAATGTCTGTATTCAATGGAATAGTTGCCGCGCCGCCTGTTGATCCATTGGTACTTACGTCATATATACCAGGGCATGCACCTCCAACTGCTGCGGTTGTAAACTGTGAAGCAACATAATTGCCGCTGCCGCTTGAGCAATCTGCTCTAACTCTCCAATCATAAAGTGTAGATGAAGAAAGACCTGTCAGATCAACTGATAATGAAGTTGTATTTATTGCAGCATTGATCCATGTTCCGGAAGAAGCCGCTTTATAATCTACATCATAACCGATGGCATTTGCAACGGCACTCCAGTTTACAGTTGCGCTATTTGTTGTAATTGCAGTTGTATTCAAACCATTTGGATCACCGCATGCTGCCGCTGTTGTAAACTGATCTGTAACATAGCTACCGGGACCTCCCGAACAATTTCCTCTTACTCTCCAATCATATACTGTTGAAGATGACAAACCACTCAGGTTTACTGAAAGAGAAGTTGTGCCGGTCGCCGCATTGATCCATGTACCAGATGATGCAGTTTTATAGTCTACATCATAATTCAAAGCTCCGCTAAGAGCACTCCAGTTCACAGTCGCACTATTAGTCGTTATAGATGTTTCATTTAATCCTGTAGGATTGCCGCAACCAGGTGCCGTACCAATAGTGAAATTTGTATTTGAGATATCAAAGAAAATATTTCCAACAGCTTCCACCTTTATTCTATTTGTAATGCCTGGTGTATTTGGAACTGTTATAACCTGTGAACCATCATTGGCAGTAGCAGCAACTAATACCGTTGGGAAAGTTTGACCACCATCAGTAGATAATAAGATATTTACCGTGGCACAATTTACCGATCCGGCATTGGTGCCATTCACACTCCAGGTTACGGTTTGTGAACTACCGCCTCCCCAGTTAACATTAGTGTTTGGTGCAGTTACCGCAAATGGTCCTGCTGTATTAGTAACATTAACCACTGCATCTGTAAAACCTGTTTGTCCAATTGTTGAACCAGCAACATAAGGATGATTATCTCTAACGGTTACTCTGAAGTTCAGTGTTCTTGAAACAGAACTTAATGCTTCTATGTTTGCTACTGCATCACCACCGGGCAGTGGTCCTGTCACATTTAAGCCAGCCAGGATCGTTGATAAGGTTGGAAATGTCCTTGTTCCAGATGCAACAGGTGAAAATGATAACCAGTTTGGACCTGTTGCTTTCGTGGGTGATGCAACACTATTAGAACCGGATGTTGTGGCGTTATCGTTTTGTTCCCAACAATAAGTTATCGGATCGTTCTCCTGATCAGTTGCAGATGCAGTAAGCGCAAACGGAGTGCTGATCGGAATTGTATAGCCGCCAACAGGTGAAACAACCGGAGCATGGTTAGCTGTCATCACCGTTGTTACCGGGCATGATTTGGTTGCGATGTTTGCCTGTATTTGCGCAATGGTGGCTTCATGAAAAATGTCGATTGAATGTGGTGCGACATCATAAGAAGTAATTCCGGCATAACCCATAATAGTAATCCCAGAGCCAACTTCTTTATTTACACCCGTTCCTTCCAATCCGTGCGAAAAGGTATGGTTGCCTCCTAATTGATGTCCTACTTCATGAACTACATAATCAATATCAAAATTATCTCCCTGCGGAATTCCATCGGCAGGTGAAGTAATACCTCTTCCCTTTTGATTGTTTACACATACACAACCAATACAACCCGCATTGCCGCCACCACCTGAGGCGCCAAACATATGACCAATATCATAATTGGCTTCACCGATGTTTGCCGTTAAAGTTGATTGTAGCTGGTTATTCCAGTTTGACATGGTTGTATAAGGGTCAGTTGAAGGATTATAATATATGACCGCTGTTGTATTTGCAATAAGGTTCAGATGTAATGCCAGGTCTTTTTCATAACAACCATTACAACGCGTAAGTGTTGCATTAAAAGCGGCCAAAACCAGGTTTACCTGCGCAGAACTTGTAGCACCAAACCAATTAGAGTATTCTGCGTTACACGATTGTGCCAAACGCAAAGTTTTTATTGTGCCGCCCGAACTACCTGTATTGGCCAGCTGGGAGAACGAAGAAGTTATAGTTGTATTTAACTGTTTATCCTCTGTACTGCAGGTCCATGGTAATTGGCCTTTGTCTCTATGAGAATTATAAACCGAATAAACATTATGATCCTGGGAATAAGGTTCAATAAATTCATTCGCTCTGTCAGTTCTGAAAACCATCGTTTGAATTCCTTGTGGTGAGATACTCAATTTCAGCGTGGCGAATTTATCGGTAATACCTCTTCCCGAATAAGCTCTTATTTCGGGAAATTGGGCTTGCAATGCCGGTTCAAAATTTGAAGATTCATATACTTCAAACTGTTCAAGAGCACCTGCAGCATTTGGTAATGTAATGATTGTTGATAGTCTAGATTGCTTATCCACAACAGAAAATAATTGTTGCCTAAGGGGAGCAATAGTTAAATTAAATAATTTATACTCCTTAGGATACGATAATCGTGCAACAGCTTTATTGGTAGCAATAGCATTTCTGTTTTCATTATTGACAGACCAATAATTGTTTTGTGAAAACGCTACTGTAGTAATGATTGCTGATAAAAATAACAGCAGAAGAAACTTTCTCATAAAGGTTTTGTTTTGGTGAGGGTAATCAGTCTCTAAAAATAGGGAGAAACTTTGTTCATAATAACACTTGTTCGGACTTTTTAAGCTTGGATGACAATCTTTTTATTATGTGTGAGTGGGACACGTAATTCTACTAGCTATTATTTATTTTTCAATGAGTTTTTCTTCAAGCAGATATGCAGCTACACCGCTTACATTATCATTGCCAAAACGATCTTCGAAAATAACTTTAAATGAAGTAATAGTTTGAACAGGGAACGTCAGTATCCTTTTTCTGCCGATAGTAGTTCCGTTAATTTCGGCCACTTGCCGATCACCATTCAATAAAAGAATTTTAAAACTTTCAACACTTTGCCCAAGATGGATCGCTTCGCGGAGCACAATACAATTTACTTGCTTTAGAGCAGATAGCTGCACCATAAAACTTTGCGTGTTGATGCCATATATGGCTCCTCGTTTATCTAGTGTTCGATAATTGATACTATCCTTTAGAAACGCTTCTTCATTTATTTCCCAATAAGCTTTTGCATCATTCAATAAATTCTTTGCAAAACTTTCGTCCCTTAATTTTTTAAACGCCATTAAAGCTGCAGAATCATTTTCATGTATAACACCTCTTCTGTCGGGAGGGACATTCAATAATAAATTCGATCCACGTCCAACAGATTTTAAATAAAGATCAAATAACTGCTCACCGCTTTTTACTTTTTCATCTTCGTTAGCATGGTAAAACCAACCAGGACGAATGCTTACATCACATTCTGCGGGTATCCATACTCTTCCAAACGCATTTCCCTGGTTCAACGTATCTACATGCGGAGCCCCTTGACCGGGTGTAAATCCAATTGTATCGAGATAATTCCAATTTGTTTTACCTGCAATTCCTCTTTCGTTGCCAACCCATCTGATATTCGGGCCCACATCGCTGAACACGACTGTTCTTGGTGAAATCGTATTTACTGTTTTCTTAAACCGATCCCAATTATAAACCTGCTTTTTTCCATTTGGTCCTTCGCCATTTGCTCCATCCCACCACAGTTCCCATATGGGGCCATAGTTGGCAAAGATCTCCTTCATGGTATTTACGTATACGTCATTGTATTCTGCCGTACCATATTTTGGATGATTTCGGTCCCATGGAGAAATATAAACTCCAAACTTTAACCCTTGTTCTTTACATGCCTGTGATAATTCTTTCAATACATCACCTTTCCCATTTTTCCATTTGCTTTCACGAACAGTATGCGTTGAATATTTGCTTGGCCACAAACAAAATCCATCATGATGTTTTGCTGTAATTATAATTCCTTTGGCACCGGCTTGCTTTGCGATTCTTGCCCACTGCCTGCAATCGAGTTGTGTTGGGTTAAAAATATCTTCAGGCTCATCACCATGTCCCCATTCTTTATCAGTAAATGTATTCGGGCCAAAATGGATAAAGAGATAAAATTCCATTTCATGCCAGGCAAGCTGTTGCTTAGTTGGCAATGGTGTTTTGATCAACTGGGCTTGCAGGCAAATTGACAAATCAAAAAGCAAAAAGTAAATAAATAGTTTTTTCATTTTTTAAGTACAGATTTAATTTCAGGTGAAACAGGATGTTTTGCTTTATAGGTATATCCCAAAAGTTTTGCAATTGTTTGTGCAAACTGATCCTGGAAGAATTGTGCACTATTTTTTTGTTCACCGCTTGGAGCAATTCCTGCCCCCATTGCCGCAAACCAGATCTCATTTGCATCAACGATCTTTTTACCATGACTTGTCCACTCATCTTTATTGACATCACCACGACCATGATCAGTAGTAATGAACAAAGCAGTTTTATTTTTGTATTGAGGATCATTTTGCAAGTAATTCCAGATGTCTTTTATCCATTTATCAACAAGATGCGCGGCATCCAAATAAGAACGATAATAACCGTGATGTGCCCATTCATCGGTTTCACCATAAGCGATATAAAGGACCCTGGGCTTCTTTGTTCTTAAATATTCTATGGCTGCATAATGCGTAAACACATCAAGACACTCTGCATTATCAAACGGTCGATATGAATCCTGCATCATGGTATTGATCAGTTTTTCATTTGCTGTAGGTACTTTACCACCGACACTATCATATGCTGAAAAAACAGGGATACCGCTTCTTTGTTGATTCAATATGCGATCAAAAGCATCCCATGCACCAAAGGCGGCTACTTTACCCTTAAACTTTGGTTGGTGATTTAAGAATTCAAGAACTGTAACATGCGGGTTAGGATCGTATTCGTTTGAATTGATCGCCGTATCAGCATAACCGGTCATGATCTCACTATAACCCGGGTAGCTGAACTTAAAAAGATTTGCATTATCAACTTTATTGTCAAACTTCCTGTTGCCATATATCTGTCCATGGTTCACAATTGTATTCCAGAAAAATGGCATCAGTTTTTTTCTTCTTTCATTTTCATCATTACTCCAATACCGCTGAAAGATATAAGCACTATCGCCCTGGTTAAATTTTGAATTATTCGCTATCGCGGAATCCATTCCTTTAAATAATTCCTGCCAGCGATAACCATCCGTGGTTATGATGATAATATTATCCGCTTGTTGTGCATTCGTCAAAACGATCGAAAGGCTCAGAATGAGGGAGACAAGAATTCTTTTCATGCGTTTGTAAAAATTATAGCAGGGCCCTGTCAAGATGGGTATATCCGCCGTCAACATATATCAATTGGCCTGTTGTATGACTTGATTTTTCTGAAAGAAGAAACACAACCATATCAGCAATTTCCTCGGCAGTTGTCATTCTTTTTCCTAATGGAATTTTGTCAGTGATCTTCTTCAATGTCTCTTCAGGATTGGGCAAGGTCTTTATCCACTTATCATATAAAGGAGTATAACACTCTGCAACAATCACTGCATTTACTCTAATTCCATACTTTAATAATTCTACTGCCCATTCTCTTGTGAGCGCATCTCGTCCTCCATTGGCTGCCGCATAAGCTGATGTGTTGCCCTGTCCCGTGTCAGCCACCTTGCTTCCGATGTTTACAACAGATCCTTTGTTCCTGATAAGTTCAGGCAAAGCATGATGAACGATCAAATAATAATGAATAAGATTTTTGTGCAATGACGCAACGAATGATTCATAATTCCCTTTTTCCAATCCTACGCCATCATTTACTCCTGCATTATTCACTACGCCATTGATCTTTCCGAATTTTTCTATTGCTTCTTTTACTGCTTTTGCACATTCATCAGGATGAGTAAGCTCAGCAGTGATACCGAAACCAGCGCCGATCTCTTTAATGATCGCATCATTATCCTCCGCATTTCTTCCAATTACTACTGGAATTGCACCTTCATTTGCCAGGGATCTTGTAATACCTGCGCCAATGCCCTTGGCACCTCCCGTAACAATAACAACTTTGTCTTTTAATTGGAGATCCATATTTTTTTAGCCACTGATGCACAGAAACACGGATCAGTGTTTCAGCGTTTCTGTGGCTTTCTTTTTATAAGTTATAAAATTGAATTGCATTTTCTCCAAACACCTTGAGTCTATCTTCCTCAACAAAATTTTCCATATATTTTTCTAATAAACTTTTCCATTGCACATAAATTCCTGAAAGCAACATTACAGGCCAGTCACTTCCAAACATCAGGCGATCTGTACCGAACGCCTCAAACACAACATCAAGATAGGGATAAAAATCTGCCGGACTCCACTGTTTCCATTGTGTTTCTGTAAACAATCCGGAAACCTTGCAATAAACATTAGGATACTGAGCTATTTTTTTTATCAATGTTTTCCACTCGTCAATATGCTTCTTTCCGATATCAGGTTTGGCACAATGGTCGATCACAAATTTCTGATCAGGAAATTTTGAAACAAACTCTAAGGCTGGTTTTAACTGGTCGTGATAAATAAGAATATCATAAGTACAGTGGTAGGGTGCCAGCGTTTGGATGCCGTCCTGAAAATCTTGCCTTAATAGAAAGTTATCAGCCTCTGATTGTACAACATGCCGCCAGCCCTTAATAATATCATACTGTGAAAAGAACTGAAGTCGCTCTTCAAGGTTTGTATTCAGCAGATCAACCCAACCCACGACACCTTTGATTTCAGGATGCGTTTTTGAAAGTTCAACCAGAAAGTGAGTTTCATATTCACTTTGCCCGGCTTGAACCGCAACACATCCATCAACCCCATTTCTTTTGAATGTAGATAAAAGATGAGCAGGCAAATAATCCTGTTTCAGAATCTTCATTTCGTTAGTTATCCAGGCATCCCTTACCTTATCATACTTCCAAAAATGAACGTGGCTATCTATAATCATGGCAATTCAAAAATTTTATCCATCAATATCCATTTCTCTCCACGTTTTGCACCTGGTAATGCCTGTTGAAATTTCCACATCAGGTTTTCCCATTCCTGCACTTTGGGATTGTTTGCATCCATTGCTGTTTTCTTTTCAAAGCTAAAATTATCGTCCGCTTCAATTATCATAAACATCCTGTTGCCTGTCCGGTATATATCCAAAACTTCTATCCCAGATCCTTTAATACTTTCAATTATTTCAGGCCAAACATTTTTATGATAGTCTTCATACTCAGCAATAAGTTTGGGATCATCCTTTAAATCCAAAGCAAGGCAATACTTTTTCATAATCTCTTTTTTAATAATCAATAATTACTAATTAATAATTATTGATTATTGTAAGGAACTGCAACTTGTCGACTACTCCCTAATCCATGAATACCCAATTCGATCACATCACCCGGTTTTATATAAACTGGTTCCGGTTTTTGACCCAATCCAACACCTGCCGGTGTTCCGGTCGAGATAATGTCCCCGGGTAATAAAGTCATAAACTGACTGAGATAGGAAACGAGATAAGGAATTTTAAAAACAAGATTTTTTGTACTTCCATCCTGCATTATAGTTCCGTTGACTGTTAACCAAAGTCGCAGATCGTTTACATCTGAAATTTCATCTTGGGTTGCTAAATAAGGACCAAGCGGGGCAAATGTATCACAGCTTTTCCCCTTAACCCATTGACCGCTTCTTTCTAACTGAAATTCCCTTTCGCTGTAATCATTATGCAACAGATAACCGGCAACATAATTTAAAGCAACGGCTTCGTCAACATAAGAAGCCTTCTTACTGATCACCACCCCAAGTTCAACTTCCCAGTCTGTTTTCTTACTATTCTTAGGAATGACGAGATTGTCGTTTGGTCCAGCTATAGCTGTAGTTGCTTTAAAAAAAATAACCGGCTCAGGAGGCAATTGCATCTTGCTTTCTGTTGCATGATCTGAATAATTTAAGCCTATACAAATGATCTTGGATGGCCTTGCAACAGGTGAGCCGAGACGTGTATCTCTTGAAATTTCTTTTATCCCGGTAGCCATCGGGAGTTTTTCGCTGATAATAGTTTTAAGCAATGAAAGCCCGTCATTCTCAAAAAATTTTTCATCGTAATCATTTATATATTCTGATACATCAAACCATTGGTCATTAATTATCACACCAGGTTTTTCTTTTCCCATATCGCCAAAACGAATTAGTTTCATCTGATCTTATTTTACATCTAATTGAATGATCGTATCAATATCATCTAACACAATTCCATCAAGGTAAATAAAAGTTCCTTCGGCCTGCTGTTTGAATTTTATTTCCTTGTTTCTATTCAATAATAAAGCCTTGGAAATTTTTTTTGTAAACTCAGGAATAAAAACAAAGGCAGGGTTTTCAGGTTTATTTAAAATATGCATATAAACCATGTTACCTTTTATGGTCATCGTCCCCCAGTCTTTTGGTGGAATTATATTTCCTCTCGTGCCATAAATTGATTGGCCATATTGTTGCATCCATTTGCCAACTGCTTTTAACGTATCAATAAACTCAGGCTGGATCGCCCCATCAGGCATTGGACCGACATTCAACAAAAAGTTTGCATTATAGCCGGCGGCTTTTACCATGTACTGAACTAATCTCTTTACCGATTTATAATTTCTGTCAGTAATATTAAAACCCCAACTGTCATTCATTGTTTCGCAGGTTTCCAACGGTAATTCAGAAACTGAGGCACCCCCAAATCCCGTAGTATTATGACCGGGCAGATCTTTTTCAAACGCCTGGAAATCTTCTCCCGGTATCGGCGTTAAATGATGATTGTTACTTATTAAACATTTCGGCTGTAAACTATGAATGAGTTTATAAATCTCATCATAATGCCAGTTAACTTTTGATCCCTGTTTTTTATCATGATCATTATCCAATTGGTCCCAATGACCATCGAACCAGATACCGTCGATTTGACCATAATTGGTGAGCAACTCAGTTAATTGAGCTTTCATAAACCGAACATAACTTTCCCAATTACTTTTTTCTGTTCTGCCGGTCCCCTTCCCTGTTCTTCCGGTTTCATATTGATAATCGCTGCGATACCAGTCAAGCAGTGAATAGTAACAAAAAAGTTTCATGCCTTGTTTATGACATTCATCTGCCAATTGCTTAAAGGCATCTTTAGCGTACGGCGTCTTTGTTATTTTCCAATCAGATTGCTTTGTATCCCAATTGCTGAATCCATCATGATGGCGGGTGATAAAAGTGATGTATTTCATTCCGGCAGATTTAGCAATACCCACCCATTTTGCGGCATCAAAACTTTGCGGATTGAAAATATGAATGAGCTTTGTATAATCACTCACTTTAATATTTCTTTGATTCATCACCCATTCACCCGCACCGAGAACACTGGATGCACCCCAATGAATGAACATTCCAAATTTTATATCCTGGAATTCTTTTCTCGCTGTAAGATTTTCGGGGGTTGGATTATACCCGGATTGTGCACTTGAAAAAAAAGCAAAAGTGTTTAATAGTGTAATTAAAATTAGTTTCTTCATATTATTTCGATTGATCAAAAATTTCCTCCAAATCCCATTTAATCCAGTTTATCCCGGTTCTAATTATTGAGTTTAACAAACCCACCATCGATCAAATAATCACAACCAGTAATAAAAGATGCTTCATCGCTACAGAGGTATAAAGTAAGTGCAGCTATCTCTTCCGGTGTTCCCATTCTTCCAATTGGTTGTGTTTTTGAAAGTTTTTCAAACATTTCTGCTTCTTTGCCGGGATAATTATTTTTTAAAAACCCATCTACAAATGGCGTATGCACTCTTGCTGGTGAAATGGAATTGCATCTTATGTTTTCTTGCAAATAATCTTTGGCAACGCTTAAGGTCATTGCCATTACCGCGCCTTTTGCAGTACTGTACACAAATCTATCGGGTATTCCTACCTGTGCGGCAATAGAGGCCATATTAATTATACAACCGCCGCCTGATCTTTTTAATTGTGGTATCGATGCATGAATACAATTGTAAACTCCCTTTACATTCACAGAAATTACTTTATCAAAATCCTCTTCCTTGGTGTTATCCGCTTTGCCGATATGAGCAATGCCGGCATTATTGACAAGAATATTTATTGCGCCGATGGTTTCGAATATTGCCAGTACTTCTTTATGATCAGCCACATTGCATTTATGTACAAATGCTTTACCATTATCTTTTGTGATCTCCGCGACAGTTTCAGTTGCCGTATCGGTATTCCATTCAAGAATGTGAATGGTGGCACCCTGCCTCGCAAAAAGTTTTGCAATAGCTTTTCCAATACCACTACCTCCACCCGTGATCACCGCATTCTTATTATCAAGACGAAACATTGATCTGTTTTATTTTATATCCTTTCCAGCCAAACCAGGCAACTGCTAGGAAACAAAGTAAAGGTATGATATAGGCTTTTTGCATGCTGCCAGTGTAATCTGAAATTAAGCCCATTGCTAAAGGAGCCAAAGCACCACCAACAATTGACATCACCAATAGTGATGAAGCCATTTTTGTTTCTTCGCCTAATTCTTTTATACCTAAAGCAAATATCGTCGGGAACATGATCGACATAAAAAATGGAACAGCGATGACTGCATACACTGCTATATTGCCACTTGTATTCAATGCGACTATCAGCAATAGAATATTTATCAATGCATAAATGAGCAAAAGCTTTTGTGGCTTTATATATCTCATTAAAAAAGTTCCGGCAAAGCGTCCAACCATAAAACCGACCATGGCAATTGAGCCCCATAAGTAGGAAGCAGGTTTTTCGCCAAGATCCATTACTTGTTTTGAAAACCGAATAAAAAAACTTCCCACGCCTACCTGTGCACCTACATAAAAAAATTGTGCGATCACGGCCCAGAGCACATGCGGATGACGTAATACTTTAAATGAAAATCCCGTATGCGCATCAGCTGTATCAGATTCTTTTACTTCAGGTAATTTGGTAAATAAGAAACCAATGGTAACCAAAATAACGACCGCTGCAATGATCAAATAGGGAATTTTCACTGTATCAGCTTCTGACTGCAAATAAGCATTCAGCGTGCCATTTGCAGCCATCTGGTTCAATTCTTCTTTTGTATGTTCAACACCGGATAAAATAAATTTACCGCCAATGATCGGTGCCACAAATGCGCCGACACCATTAAATGATTGGGCGAAATTCAATCGTTGTTCAGAAGTTTCTTTCGGACCTAATATTGTAATGTAGGGATTGGCCACTGTTTCAAGAAAAGTAGCGCCTGCTGCAAGTATGAATAATGCAGCCAGAAACAAGGCAAAACTTCTTGAGGATGCCGACGGTATAAATAACAAGGCTCCTGCTGCATAAAGAAATAGCCCGATTATGATTCCTCGCTTATATCCAAACTTATGCATGACCAGCCCTGCAGGGATAGCAACCAGAAAATAACCAAAGTAAACAGCAAGATCAATGAAGGACGATTGTGTATCTGTCAGCTCGCAGGCCTTCTTCAAATGAGGTATTAGAATTGGATTGGTATTATGTAAAAAAGCCCAAAGAAAAAAAAGGCTGGTGACTAATATAAAAGCAAAAAGATAGGAGTTCCTGGTTTGGTTCATGCTGCAGTTTGATTAATGAAACAATAATGATGCTGGTATTACTTCTTTCTTTCCACCTTCCGGTTGCAATGACACTCTTAATGAATTGCCACCGCCACTATCAAAGTAAAGCACTTTTATTTTATGAAAACCTTTTTTCAATGCAGCCTTACCGCTTTTTTCTATGTTACCATGATCACCATCATTGTTCACGATTTCTTCGTCATCGATATAAAGCATACTGCCATCGTCAGAATCAGTAAAGAAAGTATAAATGCCGTCTTTATCTATTTTAATATAGCCGGTAAATTCAAAAGCAAACTTATCAGGACGTTTTTTGTTTTGATGTGAGATTATTTCAGTTACTCCCGAAGCAGCTGGAGTACCGGTTATTGATTTCATGTTAATTTTTCCTGTTGGTTCATAGTATCTAAAATTGATACCAGGCTTTGTACCTGATGGTTTGATTGCTTTCATCCAGTTATAAGCCTGTGCAGTATGAGATGAAACAGAACTGCTCAAAAGGTTATAATTATTGGTGGACGGCGAAACAGGTGGAATAGGACTGATCGCAATTGCGTTAATTGTTGTTGTTTTATCCATTACTAAAGGTCCTGCATACAGTAGAGAATTTTTTGTGGGTTGTGAACCATCAATAGTATAATAAATTTTTGTGCCCATTTCACTACTCATAGTTACGGTAGGTTTCATTGGATCTTTCGAATAATCAATCCTGATTTGTGGCTTCGAAGCAAACTTTCCAAAATTCTCAATTCTCAGTGCATAAGCAAAAGGCGATTTTATTTTGTTAGGATTGTATTCAGGTAAACTTATCTCCACATTTTGGCCTGCTTGTTTCCAGGGCAAATTTTCTTTGGTTGAAAGTAAACTGATGTTGGTGCCGGCTGGTACTGCAATATCTTTTAAAATTAATTTTCTATTATCAGGATATTTAGGGAATATTCCGTAAAGATTATTTTTTGAAGGATTATACGTATAAAAAACTTCTTTCACCGCATACCCCGGCTCAGGATCAACAGTTAACTTAAGCATAATATCACCACCGGTTTTCCAATCGCCGGTTATATGTTCATTCCCACCTTTATAATCTCGACGCCCTTCACTCCATTGAAATGGTGTTTTCCATCTTCTTGTATTATAAATGGCCTCTCCATTTAAATTCAGCCATTCACCGATCTCTAATAATCGCTCCTGCATGATGGGCGGGATTTTGCCATGTTCATCAGGACCTATATCCAATAAAAAATTTCCACCACGACTTACTTTATCGATCAATGCAATTACCAACGATTGAGTAGTGTTATAATCCCAGGCATCTTCTTCACGATTGTATCCATAACTATATCCCATGCCCCGGCTTTCTTCCCAATCATGATCTTCAAAATCAAGATCGGGCTGATACTCCGGAGTATAAATGCCACCATGATGAAAACGAATACCACTACCCCAACGATCATTCACGATCACTTTTTCTTTTACAGGACTTTCATTAAATAACCAGGAAAGAAATTCCTGGCTCTTCCATGTCTCAGCAGGTGCATCCCAATCACCATCTGTCCAGAAAACATCTGGCTGATAAGTATTGATCAATTCTTTCATTTGTGGCCAAACGTGCTCTGTTGCATATTTTTTTGGATCACTTTTCCAAAGCGGGTTGAACCATTCGTACAATGAATAATACATGCCTGCATGAACTGAAGTTTTTCGAACGGCTTTAAAAAGATCACCAAGCAGATCTCTTTTCGGACCGATCTCTTTTGCATTCCATGGAAAGCCCCATGTCTTATTTGCATTCTCATTTGGCCACAAAGTAAAACCATCATGGTGCTTCGATGTAAGTACAATATATTTTGCACCTGACTTTTCAAATAGCTTTGCCCAATCATCAGGATTATATAGCTCAGCTTTGAAATCATTGGCAAGGTCATAATAAGTTCTATTCCCAAATTTCGCTTTGTGAAATTTTTGTCTTGCCGTATCTGTTGTTTGTAAACCCTGCTGGTACCATTCAGCATAGTTGCCTTTGCTGCTCCAGCCCGGCACTGCGTATACACCCCAGTGAATAAAGATGCCAAACTTCCCATCTTTGAACCATTGAGGTGTGGGCCGTTTATCAAGCGATTCCCAATTGGGCTGATAGGTTTGGGCTGATAATTTAAATACAAAAAACAGCAAGCAAGATATAGTGAGGCTTCTCATTTGGCGTAGTAATGATTTAGCTTTAAAAGTAAAGCATCTGACTGAACCAAGCTAAAATTTTGACGCAACCGTTTGCTGCTTGACTTGTAACTTTGCGACGTTATTTTTAAAACCCAAAATGGATATGGAATACAGGATAGAAAAAGACACTATGGGAGAAGTAAAAGTTCCTGCAGATGCATATTATGGAGCACAAACCCAGCGCAGCATAGATAATTTTAAAATTGCACAGGACACCGATAGAATGCCAAAAGAGATTATTAGCGCTTTTGCTTATTTAAAAAAAGCCGCAGCCATTACCAATTTTGAAGCAGGTATTTTATCAAAAGAAAAATGTGATTTGATCGGCAAGGTTTGCGATGAGATTTTGGAAGGCACACTTGATGATTATTTTCCGCTTGTTGTATGGCAAACAGGCAGCGGAACGCAAAGCAACATGAATGTGAACGAAGTGATCGCTTACCGTGGCCATGTATTAAATGGGGGAAAGTTAAGTGACAAAGAGAAATTCTTACATCCGAATGATGATGTAAATAAATCCCAATCTTCAAACGATACTTTTCCGACGGCAATGCATATTGCAGCTTATAAAAGCCTTGTTGAATTAACGATCCCGGGAATTGAAAAACTGCGTAATACGCTTGCTGTAAAAAGTAAGCAATTCATGAACGTAGTGAAGATCGGGCGTACACATTGTATGGATGCAACACCGCTCACGCTTGGCCAGGAGTTTAGTGGTTATAGATCACAACTTGATCATGGGTTAAAAGCAATTAGAAATACTTTACCTCATTTAAGTGAACTGGCCCTGGGTGGAACAGCCGTAGGCACAGGAATCAATACTCCGCCAGATTATTCTGAGAATGTAGCAAAGCATATTGCACAACTTACCAATTTACCATTTGTAACCGCTGAAAATAAATTTGAGGCGCTGGCAGCACATGATGCTATTGTTGAAAGTCATGGCGCATTAAAGACAATTGCAGTCAGCCTGATGAAAATTGCAAATGATATTCGATTGCTTTCATCTGGACCACGGAGTGGAATCGGTGAAATTTTTATACCGGATAATGAGCCGGGCTCGTCAATTATGCCGGGAAAAGTAAATCCAACTCAGTGCGAAGCATTAACTATGATCGCAGCACAGGTATTGGGAAATGATGTGGCAATAAATATTGGGGGTGCTACCGGACATTTTGAATTAAATGTTTTTAAACCTGTGATGATATATAACTTTCTTCATAGCGCAAGATTGATCGGTGACGGTTGTGTCTCTTTTAATGATAAATGCGCTGTTGGTATTGAACCGATCGAGGCAAATATTAAAAAACATGTCGATAATAGCCTGATGCTTGTAACGGCATTAAATACAAAAATTGGCTATTATAAAGCTGCTGAAATTGC
>Ga0075429_100000562_pt1 | contig 28438 bp, 20 predicted proteins | sample RhiMetdeltSRZDD3_FD_75295 | JGI IMG/M metagenome (GOLD analysis project Ga0075429, IMG submission 75295) | Populus rhizosphere microbial communities from Tennessee, USA - Rhizosphere MetaG P. deltoides SRZDD3 | ecosystem: Host-associated > Plants > Roots > Rhizosphere > Soil | place: USA... | reverse complement strand
TTGGCGGCGGGGGCGGTGCCGGCCAGCGCATCGACCGCCGCCCAGCACGACGCCAGGTTGTCGAGCCGCGCGGATCCCAGCAGCTCGTCGTCCCGGCCCACCAGCGCCCCCGGCTCCAGGTCGTGGAGCATCAGATCCCAGCCCAGGACGTCGTCGGGCGTGACCCCCAGCTCCTTGGCCACGAACCCGGCGAAGCCGTCGCCGTCGTCGACGGTGGCGATGCCCCACAGCGGGGTCAGGTGGTTCTGGGCGTCGACGACCAGGCCCTTGGTCGCCACCTCGCGGTCGAGGTGGATGGCCAGCTGGGGGATGGCGCACACCGCCCGGTCGACCCGCAGCAGCCGCACCGCGGCCCCCGCGCCGTTGCGGCGCACGGCCACCCGGCCCGAGATGCCGAGGTCGCGGTCGAGCCAGCTGTTGAGCAGCACCCCGCCGTAGCTCTCGACCCCGATCTGGCGGACCCCCGCCCGGACGACGTCGGGCTGGGGCTTGATCCTCAGGTTGGGGCTGTCGGTGTGGGCGCCGACGATGCGGAACCCGTCGTGGGGATCGTGCCCCGACGCCGTCGCCCAGGCGATCAGCGACCCGCCCCGCACGACGTACCACCGGCCGGGCTCGCCCGACCAGGCGGCATCCTCCGCCAGGCGCGTGTAGCCGGCCTCGCCCAGCACCGCGGCGGCGGTGGCGCAGGCGTGGTACGGCGAGGGCGAGGCGTCGCAGAACCCCAGCAGTTGGCGGGCGGCGTCGAGGTCGGGAGCGGAGCCGGTCACGAAGGACTGATCCTAACGGCCCTTGGCATCCGAGCGGTCTGGACCCGCCCCCGGGCGGGAGACCAAGATGCGCGCGTGGCCGCCGGCGCTGTCGACCTCGTCATCGTGCACCGCGACCAGGGTCGTGCCGTGCGCGACACGGTCGCCCGCTTCCTGGCCCAGGTCCCCGCGCCGCGGATCGTGGTCGTCGACAACGGCTCGGGCCCGGACGGCCTGGCCGCCGTCCGCAGCCTGCCGGCCGAGGTCCACGTGATAGAGCTGGGCGCGAACGCCGGCTTCGGCCCGGGCGCCAACTCCGGCTTCCGCTGGTTCCTGGCCCACGACCCGGCCGACTGGCTGGCCGTGTGCCCCCACGACGCCCGGCCCCTTCCCGGCTGCCTCGCCCGGCTGGTGGCGACCTGCGAGGCACAGGCCCGGGCCGGGCTGGCCTCGGCCGACGTCGGCGACGGCCTCACCCCCGTCGTCGACCGCTACTTCGGCGCCATCCCCGCCCCCGCCACCGTCACCGAGGGCTGGGAGGCGGCCGGCTACCCACACGGGACGCTCATGCTGGCCAGGCGGCGCTGCCTGGAGGACGTCGGCTTGTTCGACGAGCGCTACTTCGCCTATTGCGAGGAGGCCGAGCTGGCCATCCGGGCCAAGGCCGCCGGCTGGCAGGTCGGCGTCGTTCGGGGGGCCGACATCCGCAACATGCACGTGGGGACCCGGGCCGCGGTGGTCGACTACCTGCAGCTGCGCAACACCCTGCTCATGGTGCGCGAGCACTCGGGCCGCTACCACGCCGGCATCCGCCTCGCGATCGCCCTGTGGCAGCTCGCGGCGGGCACGCTGGACCCGGCCCGCCGCGGCCCGTACTGGGCGCCCCGGGCCCGGGCGTTGGCCATCGCCCACCACCTGCGCCACCGCTACGGGCCGCCGCCGGAGCACCTGTTCGGGCCGGAGGCCGATTCGGCAGCGCCGGTAGCCGCCCGCGTCGCCTAGATCCGCCCACTCTCGACCGCGGCCAGCTCCGGGCGGATCCGCACCAGGTAGACGGTCGACACCACGAGGCCCACGACCACGACCAGGGCCCCGAACAGGATCGCGGCCAGCCACGCCACTCGCCGCCGGCCGGCCAGCGCCCAGACCCACTCTGGCCGGCGGGCGGCGTCGAGCAGCGCCCAGGCGGTCAGCGCCAGGGGCACCGAGAACACGGCCACCACGGCGACGGCCCCGGCGAGGTCCGACCAGTCGATGACCGCCGCCCCTCAGCCGCCGCCGGCGTCGCCGGCCCCGGGCTCGCCCGGACGGACCCGCCGCAACCGGCTGGGCACGTCCTCGAAACCGGGCAGCGGGGCCTGGAGCGACAGGCCCTTCTCGGCCACCCGGTCGCCGACGAGCGTCTCGACCTCGGACCAGTCGCGGGCCCGGGGACCGGGCACCCCCCGGTTGTAGGGCTGGTCGAACACGATGACGTGCGAGCCCGTGTCCCGCAGCGCCTCGACGTTGTGGGGCGCGTCCTCGACGTAGCAGTCCGCGCCCAGCTGGGGCTTGGCCCCGAGGAAGCACAGGTCCCGGTAGGGGATGCCGGTGGCGTCGAGCCACTCGACCGTGTCGGCCACGGCCATGGCGTGGCCCCAGTTCACGTACAGGCGGTGGGTGATGATGCGGATCCACACGCCGGCATCGGACAGCCGCCAGAGCGTCTCCGCCGCCCCGGGGATGGCCGGCATCGTGCGGAAGATGCGGTGCTCCAGCACCGCGGCCCGGTGCAGCTCCTCGAACTCGGCGGGGGACAGGCCCCACTCGCGGAAGTCCCACGACCGCTCGAGCGGCAGCGAGGCCGGGTCGGTCCCGGTGCGCTCGACCACGACATTCCGCAGCGCGGTGGTGTAGTCGCCACACACGCCGTCCAGGTCGACCCCGAAGATGAAGCCGCGCTCGCTCACCGGTCCCGGTCGCTCCTGCGGGACTGCCACACCCGGTCGACGACCGCGTCGGCCACCAGCGCCAGCACCGCCACCCAGCCGATCGGGTGGGGGCGCCGCATCTCGATCGGCCAGTCGAAGCTGGGCACCGGGTTCCAGCGGGCCTGGATGTAGAGGACGTAGAGCCCGCACAGGCCGAGGGCGATGGGGCTGGCCAGCAGCAGGTAGCGCCGGAAGGTCTCGTGGCGGGCGCCGATGCCGGCGGCCACGCCGACCGCCAGGCCGACGACGGGCCCGGCCAGCACCCAGCCGAGGAGGAACACGCCCAGGCCGGTCAGGAACGCGGTGCTGCGGCTAGGCAGGGCGCCGTCGTAGCGGAAGGCCAGCACGGACGAGTACGGCTCGGCCTCGGCCGCCGGGGCGTTGACGACCTGGCGGGGCTTGCGCACGAGCAGCAACAGGCACACGGCCGCCGCCGCCACCGAGACCCAGATGGCGAGGTCGACCCGCCGCTGGGGCGCGAACGCGAGCTCGACCGTGAACGACCCGGCGTCCGGGTCGACCCGCCAGCCGTTGGCGAACCCGTCCACCAGCGCCGGCCCGCCGAGGGACTCGCCGTCGACGGAGGCGGCCCAGCCCGGGTTGAAGCTCTGGCCCTGCACCAGCCAGAACGGCTCCCCCGGGGTCGCGCCGCTCACCTCGACCGTGGCCCGGTCGTGGTCGTCGCCCACCACCTCGACGGCCGGGCCGGCAGGCACCGCGCCGCCGGCCGCCTCGGCCACGAGCGTCCCCGCGCCCGCCGGCGTGGCGGCGCCCCCCGCGCCGGACCGCAGGACCAGCGCGTCGATCTCCAGCCCGGCGTCCCGCCCCGCCGCGGTCTCAAGGTCGTGCTCGCCGGCGTCGAGCGTCAACGACGTGGGACCGCACGGCGCCACGGCCAGGCCCCTGCCGGCGAGGGCGTCCGCCAGGGGGCCGCTGACCCGCACCGGGAACGGCTGGCCGTCGACCGTCACCAGGTCATTGCGGCACCCGGAGTCGTACGTGGCGGGCAGGGCAGGGACGGTGGGGGCGGGCAGGCCGATCTCGGCGATGGCCGCCGGCTGGTCGACCGCGCGGTTGCTGTTCCAGTCCTGCGTGGTGACCGGGCGGACGGCGGTGACGAAGACGCGGAACGACGAGCCGGTCACCGCCTGGGGGAGATGCACGTCGACGGGGGTCGTGGCGTTCTGGTTCGCGCCGTCCACGACCGGGGGCAGGTCGATGCGGCCCTGGGAGACGCCGTCGACGGTCAGCTCGACCTGGGTCGGCACCGAATGGCGGCCGTCCGCCACGATCGTGAGCGGTAGCGAGCTGATCGTCACCGGGTCGACCAGGTTGACCTCGACCCACGCCCGATCCGGGCCGTCGCGGACGGTCGTCCAGGCGGTGGTGGGATCGCCGTCGAAGACGGCCGACGCCGTCTGCAGGCTGCCGTTGAGCACCGAGCTCGCCCGAGCCCAGGTCACGCTGCCGTCGTGGGGCCGGCCGAGCGACTCGTCGATGACCGAGGTGGGCGTGCGCCGGTAGAGGCGGGCCTCGCCCTCCAGCGAGAACGACCGGGCCCCGGGCAGTTCCAACAGGCGGATCAGCCGGAGCTCCTCGTCGGCCCGGGTGGTGTCGGTGGGATCCTGGCGCTGGCGGGTGAACGAGATGGCGAGCGGGTGGTCCGCGGCGGCGTCGCCGGCGGCGGCGAGCAGGTCGGTGGGCAGCCGGATGGCATCCTCGTGGTCGGTCGGCTGGTCACCGACCTCGATCTCGGCGAAGCCGACGCTGCTCTGGCCGCCGTAGCGGGGGACGAAGCCGACCGAGTCCTCGAGGATCTCGATCGACAGGGTCCGGAACGTCCGCTCGGGGAACGTGACGACCTGGCCGGGGGCGTCCCGCGACTGGCGGGCCAGCGGGGTGTCGATGGGGTCCTCGCCGTCGAAGCGCAGCCGCACCGCGGTGATGTAGCGGTTGCGGGTCCCGTTGGTGACCTGGGTGAGGTTCACCCGGTCGGCGGTGATCGGCTCGGGGAACGTCAGCTCGATCCGCTCGCCCCGGGCGTCGAAGAAGGCCCCGGTTCGCCAGGCCGTCTCCAGGTCGCCGTCGACCGCCAGTGCCGGCCGCTCCTCGGAGGTGTAGGTGATCGTGTTGCCGTAGGACGTGGCGGTGGCGGACACACCGCCCCGGTCCTCGGCGACCGTCATCACGTCGGTGTCCCGCTCGGGGAACAGCGGCAGGCGGTTGTCCCGTGCGTCCTCGACCATGGCGTCGCCCGACGCGGTCTCGGTGAAGCCCCGGGTGTGGCGGATCGTGGTCCACCGCTCGCCCCGCTTGCGGTTGGAGTCGGTCAGGAGCAGGGCGGCGCCGTCGTCCAGGGCGTCGCGGACCTCGTCGTCGTCGAGCGAGCCCGAGTAGTGGACCAGCTCGGTGCCGTCGATGAGCCCCGCCCCCGCCGCGTCGACCAGCCCGGCGCCGTCGCCGGCCACCACCAGCGGGTTGGCCCCCGAGTGGGTGGACACGATCGGCACGGCGCCCTCGACCGGCAGGACGGCGAGCTCGTGGGGATCGGGCAGCGACGGGTCGGTCTGGAACATCAGCTCGTCGTCGAGCTGGACGTCGCTGACGGTGACGTTGGGCTCGCCCGGCCCGAACTCGGTCGGGGTGCCCAGGCCGGCCGCGTGGGAGATGAAGTCCCAGAAGTTGCGCGGCCGGGGCGTGTTGTACCGCTCGTACTGGAGGTCGCTCTGGACGAGCACGTCGCCGGCCCGCATGAGCCGGGCGATGGGGGCGACGCTGTCGGGGTCGGCGGTGCGCTCCTGGAGCCGCAGGTCGAAGGCGTTGAGCAGGTTCGCCGAGGCGGCCGAGCCGTAGGGGATCAGCTCCCGCTGAACCGACGGACGGTCCATGAGGCCCGGCAGCACGGGGTCGACCGTGTTGCCCCAGCGGTAGCTGGCGAAGTCGGAGCCCGGCACGACCAGCACCCGGGTATCCTCGCCGGCCGCCTCGAGGTGGTCGGCGGCCTCCTGCCAGTAGCCGGGGATGGTCTCGGGCCGGCGCAGGTTCTGGGGGACGAAGTCGCCCAGCCACAGCGGCGGGATGGCGAGGAGCGCCACCGCCACCACGAAGATCGTGAGCGGCCGCCCGGTGCGGGGCCAGCGCCGGGCCAGGCTGGTGACGCCGGAGCCGGCCAGCACCGCCATGGCCAGCGCCACCAGCGGCACGGCCCGGGGCAGGCTGCGCATCGACAGGCCGACGTCGGACAGCACGAACGCCTTCACGCCCCGGGCCCAGGGCGACCCGCCGTCCCACGGGTAGGCGCCGACCGCGAGCGCGACCCCCAGGGCGAGCAGGGCGATGAAGTACGCCCGGTGGCGCCAGCGGGCCACGATCGCCCCCGTGAGGCCGGCGATCGGCACCAGGTACGTGAAGGCGAGCAGCGGCAGGAACTGGGTGTACTCGACGCTCGGCTCGATCCACGGGCCGAGCCGGTCGCCGCCGTAGAAGAACCAGTAGCCGAGGCCCCGCAGCACCTCGTGGCTCACGGACACGGCCGCCACGGTCTGGGCGGTCTCGGTGTAGCGGAGGATCTCGATGCCGTTGGTGCCCTGCACCGAGAGGCCGAGGATCCACCAGGCCGACACCGGGATGGTCAGCACCCCGAGCCGCAGCGCGGCCCGGACCCCCGCCCGCAACGGGATCTCCCTGGCCACCCAGACGGCGTGCGCCAGCCACGCCACCGGCGCCAGGCCCACCAGCAGGAGCGCGGTGGCGTTGACGCTGCCACAGGTGGCCACGGTCAGGGCGAACAGGGCCGGGTAGCGCCAGCCCCTGGTCCGGGCGGTGCGGATCGTGAACGCCACCAGCCACGGCAGCGCGACGAACGGCAGCAGGATGGCCGACAGCCGGGCCACCAGCGTGAGCAGGTAAGGCGTGAGCGCGTAGCCGAACGTGGCGGCCACGACGCCCGGGCCGGTCCAGCCGAGCGTGCGCAGCAGGTAAGCGACGCCGGCGCCGGCCGCGAAGATGATCGTGCCCCACCAGAGCCGCTGGGCGGCCCAGTCCGGCACCCCGATCGTGTCGAGCAGCCAGTAGAACGGGCCCATCGGCCATAGGAAGCCGATGTTCTGGTGGGTGACGGTGCCGAGGCCGATCGAGGGGTCCCACATCGACCAGGCCCGGCTCATCAGCTTGGACGGGTCGAGGTAGAGGTAGGTCTTGGTGTCGGCGCTGACCCAGCCCCGCTGGGTGAGCAGCAGCGGGACGTACGCGACCCCCGCCAGGATCAGGAGGAGGCGGACCGTGGCGCCCGACGGCCCCCGGTGCCGGGCCCGCGCCGCCACCAGGGCTGCCCGGGTCGGGCGCGCCGCGGCCGGCGCCGGTGCGGCCGCCACGGTGGCGAGGGCCGGCCGGCGCTGGCGGACGCCGTTGCCCAGCCGCCCGAGCGGGTTCCTCATCGACGGGATCGCCGTCGTGACACCTCGTCGGCGACCACCCGCATCAGCCGGGTGGCCGTGTTGCTCCAGGTCAGCTCACCCGCCCAGGCGAGCGCACCCGCGCCGAGGCGCTCCCGCAGCTCCCCGTCCGACAGGATGCGGGCCAGAGCGTCGCCCAGGGCCGCGGGGTCACCCTCGGCCAGCAGGCCGGAGCGCCCGTCCTGCACCGAGTCGGAGTGGCCGGCGATCCGGGTGGCGACCGCGGGGGTCCCGCAGGCCGCGGCCTCGGTCAGCGTCATGCCCCAGCCCTCGCGGGCCGACGCCGAGGCGACGACCCAGGCCTGGCGCATGAGGTCGATCTTCTCCGCGTCGCTGATCGACCCCCGTAGCGTGACCCAGTCGCCGGCGTCGAGCTCGCGGATCGCGGCCTCGACGGTGGGCCGGTCGTAGCCGTCGCCCACCAGGTGGAGGCGCAGGTCTGGGACCGTGCGACGGGCGTGGTGGGCGGCCCGGACCAGCATGTCGTAGCGCTTGACCGGGGCGATGCGGCCGATGGCGATGACCAGCGGGTCGGGGGAGCGCTCGCCGCCCGGCGAGTAGCGGGTGTCGATCCCGGGGTGGACGACGGTGATCCGGGCGGGGTCGAAGCCCAGGTCGTCGACCAGCTCGTCCTTGGACGACTCGGACAGCGTGGCGATGGTGGACCGGCGGTACAGCGGCGGCGCGACGCGGCTCTCGAACACCGCGCCGATCGGGCCCAGCGTGGGGCCCAGCGTCATGTTCCACATGTCGGCGTGGACGTGGTGGAGCAGGATCACCCGCGGCCCCGGGTTCCACAGCGGGGACAGGAACGGCATGCCGTTCCAGATCTCGATCAGCACGTCGCGGGGGCCGGTGCGCCGGGTGATCTCGGCGAACGCCGCACGCGGGAAGACCTGGTAGCGACCGGCGCGGCGGATGACCCGGTAGCCGTCGCGCATGGCCTCCACCGGCTGGCCCTGGGCCCAGGACGTGCGCATCGTGACCTCGACGCCGGCCGCGGCCCACAGCCTGGCCACCTCGGCGATGTGGAGCTCCGAGCCGCCGGCCTCGACGTCGTCGAGGTCGCGCCACGCCAGGACGTGGACCCGCCGGACCCCCGCCGACGCGGCCAGGTCGCCGATCTTGGCGACCGGATCGGCGTCGTCGGGCACAGCGTTGCTCACAGGTGGTCGTCCTTCCCCAGGCCGGTGACCCGGGCGCTCGACATTAACCGCGCGGGTGCGGCTCGGGACCGGGGTCGGCCGTATGCTACGAACTTCCGCGCCAGCGCACCAAGGAGCGGGATGGGGCGCGGCGACCAGGCGCGCCACCAACGGAGCCGCACGTGGGAAGCACCGACGACAGCCTCGACGAGACGGCCACGACCGCCGCCGACACGTCGCTCGAGAAGGCGCTCGACGGGGTCGAGGGCTGGTTCAGCCCCGAGCAGGTGGCCCGCGTCGTGGCCCGGGCTGTCGAGGTGCCGGCCACCGGCCGCATCGTCGAGATCGGCAGCTTCCGGGGGCGGTCGATGATCGCCATCGCCCGCGCCGCGCCCGCCGGCGCCGAGGTCGTGGCCATCGACCCCCATGCCGGCAACGACCGGGGCCCACAGGAGATCGAGGGCTTCGCCGACGAGGCCGCGGTCGACTCCAAGGTGTTCCTCGACAACCTCGAGCGGGCCGGCGTGCGGGACCGGGTGACCTACGTCCGCAAGTTCAGCCACGACGCCCTGGGGGACGTGGACCAGCCCATCGACCTGCTGCACATCGACGGCGCCCACCGCTACGCCCCGGCCAGCGACGACATCCGCAGCTGGGGCGCCCGGGTCAGCCCCGGCGGCACGATGCTGGTCCACGACTCGTTCTCGTCGGTCGGCGTGACCCTGGCGCTGGCCACGACCGTCATGTTCTCGGGCGACTGGCGCTACGCGGGCCGCAGCCGATCCCTGGCCGAGTACCGACGCGAGCCGGTCCGGGGGCTGGCCCGCGTCGCCGACGCCGGCCGCCAGCTCGCCCAGCTCCCGTGGTTCGCCCGCAACCTGGGCATCAAGGCTCTGATCGTGGCCAGGGTTCCCCGCGCCGCCCGCGCCCTCGGCCACGACGGCGAGACCTGGCCGTACTAGGACGCCGTCGCCTCGGCCTCGGCGTCCGGCCCGGTCAGCGCGACGGTTGTGTCCGGCCCGGCCGAGGCGGGGTCGGGGCAGCGGACGCGCCGGACCTCCTCCTGGCGGCCTCGGAGCAGGACGCGGTCCCGGAAGCCCCACCAGGTTACGAGCGACATCGCCTCGCCGATGATGTGCCACGACATCTTGGAGACGCCCCGGAACCGGTCGCTGAAGGTGATCGGCACCTCGACGATGCGGGCGCCGAGGCGGTGGGCCCGATAGGAGAGCTCGAGCTGGAAGCCGTAGCCGGTGGCCTTGGTGGCGCTGGCCTCGACCGTCTGCAGGATGTCGGCGCGGTAGGCCCGGAACCCGGCCGTGGCGTCCCGCACGCCGAGGCCCAGCACGTTGGAGGCGTAGAAGTTGCCGGCGCGCGACAGCAGGATGCGCACGAGCGGCCAGTTGGCGGTGGCGCCCCCCGCCACGTAGCGCGAGCCGATGGCGATGTCGGCGCCGCGCTCGACCTCGGCCAGCAGCACCGGCAGCCGGTCGGGTGGGTGGGACAGGTCGGCGTCCATCTGGACGACCACCTCGTAGCCCTCGGCGAAGGCCTTCTGGAACCCCGCCCGGTAGGCACCGCCGAGCCCGCCCTTGCCGGCACGGCTCAGCACCTCGACCCGGCCGAGCTTCTCGCCCGCCTCGCGGGCCAGGTCGGCCGTCCCGTCGGGGCTGGCGTCGTCCACCACCAGGATGTCGGCCTCGGGGGCGGCCTCCCGCACCTGGCCCAGCACGTCCGCGATGTTCTCGGCCTCCAGGAACGTGGGGATGATGACGACGGTCTTCATGCGCTGCTCTCCCCCTCGTCACAGCGGACGTAGAGCTCGTAGATCGGGCGCCCGTCGCCGGCCGCAGGGTTGTCCCCGTAGCGGTCGTGGAAGCAGTACAGGTCGTCGAGGACACGGTTCGGCTCCTCCGAGCCCGGGTCCATGGACGTGTTGGGCTCGATCCAGTTGTCGTACATCGTCGACAGGATCACGACATCGGACTCCCGCAGCTCGTCGGCCAGGGCGGAGTCCTCGGCGTTGGCCACGCCCGGGTCCATCTCGATGTAGCGCGTGCCGGGCTCGAGGTCGGGGAGCAGGTAGTAGAGGTAGGCCTCGCTGTACGGGGTGCGCCGCAGGTCGCCCGTGCCGACGATGACCTTGTCGCCCGGCTCCGTCAGCTCCTCCACGTCGGCCAGCATGGCCTCGGCCGCCACGGGGACGTCCTGGCGGCCGTAGTAGAAGCTGCGGCCCTCGTGGTCGACCGAGTACACGACCCGGTCGTAGTTGACGCTCTGCGCGACGTAGTCGGCGTACCAGCGGTACGTGAAGTGGGGGAACAGGAACAGGAGCGCCAGCGGGGCCAGCATGGCCGTGCGGGCCAGCACGACCCGCGTCCCCCGCAGGCGGGCGGCCTCGGCCAGGAAGGCCGGCAGCAGGCCGAACGGCACGCAGCTGACCCACGAGAGGTGGGCGGTGTCGGCCCGCTGCACGACCTGGGGCAACAGGCCGGCGGCGAACAGCGCCAGGGCGAGCAGCCGCCAGCCGTGGGGGCTGCCCGACCGCCGGGACCAGACGGCGATGGCGACGAGCAGTGCGCACACCGCCACCAGCACCCAGAACCAGACGGCGATCTGCATCGGCTGGCGCGGCGTCGGGAACGGCCACGGGAACTCCCGGAAGGCGAAGGCCCGGTTGAGGAAGCTCGTGTACTCGTCGTGCGGGGGCGGGAACGGCAGCCGGCGCCCGGGCCGCAGCTCGAACACCGGCTCGAGGAACATGCCCCGGACGACGTTGCCGGGCCCCGCCAGTGCCAGGTGGACGAGGTAGGGGCTGAGGCCGAGCACCACGCCCAGCGCGAGCCGTCCGCGGCCATCGCCGTCGAGCGCCCACACGAACAGGACGCCGAGCGCCAGGCCCAGGCACACCACGAGGTCGGGCCGGAACAGCAGCGCCACCCCCGCGAGCAGGCCCGCGAACAACAGCGTGCGGCGCCGGTTGGCACCCGGGTCGAGCGCCCGGGCGGCGATGGCGACGGCCCACAGCGCCAGGGCGAGGCCGCCCACCCAGGCGAGGGCGGTCGCGCCGATGGGCGGGATGATGATGATGGCCGTGGCCACCCCGCACAGGGCGGCGGCGTAGCGACCCCAGCGGTAGCCGACGTAGGTCGTGGCGGCGATCAGCCCGACCAGCTGGAGCACGCCCACGGCCCGCTCGGTCCACATGGACACGCCGAACGCCTTGAAGAACGCGGCGATCGTCCAGATGCTGCCGGGGCCGTAGAGGTGCAGGTAGTCGCGGTTGGGGATGTCGCCCCGGAGCAGGCGCTCCGGGAACACGATCATGAACCCCTCCTCCATGGGCGCGCCCGGGGCCCGGAGCACGCCCCGCAGGGGGAGCGCGACGGCCAGGCCGACCACGACGGTGGGGACCACCCAGCCGTGACGGTCGAGCCAGGCCCGCACGCCGCGGCTGCCGCCGTCGCCGTCGCCGGCCTCGCCGGGGGCCGCGCCCGCCGTGGCATCGGCGCCCTCGGCGGCGTCCGGTGCCGCCGTGGCGGCGGGCGGCGCCTTCCGCTCGGTGCCCGCCCCCGTGTCGGTGCTCACGCCGCGGCCCCCGCGGGCGAGGCGTCGGCCGGGAGCCCGACCGGCCGCCAGCCGCCGAACAGCTTGTGGTGGCCGTCCTTGAGGGCCAGCGCCGGCCGCTCGATCACGACGTACGACACGGCCGCGGCCGCCACGCTGCCGGCCAGGGTGACCGCCAGCGCTGCCGGGAACGAGCCCGTGAAGATGGGCACGTCGAAGACGTCGCGGTAGATATCCGTCACCCCCTCGTGCCAGAGGTAGATGCCGTACGACACCACCCCCAGTGCCACCATCGGTCGGCTGCCCAGCCAGCGCAGGGACCGGGGCAGCGTGGCACCTGCCAGGGCCACCGGCAAGATGAGCAGGAAGCCGACGCCGCCGTAGAGCAGCTCCTTGACCACGCCCTGGGTCGCCTCGGTGGCGCCCACCTCGAAGCCCAGCCCGAGCTGGGTCGAGACCGCCCAGAAGCAGGCACCCGCGCCCAGCCAGCACGCCAGCGGGTGGCGGCGGGGCCACTCCAGGATGCGCAGCGGGGCGTCGCGGCGGCGGGACCACTCGAGCGCCACCGCCAGTGCCATTCCCGGGACGAACAGGTGGAAGTTGGCGGGCAGCCAGTGGAGGCGGGGGTCGAAGGTGCCGAGCGAGACATCGTCGCCCGAGAGGCCGTGGAGCCAGTAGCGGAAGGCCAGGGCCCCCGCCGCCGCCAGCCCGAGGATGCCCAGCTCGGCGACCACGGCCCGGCGCGGGGCGAGCTTGCGCCACAGCCAGGCCCCGCCCGCCGCCCACAGCGGCAGGAGGATGTAGAAGGCCACCTCGTTGGTCAGCGTCCACGCCTGCTGGAGCCCGCCGAGGGCGGTCTCGGCCGAGTAGCTCTGCAGCAGGCCGTAGTAGGTGACGAAGTCGCCGAGGCTCTGGAAGTCGTTGCGGTCGCGCACGTCCAGGACCACGGCGAGCACGGTCAGGGCCAGCCAGTAGGCGGGGAAGATGCGCAGGAACCGGTTGCGCAGGTAGTCGCGGGTGCGGCCGGGCGACCGACCGTCCATCCGCCGGGCCACGAACGGGCGGTACAGCAGGAACCCCGACAGCACGAAGAACACCGCCACGCCCACGTCGAGGCGGGACAGGTAGTGGCCCCGGGGGTCACGCACGACGAACCCAACGTGCAGGGCGACGTGGGTGACCAGCACGCCGAGGGCGGCCAGGGCCCGCAGCCCGTCGAACCCGGCGAACCGGCCCGAGGACGAGCCCAGGCCGCCGGGGACCTCGGACAGCGAGTCGCCGGCCGCGGGCGCCCCGGGCCCGGCGCCGCCACCGGCCGGGTCCTCGGCGGGTGACGCCGGGTGGCCGGGCTCCCCGGCCGCCCCCGGCTCGGGCGGGGGAGCGGGCTCCGGCTCGGGCGGGGGCTCGCCCCGGCGGTTGCGCCGCCAGGTGAGGACGGCCGCGTCGAGCGATACCGCGGCCGGGACCATCAGCGCCAGCTCGCCGGGCAGCCGGAACCGGGTGGTGCCGTACACGACCGCCACGGTCACCACCACCGTGGCCACGATCACCACCAGCGGGAAGATGGGGCGGCGGGCGCGGCGCAGGCCGATCAGGCCGATGGCGCCTGCTACCGCCGTCGCGTACCAGACGAACAGGCCGGCCTGGCCGAGCACCGGCTCCTTCGACTCGACCTGGTGGTCGACGAAGATCTGCTCCTGGGGCTCGTAGAGGCCGAAGGTGCGGCCCACCCGGGCCGCCACCACGTAGGGGACCCGCTCGGCGTGGTCGCGCGCGTACTGGCGGGCGATGCGGGCGAACCCCCGGCCCTGCGCGGAGGCATCGCCGTCGCCGACCAGGGGCTCGGCCTCCTGGATGCAGGACAGCGCCCAGTAGCCGACCCGGTCGTCGTAGTAGACCTCGTCGCAGTTGGCGGTTCCCAGCGTCTGGTCGAACTGGGCCGAGAGCGTGGTCGGCTCCTGGAACCGGGACATGTTGTACGCCACCCACGGCCCGATCACCACGGCGGCCACTAGGCCCGCCGCCCCGAGCTGCACGAGCCACCCGCGGGCGGGGGCGCGCTCCCCGGCCGCGTCGCGCCGGTAGCGCCACCACACCAGCGGGATCGCGATGGCCGGCCCCAGCAGGATCGCCTCCGACCGCACCAGCGCGGCCACGCCGATCGTCGCCCCGAACAGCGCGGCGGCGGCCGCGCCCGGCCGGTCCCACCACCGGTAGGCCGCCAGCAGCACGAGCGCGGTGGTCGACACGACCAGCGTCTCGGACACCACCTGGGCGTCGAAGATGAACACGTTGGGGCTGAGCGCGGTCATCCCGGCCACGATCAGCCCGACCCGCTCGCCGGCGATGCGGCGGCCGGCCAGACCCATGGCCACGATGCCGAGCCCGCCGAGCACGCAGGTCACGACCTGGTGGGTCAGGAACGAGCGGAGGCCCAGCCACGAGAACCCCGCAAGCACCGTGAGGTAGCCGGGCGGGTGGTCCGCGCCCGGCATGCGCCGGCCCTCGAGCAGCCAGCGGAACGGGTGGATGTAGCCCTCGCCGTCGGCCAGCAGGTTGGCGCCGTGGTGGTAGTAGTACGGGTCGCCCAGCACCGTCCACGGGTTGCGCCACCCGAACAGGTACAGGAACCGCACCCCGAGCCCGGCGGCCACGATGACCCCCAGCCACAGGGCGAAGCGCCGGGGCCGGGACGGTCCGCCCGCGGGTGCGGCCTCCGGGCGCTCCTCGATGCGCCCGGCGACGTCCCCGGCGGCGGGCGCGCCGTCGTCGGTGACGGTCGCGGTCGGCGGTGTCTCAGTGGATGTCATCGGCGGTCGTCGACCGGCCCGCCCCCGCGACGGTCCGTCGTCGCGGCCGTCAGCCCCGGGCGGTCGGCCATCGCACGACACTAGTGGCGCGGGCCGCGGCCCCGAGGATTCCAGCCACGGGGTGGTCGGGCGGCTCAGGGCGCTCGCCCCACTAGGGTGACCCGCCGTGCCCGACGCGCTCCGTGACTGGGGGAGGCGAGTGCTGCCGCCGGTCCCGCCGCTGTCCCGCCGCGCCATGTGGTGGCTGGTGGCGATCGTGGCCGCCGGCGCGGTGCTGCGCCTGGCGTGGGCGACCCAGGCCGAGGAGCCCGTGGCGCTCCGCGACCCGTCGCTCTACCTCGTGCTCGCCGACCACGTGGCGGCCGGCGACGGCTACACCTACGGCGACGGCCCCGACCAGGGCCAGACCGCCTACTACCCGCCCGGCTACCCGGTGGCCCTGGGCGCGGTGATCTGGCTGGTCCGACTCGTGCCCGGCGACTGGTCCGCCTTCGGCGTCGCGGTCGGGATGAACGTGGTGCTGTCGGTGGCGACGATCGGCCTGGTGTTCGCGCTCGCCCGCCGGCTGGCCGGCAACGCGGTGGGGCTGGTGGCCGCAGGCATCTGGGCCTTGTGGCCCAACCTCGTCTTCCACAGTGCGATCGTGCTGACCGAGACGCTCTTCCTGTTCCTGTTCGTGCTCCTGTTGCTGGTGGCGCTGGCGGACCCGGCGGTGGCGCGGGCGCCCGGCACGCGCCGGCTGGTGGCGATCGGCGTGTTGTTCGGCGCGTGCGCGCTGGTGCGCCCTGTGTCGCTGGTGGCCGCGCCGGCGTTCCTCGTCCTGTGGTGGGGGCCCGCGGTGCGGACCGTCCTGTGGCGGGGCGCGTTGGCGGGGCTGGCGGCCGTGGCCGTGATGGTGCCGTGGGCGGTGCGGTCGACGCTGGTGATGGACGAGCCGGTGGCCCTGTCGCTCAACCTGGGAGACAACCTGTGCCTCGGCCACAACCCCGGCGCGTCCGGCGGCTTCGGCGACCTGGGCGAGCACTGCTTCACGGCGGAGGGCCTGCAGCGGCCCGAGTCCGAGACCCGGCGCCAGTCCGAGAACGTCGACCGGGCCCTGCGCTACATCCGCGACGAGCCGGGCACCACCCTGCGCCGCACCGTCACCAAGGCCCGCATCACGCTGGAGGACGACGCCGACGGCCTCGACGTGGCCGAGGACTTCGGCGCCCGGCGCATCGTGTCCGGCGGCACCCGGGACACGCTGGAGCTGGCGGCCAACGCGTTCTACGCCGTCGTCGCCGTGGCGGGCATCGCCGGCGCGGTCATCCTCGTCCGCCGGACCGACCCCGGCCGCCGGGGCCTGTTCCTCGTCGTGGTGGGCCTCGCCCAGCTGGTGACGCCCCTCGCCACGTTCGGCGACCCGCGGTTCAAGATGCCGCTCTACCCGACGCTGGCCGTGGGCGCGGCCGTGGCGCTGGTGGCTGCCGCCGACCGCCTGCGGAGCCGACGTGCCGCCGGGGACGGCGGCTCAGCGCCGGGGGAGGATCGGGGCGTCCCGGCCCGTGCCGCGACCTGAGGGCGTGGCCCCGGGGGCCGCCTCCTCGTGGTACTCCTCCTCGACGTTCACCGACCAGATGTCGTGGTCGGCGCCGCTGATGATGTTCTCCACGGTCAGCATGGCGGTGTACATCGAGTGGTCCTGGTTGTTGTACCGGTGCATGCCGTTGCGCCCGATCGGGTGGATGTTGGGGACGTTGGCCTCCAGCCACTCCCGCAGCACGGCGACCCGCTCGGCGTAGCCCTCGTCGTAGACGGGGTAGGCCTTCGGCATCCGGACCACGTAGCCGGCCTCGACGTCGGAGGCTTTGACCAGGCCCATCACCTCGAGCTCGGCCTTACCCTTCTCGACGAGCTCCTCGTCGGTGGCCGTCCACCACTCGTCGCCTTCGACGACCGTGTACTCGAGCCCGAGCACGTTGCGGCCGTCGTGGACCATGTACGGCGACCACGAGCCGAAGTTCTGCACCCGCATGGTTTTCACCTCGGGCGCGTGGATGTAGATCCAGTTGTCGGTCCACGGCACCTTCTCGGCCGGCACGACGAGGGCCACCGACAGGAAGTCCCGGAAGTAGAGGTCGTCGGCCGCAGCCCGCACCTCGGGCGGGGGCGGCGGGTCCATGGCCTTGACCAGCAGCGGGTACGGCATCGAGGAGATCACGTGGTCGGCCGGGTACTCGGTGGTGAGGCCGTCGGACTCGACCACGACAGACACCGCCTTGCCGCCCTCACGGCGGATGCGGGTCACCGGGGCCTCCAAGATGACCTTGGTGCCGGCGGCCTCGACGAGCTCGCGGCAGCGCTCCCACATCATGCCGGGGCCGTACTTGGGGTACTGGAAGCGCTCGATGAGGCTGGTGACCTGCTTGGACTTGTCGCGGCGCCGCCCGGCCAGCCGGGCACGCACGGGTTCCCACACGGCGTCCCACAGCGACATGCCCTTGATGCGCTGGGCACCCCAGTCGGCGGAGATCTCGGAGGTGGGGACCGCCCACACCTTCTCGCTGTAGGTCTTGAAGAAGTGGCTGTAGAGCCGCCAGCCGTAGTTGGCGACCACGTAGTCCTCGAGGGACCTGATCTCCCGCGGCGGCCGCACCCGGATCCACAGGAACGACAGGCCGCAGCGCACCGCCTCGACCGGCCCGAGCGCGAGGACCGCCTTGAGCGGCTTGAGCGGGTAGTCGAAGAACCGGCCCTGGTAGTAGATGTGGCTCTCCCGGGGCCGGAGCATGAACTCGTCGTCGTCGAGGACCTCGTGCCAGAACTCCTCGACCCGCGGCACCTTGGTGAAGAACCGGTGGCCGCCGATGTCGAAGCGCCAGCCGTCCCGCTCGACCGTGCGGCTGATGCCGCCGACGACCGAGTCGCTCTCGAGCACCGTGCTGGTGACGCTCGCCTTGCCGAGCTCGTGGGCCGCGGTCAGCCCTGCGGGCCCGGCGCCGATGATCACGATGCTTCCGGGGCCCGCGTCCGGCGACGGTGACGGCGCGGTGATGTCGGACTCACTCACGAGAGTCGCTCTCTCCCTCAGCGGTGCGGACGTGGAGGAGCCACTTTACCGACCGGGTGGCCGCGGGCTGCCACTTCGGGCGGCCGGGGGGCGCGATCCGCCCGGGTCACCTTGCGCCGGGATGAAGGCCGCACGGCAGGGCCGTTGCTAGCATCGCCGCTTCATGCGCACCCTGGTCGACGGAGCCGTCGAGGACGACGCCGTAGTCGCCGAGGCCGGGCGGGCGCGGCGCCTCCCCGGCGGGGTGGCGCCCGTCGTGCTGGGCGGCATCGTCGCGCTCGGGGTTGTGTTGCGGTTCGTCCAGCGTTCGCCGCTGTGGCTGGACGAGGCGCTCAGCGTCAACATCGCCGTGCTGCCGCCGGGGGATCTGCTCGACGCTCTCCGCCACGACGGCCACCCGCCTCTCTACTACCTGATCCTCCACTACTGGATGAAGGTGGTCGGCGAGGGCGACGTCGCCGTCCGGGCCCTGTCGGGGCTGTTCGCCGTGGCCGCGCTGCCGCTCGCGTGGGTGGCGGGGCGCCGGCTGGCCGGCGGTTCGGGCGCGCGCTGGGCCCTGATCGTGGTGGCGCTGTCCCCGTTCTGGGTCCGCTACGCCACCGAGACCCGCATGTACTCGCTGGTCATGCTGCTGGTGCTCGCGGGCTACCTGCTGATCGTCGACGCCCTCGAGCAGCCCCGGGCCTGGCGGCTCGTGGCGGCCGGGCTGATCAGCGGCGTGCTGTTGCTGACCCACTACTGGTCCATCTATCTGCTGGCCGCGGTGCTCGCGCTGCTGGCCGTGCGGTGGTGGCGCCAGCCCGCCGACCGGCCCTCGACGCTGCGGGTGGGCCTCGCGCTGATCGCGGGCTCGGTGCTGTTCCTGCCGTGGCTCGGTGGGTTCCTCTACCAGGCGGGCCACACCGGCACGCCCTGGGGCGAGCCGTTCCGGCCCACGGCCGTGTTGCAGACGACGCTGGGCGAGTTCGGCGGCGGCGAGGTGAGCGAGGCCGTGCTGTACGGGTCGGTGGCGCTGATCCTGGTCCTGGTCGCGCTGTTCACCATCTCCTCCGCCGACCACCAGTTGACCCTCGACCTGCGGACCGCGCCGGTCGTGCGGTGGGAACTGGCCGCCGTCGGCCTGGCCCTGCTGATCGGCTCGGCCGCCGGCTTCCTCACCAGCACCACCTACCAGAGCCGCTATGCGGCGGTGGTGGCGCCGCTCGTGCTCCTGGCCGTGGCGGTCGGCATCACCCGGGTGCCGGGCGTGGGGCGCCTGCTGGTCGGCCTGGTGTACGTCGGCTTCTCGCTGGGCGGGATCATCTGGGTCAACTACTACCAGCGCACCCAGTCCGAGCTGGTGGGCGGCGCCGTCGCCGCCCGGGCCCAGCCGGGCGACGTGGTGGTGTACTGCCCGGACCAGCTCGGCCCCGCCTACTCCCGGGAGATGCCCGACGGGCTGGTCGAGCTGTCCTACCCCGCGCTGGCCTCGCCCGAGCGGGTCGACTGGGCCGACTACGCCGAGCGGAACGCAGCCGCCGACCCGGCCGCGATCGCCGAGGAGATCCTGGCGGAGGCCGACGGCCACGCCGTGTTCCTGGTGTGGGCGTCGGAGTACCGCACGTTCGGCAACCAGTGCGAGTCGCTGGTGGGGGCGCTCGGCCTGTCCGACACGCTGGTCGTCCAGGACAAGAGCCGGTTCTTCGAGCCCGCCTTCGTGCACTGGCGGCCCGCGACGCCCTGACCAGGCGCGATCCACAGGGCGTCGACAGGAAAAACACAGGGTTGCCCCCCTCGTTGCGCACAGGGTGGGCGCCGTAGGGTCCCCCGCATGCCGACGTTCGAGGTGATCCTGCGAGACCGGACCGTCGAGTCCGTCGACGGCGCCGACGCCTACCAGCAAGAGGGCCCCATGACCACGTTCTTCCGCCGGGGCGACGGCCGCGACGTGATCGACTCGTGGAGCACACGCATGGCCAGCTTCCGCACGGCCGACCTCCTTGTCGTGCGCCGGGTCGACCCCGCGGTCCCCGCGCTGCGGGCGGTCGCCAACTGAGCGCGTCGGCTGTGCCATCCTCGGGCCCGTGGCCGACCCCCTCACCTTCGCGTGCCCGCGGTGCGGGGCCGACGTGGCCGAGCGATACTACGGGCCCTGTGGGGCGTGCCGGGACCGGCTCCGGGCCGACCAGGCCCGGGAGGCACGCGCCGCCGAGGCGCAGGACTACGAGCCGAAGATGAACGTCACGCCCAACGCCGTGGCGTTGAAGGACGATTGACAAGGCCCGCGCCGCGTGTGACGGAACGGTGACGAACGTCACCTGGCCGCGAGCTATGGTCCGTGCTGAAATCTGCAATCCGTAACGGCCTGCGTTCGGGCGGCGAGAGTCAATAAGGAAGGCAGCGCGAGGCCTTCCGCTCGACGCCCTCGATGTGGCCGTGGGAATGCTGGGGTCGGGGGCCGGGGCTGGGCTCCGACGTGGAGAGAAAACGGAGCCGCAGGTGGTCCGCCGCATACCGATCCGCGCCAAGGTCGCTGGCGCGCTCACCGTTCCGTTGCTCGCGCTGGGGGTCATCGCCGGCATCGGCGCGTCGACCAACGCCCGCACCGCCTCCCGGGTCATGCGGCAGTCCGACATGGCCACCGCCTCGATCGGCCACGCCGGGCTCATCAGCGCCCTCCAGACCGAGCGCAACCTGGCCGTCCTCGACATGTTCGCACTCAGCGGTCGCCTCGAGCTGGAGGCGCCCGACGCGGCCACCGCCCGCACCCAGACCGACGCCGCGGTCACCGCCCTGCACCACGAGATCGGCGGGCAGGACGACACGCTGCGCGACGACTACGCCCGGGCGCTCGACGGCCTGCGCCGGCTCGACGACGTCCGGGACGCCATCGACGGGGTGCAGGGCGTGGGACCGGCGGCCGCCCGCCAGACCGGCCACGACGCGTTCCGCGCCTACACGGAGATGATCCAGATGCTGTTCGCGTCCCACGACCGGTTCTCCCTGGTCGTGGACAACGCCGCGCTGCGCCAGGGCGACGACCTCGTGCACTACTCGTCGCACGCCTCGGACTCGAGCGCCCAGCTGGTCGAGATGCTGCTGTTCCTCGGCAGCAGCCCCGGCGGCATCGACGAGCCGACCGAGGCGGCCCGGGTCGCCGAGCTGGCCCGGGACGTCGAGCGCCACGACGGCGTGATCCGCACCAAGGGCACCGGCATCTACGCCGACGCCGCGGCCGGGCTGTTCGCCAACCCCCGGCTCGCCGGGCTGGCCGACTACACCGGCCGGGCCATCCGCACCGGCCAGGTCGACCCCGACACGCTGCTGTCCACCGCCCCGCTCGGTCCCGAGGGCGGCTACCCGGCGTTCCGGGACCGGGTCGTCGATGTGCTCGACGCCGAGGCCGCCCAGCTCGGCGCGGCGGCGGACCGGCGCCGGCAGTGGTACGTGGCCGCCGCGCTCGGCGCCCTGGGGACGGCCGTGATGATCGCCTGGCTGGTCAGCCGGTCCATCACCCGGCCGCTGCGCCGCCTCAGCGAGGACGCCGGGGCCATGGCCAGCTACCGCCTGCCCGCCGCCGTGCAGGACATTCTCGACGCACCCGAGGGCCAGGACATCCAGGTCCCGGAGTCCCGGCCCATCCCGACGCGGGCGCGGGACGAAGTCGGCGACGTCGCCCGGTCCCTCAACGAGGTGCACAGCTCCGCGCTGCGGCTGGCCGTCGAGCAGGCGGCGCTGCGCCGCAATGTCGCCGAGTCCTACGTCCACCTGGGGCGCCGCAACCAGAACCTGCTGAGCCGGCTGCTCGACTCGGTCGGCGAGCTGGAGGCGACCGAGCACGACCCCGACCGGCTGGACCAGCTGTTCAAGCTGGAGCACCTGGCCACCCGCATCCGCCGCAACGCCGAGTCGCTGCTGGTGCTGTCCGAGCCGGTGCCGCCGGCCCGCTGGCAGCCGCCCGTGCAGGTGGCGGACGTGCTCCGGGCCGCCCTCGGCGAGATCGAGAACTACGAGCGGGTCGTGGTCCGCACGCTGGAGCCGTCGATGGTGCGGGGCGGCTCGTCGGCCGACCTCGCCCACCTGCTGGCCGAGCTGATCGAGAACGGGCTGCGCCACTCGCCACCCCGGGAGCTGGTCGAGGTCAGCGGCCGGGTCGGTGCCGCCGGCTACACGCTCTCGATCGTCGACCACGGCCTGGGCATGACGCCCGACGACCTGGCGCGGGCCAACCAGCGCCTGGCCGGCGCCGAGTCGTTCACGGTCACGCCGGCCCGCTACCTCGGCCACTACGTGTCCGCGGTGCTGGCCGCCCGCCACGGCATCGACGTGAAGCTGACCGGGTCGGTGGTGGTCGGCATCACCGCCCGGGTGGTACTCCCGGTGTCGATCCTGACCGACCACGCCGAGCACCCCGCGGCGGCGCCGCGCATCCCCGACCCGCGCCGGGTGCCGGAGGACAGCGTGTGGGCCGACGACGACCCGGGCGGCGAGCGGCCGTCGGCCGAGGACGTGCGGGCCGCCGTCGTGCTCCTCCGCACCCGCAGCAGCACCCCGCCCAAGCCGCCGGTGCTGGTGCCGGCCCTTCCCGGCGCGGCGGTGACCCGGTCCACCACGGTCGTGCCCCGCCACTGGCCGGCCCGCTCCGAGCGCGACCGCCACGCCGCGGCACCGTCCTCCGCCGCCGTGGCCGCGCCCGGCAGCCACCGTCCCGCCGAGCCCCGGCCCCGCGACGCGGCCGACCCGGCCGGGCGGACCGCCAGCGGCCTGATCCGCCGGGTGCCCCGCCCGCGTCCCCCGGGCGCGGATCGCAGCGCCGAGCCGCGGCCCGAGGTGGAGCAGTTCCTCGCCAGCCTGGCCGGGCGCAAGCCACCCGGGCGCGACGGCACGGACGGGGGGTCCGCCGGGCGGAGGAGATGACCGATGCCGACGGACGAGGCCCGGAACTTCAACTGGCTGCTGAGCAGCTTCGTCGACGAGACGGCCGGCGTGACCGACGCCATGGCGGTCTCGTCGGACGGGCTGCTGATCGCCGCTTCGACCACCCCCGGCGGCCCTGGGAGCGACGAGCTGTGCGCCATCATCGCCGGGTCGACCAGCCTGGCCGCCGCGGCCAGCGCGGCGGTCGACGGCGGCGGCGTCGACCGGGTCGTCGTGGCCATGGCCCGGGGCTTCCTGTTCGTCAGCGCCATCGCCGACGGCAGCTGCCTTGGCGTCGTCGCCAGCCGGGACTGCGACGTCAGCTCGGTCGGCTACCAGACCACCGATCTCGTCGACCGGGCGGGGGCGCTGCTCACGCCCGCGCTGCGCGAGGAATTGAAGCAGAGCGCCGCGGGCAGTTGAGCCGTGCAGGGTCTACCGTGAGGGCGTGACCGACGTCGCACCGGCGACGTATCCCACGCGCTACTGGCACCACCTGGACGACGGCCGAGTCCAGTGCGACGTGTGCCCGCGGGCCTGCAAGATGCGGCCGGGCCAGCGGGGGCTGTGCTTCGTCCGCGGACGCCCCGAGGAGGGGACCGCGGAGGACGGCGTGGCGCTGCTCACCTATGGGCGGTCCTCGGGCTACTGCATCGACCCGGTGGAGAAGAAGCCGCTCAACCACTTCCTTCCGGGAACGTCGGTGCTGTCGTTCGGGACGGCGGGCTGCAACCTGGCCTGCCGGTTCTGCCAGAACTGGGACATCTCCAAGTCCAAGGAGATGGACACCCTGGCCGACGCCGCCTCCCCCGAGGGGATCGCGGCCGCGGCCCGGCGGCTCGGCTGCGCCAGCGTGGCCTTCACCTACAACGACCCGACGATCTTCCTGGAGTACGCGGCCGACGTGGCCGACGCCTGCCACGAGGTGGGGGTGAAGGCCATCGCGGTCACGGCCGGCTACATCTGCCCGGAGCCCCGGGCAGACTTCTACGCCCACCTCGACGCCCTGAACGTCGACCTCAAGGGGTTCACCGAGGAGTTCTACAAGCGGGTCTGCATCGGGCACCTCGAGCCGGTACTGGAGACGCTGGAGTACCTGCGCCACGAGACGGACCTGTGGTTCGAGATCACCACGCTGCTGATCCCCGGGCACAACGACGGCGACGCCGAGCTCGACGAGCTGACCGCGTGGATCGCCGAGCACCTGGGCCCGGACGTGCCTCTGCATTTCACCGCGTTCCACCCGGACTTCAAGATGATGGACGTCGAGCGGACACCGCCGGCCACGCTGACCCGGGCCCGGGAGTGGGGGCTGCGCAACGGGCTGCGCTACGTCTACACCGGCAACGTCCACGACCGGGCCGGGTCCAGCACCTGGTGCCCGGGGTGCGGGGCGCTGCTGATGGAGCGGGACTGGTACGAGCTGGGCGCGTGGGGGCTCACGGACGACGGGCGCTGCACCGGCTGCGGCTGGCAGGTGCCCGGGCGGTTCGCGGGCCCGCCGGGCCGATGGGGGCGGCGGCGGGCGCCGGTGCGGCTGGCGGTCCAGAGCCGGTGACGGGACCGGACGGGCAGGCGGGGTGAGGTGGACGGCGCCCGCGGGTTCGGGACCTGGGTGCGTAGCCCGGCCGTGGCCGGGGTGTTCTACCCGGGCGACGCGGGCGCGTTGCGTGACACGGTGGCCGGCCACGTGGGCGCCGCACCCGAGCCGCCTGACGGCGACGCCCCCAAGGCGGTGATCGCGCCCCACGCCGGTTACCGCTACTCGGGCCCGACTGCCGGGGCGGCGTACCGGGCGGTGGCGGCCCGGCGGGGCGAGGTGACCCGGGTCGTGGTGGCGGGCCCGGCCCACCGGGTGGCGCTGCCGGCGGTGGGCGTGAGCACGGCCCGCGCCTGGGAGACCCCGGCCGGCGAGTTCGCGGTGGACGTCGACGCCTGCCAGGCGCTGGTCGACGAGGGTCTGGCGGTGCCGGCCGACGACGCCCACCGGCCGGAGCACAGCATCGAGGTCCACCTGCCGTTCGTGGCCTCCGTCCTCGGGGACGTGGCGCTGGTGCCCCTGATCGTCGGCCGCTGCCCGCCGGCCGCGGCGGCCGAGGCGCTGGGCCGGATGTGGGGCGGCAACGAGACGCTGGTGGTGGTGTCGTCGGACATGAGCCACTACCTCGACGACGCCGCGGCCCGGGCCCGGGACGGGCGGACCCGCAGGGCGATCCTGGAGGGCCGGGCGGCGGACATCGGGCCGTACGACGCCTGCGGTTGCGTCCCGGTGGCCGCGCTGATGCTGGCGGCCCGGGAGCGTGCCGTGGTCCCATCGACCCTGGCGGTGGCGACCTCGGCGGACGCGTCGGGCGACGCGAGCCGGGTGGTCGGCTACGCCAGCTTCGGCTTCGCCGCCCCCGGGCCGCTCGGCCCCGCCGACCGGGCGTGGCTGCTCGCCCGGGCCCGCGCTGCGGTGGCCTACGAGCTGGAGTCGGGCCAGGCCGACCCGCTGGACGACGAGGACGTCCCGGAGCGGGTGCTGCTCCCGGGCGCGTCGTTCGTCACCCTGGAGGTGGACGGCGAGCTGGTCGGCTGCATCGGCTCCCTCGAGGCCCAGCGCCCGCTGTGGCGGGACGTCGCCCGCAACGCCCGAGGCGCCGCGTTCGCGGACCCGCGCTTCCCCCCGCTGACGGGCGACGACCTGGCCCGCACGACGATCAAGGTCTCGGTCCTCTCGGCCCTGGCCCCGCTCCCACCCGGCCACGACGACCTGGTCGACGAGCTCCGCCCGGGGGTGGACGGCGTCCTCCTGGAGGCCAGCGGCCACCGCGGCACGTTCCTCCCTGCGGTCTGGGACAAGCTCCCGACCCCGGAGGACTTCGTCGACCGCCTGGTCGGCAAAGCCGGCCTCCCTCCGGAGTCCTGGCCCCGGGACGCCCAGGTCTGGCGCTACACCACCGACGAGTTCGCCGACCTCACGTGACGACCGCGCGGGCCCACGTGTAGTCGGGCTTGCCGGCGGGGGAGCGGACGACCTCGGCGACCCAGTGGAAGGACTTGGGGACCTTGTAGCCGGCCAGCGCCTCACGGCAGTGGAGGCGAAGCTCGTCGTCCGTCGGGCGGGCGACGCCCCCGCGGGCCGAGAGGACGGCGACCACCTCGTTGCCCCAGCGGTCGCTCGGGCGGCCGACCACGACCGCATCGGCGACGGACGGGTGCGAGGTCAGGGCCTGCTCGACCTCCTCCGCGAAGACCTTCTCGCCGCCGGTGTTGATCGTGGCCGAGTCGCGGCCCAGCAGGTCGAGGGCGCCGTCGGGGCGCAGCTTCACCCGGTCGCCCGCGACCGAGTGGCGGATACCGTCGATGACCGGGAACGTAGCGGCCGTCTTGACCTGGTCGCCGAGGTAGCCCAGGGGGACCCGGCCGGCCTGGGCCAGCCAGCCGACCTCCGTCTCGCCCGGGGTCAGGACCCTCGTGCGGTCGTCCGACAGGACCACCGTCGTGCGCTCCGGGCGGAACGCCCCGTCGCCGCCGGCCACCGCCTGGCGGCCGGCCTCGGACGAGCCCAGCACGTCCACGATGCGGATCTCCGGCAGCGCGTCCCGCAGGCGCTGCTTCACCGGCGGCGACAGGACCGCCCCGCCCGAGAGCAGGAACCGCAGCGACGAGACGTCGTAGGCGCCCGGTTGGGCGTCGAGCTCGTCGAGCAACGGGCGGGCGAACGGGTCGCCGACGATCTGGAGCGACGTCACCCGCTCTCGCGCGCACACCGCCAGCACGTCCGCCGCGTCGAAGCGGGTCGGGTCGTCCTGCACCACCACCGTGCCGCCCGACGTCCACGCCGACAGGGCGTTCCAGTGGGCGGCGCCGTGCATGAACGGGGCCGACGGCAGGACCCGCAGCGCGGAACGGTCGACGGCCGCCTCGACGAGCGCGGACACCGGCCCGGCCACGCCGAGGGCCGTCGCGAGGAAGTCGCCCTGGCGCCACAGCGTGCCCTTGGGCATCCCCGTCGTCCCGCCCGTGTACAGCACGTAGCGGTCGTCTGGCGACAGCCCCACCGGCGGGACGGGGGCCGCCGACGCGAGCGCGTTCTCGTAGGGCACGGCGCCCGGGAGCAGCGCGGCTCCGGAGCCGTCGTCGACCTGGAGCAGCAGGACCACCTCGGGCAGGTCGCCCAGCACCGAGGCGAGTGTGGACGCGAACGCGCCGTGGTAGATCACCGCCCGGGCGCCGCTGTCGGCCAAGACGTAGCGCAGCTCTGCGGCGACGTACCGGTAGTTGACGTTGACCGATGCCGCCCGGGCCTTCCAGGCGCCGATCATGCCCTCCAGGTACTCGTGCCCGTTGTGGAGGTACAGGGCGACGTGGTCGTGCGGCGACTCCCACGGCGCCACCGCCGCCGGGTCGCGGCGCAGGCCCAGCCCGGCCCGGGCCAGGACGGCGGCGAGCCGGCGGGTGCGGTCGGTGGTCTCGGCCCAGGTCCTGGTCACGTCCCCGGCGACGAGGCAGGGCCGGTCGGGGACGGCGGCGGCGACCGCCTCGTGGAGGGCGGCGGCGTTGTGGTCGCCCGGATCGCCGGTCACGGTGCCGTCACCGTCACGGCTGGGTCACCGGTCGCGACGCTGGAGCAGCAGGCTCTGCGCCGCCCGGCCCAGCCGCCCCCGCTCGTCGTAGAGCACGCTCTCGGCCAGGCCCATGCCCTGGTCGCTCGGCAGCGTCATCGCCTCCAGCCCGATCCACTCGCCGGCCGGCGGCCGGGCCAGGTGCATGGTCAGGTCGGGGTTGAGGAAGATCCAGTCCTCGAACGGCAGGACCCACGAGATGCCGTTGCCGAAGTCGGCGGTGGCGGCCGCCCGCTGCACGCCGGTCGGCTCCTCGTCGCCGACCACCGGACGCTGCAGCCGGAACCACGCCGTCGCCGGCCCCGGCCGGTCGCCGCCGTCGACGTAGCGGATCTCCATGCCGGTGCGGTGGAACGCGGGCTGGTCGCCTTCGTCGCCGAGCCCGATGGGCGACACCACCCCGCCCTCGGGCCCCGACGACAGGAAGCTCTCGTGCCCCTCGCCGGTCGGCAGGTCGATGCGGCGGATGGCCACGGCGTGGGCCCGCACCACCTCGACCTCCAGGTCGCCGGCGCTGACCGACACCGTGATGCCGAGCACCCGCCGCCCCGGCCGGGGGACGACGATGTCGACCGCCAGCCGCTCGAGCGGGACGGGACGCATCAGCTCGAGCGTGAGACGGGTGAGGGCGAACTGATCGCCCGCGCGCCGCTCCACGGCACGGGCGATCAGCGCCGCGACCGCGCCGCCGTGCTGATGGCGCGGGTCCCATGGACCGCGGGTGTGCTCGGAAGGAACGAAGTCGGCGCCGCGGGGCTCGAACAGGGGCGCTGCGGACACCCGGGCGAGCCTACCGGCCCGCGGTTCGGGCACTTACGCGGCGGGCTTCTCCATCACGGTCACCGAGCGCATCACGTCGCCCTGGCGGATGTTCTGGGTGACGTCGCCGCCGGACGTGACGTAGCCGAACAGGTTGTAGGCCCTGTCGAGCTTGCGGGTGCAGTCGTCGATGCAGATGAAGAACTGCGAGCCGTTCGTGTTCGGCCCGGCGTTGGCCATGGCCACCGCGCCCAGCGTGTACTCGCCCTGCACCGGCTCGTCGTCGAAGCGGTAGCCGGGGCCGCCCCGGCCGGACCCCTCGGGATCGCCGCCCTGGATCACGAAGCCCGGCACGACACGGTGGAAGGTCACGTTGTCGTAGAAGCCCTGCCGGGCCAGCCCCACGAAGTTGTTGACCGTGTTCGGCGCCAG
>Ga0075429_100000559_pt1 | contig 28497 bp, 22 predicted proteins | sample RhiMetdeltSRZDD3_FD_75295 | JGI IMG/M metagenome (GOLD analysis project Ga0075429, IMG submission 75295) | Populus rhizosphere microbial communities from Tennessee, USA - Rhizosphere MetaG P. deltoides SRZDD3 | ecosystem: Host-associated > Plants > Roots > Rhizosphere > Soil | place: USA... | reverse complement strand
GGTCGACGTGTCCGGCGACGGCGCGGCGTCGCCCGGCGCCGGTGCATCGAGCGCCGGCGCCGTTTCGCGCGCGACTGCGGCGCCGGAGTCCGCGACGACGGCCGGTGCGCCCTCCGGCAGCCAGCCGCTGCGCATCAGCAACGGCCAGGCGAGCCCCGCGGCCGCCACCGCGCCGGTGATCCACACGGCGGCGCGCCGCCGGTCGCGCCGCGGCGGCGCGAACGGCGCTGCGCTCCCCACGCGTGCCATGGGCACCGTGCGCAGGTGCCCGGCAGCGGACGGTGCGACCGACGGCAGGGGCAGCGGGGAGAGGGGCCCCGCCGACGCCGGCGCCGCGCCGGCGGCTGCGGCCGGGCCGACCGGCAGCGCGATGCGCGTGATCGGCGTGGGCATCTCCGCGCCGCGCGGCACGCCGTCGCCCACCAGTTGCCAGCCGCGTTCCAGCGACGCGGCCAGCCCGGCATCGCGCAGGGCCAGCGAGGCGATCTCGATCAGCTGGCGGTGCGGCCGCGGCTCGGTGGCCGGGCCGTGGTGCGCATCGAACAGCCGGTCGACCAGCGCCTGCGCCTGGGCCGTGCGCCGGCTGGTCCAGGCCCCCGCCCCGCCCTGCTCGGGCGCGGGAAGGCAGCGGCGCAGCATGGCGGCGAGGCTGAAGATGTCGCAGCGCCAGTCGAGCCGCCGCGTCGGCATGAGGTCGCCGCGCCGGCCCGCCTCCAGCGCGTGCAGCAGGCGCGGCGACTGGTAGTCGTATTCGGTCTGCTGGCCGATCGGCAGCGCGGTGGCGAGCGGCTCCCCGGACACGAGCGAAAACGCGAAGTCGATGAGCGCGATCTGCCCGAACAGCGGCTGCAGCGCGTGGTCGGGGGCGGCGGGATCGAACTCCGCCGGCCCGACCGGGATGCACACGTTGTCCGGCTTGAGGTCCAGGTGCACGAGGTGCAGCTCGTGGATCGCGTCGAGCGCGATCAGGCAGTGGCGCGCGAGCGCCCACCAGTGCGCGCAGTCCTCGAACACGTGGCGCAGCACGCGGCCGTCGCGCCGCACGGGCAGCAGCGTCATCCAGTGGTCGACGGTGATGCCGGCGTCGTACGTCTGCACCAGCGCGGGCCGGCCGTTCGCGCCGCGGTCGAACTGCACGACGTCGGGGACGGGACCGATGCCGTGGCCCACGAGGCGCGCGAGGATGCGCCATTCGCGCTCGGTCCACTGGCGGAAGTCGCCCTCGCTCGTGCAGAGGAAGCGCTTGGTGTAGCGCCGCCGCTCGCCGGGCAGCGACTCTTCGCGGTAGACCTCGACATGCTCGCCGGTCACCATCTTCAGGCGGCCGCGACCGAAGACGCGGTCGATGTCGGCGGGGGTCATCGTGATGCTCCATTGCCGCTCGCGCGGCGGTTGACCCAGGGCAGCTTCGGCACGCCGAGGCCCGAGCGCTGCACCAGCAGCACCGTGGCGTCGTCGATGCTGCCGTTGGCGCGCGCGAGGTTGATGAGGTCCTCGCAGCGCTGCGCCAGCGCGGTCGGGCGGCGCAGCACGCGGTGCCATTCCTCGGGGCGCACGTGCTTGTGCACGCCGTCGCTGCACGCCACCAGCAGGTCGCCGGGGCCCAGCTCGGCCAGCGCGACGTTGGGCCGCACGACCGCGCCGTTGCCCACCATGCGCGCCGGATCGTCCGGCGTGCTGCCCGGCGGGGGCGTCTCGTCGAGATGGTCGAAGGTGTCGTCGACGGTGAGCGCGTCGAGCGCGCGGCCCTCGCCATCGGCCAGGCGATAGACGCGGCAGTCGCCCACCCAGGCGACCAGCCAGCGCGACGCCGTGAGGTTGACCGGCGCGCAGAGCGCGACGGTGGCCGCGCCGGGCGCGTCGGTGACCTGCGCGATGCTGTCGGCGATGGCGCGGTCCGCGTCCAGCATGGCCTGGCAGACGCTGTCCTCGCCCACGCCCTCCACTTCGAGCGCCGCATGCAGGTGGGCGACCAGGCGCCGGCTCGCCATCGCCGCCAGCGCGCCGCCGCCGACGCCGTCGGCCACGACGTACAGGATGCCCGAGCGGTCGATCGGGCTGTGCGCGTCCTCGTTGATCGCGTGCACCGGCCCGCACGACGACGCGACCGCCGAGACGATGCGCCCGAACAGCGTCGCGTGGACCGACTCGCGCACCTCGAGCCGCGAGGCGGCCGGGTCGGCGCGCCGGGGGGTGCCGGGGTCCAGGGGGGTGACGAGGCTCATCGCGGGCATGCTCAGCGCGACAGCACCAGCGTGCATTCGGCCGCGCCCTGCAGCGCGGGCCCGAGCACCATCGTGTCGCCCACGCGCCAGCGCAGCCGCGCGCCGGCGGGGTAGGCGACGCCCTCGACGATCACGCCGTTGTCGCCGTGCACCACGACCTGCGCGCCCGACTCGTCGACGTCCACGATGTCCAGGTGGTGGCCGGACACCGCCTCGTGGATGCGGTCGATCACGAGCTGCTGGTTGCGCGAGCGGCCCACCGCCACGGGCAGCACGCCGGCGTGCAGCGCGAGGCGTCGCTCGCCGGTGGCCAGCCGCGCCGTGAGCAGCAGCCCGCTCGCCGCGGCCATGCGGCCGGCGATGATCGGCGTCATCGGCGTGGGCGGCGCGGCGAGGCCGCCCGCGATGGGCGTGACGCGCGCGCCGTTGCCCGGCGGGCGCAGCATCACCGTCGGGTAGTCGCTCGCCGCGCCTTCGGCGTGCGCCGACAGCACGATGCGCGCGCCTTCGCCCAGGCGCATCGCCGCGCGCGCGTCGCCGCCGTTGCAGCGCTGCGCCGCGCCCGAGGGCGCCTCGACGCGCAGCCCGTTGGTGGAGCCGGCGTCGCCCACCCACCACGCGCCGTCCTCCAGCCACAGTTCGCCGTGGCGCCGGCTGGTGTAGGTGCCGTCGACGCGGATGTCGCTGCCCTCCCCCTTGCCGATGACGTAGCGCCGACCGGCGATCACCGACTGCAGCACGACGCGCCGCCTGCCGCTCGCGTCCTCGACGTCGAACTCGCAGCGCAGCCCGGCGAGCGGCGTGGCCGGCGTGAGCGGGCCGTGCGGCGCGGTGGGCGAGATGGGGCTCGCCACGTCGATCTCCGCCCAGCGGCCGACCACGCTCACCTGGTACGCGGCGGCGCTCGCCGCGGGCGCCTGGCCGCGCAGCGCGACCAGCAGCTCGCGGTAGTCGCCGGGGTCCTCGGCGGCGTCGGCGTCGAACAGCCCCGCGAACTGCGACAGGTCCAGCGCGGACGCATTCGGCAGCCCGGCGATGACCTCGCGCACCAGGTAGCGCTTCACCTGCTCGGGCTTGAACTCGCGCATGAACTGCGCGAGCAGCTCGCGCGCCTGCCCGTCGTCCGGGCAACGCACGCCGATCGACGTCAGGAGGAACCGGTCGCGGTCGGCGATCGCCAGGTGCAGCCGCACATGCCCCGCGACGAAGTGCTCGAGCTCGGCGCGCACGGCGCCGATCAGCGGCGCATACGGCCCCAGGTGCTGCGCCGCCGACAGGCCGGCGTCGGGCGGCGCCGTGGCGGAGGCGGCGCGCGGCGGGGCCGGCTCGCGCGACGGCAGGTCTTCGCGCAAGGCGAGCCCGCCCATGCGATGGACACGATCGAGGACCCAGGTTCGCAGCGACATGACTTCAATTCCGGTAAGCGACGACCAACGTGAGCAGGGGGCCCTCGCCGCGCAGGTGGCGCACGCTCGGCGCGGCGGGGAGCCCGTAGCGTTCGATGTTCTGCAGGAAGCGGCCCCAGCCCGGCTGCACCGCGTCCCCGTCGCGGATGCGCCGCTGCAGCGCGGGCAGCGACAGGTCGAGCAGCAGCGCGACCCGCTCGACGTCGCCCACCAGCACGATGGCGCGCCTCAGCGCGTCGTCGGCATCGGCCAGGCAGCGCTCGAACGGGCCGTCGAAGGCCCAGACGAGCGGCGCGGGCAGCTCGACCGGCTGCTCGCGTCGCAGGGGTTTGCGTTGGGCTCTCATGGCGAGGGCGCTCCTCCCGGCAGCATTCCGCGTTGGCGGCCGACCACCTGCATGGCGATCTCGGCCGAAGGATTGGGTCCGTGGTCGCTGGCGCCGTGCACGATGCCGCTGCGGGCCACCCAGTTGCGCTCGGTGAGCACGGCGATGGCCTTGGTCCACGGGCCCCCGTGGGGGTCGGTGCGGTACGCCGCGACGTACCACTTGTACGGGCGCAGCGAGCCGCACGCCGCGTGCGGCGTCGCCGCGGGCGCGGCGCCCGGGCCGCAGAGGCGGCGGATGGCGTCGAGCGACAGCCCGTCGCTCGGGAAGCTGGGCGTGCCCGTCTTGCCGGCCATCCAGTCGATGCCGCGGCAGGTCCTGGCGTCGAACACCTGCTCGCACGCGGTGCGCGCGGTGCCGGCGCGATGGCTGTACGACAGGCCGTCGAGGATCACCTGCGCGGCGTCGGCCGGGATGCGGCTGGGCTGCGGGTCGGCCAGGCCCCAGCGGACCACCGCCGGCCGCAAGGTCGCGGCGTCGCCCGTGCCGGCCCCGCGCAGCGACTCGACGAGGTGGGGCCGGCGCACCTCGGGCTGGCCGTTGGCCGCGGCCGCGAGCGTGGCCATCATGCCGGCGATGCCGAGCGCGCTCGAGCGCGCGTGGCCCTGCCCCCACCCTTCGGCGACCACGTCGACCACCGCGCCGCCGCGGCACTTCTCCCAGTCGTCGTCGCTGCCGCGCCGGCCGTCGGCGCCGAAGGCGCAGCGGCGCACGATGTCGCGGTTCAGCGCGGCCGGCGGCGTGAGGTACAGCGGCGCGCCGAGCCGTGCGCCCTCGGGTTCGGCGAGCAGCCGGCCGTAGGCCACGGGCAGCGCGAGCGGGCGCACGGCGCCGGCCTCCGCGGTCGCGTCCACCGAGCGGCCGAACAGCAGGTCCTGCCGGCCGCAGTCGGTGCGCGCCTCGCTGCAGCCGGCATTCCAGCCGAAGGCCGCGGCGGTCGCCTGGATGTCCCACGGGCGCCTGCAGTCGCCGAAGCCCTTGTCGAAGCAGAACATGCGATCGAGGAAGCGCGCCGAGTCCGAGCGCATCAGCTGGCCGCGCAGGCTGTCGCGCGCCGGCGCGGCGCCGGGCTTGACGGCGGCGCGCTCGGCGGCGAGCCAGCGCGTGCCGACGTCTCGGTCGGCGAGGAACGCCGCGGCCATGATCGGCTTGATCGTCGAGGCCGGCATCGCGTCGTGGAAGACGGCGGGATTGAGCAGCGCGTCCGGGCGGTACTGGACCTTGTACGGCAGCCGCCGGTCGCAGCCGACCGCGCGGCCCGGGCCGTCCACCTCCTCGCGCGCGCACGGCGACAGCGCGCCGGCCAGCGCCTCGATGCGCCCGCTGGCGACGTCCACCACCGCCACCGCGGCCATGCGCACCATCGCCCCTTCGAGCAGGCGGTGGCCCAGGGCGTGGCCGGCGTCCTCGGCGCGCCGGATGCCCAGCGCACGGCACACGTCGTGGCGGCCGGTGTAGCAGGCGGCGGTCTTCTGCGCGAGCGCCTGCAGCGTGGGGTCGATGGTGAGGTCGATCGAGAAGCCCACGTCGACCGGCGCGCCGTCCAGCACGATGCGGTTGGGGCCGAAGCGGTAGGCGGAGGGCACGTCCGACGCGCGGCTGCCGAGGTCGGTGTACAGGCGGTAGAGCGCCGACGCGGGTCGGCGCAGGCCGTCGAGCGGCTGCAGCATCGCCTGCAGCGAGGGCGGCACCGACCAGCGCGGATCGCCGGCGGGCAGGTCCGCCGTCGGTTCGCCGGGCAACGGCGCGGGGGCCGGGGCACTCGCGCCGGCCATCGCCGGCAGCGCGCACAGCCGCTCCTGCGCGCTGCGGGGCCCGGCCACGAAGTGCGTGGGCGGCGCCGCGCCCCCGGGCTTGCCGAGGTACACGCAGCCGGCGATGCCGTTCCACGGGTTGCGGCGCGCCACCTCGCGCGCCGAGACCGCCATCATCTGTTCGGGCCTCCACTGCGCGAGCGCGGCGGCGCCTTCGGTGCCGCGCCAGGCCAGCGCCTCCAGCAGGCGACCGTCGGCGCGCGTGAGCGCGGCGAGCGCGGTCGCGAGGTCGGCGCACGCGACCCGCAGGTGCAGGCCCGCGACGCCGGGCACGTCGAACGGCGTGTCCAGCGCGCGCGTGGCGGCAGCGGTCCAGCGCGCCGCGTCGAAGGCGACCGGCGCCTCCACGCGCGCGTTCGCCCGGCCGCTGAAGCGCAACAGCACGGCGTCCAGCTCGGCGAGCTGCGCGGCCACGCGGTCGGCCTGCGTGGGCTCGCGCGGCGCGCCGGTCGCGACGCGGCGCAGCCACGCCAGCACGCCGGGCCGCGTGTCCCAGTCGCGCCGGCAGGCCGGCAGCCCGTTCAGCAGGTCCGCGCCGTCCGGCAGCGCGGGCGACGCCGCGGCGCGGCGCACGATCGCCTCCTCGAAGGTCTTGAGCGCCGCGACGTGCCGCACGCTGACGTAGCGGTCGCCCGATCCGTCCGCGACCGGTGCGGGCCGGTCGAGCGGGCGCACGACGGCGACGAGCAGCAGCATGGCCAGCATCACCGGCACGACGGCGACGCTCGCGGCCACCGCGAAGTCCAGCAGGGTGCGCTCACGCCCCTCACGCATCGGCGCCTCCGTCGGGCAGGTCCACGTTCAGCGCGAGCGCCAGGAAGCCCATGTTCACCACCAGCGAGGTCATGCCGAAGCTGACGAACGGGAAGGTCACCCCGGTGAGCGGCAGCACCGCGAGGTTGCCGGCGACGGTGACGGCCAGCTGGCACAGCGTGAGCACCACCCAGGCGACCGCGATCCAGCTCAGGAAGGCCTGCGCGTCGTGGACGAGCCGGCCGCCCACGCGCACGAAGCGCGGCTCGCCGCGCGTGACGCGGCCGTGGTGCCGCACCAGCCGGTGCAGCCACACGGCGCAGGCGATGCTCGCCGCCCAGGCGGCCGCCGTGCCGAAGGCCCCGACCAGCGCGGTGAAGGTGTAGTCGCTGTGGATCTGCGCCGGCACGCCGCCGCAGCCCGCCGCGCCCGCGTAGCCGCACCAGGGCACCGCCGCGATGCCGAAGCCGCGGCTCGGCGCCGCCTGCTGGAACCAGGACACGAGCGCGAGCTGGTCGTTGCCCGAGGCGAGCGGCGCGGCCAGGCTTTCCAGGCGCGCGGCGGTGACGTCGTCCAGCGAGCCGAGCTGGAACAGCGCCATCGTGATGGCGGCGATCCAGAGGGAGAAGACCAGCACCGCGAAGCCGAACGCGCTCGCCGTGCGGCCGGTGCGCTGGTGCCACCACATCGCCACGGAGGCGCCGAGGAAGGCGCCCGAGGCGTAGCCGGCGATCAGCAGCGGGCCCATGTCGCGCGTGAGCGCCATGGCGGCGATCAGCACGCCCACGACGAAGAGCAGCGGCCAGACATACCGCAGCACCGCGCGCGCCGCCGTGCCGGAACGCGCCAGCCCTTCGGCGAGCGGTCCGCCGCGCAGGAAGAAGAACCAGGCGGCCCCGACGATCAGCCAGACGCGCCCGAGCTCGGAGGTGAGCTGGCGCATGTTCGGCAACGCGAGGCCGAAGGCGGCGAGCAGCGCGAGCGTGAGCACCGCCGCCGTGGCCGCGCCGCGCACGCCGCCGAGGCGCCGCCGGGCGGCGCGCGCCGCCTCGCCGGCCACCGACAGGGCCCACGACGTGGCGCGCGCGAGCGGCTGGCGCAGGAACGCCGCCACGGTCAGCACGAGCATGCCGAGCCACAGGTGCCCCTGGTGGTACAGCGCGAGATAGCGGTTGCCCAGGTGCGCCTGCGCCGACAGGTCCAGCAGCAGCAGCCAGCCGAGTCCCGTCGCCACCACCAGCCCGGGGTAGCCGAGCCGGCTGCTCGGCGCCTGCGGCGCGGCCGGCGCGACCGGCGCGCGCAGCGCGCCGCGCACGAAGCACAGCAGCGCGAGCGCCGCCATGGCGATCACGAACGGCGCCGGCGCGCTCCACGGGTCGGGCGTTGCGCGCCCGGGCTCGAAGTGGCGCGTGGCGAGCGGCCAGGGCACGCGCGCCAGCCAGGCCGCGGCGGCCCACAGCGCGAGCGCGGCCGCGACGCCGAAGGCCGGTCGCGTCGCCCGGCGGCTCCACTGCAGCAGGACCAGCCCGAGCGCCATCGCGCCCGCCCATTGCCACCCGGCGGTGCGCAGCAGCTCGCGCATCGCCTCGTTCTTGCGCTCGTTGGCCAGCGCCTGGCGGGCGCCGGCCATGAGGCTGCCGCTCGCGGCCAGGGCCGACGCCAGGTCGCCCCGGCCGGGGCACTCCGCCGGCCGCGGGGCCGCGGCGGGCAGCACGGCGGCGTGGGCGAGCGCTTCGGTGGCGCCGTGCCCGTCGACGGCGGAAGCCAGCAGCAGCACGGCGTTGGCGCGCGCGAGCGCGGCCGGCGAGACGGCCGCCGGATCCGGCGAGGCGCCGGCGGGCGCGGCCGGCGACGCCGCCGGCGCAGGCAGCGGCTGCGCCAGCGCCGCCCGCGTCCAGGCCGCGGCGCAATGCAGCGGCGCGGGACCGTGCGCGGCGTCCGGACCCGCGAGCTGGAAGCGCTCGACCAGCGGCGCGGCGTCCGCCTCCAGCCCGGCGATGGCGTCCGACAGCCCGCGCAGCTCGCCGATGCCTTCGCGCTGCTGCAGTCGGAGCTCGGCGATCTGGCGCCGCGCGCGCTCCACCGGCGCGGCGAAGGCCTCGGCCGTGCGCGCGAGCGCGTCGGCCAGCGGCCCCGGCAACCGTGACGGCATCGCCGCCCCGCCCCCGGCGTGCACGACGCCCAGCGGCGAGCCGCACAGGCGCTGGCTGAGCAGCGGCTCCGCCAGCATGCCGTGCGCCGCGCAGACCGCGGGAAGGACCGCGTCGGGCAGGCCCTGCACGCCGATGCCCGGATCCTCGAAGCGCGCGTCGCGGCCGCGCTCGAGGCCTGCCAGCGCGTCGAACAGCGGCAGCAGCCAGGCCATGGCGGCGGCCACCAGCAGCACCTCGACCAGCTGCGGCACGACACGCACGGCGCGCGCGCCGCGCGGACGGCGGGCGGGCAGGACGGCAGCGGAGCTCACGGCGGTGTCTCGGCGCGATGGATACGGCGGGCGCCCGATCGGCCGCGTTCAGTGCTGCGGTTCGGCCAGCCACGCCCCGCCGGCGAGCCGCACCCGGTCGCCGACGCGCAGCGGCGGTGGCGCGTCGTAGCGCCGGGATCGCAGGACGCCGTCCGGCCCGCGCACGGCGACTTCGTAGCGGATGCGCACGGCGTTGTGCCGTTCGATCTCCCGGCCCAGCAGGGCGCCGCCGAGGGCGCCGAGGATGCTGCCGGCGGCGCGGTCGTCGCCCTCGCCCGCCTGGCTGCCCAGCAGCGCGCCCAGCACGCTGCCGGCCAGGGCGCCCACGATGCCGGGCCGCTCGCGCTCGTGGACGGCGCGCACGGTCTCGACGACGCCGCAATCGGCGCACGCCGCGCGCGCCGGCGGCGCCGAGGCGCCCAGCAGCAGCGGCTCCTCGAGCGTCACGGTCGTGGATCGGCCGGCGAGCGCGACTTGCGCCACCACCCGGCTGGCCGGGGCGATGCGGTCGGCGGCGGCGACGACGTACGTGCCTTCATAGACGCCGGGATCGACCTCGTTCAGGGGGAGCGCGCCCGCCGCACCGTCGATGCGCAGCATGGCGCGCGCACCGGGCGAGCCGTACAGGCTGAAGTTCAGCGGTGTGCCGGGCGCGAGCTCGGCGACCTGCTCCACGTCGAAGCCGTCGACGCGCGGACCGGCGGACGGGCCCACGACCGTCGCGATCGGGTCCGGTTGCGCCTGCGCGGGCGGCGAAACGGCCAGCCAGACCGGTACGACGGCGGCGACGACGAACGCCAGGCGCAGCGGGCTCATAAGACAACCTCCCGGCTGCGCACTCCGGAATTCGCACTTGGGGCGGCCCGGCGTGCTCATGGACACTCCTCGAACGGCAAGAGGGATGGCTCGCGTGCACGAAAGCACGCGTCGCCGACCGACGCTCGGTTCGCGTCGGCATCCACAACGGAGAGTCTCCGGTGCCGCTGACGAGCAGGGGATTCTTCTACGAACTTGGTTTCACTAGTCACAGTTGGTTTCAGCTAGTTAAACAAACATCACGATGCGCAACGTCGCGTGCATATTTCACGGACAACCGTTGATGTGTCTCCGCAACACAACCTCCCGGCGTGACTTGAAACACGGTAAAGGGGCGTCGGCGACAAGCGAGGGCGTGAAAAGGTGTTTCCAATGGCAACCTTCGCGACAGTCCACTACCGAGCCCGCATGGTGATCCAGACCCTCAGCCAGACCCTCCAGTCGATGGACGTCCAGCAGTACCTGATGGCGTTCCTGTTCCTCGGTTGCTACTCGATGACGTTGAGCCAGTTCATCGGCGAGCGCGGCCGCCGCTGGGCCGTCGCCGGCGCCGCGACCGCGGCCGTCGCGTTCGTCGCGCTGTGCGACCCCTGGGAGCACGGCGTGCTGGTCGTCGCCTTCACGCTGGTGGCGATGGGCGGCTTCGCGGCCGCGGTCTGGCTGCTGTGGGCGCTGTTCGGCTGGCCGGAGGCGCAGCCGTCGATGCTTCACGAAACCGACCTGCACGTCGAGGAAGTCCATGCCCCCGCGCCGCCGCACGACTGGGCGGGCCCGCTGGTCGTCGCGCTGCTGGCCGGGTTGCGCCGCCCGCTGAAGCCGATGCGCGTGCGCGAGGCCTCGAACTGACGCCCTCGCCGGTGCGCTTGCGCGAGACTGCGGACTGACGCCCTCGCAACGGGCCGGCCGGGGTCCGGCCGGGGTCCGGCCGCCCGGGTGGTGAAACGATCTGAAATGGGATACATTCCCACACAAGATGGATCGCCACATCGCCGACCCGCACAGCGCCCCGACGCCGCCGGAGCGTACGGTGCGGCCCAGCGAGGCGCACGCGCAGCTGGCGCTGCGCGAAGCGGCGGTCCTGATGGCGCCGCTCGCCCGGTGGCTGCTGCGCCACGGCGTGCCGTATCCTGCCTTCGCGGACATGCTGAAGGGGGTTTTCGTGGCGGCCGCGCAACATGAGCTGGAGGACTCCGCCGCCAAGCCCACCCATTCGGCGCTGAGCGTGCTGTCCGGCGTCCATCGCAAGGACGTGCGCACGCTGCAGGGCCGCGCCGGCGAGCCGGTCGCCCCGCGCAGCGTGCCGCTCGCGTCCGCGGTGTTCACCCGCTGGCTCACCGATGCGCGGTACCGCGCCGCCAACGGCGAGCCGCGCGTCCTGCCGCGCACCGGCAAGCCGGCGAGCTTCGAGACGCTGGCGCGCGAGCTGTCCAACGACGTCCATCCCCGCACGGTGCTGGACGAGCTGGTGCGCTGCGGTCTCGCCCGCGTCGACGGCGACGACGTCGTTCCGCTCGCCACCGCCTTCGTGCCCAGTCGCAAGCTCGACGAGCTCACGGCGCTGTTCTCGGCCAACGTGTCCGACCACATCGCGGCCGCGGTGCACAACCTGACGCTGAAGGCGCCCAAGTTCCTGGAGCAGAGCGTGTTCGCGGACGGCCTCACGCCGGCGTCGATCGAGCACCTGCATGGTTGCGCCCGGGACGCCTGGAGCAGCGCATTCGCCCGCATGGTCGACGAGGCGCGTCGGCGCATCGAAGCCGATGCCGACTCGGAAGCGGACGTGCGCATGCGCTTCGGCGTGTACTTCTACGCCGAGCCGGTGGCCGGCAAGCCGGCGCAGACGCCCGCCGCGGCGGCCGCGCCGGCCGGCGCGAAGCGCCCCAGGAGAAGAACCCCATGAGCCGCCCTGTCCTGGTCGCGTGGATGCGCGCCGCATGCGTCGCGCTCGCCCTCGTGCTGAGCGGATGCGGCGGCGACGGCTCGGTGGGCTCCGGCGGCACCGGCGCGCCGGTGAGTGGCCTGGCCGTCGGCACCGTGACGGGCTTCGGCAGCGTCATCGTGGACGGCGTGCCGTACGACGACGTCGACGCGGCCGCGGTGGTGGAAGACGCCCCCGGGATCGACACCCGCACGGAAGCGAGGCTCGGCCATCGCGTCGAGATCGGGCTCGACGAGGGCGGTGCCGTGCGCACGCTGCGCCTCGACGGCGCGGTCCGGGGACGCATCGCCCGCGTCACGCCCGCCTCGCTGCAGTTCGTGGTGCTGGAGCAGACGGTGCAGGTGGTGCAGGATCCCGCGCTCGGCCCGGTGACGAGCTTCGGCGGCGGCTTCACGGGCTTCGCCAGCCTGGCGCCGGGCGACCTGGTCGACGTGCACGGCGTCGTCGTGCCCCAGGGCGCATCCGCGGTGATCCAGGCGACGCGCATCGACCCGATCGGGCTGCCGGCGTTCGTGCGGGTGAGCGGCCTCGTGTCGTCGCTCACCCCCGGCACCTTCCGGCTCGGCGCGCTCACCATCGACCATCGCGGCGGCGCCGTGGTGCCGGCGGGCGTCCCGCTGCAGGCCGGCCAGGCCGTCACCGTGCTGGCCCCGCCGTCGGCGTTCGTCGACGACACGCTGGCGGCCGCGCAGGTGCGGATCAAGGCCGTGCCGCCCGAGGGCGGCTCGGTGCAGGTGAGCGGCCCCATCGCGTCGCTCGACGTCGGCGCCCGCACCTTCTTCGTCGACCGGCAGCGCGTGGACTACGGCGCCACGGACTTCGCGCCTCCCGCCGGGTCCCCGCCGCCCTACGTGCGCGTGCGCGGGCCGCTCGCCGCCGACGGCACGCTGCGCGCGACCGAAGTCGTCGTGCGCGACGCCCGCGGGGGCGGCGCGCAGGCCGAACTGCGCGGCAACATCCACGACGTCGACCCGGCCGGGCGAACCTTCATCGTCCGCAACGAAACGGTCGCCTACGGCCAGGCGACGCCGACCGGCTGCCCCGATCCGCTGGCCGATGGCCTCTTCGTCGAGCTCACCGGCCGGCTCTCGCCCACCGGCGTCATCGCCGACGTCCTGCGCTGCCTGCGCATCGAACCGCCGGAGGGCGTGCACGAGCGCCGCGGCACCGCGAGCCAGGTCTCGCTCGCCGCCCGCACCTTCCGGCTCACGCTGGACAGCGGGCAGGACGTCACCGTCGCCTGGAACGCCGCAACGCTGTTCCGCGACCTGCCGCCCGAGGCGCTGGACGGCCAGCGCCTGCATGTCGAAGGCGTGCAGGCCGGGCAACGCCTGGTCGCCCGCACGGTGCGCCTGGCCCCCCGCTGAGCCGACGCAGCGACCGCATCCTTCGACAGGCTCAGGACAGGCCCTTCGAGGCTCAGGACAGGTCCCTTCGACAGGCTCAGGACAGGCCCTTCGACAGGCGTTCGCAGGCGCCGAGCGCGCCGGCGCGTCCGGCGGGCCCGCCTACACTCGGCGCCTTCAGGGCCGCAGCGACAAGCGCCATGCTGGATGATCTCGAAGCGACCGCCCGGCGCGCCGCACCGGCCGTGCAGCAATGGTCGGTGCGCGGCGTCGTCGAGCGCTCCGAGGAGATCTCGGTGCGCCAGGGCGTCGTGCAGGCGCCGCGGCTCGCCCGCGACGCGGGCGTCATGGTCTCCGTGGTCGACCGCGGCGCGCTCGGCTACGCCGCCACGCCCGACGCGTCGCCCGCCGGCCTCGCACGGGCCTTCGCGCGCGCGCGCGAGCTCGCGCATGCCGCGGCCGGCCGCAGCGTGTTCGACTTCGGCGCGCTGCCGCCGGTCGCCTCGGACGGCCGCTATGCGAGCCGCGTGGAGCGGCCCGCGGCCGCGTCCACGCTCGCGCAGCGCATCGACCGCGTGCGGCGGGCGAGCGACGCCCTGCGCGTCGACGAGCGCATCGTCGACTGGTCGGCCACGCTGTACACCGCCGAGGTCGACCAGCTCGTGGTCACGGGGGCGGGGGGTCGCGTCGAGCAGCGCGTGCGCCACACGACCCCGAACCTGCAGGCGACCGCCCGGATCGACGGCGTGACGCAGACGCGTTCGGCGTACGGCCAGTACAACGGCTTCTGCCAGCAAGGCGGGCTCGAGGTGCTGGACCGCGCGCTCTTCGACACCGAGGGGCCGCGCGTGGCGCACGAGGCGCTCGCCCTCGCCGCGGCGCCGCCGTGCCCGAGCGGCGAGATGGACGTGCTGCTGATGCCGGACCAGATGATGCTGCAGATCCACGAATCGATCGGCCATCCGCTCGAGCTGGACCGCATCCTCGGCGACGAGCGCAACTACGCCGGCACGAGCTTCGTCACGCTCGACATGTTCGGCCGCTACCGCTGGGGCAGCGAGCTGCTGGACGTCACCGTCGATCCGACGCGCGGCGAGCAGATCGCCACCACCGCCTTCGACGACGAGGGCGCGCCGACGCGGCGCCGCCACGTCATCGAGCGCGGCATCCTCGTGCGCCCGCTCGGCGGCGACGTGTCGCTCGCGCGTGCGCGCGCGCTGGGCGTCGCGCTGGGCGGCGTGGCGGCCGCGCGCGCGTGCAGCTGGAACCGGCCGCCGATCGACCGCATGGGCAACCTCAACGTCGAGCCCGGCACGTCCACGCTGGACGAGATGATCGCGGCGGTCGAGCACGGCGTGCTCATGCGCACCAACTGCTCGTGGAGCATCGACGACTCGCGCAACAAGTTCCAGTTCGGCTGCGAGCTCGGGCAGGTGATCCGCGACGGCCGCCTCGCCGGGATCGTGCGCAACCCCAGCTACCGCGGCGTGAGCGCCACGTTCTGGCGCTCGCTCGCGATGGTGGGCGACGCGTCCACCTTCGAGGTGATGGGCACGCCGTTCTGCGGCAAGGGCGAGCCCTCGCAGGGCATCCGCGTGGGACATGCCTCGCCCGCATGCCTGTTCCGCGGCGTCGCGGTGTTCGGCGGCGAGGCGTGACGATGGCGGTTCTCACCGATCGGTGCGTCTTCGACGCCCTCGCCGAGGCCGCCTGCACGGCGACCGCGGGTCCCGAGCGCGTCTCGCTGTTCCTCGAGGCCGAATCGTCGGACTTCATCCGCTTCAACCGCGGCGCGGTGCGCCAGGCCACGCACGTGGACCAGGGGGAGGCGACGCTCACGCTGTCGACCGGCCAGCGCCGCATCGAGGCGACGTTCGCGCTCACCGGCCGGCTGGACGACGACGTGGCGGCGCTGCGCGCCGAGCGCACCGCGCTGGCGGCCGCGCTGGCCGACGTGCCCGAGGACCCGTACCTGCTGCTGCCGCAGGAGGTCACGTCGAGCGAGCGGCACGACACCGGCGACCTGCCCGGCGCCGACGCCGTCATCGCGGCGGTCACCGCCGCCACGCGCGGCCTCGACTTCGTCGGCTTCCACGCCGGCGGCCCGGTGGTGCGCGCGTACGCCGACAGCGGCGGCCAGCGCCACTGGCACCACGTGGAAAGCTTCCATCTCGAGGGCTGCATCTATCGCGAGCGCGACCAGGCCATCAAGCAGTCGCTCGGCGGCACGCACTGGGACGAAGCGGCGTTCGACGAACGCATCGCCACCGCCGCGGCCCGCCTGCCGCTGCTCGCCTTGCCCCCGCGGGTGCTGCAGCCCGGCGCCTGGCGCACCTACTTCACGCCGGTGGCGATGGCCGAGCTGCTGGGCACGCTGGCATGGGGCGGCTTCGGCACGCACGCCCGGCGCACGGGCACGTCGAGCCTCGACCGGCTGGCCCGCGGCGCGGCCACGCTCCACCCCGGCGTGCACCTCGCGGAAGACACGGCGCGCGGCATCGCGCCCGCCTTCACCGCGGACGGCTTCGCCAAGCCCGCGTGCATCCCCCTGGTGGAAGGCGGCCGCGCGAGCGGCTCGCTGGGCTCGCCGCGCTCCGCCCGGCAGTACGGCGTGCCGGCCAACGCCGGTGCCGACGAGGAGCCGGAGTCGCTGCGGCTCGCGCCGGGCGCGCTGCGCGAAGCCGACGCGCTGGCCGCGCTCGACCGCGGCCTGTACGTGAGCAACCTCTGGTACCTCAACTACTCCGACCGCCAGGCGTGCCGCATGACCGGCATGACGCGCTTCGCATGCTTCTGGGTGGAGGACGGCCGGATGGTGGCGCCGATGCCGGTCATGCGCTTCGACGACTCGTTCCTGCGCATGGCCGGCGCGGGCCTGGTCGGCCTCACCGACCGCGCCGAGCTCATCCCCGAGAGCAGCACGTATCGCCAGCGCCACCTGCGCTCGGTGACCACGCCGGGCGCGCTCGTGGAGGGATGGCGGCTGGTGCTCTAGGGGCCGTTCCGTCGATCGAGGCCGCGCGGCCGGGTCCCGGCTAGGAGCCCGACGCGCCGCGCCCGTCGGCCGGGATCCTCGGCGTGTCCACGCGCACGTCGCCGCACTGCGCCCGGTGCCGCAGCGCATGGTCCATCAGCACGAGCGCCAGCATGGCCTCGGCGATGGGCGCGGCGCGCAGGCCCACGCACGGGTCGTGGCGGCCGAAGGTCTCGACCACCGTGGGCTGGCCGTGCACGTCGATCGAGCGGCGCGGGCTGCGGATCGAGCTCGTCGGCTTGACGGCGAGCGACACCACGATGTCCTGGCCGGTGGAGATGCCGCCGAGCACGCCGCCCGCGTTGTTGGACAGGAAGCCCTGCGGCGCGAGCTCGTCGCCGTGCGTGGTGCCGCGCTGCGCGACGCTCGCGAAGCCCGCGCCGATCTCCACGCCCTTCACCGCGTTGATGCCCATCATCGCGTGGGCGATGTCGGCGTCGAGCTTGTCGAACAGCGGCTCGCCGAGGCCCACGGGCACGCCGCGCGCCACCACCGTGAGGCGCGCGCCGCAGCTGTCGCCGGCGCGGCGCAGCTCGTCCATGTAGGCCTCCAGGCGCGGGATGTCGGTCGCGTTCGGCGCGAAGAAGGGGTTGTCCGGCACGTGCTCCAGCGACTCGAAGGGAATCTCGATGTCGCCGATGTGCGTGAGCCAGCCCGCGAAGGTCGTGCCGTGCTGCAGCCGCAGCCATTTGCGCGCCACGGCGCCCGCGCCCACCATCGGCGCGGTGAGGCGCGCCGACGAGCGGCCGCCGCCGCGCGGGTCGCGCACGCCGTACTTGTGCCAGTAGGTGTAGTCGGCGTGGCCGGGGCGGAAGGTCTGCGCGATGTTGCCGTAGTCCTTGCTGCGCTGGTCGGTGTTGCGGATCAGCAGGCAGATGGGCGTGCCGGTGGTCCGGCCCTCGTACACCCCGGAGAGGATCTCCACCGCGTCGGGCTCGTTGCGCTGCGTGACGTGGCGCGACGTGCCCGGGCGGCGCCGGTCGAGCTCGGGCTGGATGTCGGCTTCCGTGAGCGGCATCCCGGGCGGGCAGCCGTCGATCACGCACCCGATGGCCGGGCCGTGCGATTCACCGAAGTTGGTGACCTGGAAGAGGTGGCCGAAGGTGCTGCCGGACATGGGAGGCCCTGGAAGGAGGCCTCGATTCTAGAAGCCGCGGGACCGGGCCACCGGGACCCCACCGTCACAGGGCGTTCGACGGCCGTCCGGCCGGCCCGCCACGCATGCCGCAGCCGCCTCCTTGGAGGCGGGGGCCCGGGCAGTCGTGAGTGCGCCGCGAAGCGGCGATGCGCCGCTATGCCGCGGGTTGCTGCTCGTCGCGCGTCTCGTCGACCGGCCAGTCGCGGATGTACGCCTTGAGCATGCGGTTCTCGAAGTCCTGGCTGTCGACCACCGCCTTGGCGACGTCGTAGAAGGAGATCACGCCCATCAGCGTTCGCTGGCTCATGACCGGCATGTAGCGCGCATGGCGGCCGAGCATCATGCGGCGCACCTCGTCGATCTCGGTTTCCGGCGTGCAGATGAGCGGATGCTCGTCCACCACGCTGCGCACGACGGTGTCGCCGACGCTGCCGCCGTTGCGCACCACCGACTGGATCACCTCGCGGAAGGTCAGCATGCCGACGAGCTCGCCGTGGTCCATCACGACGAGGGAGCCGATGTCGTTGTCGGCCATGGTGGTCACCGCCTGCGCGAGCGCGGTCTCCGGCGAGACGGTGAACAGCGTGCCGCCCTTGACACGCAGGATGTCGCTGACTTTCATGGCTGGCCTCCTCTGGCGGGTGACGAGTCAATATAGCCCACAATCCCGCGCAGCGACACACCGAGGAACAACCCTGATGCCCGGCCCTTCCGACCCCGCCTTCGACACCCTCGCGCTGCACGCGGGCGCGGCCCCCGACCCGGCCACCGGGGCCCGCGCCGTCCCGATCCACCTCACCACCTCGTTCGTGTTCGAGGACAGCGATCACGCCGCGTCGCTGTTCAACATGGAGCGCTCGGGGCACGTCTACAGCCGCATCTCCAATCCCACCAACGCGGTGCTGGAGGAGCGCGTGGCCGCGCTGGAGGGCGGCGTCGGCAGCATCGCCACCGCGAGCGGGCAGGCCGCGCTGCACCTGGCGATCTGCACGCTGGCCGGCGCCGGGTCGCACCTCGTCGCCAGCACCGCGCTCTACGGCGGCTCGCACAACCTGCTGCACTACACGCTGCGGCGCTTCGGCATCGACACCACCTTCGTGCCGCCCGGGGACCTCGACGCGTGGCGCGCCGCGATCCGCCCGAACACGCGGCTGCTGTTCGGCGAGACGCTCGGCAACCCCGGCCTCGACGTGCTCGACATCCCGGCCGTCGCACAGCTCGCGCACGACCACGGGCTGCCGCTGCTCGTGGATTCCACCTTCACCACGCCGTGGCTCATGAAGCCCTTCGACCTGGGCGCGGACCTGGTCTACCACTCGGCCACCAAGTTCCTCTCCGGCCACGGCACCGTCATCGGCGGCGTGCTGGCCGACGGCGGCCGCTTCGACTGGGACGCGTCGGGCCGCTTCCCCGAGCTCACCGAGCCGTACGAGGGCTTCCACGGGATGGTGTTCACCGAGGAAAGCACCGTGGGCGCGTTCCTGCTGCGCGCGCGCCGCGAGGGCCTGCGCGACTTCGGCGCGGCGATGTCGCCGCACACCGCCTGGCTCATCCTGCAGGGCATCGAGACGCTGCCGCTGCGCATGGCGCGCCACGTGGACAACACGCGCCGCATCGTCGGCTTCCTCGCCGCGCATCCGATGGTCGAGCGCGTCGGCTATCCGGAGCTCGAAGGCCACCCGAGCCACGCGCTCGCCCGGCGGCTGCTGCCGCGCGGCTGCGGCTCGGTGTTCAGCTTCGACATCAAGGGCAGCCGCGCGCAGGGCCGCGCCTTCATCGAGGCGCTGCGCCTGTTCTCGCACCTCGCCAACGTCGGCGACTGCCGCTCGCTGGTGATCCACCCTGCCTCCACCACCCACTTCCGCATGGACGACGCCGCGCTCGCGCAGGCCGGCATCACGCCCGGGACCATCCGCCTGTCGATCGGCCTGGAGGATGCGGACGACCTCGTCGACGACCTCAAGCGCGCGCTGAAGGCCGCGGAAAAGGCGGTGCGCTGATGGAGCTTCGACTCGACGGCCGCACGACCTACGCCTACACCGGCGGCAAGCCTTTCGACCCCGCCCTGCCCTGCGTCGTCTTCGTGCACGGCGCGCTGCACGACCACAGCGTGTGGACGCTGCTCGCGCGCTGGGCCGCGCACCACGGCCACGGCGTGCTCGCGCTCGACCAGCCCGGGCACGGCCGCAGCGAGGGCCCGCCCCTGCCCGACGTGGAGTCGCTCGCCGACTGGACCCTGGCCTGCCTGGATGCGGCGAAGGTGGAGCGCGCCGCGCTCGTGGGGCACAGCATGGGCTCGCTCGTGACGCTGGAGGCGGCGGCGCGCCGGCCCGAGCGGGTGCTGCGGCTGGTCATGATCGGCACGGCGTACCCGATGAAGGTGTCCGAGGCGCTGCTCGGCGCCGCGCGCGACACGCCGCTCGCCGCGATCGACATGGTCAACGCCTTCTCGTTCTCGAGCACGGCGTCCAAGCCGTCGTACCCCGGCCCCGGCATGTGGCTGCACGGCGCCAACCGCGTGCTCATGCAGCGCACGCTCGCCGCGGGCACGGCGCGCGACGCGGCGCGCAACCTCTTCGAGCACGACTTCGGCGTGTGCGACCGCTACGCCAACGGCCTGCAGGCGGCGGCAGCCGTGCGTTGCCCGGTGGACTTCGTCCTCGGCGAGCGCGACCAGATGACCTCGCCCAAGGCCACGGCCGAGCTGGCGCGATTGCTGAAGGCGCGGGTGATGACGGTGCCGGGCGGCCACGCGCTGATGCAGGAGCTGCCCGACGCGGTGCTCGGCGCGCTGCGCCGGGCGCTCGCGGAGCCTGCCTGAGCCGACGCAGCAGAGCCGAGCCGACCGTTCGCAGGTGAATCGTTCACAGGCTCAGAAGTCCGGGCCGGGGCGGGCGTCACTCCTCCAGCAATTCGCCCAGCGTCATCGACCCGAGCCCCGCGCGCTGCCAGAACTTGCGCAGCGCGATCCCCGGCTCGACGAGCAGCTGGGACAGCAGCGGCGCCGCCTTCGTGGTCGACGGATCGCACAGCAGCACGTAGCGCTGCGCGCCCGCCTCGTCGAGACGGCCCACCCAGTCGATCGCCACCAGCGCCTCGAGGATGGGCTCGATCTGCAGGGGGTCGGTGCGCAGCGCCAGCGCCAGCTCCGACAGCGCCACCCCGTGCCCCGGCGCCTGGCGCGCGCGCGCGAGCGTGCGCAGGAGCGTCACGGCGATGTGCAGCCGCGAGCCGGGGATGTCGGGCAGGCGCACCACGCGCATCTGCAGGCTGGGCGCGTACGCCGCGATCACGGCGCCGAGCAGCACGATGACCCAGCCGAGGTAGATCCAGACCAGGAAGATCGGCAGCGACGCGAAGGCGCCGTACACCATCGCGTAGCTCGGCACCAGCCGGATGTACCAGCCGAGCGCGCGCTTGGCGATCTCGAAGCCGACGGCGACGAACAGGCCGCCGGCGAATGCATGCGTCCAGCGAACGGTCGTGTTCGGCACGTAGTGGAAGAGCGCCGCCATGCCGGCGGCCAGCAGCGCGAACACGATGAGGTCCAGCAGCACTGCGAAGCCGCCCGGCCGCGTGCCGACGAGGCCTTGCGAGGCCGTGAGGGCGAGCGAGGTGAGCGTGAGGCTCGCCCCGAGCAGCACGGGGCCCAGCGTGACCACCGCCCAGTAGAGGAGCACGCGCTGCCCGATGGGGCGCGGCGTGCGCACGCGCCAGATGGCGTTCAGCGTGCGGTCGAAGGTGAGCATCATCGCGATCGCGGTGAGCACGAGGATGACGAGGCCCGCGGTGCCGAGGCGGTTGGCCTTGGCGGCGAACTGCGTGAGCGCCGAGAGCACGGGCTTGGCGATCGTCGCGGGCACCAGGGACTGGAGGAAGTACTTCTCCACGCTGTTCTGGAAGGTCGCGAACATCGGGAAGGCCGAGAACACGGCCAGCATCACGGTGACCAGCGGCACCAGCGAGATGAGGGTGGTGAAGGTCAGGCTGCTGGCGGTCACGCCCAGCCGGTCCTCGCGAAAGCGCAGGCGCAGCGTCTTCAGCGTCTCCATCCATGGCCACGCCTGCAGCGTGTGCAGCAGGCGGGCGACGTGGATCTGCCACGTGGCCTTGAAGGTCGTCGGGTGAAACAGCATCGTGGCTATGATGCCAGCAATGATTTCGACGTCCGCCCTGCCCGCCACCCTCGCGTGGACGCGCGCCGTCAGCGTCGGCGGCGTGCTCGCGCTGATCGTGCTGGGACTGGCCTGGGAGCTCTGGCTCGCGCCCACCGGCCGCGGCACGCTGGCGTTGAAGGTGCTGCCGCTCGCGCTGCCGATCGGCGGGCTGCTGCGCCACCGCATGTACACCTACCGCTGGCTGAGCCTGCTCGTGTGGCTCTACTTCGCCGAAGGCGTCGTGCGCGCCACCAGCGACCGGGGGCCCAGCGTGCCGCTGGCCATCGCCGAAACGCTGCTGAGCCTGGCGGTCTTCGCCGCCTGCGCGACGCACGTGCGCTTCCGCCTGCGGCACCGCGAAGAGGCATCATCGTGACCGGCCTGCTCGACGACCTGCGCGCCGCCGTCGGCGGGCGCCACGTGCTGCACGAGGGCGACCTGTCGGCCTGGGAGGTCGACTGGCGCAAGCGCTGGCGCGGACGCGCGCTGGCGGTGGTGCGGCCGGCCACGACCGGCGAAGTCGCCGCCGTCGTGCGCGCCTGCGCCGCGCACGGCGCGCCGCTGGTGCCGCAGGGCGGCAACACCGGATTGGTGGGCGGATCGATCCCCGATGCGAGCGGCACGCAGGTGCTCCTCTCGATGTCGCGCATGAACCGCATCCGCGCCGTCGACCCCGCCAACCTCGCCATCACCATGGACGCCGGCTGCGTGCTCGAGGCCGTGCAGCAGGAAGCGGCGCGGCACGGCTTCCTCTTCCCGCTGAGCCTGGCCGCCGAAGGCAGCTGCACGATCGGCGGCAATCTGGCCTGCAATGCCGGCGGCACGCAGGTGCTGCGCCACGGCAACGCGCGCGAGCTGTGCCTGGGGATCGAAGTCGTCACGTCCGGCGGCGAGGTGTGGGACGGGCTCTCCGGCCTGCGCAAGGACAACACCGGCTACGACCTGCGCGACCTGTTCATCGGCAGCGAAGGCACGCTGGGCATCATCACCGCGGCCACCATGAAACTGGTGCCGCGGCCGGCCGCCGTGATGACGGCGCTGGCCGCCGTGCCGACGATGGAAGCCGCCGTGGCGCTGCTGGAGCGCGCCCGCGCCCGCCTGGGCCCCGGGCTCACCGGCTTCGAGGCGATGAACGCCTTCTCCCTCGCGCTCGTGCGCAAGCACTTCCCGCAGCTCGCCCAGCCGCTGCCGCCGGCCCCGTGGACCGTGCTGCTCGAGCAGTCGGACGCCGAGGGCGAAGCCCATGCGCGCGCGCTGTTCGAGGCGCTGCTGGAGGCCGCGCTCGACGAGGCCCTCATCACCGACGCCGCGGTGGCGGAAAGCCTCGCGCAGTCCCAGGCGATGTGGCACCTGCGCGAGTCGATCCCGCTGGCGCAATCCGAGGAGGGCCCGAACGTCAAGCACGACATCTCGGTGCCGGTGTCGCGCATCCCGGCGTTCGTCGCGGACACGGATGCGGCGCTCGCGCGCGCGTATGCCGGCATTCGGCTGGTCGACTTCGGCCACCTCGGCGACGGCAACCTGCACTACAACGTGCAGGCGCCCGAGGACATCGCGGCGGCCGACTTCGTGCGCGACGAGGAGAAGCGCGTGAACCGCATCGTGTACGACGCGGTGCTGGCCCACGGCGGCTCGATCTCGGCCGAGCACGGCATCGGGGCGCTGAAGCGCGAGGAACTCGCGCTCACCAAGTCCCCGGTGGCGCTCGCCATGATGCGGGCGATCAAGCAGGCGCTCGATCCGAAGAACCTGCTGAACCCGGGGCGGGTGCTGTGACGGAACCGGGGGCGCGCCGTGCCGCGCCCATGCGACCGGCGGCACGCAGCGCTCGGCCCACCAGGCCGGTGCGCACGCAGCGCTCGGCCCACGCCTACTGGACGGGGCCTTTCAGCGCGGCGGGGACGGGCAAGGCGACGACCTCGATGCCTTCGTCGCGCAGCGCCTGGGCTTCGTCGGGCGTGGCCTGGCCGCGGATGGCCCGATCGTCCGCCTCGCCGTAATGGATGCGCCGCGCTTCCTCCGGGAAGCGCTCGCCGACGTCCACCGTCTTCGCGAGCACCTGCCGCACCGCCGCGAGCCATGCGGCCTGCAGCGTGGCCGCCCTGGCGGGCACGCCCGCCGGCTGGCCGAGCGGCAGCGACGGCTCGCGCGCGCCCGAGACGTTGAGCCGCGGGGCGGAGGGCAGGCGCACGATCCCGGTGTCGCCGCACAGCGGGCACGCCACGAGGGCGCGCTCGCGCTGGGCGAGATAGTCCTCCTCGGAGGCAAACCAGCCTTCGAAGGAGTGCTCGCGGGCGCAGCGCAGGTCGAGGACCTTCATGCGGCCATTATGACGAGCGCGGTCACGGCGCGGGCCGCCACTCCAGCGGCCACAGGCCATTGCGCCAATTCTGCAACCACATCAGGCCGATGAGCGTCTTCGCGTCGGTGAGCTCGCCGCGCTGCGCCATCGCGAGCAGTTCCTCGGCGCTGGCGGTGCCGACGTCGAGGAACTCGCCCTCGTCCAGGCCGCGGTCGCCGGACTCCAGCCCGCGCGCGAACCACACCTCGATGCCTTCGCTCGAGTAGGCGCAGGCGTTGTGCAGCATCCCGGCGCGCGCCCACTCGCGGGCGCGATAGCCCGTCTCCTCCTGCAGCTCGCGCACGGCGCAGGTGAACGGCGGCTCGCCCGGGTCGATCTTGCCGGCCGGGAACTCCAGCAGCACGCGGCCGAGCGGGTGGCGGTACTGGCGCTCGATCACGAGCCGCCCGTCGTCCAGGATGGGCACGACGGCCACGGCGCCCGGGTGCACGATGTACTCGCGCGTCGCGCTGCGCCCGTCGGGCAGGCGCACCGTATCGCACCGCACGTCGAGCAGCTTGCCGCGATAGACCTGCTGCGAGGCGACCAGCTCCTCGTGGAGGTGCGGATGGGCGTTGCGGGAGTCGTTCATGGTGCGGGCCTCGGGCCGGGGTTGCGGTACCCGCCCGGGCGACGCCCGGGCGGCACCCGGGCTGCAGCAAACACCGTGCGTGCCCGGACGTTTCAGGTGGCCAGCGCCTTGACGATCGCCTGCGCGCACAGCGCCATCAGCCCGCCCGGCAGGATGCCGAAGAGCAGCACCGCCAGGCCGTTCACCGACAGCAGCGCGCGCACGTCGCCGCTCGCGGCGATGGGTGCGGTCTCCACCGGCTCGTCGAAGTACATGATCTTCACGAGGCGGATGTAGTAGAAGGCGCCGATCAGCGACAGCACGACCGCGATCACCGCCAGCCAGATGAGGCCCGGCACGTTCGTCGAGACCAGCGCCTGCAGCACCGCCAGCTTGGCGTAGAAGCCCACCGTGGGCGGCACGCCGGCCAGCGAGAACATGAAGATCGCCATCACGCCCGCGTACCACGGGCTGCGCTGCGCGAGGCCCTTGAGGTCGTCGATCTGCTCGGATTCGAAGCCCTGGCGCGACAGCAGCATGATGACGCCGAAGGTGCCGAGCGCCGTGAGCACGTAGGTGACGATGTAGAACATCGACGAGCTGTAGGCGTTGGCGGCCGACAGCGTGTTGCCGTTGACCACGCCCGAGCACAGGCCGAGCAGCATGAAGCCCATCTGGCCGATCGTGGAATAGGCCAGCATGCGCTTGAGGTTGGTCTGCGCGATGGCCGCGACGTTGCCGAGGATCAGCGAGCCCACCGAGAGCACGATCAGCATCTGCTGCCAGTCCACCGCCAGGCCGAGCATGCCCTCGACGAGCAGGCGGATGGTGATCGCGAAGGCCGCGAACTCGGGGGCGCCGCCGATGAGCAGCGTGACCGCCGTGGGCGCGCCCTGGTACACGTCGGGCACCCACATGTGGAACGGCACCACGCCCAGCTTGAAGCCGAGGCCGGCGACGATGAACACCACGCCGAACACCAGCACCGAGTTGTTGATCTGGCCGGTGCCGATGGCCTTGAACACCTCGCCGATCTCGAGCGAGCCGGTGGCGCCGTACATCATCGACAGCCCGTACAGCAGGAAGCCGCTCGCCAGCGCGCCCAGCACGAAGTACTTCATCGACGCCTCGGTGGCGTCGAGGTGGTCGCGACGCATCGCGGTGAGCGCGTACAGCGACAGGCTCATCAGCTCGAGGCCCAGGTACACCACCAGGAAATTGTTCGCCGACAGCATCACCATGATGCCGAGCAGCGAGAACATCGAGAGCGTGAACAGCTCGCCCTTGAGCATGTCGCGCCCGGCGGCGTACGGCCGCGCGTAGGCCAGCGTGATCATCATCGCCACCGAGGCGAAGAAGCCGAGCAGGTGGCCCATCGGGTCGGCCACCACCATGCGCTGCATCGCGTACACGGTTTCGCCGGCGTTGAACAGCGACAGGTGCAGCGTGGCGACGACGGCGAGCGAGAGCTGCGTCAGCAGGTAGGTGGGCGTGCGGCGCGGGTCGCGCACCCACAGGTCCACCATGGCCACGACGCAGGCCATGGTGAGCAGCACGATCTCGGGAAGGACGGCGAGCCAGTTCATATCGGGTTCAGTTGAGCTTGGACACCGCGACGTGCTTCAGCAGCTGCGTGACGGACGCCTGCATCGGGTCGGTGAAGGGCTTGGGGTACACCCCCATCCAGAGCGCGGCGATGGCCAGCAGCGCGAGCATGGTGAACTCGCGCAGGTTCACGTCCGCCAGCGCGCGCACCTTCTCGTTGGCGATGGGGCCGAAGTACACGCGCTTGACCATCCACAGGGTGTAGGCGGCGCCGAACACCAGCGTGGTGGCGGCCAGCAGCGCGAGCCAGAAGTTCACGCCCACCGTGCCGAGGATGACCATCCACTCGCCCACGAAGCCGCTGGTGCCCGGCAGCCCGGCGTTGGCCATGCCGAAGAACACGGCGAAGGCGGCGAACTTCGGCATGGTGTTGACCACCCCGCCGTAGCTCGCGATCTCGCGCGAGTGCACCCGGTCGTACAGCACGCCGATGCACAGGAACATCGCGCCCGAGATGAAGCCGTGCGAGACCATCTGCACGATGCCGCCGGCCACGCCCAGGTCGTTGAACAGGAAGAAGCCGAGCGTGACGAAGCCCATGTGCGCGATCGACGAGTAGGCCACGAGCTTCTTCATGTCCTGCTGCACGAGCGCGACCAGGCCGATGTAGATCACGGCGATCAGCGACAGCGCGATCACGAACCAGGCGTACTCCTTCGACGCGTCGGGCGTGATCGGCAGCGAGAAGCGCAGGAAGCCGTAGGCGCCGAGCTTCAGCATGATGGCCGCCAGCACCACGGAGCCGCCGGTGGGCGCCTCGACGTGCGCGTCGGGCAGCCAGGTGTGCACGGGCCACATCGGCACCTTCACCGCGAAGGCGGCGAAGAAGGCGAAGAAGAGCAAGGCCTGCGCACCCATCGGCAGCGGCAGCTTGTGCCAGGTGAGGATGTCGAAGCTGCCGCCGGACTTGTAGTACAGGTAGACCAGCGCCACCAGCATCAGCAGCGAGCCGGCGAGCGTGTAGAGGAAGAACTTGAAGGCCGCGTAGACGCGCCGCGGGCCGCCCCACACGCCGATGATGATGTACATCGGGATGAGGGTGGCCTCGAAGAACACGTAGAACAGCAGGCCGTCCAGCGCGCTGAACACGCCGACCATGAGGCCGGAGAGGATCAGGAACGCGCCCATGTACTGGTTGACGCGCTCCTCGATGACTTCCCACGCCGAGATGACGACGATGACCGTGATGAAGGCGGTGAGCGGCACGAACCACAGCGACAGGCCGTCGATGCCGAGGCGGTAGCGCACGTTGAAGCGCTCGATCCACGGCAGGTCCTCGACGAACTGCATCGCCGCCGTGCCGTCGTCGAAGGCCGTGATCAGGGGGATCGTGACGAGGAAGCTCGCGATCGCGGCCACCAGCGCGAGGCCGCGCACGGTTCGCGCGTGCTCGTCGCGCCCGATCGCCAGCAGGACGCAGCCCGCGACGATCGGCAGCCAAATGGAAAGACTCAGGACACCCATCTTCGTTCTTCTCCGCGCGTCAGATGCCCCTCAGGGCGGCTTGCAGGGTGGGCCACAACTGCCAGGTCATCAGCCCCAGCACCCCGAGGATCATCACGAGCGCGTACCAGTACAGGTAGCCCGTCTGCACGAGCCGCATCGCCGATGCGAAGCCGTTCACGGCGCGCGCCGAGCCGTGGATCACGACGCCGTCGATCAGGCCGACGTCGCCGCCCTTCCACAGGCCGCGGCCGGTCGCGCGCGCGGCGCGGGCCAGCACGTTCTCGTTGAACCAGTCCATGTAGTACTTGTTCTCGAGCACGTTGTAGACGAACGAGAAGCGCGACTTGATCGCCGCCGGGATCTCCGGCCTGACCAGGTAGAAGACGTACGCGAGCACGACGCCGGCCAGGGCCAGGAAGAACGGCAGCGTCATCAGGCCGTGCAGGCCCATGGCCGCCGGGCCGTGGAACAGCTTGGCCATCTCGGCCATCGCGGGATGGCGCGCGGCGTCCACGACGATGGAGTCCTTGAGGAACTCGCCGTAGAGCATCGGGCCGATGGTCATGAAGCCGATCACCACCGACGGGATCGCCAGCAGCACCAGCGGCGCGGTCACCACCCAGGGCGTCTCGTGCGGGTTGCCGACCTCGTCGCCATGCGGGACGTGGTGCGGATCGTCGTCCTCCGGGGGCGCCGGCTTGTGGTGGAAGCGCTCCTTGCCGTGGAACACCAGGAAGTACATGCGGAACGAGTAGAACGCCGTGACGAACACGCCGGCCGTGACCGCGAAGTAGGCGAAGCCCGCGCCCGGCAGGCGGGACAGGTGCACCGCCTCGATGATGCTGTCCTTCGAGTAGAAGCCCGCGAAGAACGGCGTGCCGATCAGCGCCAGGGAGCCGAGCAGCGAGGTGATCCAGGTGATGGGCATGTACTTGCGCAGGCCGCCCATGTTGCGGATGTCCTGGTCGTGGTGCATGCCGATGATGACCGAGCCGGCGGCGAGGAACAGCAGCGCCTTGAAGAACGCGTGCGTCATCAGGTGGAACACGCCCACCGA
>Ga0075429_100000558_pt1 | contig 28507 bp, 28 predicted proteins | sample RhiMetdeltSRZDD3_FD_75295 | JGI IMG/M metagenome (GOLD analysis project Ga0075429, IMG submission 75295) | Populus rhizosphere microbial communities from Tennessee, USA - Rhizosphere MetaG P. deltoides SRZDD3 | ecosystem: Host-associated > Plants > Roots > Rhizosphere > Soil | place: USA... | reverse complement strand
CTTTGTCCAACTTTACATCGCCGAGAGTTATGGCAGTGTCGAGCGCGATCAGGTTTTTGATTGCTCGGACATTTTGAACGTGACGAATAGCTTCAGCGAAAATAAATGCCTTTAAGGGGCCGCTTGTAGCGATGCTTTCTGCGACCTTTGTGGCGATGAGCTGAGCCCTTTGGTTCATCTCGCCGGGGTCATATATGCCGGTATAACTTTTGCGGACCCCCTTGATGATTTCCGCGTCAATAGCCTGCGCGAACTTATTCTTCGCCAGTTGTATTTTAGCCATCGAGCCGCCGTGCAGTATTTTTTCGTTCAAGGCAGTTACTAGTTCACCGTAAGCAGCCTCTAATGCATCAATCTGGATCGGAACAGGTTGCGTCCGCTTGGCCGTCGGAGGAGCCGAGGGCAAGGGCGCTGTATTTGGCCCAGAGCCGCTTCCTGCCTTTATCGGCGAAGCAGGAGAAGGCGCTTCTTCAGGCCCAACTCTCTGGACGCCGCCCTGGCGCGTTGCTGCCGCCTCGTCCAGTGGGATACCTGGCTGGCCCACCCTACTTCCTGATACTGGCGCGGTCATGCCGAATTCCATCGCTTGATCGCACCACAGCAAGCATGATCCCGCATGTCGCGCTGTGCCAAATGTTACACTTACAGTGATATTGGTACGCGCTGACGAGATCCTCACCACAATTCGCTGACTGCCGCGCCGCCGAATACTTCCGCCACGCGGGCGCGCGTGGCGCGGCTTGTGTCTTCCGGCAATGCATCGACCGGGAAGAATCCGTGTTCGATAATTTCGTGATTGGGGCGCGGGCTTCCGTCCTGTCTGAAATCGCGAACAATGAAAAGCGCCACGTGATCGCGCCGCGATATCCGTTTGTTGAAGTAGATCCCGAAGAGCTGAGGCGCAGCGCCAAGCCGGATGTTTCCTTCCTCGGCGAGTTCACGCGCGAGTGCCTCGAGAAGAGTTTCTCCCGCCTCGACGCCGCCGCCGGGGAGATGCCAACCCTCGACATACGAATGCTTGACCAGAAAAATACGGCCTGTGCCGTCGACCACCACGGCGCGTGTGCCCAGTGTCGCGGGGCGCGAGAACCGCCAATAGAGATGCAGCCCGCGGCTGATTACGGGCTCCAATCGGCGGCGAAGGCGCTGCAGTGCCATTCAGACAAGCTTCTCATGTTCCGGCGTCGGCGATTTATCGACAGCCCTGCGGACAAGTGCAAACGCCTGTTTCCACTTTAGAATACTTCTAATATAAGAAAATCCTCAGAGCCCAAGGCGAAAGGATCTTCAGTGAAACGTTTTTCCGACCTCAGCGAACAGGAAGTCCTGGCCCTTGCCATAACAAACGAGGAGGAGGACAGCCGCATTTACCGCGGCTTTGCCGAAGGCCTGCGCGAGCAATTTCCCACCTCGGCGAAAGTGTTCGATGAGATGGCGGAAGAGGAAGTGCACCACCGCACAATGCTGTTCGACCTCTATCGCAAGAAGTTCGGCGATTATCTGCCGCTCATCCGCCGCCAGGACGTCAAAGGCTTTCTGCATCCCAAGCAGCCTCTTTGGCTGACGAGGCCCCTCGGACTCGAAGAGGTGCGCAAGTTCGCCGAAAACATGGAATATGAAGCCGAGCGGTATTACCGCAAGGCAGCGGCGAACGCGCGCGATGCCTCGGTGCGCCAGTTGCTGGTGGAACTGGCTGAGGCCGAAGCGGGGCACGAGAGTCTCGCGCATAAACTGAGCCAGGAAATCCTCACCAAGGGCGCGCGTGCCAAGGAGGACGAAACCGCGCGACGCATGTTCCTCCTGCAATATGTCCAGCCTGGCCTCGCCGGGCTCATGGACGGATCGGTTTCGACACTCGCACCGCTCTTTGCCGCGGCATTCGCCACGCACAATACCTGGGAGACTTTCCTGGTCGGGATGGCGGCCTCCGTTGGCGCCGGCATATCCATGGGCTTCGCCGAGGCGCTGTCCGATGACGGCTCCCTCACCGGCCGTGGCACACCCTGGCTGCGCGGCACAGTATGCGGCTTGATGACGACCATCGGCGGACTAGGCCATACGCTGCCTTACCTCATTCCCGACTTCTATGTCGCGACCGCGATCGCGATTCTGGTCGTCGTGCTCGAGTTGGCTGCGATCTCGTGGATCCGCACCCGTTTCATGGACACGCCATTCCTTCAGGCGGCATTCCAGGTCGTGGTCGGCGGCGTGCTGGTTTTCGTTGCCGGCATTTTGATTGGCAGTTCATAATTCGTCATGGCCGGGCTTGTCACCCGCACATCGGGTATACCCGATGTGCGGGCATTTTATAGAGTGGGCGCAATTCCGGCGGGCCGGAGTTGCATGTGCCATCCACGTCTTTGATGATCCGGCGACTCAGCCAAGACGTGGATGCCCGGCACAAGGCCGGGCATGACAAACACAATGTTCACCCTCGCGCATCTTTCGGATCCCCATCTCGCTCCCCTCCCCGCACCCCGCTGGAGCGAGCTGATCGGCAAGCGCGTCACCGGCTACATCAATTGGCAAAAGAAAAGGCGCTTCATCCATGATGCGGCAACCCTTGCCGCACTCATCGCTGACTTGAATGCGCAAACACCCGACCACGTCGTGGTCACCGGCGATATCGCCAATATCGGTCTTGCAGCGGAATTCCACCAGGGGCGCGACTGGCTTGAGCACCTCGGCTCCAGTCAGGACGTAACCTTCGTGCCGGGAAATCACGATATTTATGTGCGCGAGGCTGCGGTTTTCGCAACGCGACAATGGAGCCCCTACATGAGCGACGACGAGGGGCTCGGCGGCTTTCCCTTCGTCCGTCGACGCAACAATGTCGCGCTGATCGGCCTCTCAACCGGTGTGCCAACTGCGCCGTTCCTCGCGACCGGGTGGCTGGGGGCCAAGCAGCTGACCGAACTTGCGGCCACGCTCAACAAGCTCGGCACGGAAGATGTATTTCGTATCGTATTGATCCATCATCCGCCCGTCACCGAGGCGCCGCAGCACAAGCGGCTGCTCGACGCCCATGTATTGAAGCGCGTAATTGCCGCGCACGGCGCAGAACTCGTGCTGCACGGGCACGACCACCTTCACATGATCAATTGGCTGGAAGGGCCGAAGGGCACGAGGGTGCCGGCTGTCGGCGTACCTTCTGCGTCAGCTGTTCCCGGCAGCGACAAGGACAGTGCCGCCTACAATCTCTACCGGATCGATGGCGGCCGGGGCGCCTGGCGGTGCGAACTGATATCGCGCGGCGTCACCTCCTCGGGCGAGGTCGCGCAACAAAGACGCTTCACGCTGATTGGCTAGGAGTGCGAATTGGTGAGCATGGCGAGCGCGAACAGTGCCGCGATGCCAGCCACGAGTCCATAGATGAAAGTGCGGACGGCACGCCAGCGACGCTTGTTCCGCAGCCGCCGCAAGACCGACTGCGCGACGCCGCCCGTAGCATCGCCTGAGAGGACGCGCTCGCGTTCGACCATTCGGCCTGCCACGTAACGCGTGATCGCCTGCACAATTGCCGGCACCTCGTAGGATTCCGCCAGGATTGCGCGTCCGTACCGGGTATCTTGTATGAAACGGTATTGCCGCTTGTCGCGACCCATTTCCACGTGCGCGACGACATCGATCCAGAGCCGCGGTACATCGCCTTTGCTGACACCGCGATCGAACAGTTCGATATCGTCAGGAATTTCCTTGAACAACGGATCCAGTGCATCGTTGAGAAGCTCAAGCCGCGCGACGTCGGCATCACGCAGATCGACGACGACTCCCGAGCGTTCGGCGGCTTCGATGCGCGCCTCGCGAACAGCGTCCTTCAGCGGATCACCGCTTGCTGTTGTTGGCGTCTCCGGATTGTTTTCCTTGGGTTCCCACATACCGCCAATCTAGCAACGCCCGCTTCGCAGGCAAGAAAAAAAGCGTGAGTTTTCAAGAAGTTTGAAGCCCAGTCGGCTATTTATGCCCGGGCGTCACGCCATATTGGCGCGCCCAGCCGAGGCCATCCTCCGTGCGGCCGCGCGGGCGATATTCGGCGCCAATCCAACCCCGATAGCCGAACTTATCCACGGCTTCGAATACGGCCGGGTAGTTGACCTCCCCCTCGTCCGGCTCATGACGCGATGGCACTGCCGCACATTGCAAATGGCCAATCACAGGAAGGAATTTCTCGAGACGATGGATCAGGTCTCCGCCGACAATCTGCACATGATAGAAATCGAACTGCATGCGGATATTTGCTTTGCCGACCTTTGCGATAACGTTTGCCGCGTGCTCCACATGATTGAGAAAATAATTCGGCCGGTCGCGACCGTTAATCGGCTCGATGAGCAACGTTATGTTCCTCGCCGCCGCACGGTCGGCGGCTACGCCAAGGTTTTCAATAAATACCCGGTCGGCCGCCGGACGCTGCTCCGGCGCGACCTTTCCCGCGAGGCAATGAATTGCGCTGGCGCCAATCTCGCTCGCATAATCGAACGCGCGGTTGAACAGCGTCTGCCAGTCCTTCTCGCGCCCCGGCACAGCGGATAGCCCGAATTCGCCTTCGCGACCGGGTGGCGTGTTCAGCCCCAGGATGGTCAGCTTGTTTTTTTGTATCGCAGCCTTCACCGCCGCCGAAGGGACGTCGTAAGGAAATTGCAGCTCAATGGCCTTGAAGCCGGCGGCCGCGGCCGCATCAATCCTTTCGAGCAATGGCCGTTCGGTGAACAAATAGCCAAGATTGGCGGCAAAACGCGGCATGGACTCCCCTTAATGATCCCTTGCGCGCGGACGCGCGGGCGTATTCATTAGCGCCGCGACCTGCACAATGCCATCCGGAAAAATCGATGACCGCCAACACAGCTTTCCATATTGCCGTACTCCCGGGTGACGGAATCGGAACCGAGGTGATGGCCCCCGCGCTCGAGGTTCTGCGGCGCATCGAATCGAGCACCCCAAGCCTGACATTCCGCTTCACCGAAGGCGCGGCCGGAGCCGGACACTACAAGGAGAGCGGCAAGTCGATGCCGGATTCGACCGTCAAACTGTGCGAGGAAGCCGACGCGATTCTGCTCGGGGCATGCGGACTCCCGAGCGTGCGCTATCCCGACAATACCGAGATCATGCCGCAGGTCGAGTTGCGCTTCATCTTCGATCTTTATGCCGGCGTCCGGCCGGCGCGGCTCATACCCGGCGTCCCCAGTCCGATCGTGAACGCGCACGAGCGCGGCATCGACTTTGTGCTGATCCGCGAGTCGACTGAAGGCCTGTTCGCATCGATGGGCAAAGGCGTCGTCACCACGGATGAAGCGCGCGAGACCCTCGTGATCACCCGAAAGACGTCGCAGCGCCTGTTCGATTTCTCGCTTCGCCTCGCCGAGCGTCGCAAGAAACGTGGCAAGCCCGGCCTTCTGACCTGCGTCGACAAAGCCAATGCGTTCAAGGCCTATGCCTATTTCCGTTCGATTTTCGACGAGCGCGCAAAGAACTTTCCGGGCGTCAGGACCGATCACGTCTATGTCGATGCCTGTGCCGCGCTGATGGTGCGCAGGCCCTGGGATTTCGACGTGATGGTGATGGAAAATATCTTCGGCGATATCCTTTCAGACCTCGCAGCCGGACTCATCGGTGGCCTCGGCATTGCGCCCTCGGCGGATATTGGAGACAAGCACGCAGTGTTCCAGCCGTGCCATGGCACCGCGCCCGACATCATGGGGCAAGGCAAGGCTAATCCCACCGCGATGATCCTGTCCGCCGCGATGATGCTCGACTGGCTAGCCGACAAGCACGATCACCAGCCGGCAGCGGAGGCCGCGCAGCGCATTGAAGCCGCAGTGGACAAGGCCTACGGCGGCGGCATCAAGCCCATGGAGTATGGCGGCACGGACGGGACTGCCGCCATCAGCAAAGCGGTGCTCGCGGCACTCGGGTGAAAACGTCATGGCCGGGCTTGGCCCGGCCATCCCGCTTAGGGAGTCGCAGCGCCCACCTAATCGAGATCGCCGGGACAAGCCCGGCGATGACGGTGTTGCGTGATTTAAGCAGGCTTGTAACGAAACGTCGGACCCACGAATTGGCTATAGCCCGACAAACTCTTTGATCGCGGCGAGGAACTGCTGAGGCTGCTCGAGCGGCGGGCAATGGCCGCAGCCCGGCAATTCGACGTAGCGCGCGCCGGGCACCTTCTCGACGATTTGCTTGTTGAGCGCCGGCGGCGTGGCCTGATCGAATTCGCCGCAAACGACCAGCGTCGGTACTTTCAGATGGTGCAGCAAGGGCACGAGATCAGTCTCCTGCAAAATCCTGCAGGCGGCCTGGAAAGCCTTCGGATCGATCTCGAGCAGGACTTTCTTTCGTTCCTCAATCTTTTCCGGATGCGCGGCGAGATAAGCCGGCGAAAACACGCGTTTGGCTGCAATCTCCGCGATGCTGCCGAGGCCGCCATCGGCAACTGTCTCTGCCATGACGGCGAAGGCCTCCCGGCCCTCGGGAGGAAATGCAGGAGCAGCGTCGCTGAGGACAAGCTTGGACATGCGCTCCGGATGCGCGAGCGCGAAAGCCAGCGCGACGGTACCGCCAAACCCATTGCCCATCAGGATGGAATCCCTGGCAATCCCGAACTCCTCGAAGCCATCCTCGATCACGGCGATATAGGCATCCATCAACGCCAGCATTGCCGGCTGCGATCCGTGGAAACCCGGCAAATTAAACAGCGTGACCCTGTGCTTGGCTGCAAGCGCGGGCAGTACCGGGTCGAAAGCGTGCCGGTCGGCGAGCAGCGAATGCAACAAGACCAGGTCCGGGCCCTCGCCCGTCCGCACTGCGGTAAGCGCACCGCGGCCGGCGCTTAGCTGCTTCATTTGCATAAAGCCCTCCTGAAGCCCTGTATTGCAACGCAAGTCATAAATTGGTGGGCACAGTCCCGCCGAAGGCAGCGGAATCTATAACGCAGAACCTCGCGTTGCTTTCCATACTGTGCAAAATTGTTTCGAGGGCAAGCCGGGCCGCGCCGCTCGAACGGCGTGGCGGTAATCCAAAACGAGAACAATCAGGGAGGGAGCAAATGCCTCAGACACGACTGGCGGTTTTCCGATCGATTGCGGTCGCTACCGGTTTCGCCTCGATCGTACTCGGCGCGCACGTCGCCGCTGCGCAGACGCTTGGCTTCGCTACCATGCAGCCAGGCACGCTCAACCACACGTCGGGAACGGCCGTCGCCAAGGTGCTGAAGGAAAAAGCCGGCTTGAACGTCGTGATCCAGCCCACGGCGGGCGAATCCGTTCTCATTCCCCTCGTTAGCCGTGGCGAAGCGGAGTTTGGCATTGCGAACATCTTTGAAGTCGAAGCGGCCAAAGCCAATAGTCCAAACCTTCGCCTGATCGGTTCGCTGCACCCACTCCGCGGCGCTTTCTGGGTGCGCAAAGACACCAACATGAAGACGATGGCCGACCTTAAGGGCAAGAAGGTCGGCATGGGCTATTCGGCGATGCGCACCATAGATCCGATGGTCAAGGCCATTCTGGCGACAGGCGGGCTGACCGAAAAAAACGTGACGCCCATTTTGATCCCCAACGTGATCCGCGGAGCCGACGATTTTGCTTCCGGTGCAGCCGATATGTTCTTCTTCGCTTTTGGTGCGCCGAAAGTGCGTGAGGTCGACGCGACTGTCGGCGGCATCCGCGCGCTTGAAATTCCGGAAAGCGGAATGGCGGCTGCCAAGAAACTCCTTCCGGAAGGCTATCTGACGCAAGCCACGCCAAGCCCATTCTTTGTGGGCGTCGAAAAGCCCATGGGCGTTTATACGTGGGACAACATGGTGTTCACGAACGCAAAGGTGGGCGACGACACGGTCTACAAGTTCATCGATACCCTGGAAAACAATAAAGCCGAACTGATCGCGATCCAGCCGGCGTTGCGCGAGTTTTCTGCCGCCGCGCTCTACAAGAGCTACAAAATTCCTTATCACCCGGGCGCGCTGAAGTACTTCAAGGATCATAACGTCCAGGCCAAGGCGATCCAGTGAGCGAGGAAAGAATCGTTCCGGATGCGGCGGAGTTTGCCTCCGCCGCATCGAAAGCCAGTTTATTCTGGACGAACGTTTTCCAATCACTGCTTGTGGCCGCTGTCGTTCTTTGGGTCCTGGATATTCCGCGGCGGGTTTTCAACGTTGCTTTCTATACCGAACAGCTGCTGACAATCTGCCTCGGGCTGACGCTCGCGCTCGCCTATATCGCTGATACATCGCGGCGGCGGCACTGGAGCGACTGGGTCGCCGTCGTGCTTTCTCTCGCGTTGTGCGGTTACATCGCCGCACGCTATGCAACGCTCACCGACGAAGCGGCTCTCCTGCCATTGAGCGGCCTGATCGTGAGCGGCCTGCTCATCCTGCTCATCATGGAAGCCAGCCGGCGCACCAACGGCTGGGGCTTTGTAGGCATGATCGCTGCCATGGCTGTCTACGTTTACATCAGCCCGCACCTGCCTGGTGATTTTCAGACCCGCTACGTGTCGCCCGAGCGAATGACGATCTATCTTGGACTCGACATCAACGGCGCGATCGGCTCGATCCTGCAGGTCGCGGTGATGGTGGTCATTCCCTTCACCATTCTCGGCCAGGTGCTGGCACGAACCGGTGGAGCGGACTTTTTCGCGGACATCTCCATGGCCGCCATGGGCCGTTTCCGGGGTGGGGCTGCGAAGATCGCCGTGATCGGGTCCGCGCTGTTCGGCATGATCTCCGGCAGCGCGGTCAGCAATGTGCTCGCAGTTGGCATTGTCACCATTCCGACCATGGTGCGCTCCGGGTTTACCCCGTACCGCGCCGCTGCAATCGAGTCGGTCGGCTCAACCGGCGGACAATTGATGCCCCCCGTCATGGGCGCGGCCGCTTTCATCATGGCGGAATTTTTACAGGTACCTTACGGCGCCGTCTGCATCGCTGCGGCCATCCCGGCATTCCTTTATTACGCTTGCCTGTTCTTCCACGTCGATCTGGAAGCCGCCAAGCACAGGATCGGCGCCGCCAGGATCGCCGACGCACCCCACATCGCGGACGTGCTCAAGTCCGGATGGCATTTTCTGGTGCCGATCGCATTTCTCGTTTTCGCGCTGATGTATCCGGACATCACACTGCTGACGCCGGAAAAGGCAGCGATCGTCTCAACCGGGATGCTGATGGTGCTGACAATGATCTTCGGCTACCGCGGCAGGCGGCTCGGCCTGCTCGATATGCTGAAAGCGATCATGGAGACCGGGCGTGTTTCGCTCGACATCATCCTGATCGGCGCCGCCGCCGGCATCATGGTTGGCATCATGAGCATTTCAGGCCTCGCCTTCAGCATGACGATTCAACTGCTCGCACTCGCAGGCGGAAATGTCTTCCTGCTCCTGCTGTTGATCGCGGTGCTGGCTTTCGTGCTCGGCATCGGCCTGCCAACGGTGAGCGTCTACATCCTGACGGCCACTCTGCTTGCGCCGGCGCTCGTCAAGCTTGGGGTGACGCCGATGGCCGCGCATATGTTCGTCATGTACAACGGCATTCTTTCAATGATCACGCCGCCGGTCGCTTTCGCAGCCTATGCCGCCGCCAATATCGCGCGCACCGACGGCTGGACGACCGGGTGGATCGCGTGCGTGGTCGGCTGGAGCACGTTTATCTTGCCGTTCCTGTTCGTGCTGACACCGAGCCTGCTGATGGACGGCACCTGGATCGAGATCGTGCTCAATTTCAGCCGGGTTCTTTTCGGCATCTGGCTTGGCACAATGGCTGCGGTTGGCTTTGCGCTCGCGCCGCTGGCTCGCGTCGGACGGCTGCTGTATGCGGTAGCATCAATTGCAATCGTGCTGCCGCCGGAAAGCTTCCAGGGTGCGGTCTTGATCAATGCCGCCGGCATCACTGCCGCGGTTATCCTGCTTGCGCTGGACTGGTTCCGACGCAAGCAGGCAAAGCCTAGCGAAGCTCCTGCGACGCCATACTAGGCAGGATCAGTTGCCTTCGCGCCACATGCCGAGCGCTTCCTGCGCCGGGCGATCCGATATGGAGAACAGGACAGCGTCGCTACCGGTCACGTTATGCGAATAGCTTTTCCACGGCGGCACGACGAAGACGTCGTTGACGCTCCATTCGAATGGCTTGCCGTCAATTACCGTGGTGCCTTGGCCCTCTGCGACCGCGAAGATCGTGCCGTCGGTCGAGCGGTAGGGCTCGCCCTTGAAGCCCTTCGGCAATAGCGCAAGGCAGGCACCCATGGTCGGCAGCACCGGGCCGCCATTGATCGGATTGGCATAGCGCACGCGCGCGCCGTGACGGCTGTCGATGTCGCCCGTTGATTTCAGCCGCTCCAGGATCGGCCGCATCTTGGCATAGGGATAATTGATCACGGGCGAGCGGTTGAGATGAATCGGTGCACCATCAGGGAGCACGCCGGTCGCGTAGCGCTCGAACGAGTCGCCGTCCTGGTGATTGACATTCTGCATCTTCTCGTCGAAGTGCGACGCGAACGATGCCTGGAAATGATTGACCGTCGGCATATCAAGTACATCGAGCCACATCACCGGCTCCTTGCCCGGATTGCCATGATCGTGCGGCGCCCAGTTGGCTGTGATGATGAAGTCGCCGTGCTCCATCTGCGCCTTCTCGCCCTCGACCGCCGTATAGGCGCCCTTGCCCTTCAATACGAACCGGATCGCGGAGGCGACATGCTGGTGCGCATCGGCGATTTCGCCGGGCAGGATCAACTGGATACCCGCGAAAAGTGTATTGGTGATACGCGACTTGCCCGGTTCGCCGGGATTTTCCAGCACGAGCACGCGACGCTCGGCCTCCTCGGCGGTGATGACCTCGCCGGCTTCGAGCATCAGCTTTTCGACTTCGGGAAACTTCCACAGCGCCGGTTGCATCTGGGTCTTCGGCTCAGGCGTCACCAGGCCCTTAAGAACTTCCCACAATGGCGCGAGATGATATTTGGAAATCTTGTCGTAGTAGGCCTGACGTGCGCCCGTGATGTTGTGCTTGTTTCCGGTCTTCGCGGTGTCAATCGCGAGCGTCATTGGAGTCCTCCGTGAACCGTTCGTGCCATTTGCAACAAATATAGCTCACCGCGCAGTCCGCTTAAACCCGCGAAACCCGGAGGCATGGCGGCTATGTAGCGGGCGGCGGCACCGCCGATTGGCCGGGCTTAGGGCCGCTGCTTTTCGTAACCCGGCAGCGCTTCGATGCCGGAGGTCCAGTGCTGCGCCGACCGACACCAGTATTTCAGCTTGGGCGCGAGTTGATCGCGCTGGCGGACCGTGCCGACACGAAGCGAATGGACCTTCGGGTCAGGATCCGTGCTGGTCGAATAGATCGGCGATCCGCAATGTGGACAAAACGATTGTGGCCGCTTGTTTCCGCTCTCTCCCGTCTTGACGTAAATCTTCAGCTCGCCTGACAGGAGCCTGAAGCTTCCCTTCTCCGTCGGCACCACGGTGCGGAACGCCGAGCCCGACAAAGTCTGGCAATCGGTGCAGTTGCAGATTGCCACCGTCTCCGGATCGATTTCGGCCTCATAGCTGATGTAGCCGCAATGGCACCTGCCATCTATTTTCATCATTCAACGCTTTCCTGCTTCAGTTGTTGATCGAGCCGCCGTCCACCACGAGCGATTGGCCGGTCACGAAATCGCTATCGCTTGAGGCCAGGAATAGAAGCGCGCCGAGGAGATCTTCGGGATATTCGTCGCGCTTGAAGGCTCGGCTGTTGCGCACGTGCACACGCTCCTCCTCGACGTGGGTTACATTTTCGAGCCCGGTATCACTGAGCGTATAGCCGGGCGAGAGCGAATTGACCGCGATGCCGTATTCGCCAAGCTCGCGCGACAAGGATCGCGTGAACGCAAGCATCGCACCCTTGGACGTCACATAAGGCAGCATGCGCGGCACGCCTTTGTACGGAGATCCCGATGCAATGTTGATGATCTTTCCAGTGCGGCGCTCCATCATGTGCGGCGCGACGTGCTTCACCATCAGAAATGGTCCGCGCACGTTGATCGCCATGACACGATCCCAGGTCTCATTGTCCCATTCGACGAAATTGCGCGGCTTGAGCTTGGCATAGAGCGCGGCGTTATTGACCAAAATGTCGATCTGGCCGAAGCGATCGATCGTCTGGTTGACGAGGCGCTGCACCTGTTTTTCGTCGCTCACATCGAACTTGACGCTCGCCACCGAATTCGCGCCATGCCGGCCGGCGATCTCCTCGGCGAGCTCGCTGCCGTCGGCAATGTCGGCAATCATCACGCGCGCGCCTTCGGCGGCGAGCGCCTGCGAATAATGCCGCCCAATTCCCTTTGCGCCACCCGTCACGATTGCGGCTTTACCGGCAAGCCTCGGCATGACTTCCTCCGACAAGTCATGGCCGGGCTTGTCCCGGCCATCCACGCCTTTATGGTTGATCATGCAAGACATGGATGCCCGCAACAAGTGCGGGCATGACGAGAGGTTACCGGGGGGAACACCATGGCGCGCGATACGGCAGACCGCCTGGCAATCCGGGCGCTGATCGAAAATTGGGTGCTCTGGCGTGACGCCCGCATGTGGGACCGTTTCCGGACGGTCTGGCACAAGGACGGGCAGATGTGGGCGACCTGGTTTCAGGGCTCGTATGAAGAATTCATCCGCGTCAGCCAGGAGGGTTACGATCGCGGGGTGCGCATCATGCATATGCTGGGCGGCATGAGCATCGACATCAAAGGCAAGCGCGCAATTGCGCAGACCAAGATGACGATCTCGCAACGAGCTCCTGTTGAAGGTGTCGTCTGCGACGTCGTGTGCACCGGCCGCTTCTACGATTTCCTTGAGAAGCGCCGAGGCAAATGGGGCATCGTGCTGCGCCGTCTCGCCTACGAAAAGGACCGGCTCGATCCAGTCGATCCGTCGGCAACCCTCAACCTCGATGTGAGCCTGTTGGCCCAGTTTCCGGAGGGCTATCGTCACCTCGCCTACCTGCAGACGAAAATCGGCTACAAGGTCAAACGCGACATGCCTGGCCTCGACGGCCCCGACCTCGAAGCCCTCTATGCCAAAGGGGAAGCCTGGCTCAAGGGGCGCAAGCTATAGCGACATGTGGCAGGGTTGGCTCACGCGCCAAGAAGTGCAATTTTCAACAAAACCACCGGGGGGAACCAGATGTCGCTGGCTGACAAATTCAACCTGCTCGACGGTTTCAACATTCTGCGCATTGCATGCGCGGTGTTCTTCATTCCCCACATCATCGGGAAGATCACGGTGCCGGCGACGCTCGAATTTTTCGTCAAGGCCGGCTTCAAGCCACCGGCAACATGGATGTACATAGCGGGAGCGATCGAGACCGTCCTCTGCATCGGATTGTTCTTTGGCATCTATCTGCCGTTTGTCGCGTTCATCGCCTTCATCCACTTGCTGGTGGCGGCCGCTGCAACCTACAAGGTCACAAAAAGCTGGATCTGGGTGATCGGTGGCATCGAGTATTGCGTATTCTGGGCAATCTGCTGTCTGGTGGTCGCCATTCACGCCTACCGTGCCGGCATTTGAATTTTTTTGCACTGAAAGGAAGTCCTCCCAATGGCTAGCGTTCTGTTCTCACCTATCACCCTGCGCGGCCTGACCCTGCCGAACCGGGTCGTGGTCTCGCCGATGTGCCAATACAATTCCGACAACGGCTCGGCCAATGACTGGCACCTGATGCATCTCGGCAATATGTCGCTCGGCTGCGCCGGGCTGGTGATGTGCGAGATGACCAACGTCAATCCGCAGGGCCGCATCTCGCCAAAGTGCGCCGGAATGTGGTCCGACGACAACGAGAAGGCGCTCAAGCGCGTGCATGATTTTTGCCGCCAATATGGCGTCGCGAAACTGGGCGTGCAGCTCGCGCACGCCGGCCGCAAGGGCCCTACCACGCCGCCGGCAGCCGGTGGGAAGCCGATTCTGACCAAGGGGGACGGTGGCTGGACCCCGGAAGCACCATCGGCGATCCCTTTCGACACCGGCTGGCCGGTCCCGCACGCAATGACCAAGGACGACATCAAACGGTGCCTGCGCGAATTTGCTGAAGCCGCCAAGCGCGTCGATCGCATTGGGTACGACGTGATCGAGTTGCATGGCGCTCACGGCTATCTGGCGCATCAATTCCTGTCGCCGCTCTCGAACCAGCGCATCGACGAATACGGCGGATCGCTGGGAAACCGCATGCGTTTCGCAATCGAGATGTACGAATCGGTGCGCGCCGTATGGCCGGAGCAAAAGCCGCTCGGCATGCGCGTCTCCGCAACCGACTGGGTCGATGGTGGCTGGACGCCGGACGAAACAGTGATCCTGGCAAAGGAGCTCAAGAAACGCGGCATGGACTACATGGACGTGTCCAGTGGCGGCCTTGATCCGCGGCAGAAAATCCCGCTCGCCCCGGGGTATCAGGCGCCTTTTGCCGAGAAGGTGAAGAAGGAAAGCGGAATCACCACGATGACCGTCGGTCTGATCGCGGGCTACCAGCAGGCCGAGGACATTGTCGCCTCGGGCAAGGCGGATCTGATCTGCCTCGCGCGCGGAGCCATGTGGGATCCGCGCTGGGCCTGGCACGCGGCCGAAGAACTGGGCGCGGAGGCGCCCTATGCCCCGAAGATGATGGGATGCCATCCGAAGCTGCGGCCGCAGCTTTTTCCCAAGCGCGCGCAGGCGGCGGGGTAGCGTTTGCCCGTTCATTCCCGCGCAAGCGGGAACCCAGATCAATGAAGATCAGCGAATGCGGGTCTGGGTCCCCGCTTTCGCGGGGACGAACGTTATCGTTTCATTTTCTCGATGAACTTCGCAAACGCGGCGAGCTGTGCCTTGACCGCATCCTTCGTGGCCTGGTCGGTCAGCGCCAGCGTCTCCTTGTCGAACTTGCTGGCGGCATTTCCGACGAACACCTCGGGCGTGCCGAAGATGAAGGCTTTCAGGAACATCATCGACATGCGCCAATGATATTGCATGCGCGCGCCGCCGAGCGGCCCCTGCGAGCAGGACTGGATTGCAACCGGCTTGCCCTCGAACGGCTGCTCCTTCATGCGCGATACCCAGTCGATTGCGTTTTTCAATCCACCCGGCATCGACCAGTTGTACTCGGGCGTCACGAACAGAACGCCGTCGGACGCGCGGATCGCGGTTGCGAGGTCTTCCGCCGGTCCAGGGAAGCCTGAAGCTTCCTGGATATCGGCATTGTAGAGCGGCAACGTTTCAAACGGCGGAGCCGTCACAAACTTCATGTCGGACGGCGCCAGTTCCGGCAAGGCGCGAGCCAACGCCGCGTTATACGAGCGCTTGCGCAGCGAGCCGCAGATCACAAGCACATTGAATTTGGCACCTTCAGCCATGGGCAACCCTTCCAGTGAAATCTCTTATCCGTTCCGTTTGACGACAATGCCGACGACGCTACTTGGCTTCGAGGCCAGCTGTCCTGGCGACTTCCTGAAAGCCCTTGATGTCGGACTCGATGGCTTTGCGAAATTCGGCGGACGACGACAGGTTGGCGATCGCGCCGACACCTTCAAGCCGCTTCTTGACGGCATCCTTGGTTAATACCTCCTTCATCGTCTTGTGAAGTTTGTCGACGATCGGTTGTGGTGTGCCGGCCGGAAACACGAGCCCATACCAGCCGAGGTAGGCAATCCCCGGCACGCCGCTCTCGGCAAGTGTCGGAACCTTCTCAAGTCCCGGCCAACGGTTCGGAGTGGCAACCGCGATCAATCGCAGGTCGCCCGAATCCACCTGGCCGCGAATGGAATGATAGAGCTCAACTGCGAAAGCCGCATCGCCGCGGAGCAATGCGCTGACCACTTCGCCCGACGTGCGGAAGGAAACCGGCTGAGCGTTCATAGCGGTCCGCTGGCGCAGATGTTCGGCGATAAGATGCTGCGTCGAGCCGAGTCCAACCGTTGAATAATTCAACTTGCCCGACTGCTTGTTGATGTATTCGACAAGACCCTTGATGTCGGTCACGGGCGAATCCTTTGCGACAGCGACAACGAAGGCGGAATTGGTGAAGATGCCGACCGGCACGAAATCGTTGATCGGATCGTAAGGCACCTGTTTGACCATGACCGCGGAAACCGCGTGGCCCATGCTGATGGCGAGAAGGTTGTAACCATCCTTGGGCGCCCTGGCGGCGACTCCGCCGGCAATCGTGCCGCCTGCCCCGGGGCGATTTTCGACGGTGAATTGCTGGCCGAGCGCTTCCGACAGGCCGTCGGCGAGGATGCGGGTGGCCACATCTGTTCCGCCCCCCGCGCCGAAGCCAACCAGAATGTGGACCGGGCGCGATGGCCAATCCTGCGCGGCGGCGGGCACCAGCTGCGCCATAGCCGCAGCGGCAATGCTGAAAATAACTGCTGTAACACGCGCGATCATCGACGTTCCCCTTTTTTGGCGCGCCACTGTCCGGGCCGCCCTTTGGTGTGAACGACAAGATAAGGAACGTGGCCGGGGGGCCGATTGTCAAGCGGCCGAGATCAAGCTTTTTCGTCCGCAATCGGATTGCGCAATACGCCGACGCCTTCGATTTCGATCTCGCAGGTATCGCCTGCTTTCATCCAGACCGGCTCGGGCTTGCGCGCGTGACCCACGCCGGATGGCGTGCCAGTAAGGATGACATCGCCCGGCTCCAGCGTCATGCCCTTGGTGAGATAGACCAATGTCTCGGCAAGCGGAAACATCATGTTCTCGGTGTTGTCGGATTGCATGGTGTTGCCGTTGAGGCGGCTCATGATTTTCAAACCCTTGCCGCCCGGCGGCAGTTCATCCGCCGTGACCATCCAGGGGCCGAAGCCGCCCGTGCGATCAAAATTCTTGCCTATACCCCACTGCGTGGTGTGGCGCTGGAATTCACGCACCGATCCTTCATTCGCGCAGGAGTAACCGGCAATGCAATCAATCGCATTGGCCATGGTGAGACGCTTCGCGCGCTTGCCGACTATCGCGACCATCTCGGCTTCGTAATCGAGTTGAATCGAGTCCTTCGGACGCACAATCGGCTGTAAATGCGGAACCATGGACGTGATGACCCGGAAAAAAATTGATGGAAATTTTGGAATGTTATCGCGTTGCGGGCCTTCCTTGACGTGCTCGAGATAGTTTAACCCGAGGCAAATGATTTTTCCGGGCCGCGCCACTGGCAATGCGTAGGTCAGTCCGCTCAGCGACCGACGCGCCGAGCTGGGCGCCTTTCTGGCAATGTCGGCGACGCGTTTGAGATCGCCATCGCCCCGGCGCAACAGTTCGCCGAGTTCGTTGGGCATATTTGCATCTGCAATCTGTAAATCGACGACGTCATCGCCATCGATCACGCCCAGCCGTACGCCGTTGGATTCAAAACCGACGATCTTCATGAGCCCTGCCTTGCTTGATGACTGCGTCCGGCCCCGAGAATGGCCAGCCGCAACGCTTAGCGCAGGCCAAGCAAGTCGAGCAAGTCACACGCCGAGTTTGAACGTCTGGAGGGAAAAATACTTGCGCGAGTCCATCCATGTCGCGACCGGCAGCCAGCCCACGCCCCGCGCGAGCGCCGACAGCGACTCGATGCTGTACTTGTAGCTGTTCTCGGTATGAATGGTTTCGCCGGCGCGAAAATCGATCGTGTCCCCTGCGACCTTCACTTTTTGCCGTTTGAGGCTGGCGAGATGCATTTCGACCCGATGACGCTCACGGTTGTAAAAGGCGTGATGCTCGAACGTGTCGAGCTGGAAGTTGCCGTCAAGCTCGCGGTTAATTCGAGTCAACAGGTTGAGATTGAACTGCGCTGTGACGCGTTCTGCATCGTTGTAAGCGGCGTTGAGGATATCGGCCGATTTGATGAGATCGACGCCAATAATCAGCAGAGCGCCGCGTCCCAGAATATTCGCCGCGTTGCGTAGGAAACCCGAAGCCTCGTGCGGCTCGAAATTGCCGATGGTCGAACCTGGGAAAAATCCCACCCGCGCGGCGGCCTGCTTGGCCTCTGCCGGCAGGTTGAATGGCTTACAGATATCGGCCGTAACCGGCAGAATCTTCACCTGCGGAAAATCGATTCGCAGTTCCGCCGCTTCCTGCTCGATCATTTCGCCGCAGATATCGACCGGCACATAGGCGGCCAGTTTCGTCGCTGCCGCCTTCAGCAAAATCCGCGCCTTTCTGCTTGAGCCGCTGCCGAATTCCACCAAGGCCGCGCCAGAGGGAATCATGTTGGCGATGTCGGCAGCATGTCGGCGCAGAATCCGCATTTCGCAGCGAGTCGGGTAATACTCGGGAAGCTCGGTAATGCGCTCGAACAATCGGGAGCCGGCTGCATCGTAGAAATATTTCGCCGGCAGGTGCTTGGGAATTGCGTTCAAGCCCTCGAGCACATCGGTTTCAAACTCGGAGACCTCGGCACGCTGTTGGAAACGCTTGCGTGCTATTACTGCTGCAACCATGACGCCCTCATACGAACTCGGCCAGCCGCAGGCCACTGAACTGCCAACGCGCCGTCGGATAAAAGAAATTCCGGTAGCTCACGCGCTCATGACCGTCAGGAGTCGCAAGCGATGAGCCGCGCAGAACCATTTGGTTGACCATGAACTTGCCGTTGTACTCTCCGAGCGCGCCTTCGGCCGCCCGATAGCCCGGATATGGCAGATAAGCGCTGCGCGTCCATTGCCACACAATGCCGAAAGCATCCGCCATCACATTGGCGCGCGCCGCGACCTCCCACTCGGCTTCGCTCGGAAGATGCCTTCCCGCAAAACGCGCAAAGGCATCCGCCTCGTGGTAGCTGATATGGTGAACGGGTGACGCAGGATCAACCGGCTTGAGACCGGCAAGCGTCATCGAATGCCAGGCGCCGTCCTTCTCGCGCCAGTAGTCGGGCGCCTGCCAGCCTTCCGTCTGCACCGTCGCCCAGCCATCGGAGAGCCAGAGCGATGGAGTCTGGTAACCGCCCGCTTCGATGAATTCGATCCACTCGGCGTTCGTGACCAGGTGCCGCGCAATGCGGACGTGCGGGATCAGCTCATCATGGAAAGGCAACTCGTTATCGAAACAAAAGCCATCGCCATCATGGCCGATCGCATGAATTCCCGCGGGCACCTCGACAAACCCGCGCGGGCCTTGCGTCGCGTGCGGCGGCTGCCATTTCGGATCGTAGACGGGGTCAGTCGGATTCTGCACAAAGGCGTGGAGAATATCGGTGATCATCAATTCCTGGTGCTGTTGCTCGTGGTGCAATCCGATCTCGACGATCGTAAACACACGCTCGGCAGCCGCCGCGGACACCTCGGCAATCAGGCGTTCAACCGCCGCATCGACATGCGCGCGGTAGGCGGTGACGTCCTCGCCGTTCGGCCGGGTTATCAATCCGCGCTGCGGTCGCGCATGACGTGGGCCGGCGGCGACATAGTAGGAATTGAAAAGAAAGGGAAACCGTTCGTCGAAAATCCGATAATTCGGATCGTGAGGCACCAGTAGGAATTGTTCGAAAAACCAGGTGACGTGCGCGCGATGCCATTTCGTCGGGCTGGCATCCGGCATCGACTGAACGATCTGGTCTTCGGCCGATAGCTGTGCGGCGCGAGCCTCGGTTTCGGCCCGCACCCGGCGGAACGCTTGCACCCAGGTTTTTCGGAACTCATCCAGGGAACGCTTCGGCTTCTGCGCCGGCTCACCGCGTGTAGCCGGCGACGCTGCTGTCCGCGCCATGGAGGGGTCTCCCTAACTATACAAAGGGCTTCGGCAGTCGATATAGGTACAGATACGATTTACGCATGCGATTGTTCCATCGCATGTTGGTCCGGGCAACCGGGAGGAATTGTGGCCTGACGGGCTTGTGATCGCTCGGAGGTCGAAATTGGTAGCGGGCGACCGCTACAAGCCAATGGGCACACCCGGATTCATAAGGCCTCAGCTTCGCCGTCAGTCATAGGCCCAAAGGTTCAAGCTCCATAGGATTCGACTGAATGACTGAATGGATATCTGCTGTTGGGGAAAACGCGGGCATCGCGCGAAAGTGTCCGCTAGCGACTAAAAACGGACATTCAGCAATCTCGCATTGGACTTGAGGCCAATCGTCTTCGGGTCTTTTCATCAATTTTCTTCGTTCACGCCATTCACATGTTCGGCGCTATTGGGCGCGCCATGCGTGGCCGCTGCAATAATTGGAGGCGTAGCCATGCAGACATGGAAAGTTCTTTTGGCTACAGCGGCGACCATAGCTTTGCTGGGTCTTTCTTCAGCTGCGCAAGCGCAGGGGCCAGTATCGCCGATATCACCCTCGCCCGGCTGGGTTAGGGCGTTGCCTCCTGGCCCGGATACCCGTGTAAAGATCACTGAGGAATACGCAAAGCTCGTTGCTCGCGACGCATACTTTTGGGCGTGGCCGATGGTCAACATCTATAACCGGCGGCAGGCCTACAAAGACGTCAAGGATTTTGTGATGGCTGGCCCGGTTCCCACCGCGCCGCTCAACCGGGTTGCGATGCTGACCGACTACGTCAATCCCGACCAGAGAATTGTGGCCTGCCCAAACCAGGACGTGGTCTATGGCGCGGGATCGATCGCGCTCGACGTTTCGCCCGTCGTGATCCAGGTGCCTGATTTCGGTGATCGCTTCTGGGTCTACCAGGTAGTCGATTTGCGGACCGATGGTGTCGTCCAACTCGGCAAGATGTATGGGACTACGCCCGGCTTTTACCTGTTGGTCGGACCCAACTGGCACGGCGAAGTGCCCAAAGGCATCACCAAGGTGTTCCGCTCTCCGACCAACACCGGCTTTGCCGCACCACGCATCTTCCAGGATGATACGCCGGAGGACAAGAAAGCCATCCAAGGCGTGCTCACGCAGGTCATGATTTACCCGCTGTCTGAATACGACGGCACAGTGAAGAGCCATGACTGGAACAAGATACCCAAGGTCGCCGGCGCAGCGACCGGTCAAGAGGAGACGAGATGGGTCTTCCCGGACAAATTCTTCGATGAGCTTCCAGCCGTGCTCGCCGACGCACCTCCGTTACCGGGCGAAGAGGCACGCTACGCGCAAATACGCGCAGTCCTTGATGCGATGAAATCCAATCCCGCACTCAAGCCTGCAATGATCAAGGCGGCGCAGTAGGTGGAAGATCAGATAGTCACGCCACTGCTTCAATTCCGCAACTACGGCGAACAGCTTCCGACTACTTCACCCGCACTGCAGTGGCCAAATCCAACATCCTCGTCAATTCCCCGAACGAGACGAAATACTACTACCAAGACCTCGATATGGCCGGTGCTCGGCTCAACGGCGCTAACCGCTACACCGTGACTTTCCCAAAGGATCGGACGCCACCGGTCAACGGCTTCTGGTCACTGACGCTCTACAACGAGCATCACTTCTTCGCGAAGAATGACCTCAAACGCTACTCACTTGGCACCAAGAACTTGGGATCTGAAATACAACGCAGACGGATCGCTCACCATCTATGTGCAGGCCGATCCGCCAGCCGACGTATTGCGTGCCAACTGGCTACCCGCGCCCAAGGATGCAGATTTCTCGCTGTTCGTTCGAGCCTATTGGCCGAAGGCTGCGGTTCTCGACGGCGTATGGACGCCACCGGGAGTCCAGCGTGCGGAAGGCACTGTTGGCCGCCAGTAAAACTGCGAAATCGTACTGGACTGCCAGGTAACGCCACGAGTGGAGCGCAGGTGAGCACATGGCTAGAAAAACTTTATCGGCGCCCGATTTTCGCGTTCAGAACGATGGCTCATCCTTTCTGCTGCATGCCAATACAAAGCAGCCAGAAACTGGGTCGAGGAACACATCCCCAGAGACGCCATGACGTGGCATGGCGACATAGTCGTCGCGCCGGGCTATATCTCCGACATTGTGAAGGGTGCTGTTGACGACGGTCTAATGGTACAACTGCAATGAATGCCCCCAGTCGCCTCAATGAAAATAGCGCCGCCGACGTGAACCCTGCTGCCCGGGCTGCCTGAACACGGCAGGGTCTATGCAGGGAATACAAACTTTGGGCGACGCGGCAGGCGACCTTTCCGCTACCCAGTTTGCGGCGCCGCAGTTATCGCATCCGCATACTAGTGAAGGCTCTTTCGGCGTCGGCACGTCCTCAACGCGATCGCAAATGAGGCACATTTGACCGTCGGTGTCATTATGCACTGGCCAACCTCCCATTGAGTTTGCATGCCGCTATCGTTTCGTGTTGACGTGGGCGCGGCCAAATTTGAGTTTGTTGTTAGACGTTACGTTTGATTGTCAGGGTAAAAGGTGCATCCCGTAGCAACTACAGAAGCAAGGCCTTACCTATGCGTGCAGCCATCACTTCGCGGACCGACGGCATAACGATTGGGGAGCTGTCGAGACTGACCGGCGTACACATTGAAACCATACGCTACTACGAGCGGATCAAAATGCTTCCCAAGCCGCCACGCACAGCCAGCGGTCGTCGCAAATATTTTCCGGCACATTTGCGCACTCTTGCCTTCATCCGGCGATCACGCGAGCTGGGATTCTCCCCTGACGAGGTTCGTACAATGCTCCGGCTTGGAGGACCGGGGACGGCACCGTGCCGCGAAGTTCGCGAGATTGCCGTAAATCGCCTCAACGATATTCGAACAAGGATCAGCGATCTTCGTAGGCTCGAACGGTTGTTGGCAAAAACGGTTGCTCAGTGCACCGGAACTACGGCGCCTGAATGTCCCGTGGTGGATATTCTTGATGTGCAAAGAGAGGCGCAACCCGTTAGGGGCTAATGATCCGCTTGGGTACGACCAAATCTTCCGGCTGCCAATCTCGAGAGCCGGACTACCCGCGCACAACAGATGTCCGCCTTGGGTCAAAAGCGGAAGTAAAAACCCTTCACTTCGATGTCTGCTATAGCCCCGAAAGCGGACATTCGCAGTGCACTAGGCATGTGGGCCAATAGCGGACATGCTCGCGATCTGCCGGTTGACTGGCAGCCGAGCGCTAGCACGAGATCTGCAGGCCGCTCCTTCGGTCATAAAGCCGCCCATCGCCTCCGGGATTGATCTCTTGGACGGCGGCGTCAATGCCGGCTTCATTGGGACGGCGATGACCCCACTTGCCATCGAATGGGCATATTGTGAGTGTGAGTCGCCAGGGGCCATCGGGGATTCGGGATCATGTTGCTGCGCGTCGTGGGGGTGCTCATCGCGGCTACGCTCGCCTGTGCCATTGCGCATGCTGCGCGCGCCGAACCCCGGCCCGCCGATGCCTGCAAGCGCGCGGCATTCCGCACCATCATCGATGTCGGACACACGGCGCAGGCGCCGGGTGCCATCAGCGCGCGCGGTTTCCCGGAGTTTTCCTTCAATTTGAATCTTGCGAAGCGCATCGAGCAGCAGCTGCTCGCCGCCGGATTCCGGCGCAGCGTGCTTCTGATCACCGAGGGTCCTTCACGGAAGGCATTGGCGGAGCGCGTCAAGCGCGCCAATGCTCTGGGAGCTGATCTCTTCCTGTCGATCCATCACGATTCCGTGCCCGACACGTTCCTAGAAAATTGGGAGTTCGAGGGCGAGCAGCGCACCTTCAGCGACCGCTTCCATGGCCATTCCATTTTCATCTCCAACGACAACAGCAACGGTGCCGGCAGTCGGCAGTTTGCCCAATTACTCGGCACTGAGCTGCGAAAACGCGGATTGCAGTACACACCCCACTACACGGAACGGTACATGGGCCATCGCCAGCGGCTGCTGGTCGACGCGCAAGCGGGCGTCTATCGCTACGACGAGCTGCTCGTGCTCCGAGACACTGACATGCCTGCAGTCTTGCTCGAAGCGGGTTCGATCATCAACCGCGAGGAGGAGCTGCGGATGGGATCAGTCGAGCGTCAAACGCTGATAAGCACCGCCGTCACTGATGCGGTCAAGGCTTTCTGCACGGCGCGCCGGCCGCACACGCCGACCAATGTCGCGAACGGGGCCGGTGCCGCATCGAGGCAGGCGACAGCGCCCGCCGCAGCAGCACCGGCACAGACAATCAGGCAACGCTGACCTGTCTCGTCGACACTCGCGAGCAGGCTCTCGGGCATCGGCGGCAGGTAAAGTTTCAACTCGGCGCGATGACGAGACCTGAGACGATTACGAGCGGATTGCCAAGATCGTTGAGCAAATGCCCAAGACCCGGAAAGAACTTTGAGCTGAGCAAGCGGGCGGTCGCGGGTCGGAACAATTGTTAAAAATCAAAGTGCCCCCCGCCCGCCCAAAAAGCCGCCGCTAGTCGTTGTGCGACCCACGACGTTGCTCCGCATGCTGGGCGAGGCGTTCGTAGTCGTCGGCGATCCTGTTCATAATCGCCTTGCCGTGGCGGCTTTTCATCTCCTCGGCAAAGGTGCGGACTTCCTCGGCGCGAGAACGCCAGAACTCTGGATCATCGATCAATTTGCGATCCGGCATTGGTGCATGCTGAAACCCGTAGCGACTACAGCATCAAGTACGTAATCACGACCTCACGAAGCGTAACGATCGACCAGACCGAGCGAGGAAGCTTTGTATCAATACATGATACAAAGCAAACCAGCCGAGAAGAACCGATGCCCAAGAAGCTTCTACCCATGCACCCCGGTCGAGTACTTCGCGAGGAATTTCTTGTTCCTCTCAAGTTGTCGGCCGGTGCGCTGGCCAGAAAGATGGGCGTTCCGCGAACGCGCGTTGAGCGCATCGCATCGGAGGACGTGAGTATCACAGCAGACACGGCGCTCCGCTTGGGCAAGGCGCTCGGCACGTCGCCGCACCTTTGGCTTAATTTGCAAAATGACTACGACTTGCAGATGGCACGGCGCGATATCGGAAAGATCATTGAAAAAATAAAGCCGGTAAAAGCCCACGAGGCAGCTTGATCACTCGGCGGGCATTTCATCCGCGACAGGCATGCTGCCTCCGCCCTGATGGACTAGTGGCGAGGAGATTGCATGGATTTACTTCGCGCAAGACCGCAAATTTTACGATTGAGTACTCCTCGCAGGAATTTGGTTGTTCTGAAAGTATTTGGGAAAGAAAAGGCTTAGGACCACGCATCCCATCGCAAAGATTGTAAGGCAAAACTCTGCGCGCCACTGCAGTCTTTCCATGTCGCTTGCGCCACTCCAACCTCCCATCCAAAGGCGCATTTCTCGGTCCATGGAAAACACATGGATGAGACCCCAGAGGAACAGCCAATACTTCCAGCTCAGATTTTTTCTACTAAAAAAGGCGAGCCCTATAAACCACGCGAACCAAGCAATTACGACAGGTTCATCATCGCATCCGTTGCTACATGGATTGAGTCCGGGCGCGGCTATAAATGCGCCTGTGGCAGCGACCACTATTAAAGGCAGCCTGTAAATCAGTGGCCAACTTTTATTTTCAGAAACCGGCACAAATATAAACAAAGGAAGAGATAGCGCCATTGTTGACAACAGAGCGAACGCAAAATGCCTATCGTATGAATAGTGAAAATAATAGCCGTGCGCAAAGAAGCCTAAGATCGCCCAACTTATAATTAGAATGATCCAGTTGGATTTGCGGGTGTGCATTTGACAGCTCGTTAGCGCTTTCGATGCACTTTGAACTATTGAGATTTGCAGCGAGCCGTCACTTCGCGCCGCGTGCCAGCGCCGCTTTGGCGGCTCCAGCCTCAAGGAAGGTCGGGGGGCAATCGCTCGCCGCCAGCCTGTAGAGCCGCACGGCTTCCTCCCTTTTGTTCTGCAGCAGCGCGTATTCCGCGCCGTAGAAATTCGCCTCGCAAACCTGCTCCTTCTTCTTGATGGGATCTGCATGATCGGCGGCGGAGAGCACCGCGGCAGGTGTCGCCTCGCCAAGAAACAGCCGGACTACCGGTGCCGGCCACGCGCCCATGTCGAGTCGCTTTGCCGCCTCAGCAAGGTGGCTCGGCAGGTTGCTACGACGCTCGGCGATGTCGAGCCAAAGCGCTGCATAAGCATTTTTAGGCGCCAGATCGGCTGCCTGCTTGAAATCCGCCTGCGCCTGCGCCAGGGAGTTGCCATAACGATAAATGATGCCGCGGATTCGGTAGGCGAGTGCATTTTTTCCATCGCGCTTTATCGCCGCACTGCAATCCGAGATGGCGCGGCTGTAGTCGCCTTTAGCGAAGTAGGCGCCGCCACGGTTGTTATAGGCAGGGGTAGATTTCGGATCGAGCCTGATCGCCACGCTGTAGTCGGCGATGGCGCGGTCGTAGTCACCCTTGGCGTTATAGACGCCGCCGCGGTTGTTATAGGCAAAGACATGTTGTGGATCGCGCCTGATCGCCTCGCTGTAGTCGGCGATCGCGCGGTCGTAGTCGCCCTTGGCGCGATAGGCGAGGCCGCGGTTGTAGTAAACATCGCCATCTTTTGGATCGAGCCTGATCGCCTCGTTGTAGTCGGCGATGGCGCGGTCGAGGTCGCCTTTGGCACTATAGGCGTTGCCGCGGCTGTTATATGCAAGGGAATATTTCGGATCGAGCCTGATCGCCTCGCTGTGGTCCGCGATGGCGCGGTCGCGGTCGCCCTTGGCGCTATAGGCGCCGCCGCGGTTGTTATAGGCACGGGCAGATTTCGGATCGAGCCTGATCACCTCGTTGTAGTCGGCGATGGCGTGGTCGTAGTCGCCTTTAGCGAGGTAGTCGTTGCCGCGGTTGCCATAGGCACGGGCAGATTTCGGATCGAGCCTGATCGCTTCGTTGAAGTCGGCAATGGCGCGGTCGTAGTCGCCCTTGGCGCCATAGGCGATGCCGCGGTTGTAGTAGGCCCAGCTGAGGTCCTTTCCACTATATTTGCCGGACTGGATCGCGTTGGTGCAGCCCGTAATCTGTTGCTCAGGCGGAAAATCGGGATTGCCCGTGCACTTCCAATCCTTTGGCGATTGCGCGAGCCCCGGCGCGATCGGCCCAGCGAGCAGCAGTGCCGCCACCGCAACGACGCGATAAAATCGAAGTCTGCGCAAATTTGAAATCATGAGTCACCAAAGCCGACCATTTCTCAATTGGGCAGCTTGAACCGTATGTGGCTGTTAGTTACCGCGCGTCCTGCAATCGGACGAAAATCGAACCAAAAATTTTCACGGAAACATTTGCCGCATGGCGGCGGTTTACGGCTTGAAACGCGCCGAGGTCATGCCGCCTCGGTTGCTTCAGTGCCTGCATCGAGCATCGACATTTGCCTGGGCGACAGCCTCGCCGTGTAATCTACGGCACAGTCCTGTTCCTGCCCGTTGCTATCGTCCATGCCAGATAATGGACGCGGGAGCGGAATATGGGTGATCCATCAGCGCAACGCGGGATCGGAAAGCAGCCTGAGAAAATAGAGCCTGTCGTAGGGGACCCAAATCATGAATGCACAGCTCGCTGATTTCACGGGGAAGGCGCTCGCGGCGGGCGTCGGTCGTCAACAGATTGCCGATACGCTTCGCCAGGCAGGCTGGGCTGAATATGACATTAAGGCTGCGTTAGGTGCGTTCGCAGACGTTTCGTTCCCGGTGCCGGTGCCGCGACCGAAGCCTTATCTCTCCGCGCGCGAGGTTTTCGTCTATCTCATTCTTTTCGCGGCATTGTATGCAGCCGCTTATAACACCGGCGCGTTGCTGTTTCGGGTGATTGACAGGATTTTTCCAGAGGCGCTCCAGAATCAATCGTATTGGCCCCGCCTGTCGGATGACCATATCCGATGGAACGTCTCCGTCATCGTGGTGGCATTTCCTTTGTTCTTTCTTACCTTTCGGTCGGTGACGCGGACGATCGCGCGCGATCCAACGAAGCGTGCGTCCCGTCCGCGTAAGTGGCTCACCTATCTGACGCTGTTTGTTGCGGGCGTTGCGCTGGTCGGCGACTTGGTGGTGCTTGTGTACAATGTGCTTGGCGGAGAGCTCACTGTCCGCTTTGTCCTCAAGGTGCTGACGGTTGCGGTAATTGGCGGCGGCATCTTTACCTTCTTCCTGAGCGATATGCGAAAGGAAGAAAGGGCATGAAGGTAGAGTCGGCCCAGCTTTTCGCGGTGCTCTCGGCGATTGCGGCGGCGGCAGCGATCATTGCCGGAATGACAATCATTGGCTCGCCAAACGAAGTTCGCATGCGGCGGTTCGATGAGGCACGGGCAGATGACCTGGAGAGAATATCAAGAGGCGTTTCCCGCTACAGGGAAACGCACGAAAACCTTCCCGAGAAACTCGACGATCTGCGACATTCGCCGCAAATCGGTAACTTCAATCTGCAAGATCCCGAAGGGCGACCGTACGGTTATACGATCAAAAACGCTTTTTCATATCAACTCTGCGCAGAATTCGATCGTACGTCGGAGAGCACTGTGAAAGTTCGCTCGCAATCGCTATTCGAACAGCATGGAGCAGGTCGACAATGTTTCGACCTTGAGGCGAGACCTCTGACAAAAAGGTAGACCGCTTTCGGGGGCAAAGCGGCCATGACGCTTGCGTTGCAAAGATTTTCCGGATCAGTCGTTTAATTTGGTAACGGGGGACCGCGACCGCCGTTGGCGGAACCGAGAAATTGAGTTTTCCAGGATCGCTGCCTAGGGCTCAAAGCGATTATCAA
>Ga0075429_100000557_pt1 | contig 28537 bp, 22 predicted proteins | sample RhiMetdeltSRZDD3_FD_75295 | JGI IMG/M metagenome (GOLD analysis project Ga0075429, IMG submission 75295) | Populus rhizosphere microbial communities from Tennessee, USA - Rhizosphere MetaG P. deltoides SRZDD3 | ecosystem: Host-associated > Plants > Roots > Rhizosphere > Soil | place: USA... | reverse complement strand
TTAAAACCATTGGCCCAGATGGCGGAATTGGTAGACGCGTCAGACTCAAAATCTGGTGTCCGCAAGGATGTGCAGGTTCGATTCCTGTTCTGGGCACCAAACCAGAAATTTGGCAATCTTTTTCAAGGTTGCCATTTTTTGCTTTTTGAAAGCGTGACGAACTGCAACCGACCGCAAAGATCGTAACCAAAGGCGCGGTTTATATTTATTCGAGTATGCAAAAAATTGAAACGGATGATCTGTAAAATGTAGAGTATGGGTTTACTCACCAAATTAAAGCAAAAAGCAAGGGAGCTTAAATCTGAAGCGCAGGTTTTAATGATTGCGTATAAAGACAAGAGAACTCCGTCATCTGCCAAAATACTTGTTGGAATAACTGTAGGCTATTTGCTATGCCCTTTTGATTTAATACCTGACTTTATTCCAGTATTGGGTTTATTGGATGATTTAATAATTGTTCCTACCTTGATAGCTCTGTCAATTAAGTTAATCCCCTCAATCGTATTGAATGAAGCAAGAGAAAAGCTAAAGGCCAACCCACAACGATATAGCAAGAACAACTGGTTATTTGCTGTCGTCATTATTGTTATCTGGGCTGCCGCTGTGTATCTTGTATTTAAGGGATTAAAGCACATTTTTTGAATGAAAATCTGTCTGCAAATGAGAAGAATTGAATTGTCATTTGAAAAAGTTTTGGCTCTCTGCGATGAATAGATTCCTAATAATTGAGAATATCCTTCAAATGCCTTGAAATCTGGTTCAAACTCAGCCTAGTAAAGGGCACGAAGACCAAAAGGCAACTCTAAAAAGATTGCCTTTTAGTTTTGATTAACCCTAGTATAAGTGCCACAATCAGAGCAAACAAATTAGTTATTGCGTTGGCTTGAAATCTATCTGACTTGATAACTCTTTACAAATAACAATTATGGCAACTAAGTTTCACTAAACGTTAATTCCCCTGATAAAAACCGAGGACATTCGTGTAAACTTGCAGTTTAAACTTGACGTATGAAAAAAATCGCATTGCTTTTCATTGTCTTTGCTTTGATCTTTCAAATACATGCCCAAAAGAATTTATTGAGTGGGAAATACACAAAAGAGGAACTTAAAACTATTTTGATCCCGCAAGCAAAATGGATTCCTTTTCCCAAACTAAGTGATCGTAATGGCTGGTCAGGGGCGGACCCCGAAATGATGAAAGCATTTCTGAAAACAGCTGATCAAAATATCAATTATGTATGGCCCGGCATTCCGGCTACAAAATCTTTATTAATAGAACGTACAGGTGACCGGGAAGAATACCAGAATATAGCTCGTGAAAAAAGAAATATGTTAGGCACGATGTTGCTCGCAGAGATATATGAAAATAAGGGAAGATTTATCGATCCTATTATAAATGGCGCGTGGTCCATTTGTGAAGAATCATTCTGGGGAGTGCCTGCTCACCTTCCAAGAACGAAAGAATATTCTGGTCTTATGGATGTTTCGCAACCATTTGTTGAATTGTTCAGTGCAGAAACGGCAACACTTCTTTCATGGGTAGATTATTTTCTGGGTGATAAATTCGATGAAGTATCACCGCAGCTAAGAAAAAGAATTTATTGGGAAGTGAATAACAGAGTATTTGAACCGGTGATGACAAAGCCGCATGGTTGGATGACCGCCAATGCCAACGGCCGTCCACCGAATAACTGGAACCCGTGGATATGTTCTAATTGGTTGACTTCAGCATTGCTCATAGAGAAAGATGAAGCTAAAAGAATGAATATGGTAGCAAAAATTTTGAATGTGCTTGACCAGTTTTTAAATCCCTATCCTGCAGATGGAGGTTGCGATGAAGGTCCCGGTTATTGGGGAGCTGCTGCTGCTTCTCTGTATGATAACATTTCAATGCTTAACACTGCTACCAATAATGCTTTTGATTATGTTTTCCAGGATGAAAAGATAAAGAATATGGGAAAGTTTATCTATCGTGCACAGATAGGAACTAAATACTTCTTGAATTTTGCAGATGCTGACCCACAACCCACCATGTCAGCAAATATGATCTATCGTTATGGAAAAGATATAAAAGATGATGGTATGATGAAGTTCGGCGCTTACTATCGTAAACCCGCCGATGGAGTCATCGGCAGTTATCATTTCTTCAGAAACTTCTATGCCTTATTTATTCAGGATGAATACAGAAAAGCTGCACAGGGATTGCCATTGCCTGCAGATGTTTGGTTTCCCGACCTGCAGGTAATGATCGCCAGAGACAAAGAGGGAAGCGCCGATGGTTGGTTTGTTGCTGCAAAAGGAGGCCATAATGATGAAAGTCATAATCACAATGATATAGGTAACTATATAGTGTATTATGATGGACTGCCTGTACTGATTGATGTTGGTCGCGGCACTTACACCAGGAAAACTTTCAGTGAGAAGCGGTATGAGATATGGTATAATTGTTCCGATCATCATAATGTGCCCACCATTAACGGAATGACCCAGCTGCCCGGCACCAGGTTTAAAGCCACAAATGTTGAATATAAAAAAGGCCAGAACTTTTCAGAATTATCATTGGATATTTCAAAAGCTTATCCTGAAACAGCAGGAATAAGTAGTTGGAAACGTAATGTGCATTTGAATAAAGGAAAGAATGTAGAGGTGACTGATATTATTTTATTGACAAAGACGGATAATATAACGGAACATCTAATGACCTGTTATCCTTCAGAAGCAGTAAAGCCGGGAGAAGTGGTTATTCATTACAGATCAAACGATGGCACTGCGAAGGATTTTGTGATCAAATATAATGCAAAACAAATGCAGGCTGCAGTTGAAAAGATTCCACTCACCAGTATGGAGGATAAAGGTATCTTGAATAAATGGGGAGATAATATTTACAGAATAAACTTTACCGTTATCGCACCAAAGATGAATGATAAAATAAACTTTGTGATTGGGTTGAAGTAATCATCTATTTTAATAATACTGATGAAAAAAATTACTGTTTATAGTACAGGTTTGGTTGCAACAGTTTTCCCATTTCAAGAACGAAGCGAATCACGATCCATTCCAGGCGTGTACTATTGCGATATTGGAGAATATCCTTAAATAACTCGAGGTTACCTTTTACAATTCCTAATCCTTGTGGTAATTTGTTTCTTCAAGAAGTTTGTCCGTTAGCTCTGTATAATAATCAAGTGCTACAGATTGTCATACATTAAGCATAATCATCCGTAATGCTTCCCGGTCTGCGTTGATGATCTCAATTTTATTGTGGCTGATCTTATTTTCCGATGCACCTGTTTCTACAATTAATTCGTCATTAATTGATTCAACAAAGAAATTTCTGCAATAACTGTTTACAAATTGCAGAAAAGCGGATATAGCAAGTGCATCATAATTATAAAAGCTCACAACCCCATAACGAAAGATATACAGATACCGATCAGCTCCGGTTTCATAGTATAGTTCACTTGAATCACTATAACGAAGTTTTGATTTAAAACTGCTTTTCACATTTTTAAGATCGATTGAGTCCGCTACCTGATAGGCAATAACTTTATTCATTATAATAAAGTTACAAACACTGTTAATGAACTCCGAAAAAGCATGTGGATAAGAATCGAAACCCGGTGAGAACAAACATCGGCTTAACAGTCCATTAATGGGATGATAATCAAATGTGAATAAGAACTTGTAATTATAGGTGCAACTTATCGGTCTACCCTAATAATTAAGAATATTTTTTAAGTGTTGACAATTTGGTTCGAACTCAGGCAAGTAAAAGGCATAAAAAACTTCACCTTGTGAAATATCTTATTTCTAATAACCGCTATTTCGTTCTTGCCCTTACATATTTTACATCACCAGGTGTGATAGCAATTGCTCCATTACCAAAACTATTGCGGATATAAGTAAGCACATCTGCAATTTGCTGATCGGTTAAATGATCATGCGGAGCCATTATGTTGCTGTAGGTTTCTCCATCAATTTCTTCATGGGTATTCATCCCTTTCAAAATAATTCTGATAAGTTTTGTTTTACTGCCTAACACATGTGGAGTCCTTTCCAATGGAGGATTCAGCCCAGGTACACCGCTCCCATCCACCTGGTGACAAGCCATGCAATACTGAGTATACACCTTTTTACCTCTTTCCATTACCACTTTATCAATAGTCCTTGAATTATTGAAGGCTATTAATATTATCAAACACATAGGAGTAAAAAAAATGATCTTTTTCATTTCTGCTTAATTATTTTTATATACGATCTTATAAATAGTTCCTTTTACATCATCACTTACATATAATGCTCCATCAGGCCCCAGTGCTAATCCACATGGCCGATGCTGCGCTTGCTTTGGTGACATTACAGTTTCAATCCCGGCAAAACCATCAGCAAAAATTTCCCATGGACCGCCCGGCTTGCCCTGTTTAAATGGAACAAATGCTACATAATAACCTTCTTGTTTTTCCGGTGAACGATTCCATGATCCGTGAAATGCCACAAAAGCTCCGTTCTTATATTTCTCAGGAAACATATTGCCTGTATAAAATACCAATGCATTTGGCGCTGCATGTGCCGGAAATGCAACAACAGGTTGTTCTACGCTTTCGCAACGTGTTGTTTTTTTGCCATCACCCCCATACTCTGGTGCTAATACTTTTTTGTTTTGCTGTACATCGAAATAACAATAAGGCCATCCGCAGTCTGATCCTTTTTTTATCATGAACATTTCTTCAGCAGGTATATCAGCATTTTGCTTTGCACTAAAATATTCAGGAAACATATCAAGTTGATCGCGACCATGCTGGATAACAAACAATTCATTTATTTGATAGTTCCAGTCTAATCCCATGACGTTACGTAATCCGGTTGCATATTGTACACCGTCCTTATAAGTTTGATTTAGTTTATCTGCTCTGAATTGCCAGATGCCGCCTGCAGAATCAAGTATCGGGCAAGGATCTTTTCCTTTTGAACCTGCACCCCTGTCAATTTCCTGGCACGAATTGGATGGAGAACCAATATTCACATAAATATTTCCTTTATCATCTAATGCAAGTGACTTGGTATTATGTTGCCGGCCATTTATCAATCCTGTAATAATTTTTTCAGGTAAATCAGGGTTTATTATTTCTTCATTTTCATCGAGCTTATAGCGAAAAATTTCGTCATTGGAAGATGCGTAAAGAAATCCACCTTTAATTGTAATACCGGTGCCAATATAATTACCAAAACTTTTTATGTCATCGATCTTCCCATCGTCATCGGTGTCTTTTATGTAAAGTATTCCTTTGCCATTTACGAGTTTACTTAGTTTGATATATAAGGCGCCTTTTTTTGTTACAACAATATGACGGGCTTTGCCTATGCTATCCAGTATCACTGAGGCACTAAATCCTGACGGTAATTTTAATCCCACGGTGTCTGATTTCCCTTCAAACTTTTTCTGCTTGTCGGCCACAAACAGTGTGATCAACAACATTGCACCAAAAAAATATTTATTCATAACGGAGAGTAAACTTTTACAAAGCAATATAAAAATTGCTGTCATCGAATTCGATTATTGCCGTATTATTCAGCGATTTTAGCAACCCAATCCCGGCGGTTTCTCTAAAAATTGCCTTCGAAAATATTTAGGCAAACCTTTCCGAAATTCGTGAATTTTGTATGTTGAGTGTAAAAGCCTGCCCTTATTATGAATAATGTAACGCTGAAAAAACTCGCAGATGAGTTGAACATGTCACCTTCCACGGTTTCCCGTGCTTTGAGAGATAGTCATGAAATAAGCCAGGAAACCAAGGACCGTGTAAAAGCATTGGCTGACAAGCTCGATTTTCAACCTAACCCTTATGCAAGCAGTCTCCGGAAAAATAAAAGCAGAACTATTGCTGTTATTATTCCTGAGATACAAAACAATTTTTTTGCTCAGGTGATGAATGGTGTTGAAGAAGTTGCCCGGCAAAAAGGCTATCATGTCTTGATTTACCTTACTCATGAAGATCACAAAAGAGAAGCCGATATCTTACACTTGCTGCGAAGTGGAAGAGTTGAAGGCGTGATGATCTCGGTTTCAAACACAACAAAGAGTTTCGGCCATATAGAAGCCTATCAAAAAGCCGATCTTCCTTTACTATTTTTTGACAGGGTGTGCGAAAACATGGAAGTACCCTGTGTGACTACTGATGATGCCGGCGCTGCTTTTAAAGCAACTGAACATTTATTAAAAAGTGGCTGCAAGAATATTGTTTTTCTCTCGATGGCAAATAATCTTTCGATCAGCTGCGGACGTAAATCAGGTTATGTAAAGGCCCTGACAAAATATGGTTCTAAAGAAATCGTTATCGAATGCGGGCCAGATGATGAAACGAATCGACAAAAGATCCGCCAGCTGCTACAAAGTCAAGACAGACCTGATGGCATTTTTGCAGCAGTGGAGAAATTTGCTGTAAATACTTATGAAGTTTGCCGGGAGCTTGATATAAAAGTTCCTCATCATTTAAAAGTCATCAGCTTTTCTAATTTGTCTGCAGCCGCTCTTTTTAATCCACCACTATCGACCATAGTCCAACCTGCTTATGAAATCGGCAAGGAATCAGCTGCCATTCTTTTCAAGATCATTGACAAAAAAAAGTTATTGACTTCGGAAAAAAGAATTGTTATCCCTTCACATCTTGTTATAAGAGAATCTACAAAGAGCAAACAGCCTATAAAACCATCGATTTTGATTAAATGAGGGCAAGCTTTTAAAATAATTTCCTCATTTATTATAGTGAGACCCCACGTTTCCATGGTATGAAATCATCTTGTGCAAGCTGAACTGCTTTAGGAGTTATTTCACCACTGGCGACTTTAATACAGAAGTCAAGAATTTCTTCCCCCATTTGTTCTATTGTTTTTTCACCATCAATAATCGGCCCAGTATCAATATCAATAATATCATTCATTCTTTTTGCCAGCCTTGAGTTTGTAGATAGTTTGATCGTGGGTGTAATTGGATTTCCTGTTGGTGTACCAAGACCGGTAGTAAAAAGTATAAGCGTTGCGCCCGAAGCTGCTTGCCCTGTGGTCGCTTCTACATCATTCCCTGGGGTGCATACCAAACTTAATCCGGGTTCAGTTGCCGGCTCCGTATAATCAAGCGTAGAGACTATCGGCGAAGTGCCGCCTTTTCTTGCTGCACCGGTTGATTTTATTGCATCAGTGATCAATCCATCTTTTATGTTTCCGGGTGAGGGATTCATGTGAAAACCAGAACCCACTTGTTTCGCCTGTTCATTATAATTTTCCATCAGGCTGATAAACTTATTGGCTGTTTCTTCATCGTTACATCTATCTATAAGTTCCTGTTCAGCACCACATAGCTCAGGAAATTCTGCAAGCAATACTTTTCCTCCAAGGGCCACCAACAGGTCGGATGTATATCCTATTGCAGGATTGGCAGAAATGCCACTGAAGCCATCACTACCACCACATTTTACACCAATACATAAAGCGCTAAGCGGAACTGGTTCTCTTTCCTGTTTATTAATTTCAATAAGTCCTTTGAATGTTTGACGGATCGCATCTGTGATCAATTGCTCTTCACTTTGAATTTGTTGTTGTTCAAAAACGTATAATGGCTTATTAAAAGATGGATTGCGTTTTTTTAAATCATTCAGGAAATTTTTTACCTGCAAATGCTGACAACCCAAACTTAAAACAGTAACACCACCAACATTCGGATGATCCGCATAGGATGCAAGCAATGCACTAAGCGTAGCAGCATCCTGACGGGTGCCGCCGCATCCTCCTGCATGATTCAAAAATTTTATACCGTCTACGTTTTTAAAATATCGCTCCGTACAGTTTGCAGGAGTTGGAGTAAGATCTATTTTGTCAATATCATTTCCTGCGAGGTGTGCCTGGAACATTTGATGTGTAAATTGTTTATACCTGTCAGTAACAGCATATCCCAATTCATTCCACATGGCTTCCTTGATCACATCTAAATTCCTGTTCTCGCAGAAAACAGTAGGAACGAATAACCAGTAATTGGCCGTTCCAACTCTTCCGTCACTTCTTTTATAACCTTTGAAAGTTTTTTGTGTAAACTGTGAAATATCTGGTGGCTGCCATTTATATTGGAAAGACCGATAAGCATATTTTCCGGCGGCATGTTTTGTATTTGCGCTGGTCATTGCCTGGCCTTTCAAAACATTTGTTTGTAACTGACCAACAAGGACGCCATACATAATAACATCATCCCCAGTATGCATATCATGTTCAAAAAATTTATGCTTGGCAGCTACATTTTCGGCAAGTGTAAACCTGGAGCCATTCGCAGATATCTCAATGCCTCGTGGCAGATCTCTCAATGCAACCAGCACATTATCGTCCGGATGAATTTTTAAAAAAAATGATTGCTCCGTTCCTGTTGTATTTTTTTCTTTGAATTCGTTTTGCATCTGGTAAAACTTACGCAAGCAAATTGGTTTGTGTCAACCCTTTGAGGTTTAAATACTTTAGATCTTATTAATGCATACTCATAACAAATAAACTTATTATGTTTATTTGCATCACTTATATAATTGTCTTATCATTCAACAATATTAGCATTGATAACATAATGAATTTGCCTTATCTGATACCGGGTAGTTGAGTAGCTGAAATGCCTGTATAATAAAGTCGACTCAGTGCTAATGCATATTTCCGGGAACGATTGCGTAGATTTTTTTTGGGGGTAATGATATAATAAAATAACCCACAAATTCCCTTTGGGGGCGCTAAGAATTTAAAAGTCAACTACTTAACAAAATTTCCATTTACCGCAAACGTTTGCGGATGATTTTTTCACAAGCGAACATCGTTAAGCTAATTTGGCATCAGAATCCTGTTTCATTCACTTTTCAGGTAAAGATTGCTTAATCACGAAAACTTGCTTGTATGAGACCCCAACTTTTAAAAGTGTCCAAAGACCCCCAGCATTCTTTTAGTGTAAGGCGGGATCTTGTCCCCTACATTAATAATCGCTGGCATTATCACGCCGAAATAGAACTGATCCATTTTAATAAGGGTGAAGGCACACAGTTCATCGGCGACAGTATCAAACAATTTAAAGCTGACGATGTGGTATTGGTAGGTTCAAACTTACCTCACTATTGGCGATTCGATGATATTTATTTTGAAGAAGAAGCCCAGGTAAGTGCTGATGTAAGAGTAGCCCATTTTTGCCAGGACTTCTGGGGCAGCCAGTTTCTGGAACTGCCAGAGAATATCCACATCAAAACCATTTTGGATAAAGCAAAACGAGGTTTGCAAATAACAGGGAAGACAAGACAAAAAGTTGCTGACTTGCTTAGTTCGCTGTTGCACGCTTCCGATAACCAGCGGATCATTTTATTGATCGAAGCGCTCAATCTGATCGCCAATTGCGATCAATTAGAGACTTTGTCATCTATTGGTTTTAAATACGATGGTATAAAAGATGAAAAAGATCGTATCAATGCCATCTATGAGTATAGTTTGAAGAATTTCAAACGTCCTATTCAACTTGAAGAGATCGCTGGTGTAGCCAATATAAGTCCGAATTCTTTTTGCCGGTATTTTAAATCAAGAACTAGAAAAACATATTCACAATTTTTGATCGAGCTGCGTGTTGGATATGCCTGCAAATTGCTGATAGAAAATAATCTCAGTATTAAACAGCTTTGCTATGAAAGCGGTTTTAATAATTTCACCAGCTTTCATAAGTATTTTAAAATGATCACCAGCAAAAGTCCGCTTACCTACCAAAAAGAATTTATGGGGCAGGCAACTGCATAATGAGCCCGGAGTTCGTAGTTCACAGTTGAGAGGCGTGGAAAAATCGTTCAAGGTGCACCTTGTTAATTACTCGGAACTCATAACGCGATAGCTATCGGTTCCCAACTCAGCTAAAATGATTGACAAAACAGGCAACCCGAGGGCGGCCTGTTTTGTCATAAACTTGTTTCTTTGTTACTTGCTGGTAAAATAAATTCTATGAAGTTCATTACCTCATTTTTGATTCTTATCGCATTCAATTTAAATGCTCAGGAACACAAACTGGAAAAAATATGGGAAACTGATTCTGTGATCGCTATTCCTGAATCTGTATTGCCGGCCAAAGGCATTCTCTATGTTTCCTTGATCGACGGAGCCGGATGGACCGCAGATGGCAAAGGAGGTGTAGGAAAGCTAAGCCCTGAAGGAAAAATCATTGATACAGTATGGATCACTGGCCTGAATGCTCCAAAAGGGATGGGCATCGTTGGCAATAGATTATATGTTGCAGACATGCTGGATGTAGTAATAATAGATATTCAGAATGGAAAAATAGAAAAGAAAATTACAATTGACAGTGCAAAAGGACTAAATGATATCACAGTAACCGATAAAGGAATTATTTATGTTTCTGATTCAAGAGGATCGAGGATATGGCGCGTAGAAAATGATATTGCCACATTATATCTTGATAGTTTAACGGGTATAAATGGCCTGAAAGCAATTGGTGATGATCTATACATTGGCTGGGGCAAATCATTTGTAAAAGCCAACTCGCAAAAACAAATTACCAAAATAGCTGAAGTGTTACAGCAAGTTGATGGGATCGAGCCGATCGGTAATGGTGATTTCATATTGACTGCATGGATGGGGTATATCTGGTATGTTCATGCCGATGGTCGTGTAGAAACATTATTAGAAACTCATCAACAAAAAAAGAATACTGCTGACCTTGGTTATGATCAGCAGAAACGGATATTGTATGTACCGACATTCAATGCAAAGACCGTAGTGGCCTATAGTTTGAAATAGTATTTATTCATCTGAAAAAGAATCCATGAGTAGTAAACAAATATTATTGATTTTACTGGCAATGCTAATAATTGGGCGGGTAACGGCACAATCGCCAAAAGTCTTGATCATGGATGCAGGCCGACTTGCAGAAGTAAAAAAGAAATGGGGACAAAAGGACGCAACAATACTGAGGCTTACAGATAGTTTACAAAAACAGGCTGATGGATATTTAAAGATGAAACCAGTATCAGTAATGGATAAACAGTTTATCCCTGTAAGTGGTAACAAACATGATTATATGAGCCAGGCTCCTTATTTCTGGTATGACAGTACAAAGCCTAATGGCCTACCCTATATGCGTAAAGATGGAGTTCGCAATCCTGAGATTTATAAGATCACTGACCGTACTTATTTGGGTAATCTTGAAAATTCAACCCGTACTTTGTCACTTGCGTGGTATATAACAGGCGATGAAAAATATGCAGCCAAATCTGCTGAATTATTAAAAACATGGTTCCTGGATGAAAGCACTAAGATGAATCCTCATCTTGAATATGGCCAGGCAGTTCCGGGTGTAAATACAGGCCGGGGTATTGGCCTTATTGAAACAGTTGCCTTAATGGGTATCGCGGATGCAGCAAGTCTTTTACACGGTTCAACCTCATGGACAGCTGCCGATCATTCATCATTACAAAAATGGTATTCGCAGTTTTTGAATTGGATGTTGACCAGTAAAAATGGGAACGATGAACATGCAGCCAAAAACAATCATGGTACATGGTACTATGCCCAGGTAATCCATTTTTCATTATTCACCGACGATACCGATAAAGCAAAACAACTGGCACAGGAAAGCAAGAACAGGTTAGATAGCCAGTTGACCAGCGAAGGCAAACAACCTTTAGAACTGGACAGAACAAATGGACTTGGATACAGCACCATGAACCTGCGTGGTTGGTTTACCGTTGCGACCCTTGCTGAAAAAATTGGTGTGGATCTATGGAGCTATAAAACATCAAAATCTACTGATCTGCGTACTGCTTTTGAGTGGATGTTGCCTTATGCATTAGGAGAAAAGAAATGGGAATACCAGCAGATCAGTAAATACAATAAAAATGAAATGTATCCGCTGCTTTTGCAGGCTGCGTTGGCATTTAAAGATCAAAAATATTTTACAACGGCAAAAGCGCTTACTACTGGAACCACAAATGTAATGGCCGATCTGCTCTATGGAAAATGAATACACTAAACAAAATATTACTCCTGATCCTGGTGATATATGCTTGTGGGTGCACCAACCTCTTTGCCCAAAAACTTGTTTCTTCGAATCCTTCTGTTGAAATAATTGCAAGCAACTCAACTCATATTGCCCGTATAACAAAAGATTCTATCATCGTAATTACAGGCAACACATATTCATTTACTGTTGATACACCTGAAGACAGCGGACTGGTTTCAACCAATACAACTGTAAAGCACTTGCTTTCACAGGTAAAATCAAAAGATGGATCAGTTGAGCAATACAGAATTACGGACAAAGACGGCAATAAAAAAGAGAGGGGATATTTACTGAGCGGTGACAGACTTACCGCAATAGCAAAGGATGGCAAAACAAAAACTTATAGCATTGCTACATCACCGATGGCGGTTGGTGGCCAGCTTCGGCTGGAAAAAAAGGAGCTGACGGTTCAAACAAATTCTGATCTCACCATTTACTTCACAGCAGGACAAAGAACACCAAATGCTACGGTAAAATTTTATATCCCAAAGGGCGTAGCCATAACTGAAAACAATACAAGCGTAAATGTCATTGGTCGTGGTGCTGTTAAATTAAAAGACTTGGCAACACAATCGATCGGTCGGGTGGGAACTAATTATTCGTATAAGAAAGTTGGAAATTTTGGCATCACAAAATTACCTGACGGAAGCTCCCTGCTTTTATTTAAACATCTTGATCTGAGGCCTTCTAATGGTGCAGACCTTACGATTGTGATCAGTAACGTTAATCTACCCTTAACAGGTAAGTATATTTTTAAAGCAACTTATATCACTTCCAAACCCGAAGTACTAACAAGTGCAGAATCTGAAGCGACACTGACAGTTACCCGCAGTGTCGCTGACCTGGAACGAGTGGTAGATAAAAGTCTTCGATTCAAAGAATCTTCAGATACTTATACAAAAGTCCGTTTCAAATGGAGTGCAACAAAATACACTTCATCTATTCAATTGATGCAGTCAATAAATCTGGGCAAAAGCTGGACTCGTTCATCTGCTGTAATCGATCCCAAAACGGGGACAGCAAGCATTTCAAATTTAATGCCCGGCAAATTCTACCACTTCAAATTATTAGTTGCTGACGGACCTCATAAAGGATTTTCCAACACTATTTATTTCCATTCAGGAAAGGTGGATATAAAAAGTTTTAGTGTAGTAGCAGATGGAAACACTGACAATACTAATAAGATGAATGAGGCGATCGAATATCTTAGTAAGATAGGTGGCGGCACACTCCTCTTCAGTGATGGTGTTTATAATGTAAGAACGGTGCATTTAAAAAGTAATGTGTATTTGTATCTTGACAAAGGCGCAACTATCCAAGCAATAAAAGGTGCTGATGCACCTGAAGCAACATGGTTTAGCGATAAAAAGTATCGTTCCGGGCTCTCTCCTACTGATACCGGTCCTTATGCAGATCCTGAAAATTATATGACCAAGCAGGATGTTGGTCATCATTATTTCCGAAACACAATGTTTTTTGGCGAAAGACTGGATAATGTAAAAATAATCGGCAATGGTTATATCACAGGCAATGGTAATTTGGTAACCGGTGATAATGTGATGAGAAATGCCCCGGATAACCGTGCTGATAAAATGTTTACATTAAAACTCTGCACCAATCTCGAGATCGGTGGCATTTATCGTGAAGAAGATCTTTGGTATGATCCTGTAAAAGACGAACCTTATTATATAAAGAAGGATGGATCAAAAGATCCTGATACAGATAATATGCTGAAGATCGACCGGGGCGGACATTTTGTATTGCTGGCAACAGGGACAGATAATATCAATATACATAATACTTATTTTGCAAAATTCAGTGAATCCAATGCTCGTGACATTTATGATTTTATGGAGTGTAATAATGTCACTGTAACAAATATTTATTCCAAAGTAAGTTCAGATGACATCGTAAAACCGGGTTCTGATTGTTCATTGGGTTTTACGCGACCTGCGCGGAATTATAAAGTGCGGAATGTTATAGGTGACACAAATTGCAATCTTTTCCAGATCGGTTCCGAGACAGCAGATGATATCATGGATATTCATGTTGATAATATATATGTGTTGGGCGCTAATAAAGCAGGTTTCTCAATTTCTACCAATGACGGAGGGCATATAAAAGATATTCATCTTAACTGCGGGCATACAGGAACGTTGCATTCACGATCGAAGATGCTGCGTGCCTATGCGCCGTTCTTTATTTCTATTTCTAACCGTGGTCGCATTCTTGGTGCCAGTGTAACAAGGTATACGTTCTACGATGATACAGTTAAACATGATGAACTGCTGGTGACCAATGTAAATATCGGCATTATGGAAAATATTATGATTAATGGCATTGATATCACTGAGGTATATGCCGGAAGTTCTTATGGCGATAAAACTAAAAGATGGGATGCTTATGATAGCCAACGAAGAGCGACACCAATCATTGCAGGATATAAATTACCCGCCAATGAAGCCGTGCAGGGCGGATTGAATTTCAAATTGCCCAATGGAAAACATACTGGCTATATCAAAAACATTTCATTCAACGATGTGCAGGTACTGGTAAAAGGTGGAAATCCACTGGCTGATACGGCAACAGTTCCTCCTGAATTAGGCGTGGGACAATACAATGCATCCAATCTGAAACTGCAACCTTCTTATGGCCTATGGGCAAGACATGTAACAGGATTAACAGTAACCAACAGCAGTTTCAATTATGAAAAAACAGATAATCGCTATGTGATTTTTCTTGATGACGTGATCGATGCAAAGATCAATGGAATAAAAGCGATGAAATCAAAAGAGAATAGTTCCGTTATCAAACTCATGAACTCTTCCCATGTAAAAATTGAAAATGCAATTTATTACACGGATGAATGGGGAAAGGAACCAGTGAGTTTAGCAATTATAAAAAGTAATGATTAATTTATCTATTTAGACCTTCTATTCGTTTCATTTACTTCTATTCGTCTACTTTAATTATTAGCGGATTAATTGTTAGATATCTGTTTGGTAAGAAAAGCGGTAAATTACCATCATGAAAAAAATAATCTTAATCTGTTTATTGGATCTTGTCAGCTTCATGTTCTTACATGGACAGCATATAACAATTAACGACAAGCAACAAAAAGCGATCGTTTCTTTAATTGATCAATATTCTCAGGCAAGAGAAAAAAGAGACACTGTATTATTAAAGACTATCTTAACCTCCGATGTGGATCAGTTAGTTTCTACAGGTGAGTGGCGGGTAGGAATAAATGCGGCCGTAGAAGGTATGATGAAGAGCTCTGCCAGTAACCCAGGCACCAGAACACTCCAAATCGAAAAAATCCAAACGATTACTACTTCATCTGCCATTGTGGATTGCCGGTACGAAATACAAAATGCAGATGGCAGTACACGGAAAATGTGGAGCACATTCATCGTTATTACTGAAAAGAAAATATGGAAGATCAGATCGATACGAAATATGCTGCCAGCAGCAAATAATTAGCAGGTTTGTACGGTGGTAGACTTCATTCATTGAATTATTCTTATACCTAAATTCAATAACGGCTTTAAAATTCAAGGGGACCCACCATTTCTTTTTAATACTTAGTCAAGCCGGAGCTTCCTGGCTTTTATACTTAATATTAAAGACAAAACCTACTCCATATATGTTGGTGATAGAAACAAATTCATTATCACCAAGGTATTTCCTTAGTCTTGATATAAAAACATCGAGGCTTCTACCAAGAAAATAATCATTTTCTCCCCATAGCTGTGCCAGTATCTCCTCCCTTTTTAAAACTTTGTTAGGATGTTTAAAAAGATATTCCAATAATTCTGCTTCTCTGGGAGTAAGTATTTCTTCCCGGTGCGGCAATACCAGTTTCAATGAATCTCTATAAAATTTAATATCACCGATCTCTATACTTTCCGGGTTATTCAGCATGGTGTTTCCCTGTCTTCTTTTTATGATATTTTTTATCCTTAAAACTAATTCGTCAATGTCAAATGGTTTTGTGATGTAGTCATCAGCGCCAATCTTTAGCCCATGCAGGCGGTCTGATTTTTCACCACGGGCAGTCAGAAACAGGAATGATATATCATTGCTTGTTTTTATAATATTACTAGCCAATTCAAATCCATCCATTTCGGGCAGGCAAATATCTATCAGCAATAAATTATAACTCTTGGGATCCTTTCTGAATTTTTCAAATGCCTCTTTACCACTCTGGCACCAGTCCACCTCAAAATCCATCACTTCCAGGTATTGCTTTACCACATTTCCCAGGTCTGTTTCATCTTCTATTAGTAACAGTTTTGATTTCATGTTTCATCGTTTTGTAGCAGGATATCAATGATAAAGCTGCTGCCTTCGCCGGGTTTACTTTTTACATTAATTTGCCATTGATGCGCACGAATACTTTTCTTGACATAATATAAACCCAATCCCAATCCTTTGACCTGATGACCATTCATTGCATTTGTGTTTCTGTAGAATTTATCAAACACCTTATGGATCGTTTCTGCTTTCATGCCTGTTCCATTGTCACTGATAATTAACTGCAAACTACCATTATTATTCATGGTAGAAACAACGACATTTTTTACATTATTAATGTTGTACTTAACGGCATTGTCAAGCAAGTTTAGAACAATGGAAATAAAATGAAATTTATCAAGCAGTACTGTGTCGTTTTCTGCTCCTTTATCAAACATCAAATTGAGGTTGTTGCCTAAAGCTTTAAGCCGGTAATCCAGCAAGATTTCATCCAGCAATTTATGTAATGAATATTCTTTTTTATTAAGGTCGGGTTTATCTGCTCCTGTAATGTCAAGCACCTGACCGATGAGCATTGTCAGTCTTTCTGATTGTCTTTGTATAATATCTGTTAGTGGCCGGATATTTTCCTTTTTCTCTATGATCTTTTCATTTTGCAGGCTTTTGTTGGCAACCGTAATAGCAGCCAGTGGTGTATGCAATTCATGTGTCACGTTATTGATGAAATCAGATTTTAGATCAGACAGTTTTCGTTGCCGCAACCAGTTTCGGAACGTAACAAAAAATAAAGTGATAATTATGATAATGGATAGCAGCGACAATATTAATATCAAAGCCATTTGACCCATGATGGTGGTATGCCTGTCCATAGGCTCTACATGCAGAGCCCAGCCGCAGCGGTAGCTATATCTCAATTCGCTGCTGACAGTGATAGCAGAAACCTCGTTTTGTTTATTTACTTTTTTTAAAGTTCCGCCAATACGAATACCTTCTTTTTCCTGTAAAGCCTTATCAAGTAACATATACTTTTCGTTTTTTGAGAAAAGACTGACAAAAGGCTTTTTTTCAAATACAATGTCCAAGGTCGTCAGCAATAAAGCATACTCCAATGAATCGGTTATTTTTTTTTCTCTTTTGTATTGTTGCAAAAAGTGATTAACGGATTGCTTTGCCCTCAGATCATGCACGATGCTGTCCACAATCTTCTGCTTGAGAATTTCAAACTCGTTCTTTTTGTTTTTATAGGTCCACTCAAGCTGCTGCAGGTTTTTATAAATAAAGGTGTCGATTATCTTTTGTCCGCCCGGGAATAATTTATCGCTGATAATGCTTGTGTGATATCTTTCTTTTAAAGCACCTTTTTCTGCAAAGTAATATCGTTCATTCTTTAACTGGTAGGTGTTGTAAACGAGGAAAAGCTGTACAGTTGCAAGAATAATAAAACTTACAACAGAAATAATAATATACGTACGGGTCGAAAATTTCATTTGCTGCAGTCAAATTGTGCTTTTAGTTATGCCTAATCTACGCATTTATATCATATCTTCTTCAAATGCCACCCTGCTTTAATTTCCATTAACAATGTATTTAGAATCTATTGACAACATTTTGAAATTTCATAAAATACTTTAGAGTTGGTTTAAAAAGCGATTTTATGAGAGAATTTTTATTGGCAGTAAAAAAGTTACCTATACATAATGCCTCCAAAAACAGCAGATTAGTTTGCAGCGAAATTCAGTGAAAGAAGGTCTACGTAAGAAAAGGGCATTACAAAAACTTTTTACAAAATTGGTTTAGTCGTGTAACTTGTTACTCCCACCTAGAGGCTCTTAATACAAAAAAATCCAATTCCTCTGTTGATTTTGTCCTCCGTGGTAAACGATCACCGAGTAGACGTAACAACTTTCATTTTTAATCAATTTCGATAAATAAAATATTTATTTCAGTTCTTGCTACATCGTTATTGCATTTTTATTTATTCATCTCCAAAGCTTGCATATGAAACCGAAACACACTTCTATTCTTCGCCTTTTCTGTGGCATTTTGTTGTTTCTCCTATTTTCAGGGTTTGGATACGCCCAGGAACGAACAGTAACTGGTAAAGTAATCAATCCAAAAGATAAGACTGGTCTCGCCGGAGCCTCAGTTCAAATTAAAGGAACAACAAAGGGAACAGTTACAGACGTAAATGGCGATTTCAGTATTGCGGTACCTTCCTCCGGAGGCACTCTAATTTTTTCCTATAGCGGATTAGGCACCCAGGAAATCACAGTAGGTAATCAGACAACTATCAATGTCGAATTGTCGGACAAAACTACCACCATGACCGAGGTGGTAGTTATTGGTTATGGCAGCCAAAGAAAATCTGATCTTACGGGCTCGGTGGGATCGGTAAAAGCGAGCCAGCTGCAGGAACGACCAGCTGCTTCATTGAATCAGGCGTTGGCGGGCCGTGTCGCAGGCGTCCAGGTCAATACCAACTCAGGGCGTCCTGGCGGTCAAACCAATATCCGGATCCGTGGTTTTAGTTCTATAAATACAACCAATAATCCACTGTATGTGGTAGACGGAGTAATTCTACCGGTTGGAACTCAAACCCAACTCAGTAATTCAATAGATTTTATTAATCCGAATGATATTGCTTCTGTTGAAATATTAAAGGACGCTTCTGCAACAGCTATCTATGGCGCAAGAGGTGCCAATGGCGTTATTCTTATTACTACAAAACGTGGAACCGCGGGAGGTGGACGAATTACTTATGATGCTGATTTTAGTGTACCGACTATTGGTCCTAAACGAGTGGAAATGTTGAATGCCCAGGAATATATTGCTGTTGAAAACCTGGCATATGATAACATTAAAGTGTATGACCCGGCAGGATGGGCAGCAGGAAATTATGCTACTGTGGTCGACCCAAGAGTGAAAAGGAAAAATCTCCCGCTGCTTTTTGATGCGAATGGAAATCCGCTGTACGATACGGATTGGCTGGAGGAGTCAACTCAAAGCAGGCTTGGGCAAAATCACCAACTCGGTTTGACCGGGGGCAATGCAGACGGTACCTATGGTATTTTTTTGGGCTATAGGGACGAGGATGGACTTTTATTGAATTCTTATTTGAAACGCTATTCCGGCAGATTAACTTTTGATGGAAAGATTAAAGAATGGCTGCGGGCTGGTGGTAGTCTTAGTTATCATAACCAGGAAGAAAACCTTGTTGAAATAGGAACCGGAGGATTGAATTCAGTTCGCATGATCACGGAAGGATTTCCTTTTCTTCCCGTTAAATATCCCGATGGAAGCTGGGCCGAGAATTATCACTATCCGGGAGCAGAGGGCGGCTCTAATCCAGTTCACATAATGAACGATAGAAAGTTCATTGTAAATACCCAAACGACTCTGGGTAATGTTTATGTGAATATTAACCTGATGAAAGGTCTTGAATTCCGCAGCCAGTTTGGTACGAGCATTGTTACCCGTGGAGTAAATCAATACAACGGACGTACATTGGACCAGATATCCCGTTCACAAAGCGGTACGGCAAATGTGTCAAATGGCCGCGAAACCTATTGGTCGTCGGAGAATTATTTTACTTACAATAAACGTATTGGCAATACACATGCTTTTACAGGCATGTTGGGATTGTCATGGCAGGAAACAAATATTTTTAACATCAGCGCTGCCTCACAAAATTTCTCGACAGATTTTTTTGAGTTCAATAATATCGGTGCCGGGAGTCAGCAAAATCCAGGAAGCTCTGGACGTGCAAGGTTCGCCTTCAACTCTTATTTTGGAAGGGTCAACTATACCTTTAAGAACAAATATCTCTTGACCGTTACTGGCAGGGCCGATGGTGCTTCAAAATTTGGTGAGAATGAGAAATATTCTTTCTTCCCTTCAGCAGCAGTGGCCTGGAGAGCTTCAGAAGAAGACTTTTTGAAAAGCAACAAACTTATTTCAAATTTAAAGATCAGGGCAAGCTACGGGCAAACCGGGAATTCTGAAATAAATACCTATGCCGCTTTATCACTGTTAAGTTCAGGTTATGCGGCCATTATTAATAATACAAGAGTAACTGGCGTCGGGACTAACAGGCTTGCCAATCCGGATCTGAAATGGGAGAAGACAGCACAAACTGATTTTGGTATTGAATTGGGATTATTAAACAACAGGATTTCTCTGGAAGCAGATCTATACTACAGGAAGACGACTGATATGTTATTAAATGCTCCTGTTCCTACTTCAAGTGGATACTCATCCATTACCAAAAATATTGGTAGTATGGAAAATAAAGGCCTGGAGCTTACTATTACTACAGTTAATATCAGTAAAGAAGATTTTTCATGGACGAGCACGTTTAATATTTCAATGAACAGAAACAAGGTATTAGCATTAGCTACGCCGGCTCCCATTTTTAGCGGCAATCCAAATTTCTTATCAAATACCGGCATCATCCGGGTGGGTGATCCCGTCGCTTCTTTTTGGGACTTGTTCGCCTTGGTGTGTGGACACAAGCAGAAGCGGCAGAGGCTGCCAAGTTTGCAAGCTATCGTGGAGGAAAACCGATTTTGCCGGGTGATTTAAAATACCTGGACGTAAATGGTGACTATCAGATCAATGATGCTGATCGTGTAATTATCGGAAATGGTTCTCCAAAAGGCTGGGGTGGATTCTTCAATAATTTCCGTTATAAAAATTTTGAGCTACTCGTAGAGCTGCAATATTCCTACGGCAATGATGTGTTGAATCAGATGCATCACTCCGGTGAAGACCGCGTCAGCATTGCCAATAGTTTTAAAACTGTTTTAGATGCTTATGATCCGGCAAAGGGTAATGCAAATACGATGGTCGCAACCATTCGTGATACTCGTGCTGGCTATGTAACGAATGTGGATACCAGGTGGATAGAAGATGGCTCATTTATTCGTGGAAAAAATCTTTTATTGGGTTATAATTTCGCGAAATCCCTTACACAAAAAATGCATTTAAACCGCTTGAGATTATATGTTTCCGTGCAGAATTTCTTTTTGTCTACAAAATTCAGAGGAAATGACCCTGAGGTGACGACATATGGAAATGCCTTTGCACAAGGTCAAACTTTCTTTGACTATCCCAAGCCAACCGTCTATTTGTTTGGGATCAATGTTGCATTATAATGTTATCGGATTATTAACCTGAAAAGATTTTATATGAAACTCTATATAATAAAAAATATTGGCAAACTGATAGTCGCTGCGGCCATACTGTTTGCTACTGGATGTAAAAAATTTTTAGAGGAGGAAGATCCTTCTAATCTTACTCCTGAAAGTTATTATACCCTTCCCGAACATGCAGAAGCCGCTATAGCAGCAGCTTTTTCAAATACAAGATTCGTCGGAGGAGGTGCTGGCATTTTTGCAAATAATTTTCAAATGCTCGAAGCAGTAAGCGGAACCGCCAAAACAGAAACAGGGCAAAATACAGACCTGAATAATCTGTTAGGATTAGCTTATAATGGCGACAATGTTTTTGTACGTAACTGGTGGAATGGTTTGTATGGCGTTATAGCCCAGACAAATCTTGTGTTGCAAAAGGTCCCTGGCATTAATCCGATGAACGAGGCGCAGAAAAAAAAGATACTTGGAGAAGCCCAATTTCTGCGGGCCTGGGCATACTTCTATCTCGTACGACTCTACGGTGATGTGCCACTAATCCTAAATCCTGTTGATGCCAGTTCACCTGATTTATTTCCATCAAGAACGGGAAAAGAAACTATATACAAACAAATTGTTGATGATCTCGTGGCTGCAGAAGGCGCAGGTCTTCCGGCAACAGAAACTACAGGCAGAATTTCTTTAGGAGCTGTAAAATCTCTTTTAGCAGAAGTATATCTTACGATGGCAGGCCAGCCGTTGAATAAAGGTGCTTCGCATTATCAATTGGCGGCCACCAAAGCAAATGAAGTGATCACCAGTGGTAACTTTAGTTTATTTACCACTTATGCTGACCTACATAATGTGGCACAGGAAAATAAAACTGAACACATCTTTCAGATCCAGTACCTGGTTGGTGTATCCAATAATGCTATGCAGGATGTGCTTCTTCCAAATTTCAAGGATGTTTCTGCTTACGGAACTGAGATTGGTTCAACAGTACCCACCAATCAGTTCTATCAATCATTTGAAGCTGGCGACAAACGAGCAGGTGACAGGCAGGGATTTTTCTACACTTCATATTATAGTGGCGGCAACGGTACATTAAAGAATCTGTCAGCACCCTATATTTATAAGCATTTTGACACGGTTGCTCATGGTAGTGCGGGCAAAGCAGGCACAGGTCAGAGTAGTCTCAACTGGCCACAGATCAGATATGCACAAGTTCTCTTAACCTATGCCGAAGCGCAAAATGAAGTTGGTGGGGGCCCCAATGCAACAGCTTATAATGCACTAAAATCCATCCGCGATAGGGCGGGTCTTGTAACACCGGCCATGGGAACTTTTACAAAGGCCAGTTTCCAGGAAGCTGTATGGAGGGAAAGATGGCATGAGCTGTGTTATGAAAATATCACGTGGTTCGATATGATCCGTACCCGAAAAGCTTACAAGGAAGCAACAAACAGCTTTGTAAATTTTGTCGGTCATGTTTTTGCAGATAATGCAAATGCAACACTCGCCGAAAAACATTTGTTATTCCCTTTGCCAACAGCTGAAATGCAAAACAATCCAAACCTTACACCGCAAAATCCTGGTTATTGAAAATTGAAAGAGCAATAAGTATCATAGTTTGAAATGTAAGATCAAATCATACCCGGCAGCTACCGGGTATGATTATTTAATCAGACAAGTTTTTATATGTCCTATTCATATATCATCAAAAAAAACTTTCTACCCATTGCCTTTTTACTTTCTGTCAACAGTGTATACAGCCAGGTAAATAAAATGAATGATCCGGTGGAATGGATCAATCCATTGATGGGTACTGATTCTAAACCGAGTTTATCTAATGGGAATACTTATCCTGCTATTTGTGTTCCATGGGGAATGAATTTTTGGACGCCACAAACCGGGCCTATGGGAAATGGTTGGCAGTATCAATATAGTGCCGATAAGATCCGTGGCTTGAAACAAACCCACCAACCATCACCATGGATGAATGACTACGGACAATTTTCGATCATGCCGGTTACCGGTAAATTGAAATTCAGGCAGGACGACCGGGCCAGCTGGTTTTCTCATAAATCAGAAATAGCCAAACCATATTACTACAATGTTTATCTCGCAGATGCAGACGTAACAGCGGAACTCACTGCGACTGAAAGAGCAGCGCAGTTCCGTTTCACATTTCCAAAAACCGATAGTGCCTTTATAGTAATTGATGCATTTGACAGAGGTTCTTACATTAAAGTACTTCCTCATGAAAAAAAAGTGATTGGATATTCTACGAGGTATAGTCGCGGCAATCTACCCAACTTTAAAAATTATTTTGTCATCTATTTTGACAAAGCTTTTACACTCAATTATACATGGCACGACAGCACTCTCGTAAAAGATTCATTGGAATTAAAATCAAATCATGCAGGAGCCATCATCGGATTCAAAACAAAACAAGGAGAACTGGTTCATGCAAAAATTGCTTCGTCTTTCATTTCTTTTGACCAGGCAGACATAAATCTTAGAAAAGAAATAGCCAATGATGTGTTTGAAACCACAAAACAAAAAGCAAAAGAGTCCTGGAATAAAATTTTAAACAGGATTATGGTGGAAGGCGGAACCCAGGAGCAAGTGAAAACATTTTATTCATGTCTTTACCGCATGGTGCAGTTTCCACAAAAACTATATGAAATAGATCAGGACGGGAAGCCAGTACACTATAGTCCTTATAGTGGCGAAACACTACCCGGATATATGTTTGGTGGAACTGGATTTTGGGATACTTTCCGCGCTTTATATCCTTTTTTAAATTTGGTGTACCCATCCATCAATAAAGAAATGCAGGAAGGATTGATCAATGATTATAAGGAAGGCGGCTGGTTACCTGAATGGTCAAGTCCGGGCTATGCAAATATCATGATTGGGAATAACTCTGCTTCTGTAGTTGCGGACGCTTATCTAAAAGGACTAAGGGGATACGATATCGATACGTTATACCAGGCATTGATTAAAGATGCAAACAATGAAGGACCGATGGATGCAGTGGGCAGGAAAGGTGTTTCTTATTACAATGACCTTGGTTATGTTCCCTATGATGTAGGGATCAAAGAAAATGCAGCACGGACATTGGAATATGCGTATGACGATTTCACCATCTACCAATTAGCCAAAGCATTGAATCGTCCAAGAACTGAAATTGATCTTTATGCCAAACGAAGCCAGAATTACCGGAATTTATTTGACCCGGAAACAAAATTAATGAGAGGAAAAAATAAGGATGAAAGATTTCAATCACCATTCAATCCTTTTAAATGGGGAGACGCATTTACTGAAGGGAATAGTTGGCATTATACCTGGAGCGTATTTCATGATATTGAAGGATTAAAAACTTTGATGGGCGGAAATGAGATGTTTATCAGGATGCTCGATTCGGTGTTTACCATGCCGCCGGTTTATGATGAAAGTTACTATCGCGGTGTCATTCATGAGATCAGGGAAATGCAGATCATGAACATGGGACAGTATGCTCACGGAAACCAACCCATTCAGCACATGATCTACCTTTATAATTATGCAGGTCAGCCATGGAAAACCCAATACCGTGTCAGGGATGTGATGAATAGATTATACAAACCTGCTCCTGATGGTTATTGCGGTGATGAGGACAATGGCCAGACATCCGCATGGTACGTCTTTTCCGCACTTGGCTTTTATCCTGTATGCCCTGGAACAGACCAGTATGTTATAGGAACACCATTATTTAAGAAAGCAACGATTAACCTTGAAAATGGAAACAAACTGGTGATCAATGCTCCTGCTAACAATGATAAAAATTTTTATATCCAATCATTGGAATTTAATAATAAAGTCTATGATAAAAACTGGTTGAATCATTTTGATCTGCAAAAAGGTGGTGTGTTGAATTTTTCGATGTCTCCTGTTCCTAACAAAAAACGTGGATATTCAAAATTGTCCTGGCCCTATTCTTTTTCGTTAGAAGAAAAAGCATTTTAGTACTCAGACTGAATAACCTCGCCATGTGCCTGACGGCAGGCAAGGGTTATTCCCGCGATGAAATTTCAGTTGGAGAAGTTGGGAACCTTTGTTTGTATTATTGATGCAACTTTCTTTTTCTGAATTATTCTTACTTCTCGTACAAAAAAGAGCTTAAAATTCAAGGGGAACCACCATTTCTTTTAATACTTTATCAAGTCGCTCCAATGATTGTTGAAGTGCCTGTTCCTTTTTCTTTTTTTCCAACCGGTTAAATAAAGCCTGCTTTATAATATTTCTTTCAAAATAAATATCAATGGTAAGCCTGCTGGTCTGCTCACCGGTTTTTTCAGCAATAAAATAAACAGAAGTGTTTTTCTTTTCATCTGTCTCGCTGAATACAGTCTTGCCTTCGGGATCGTAAACAAAACTGCTGATATACATCATTTCTGTTTTTCCACTATCCAATACATGACGGTGACGGCTGCCTATCCCTGGTAAAAAATGCTCCACTTCATCAATTGATTTTATTCCAGGATACCAGAGATGTCGAAACTCAAAATGCACAACAGTATAACATAACGTTTTTATATCAATAGCATAGTCTTTGGAAACAGATATCATTTTTACTTTATCAGGAAGGTCTGTTTCAATAACCGGAGGAGTTATCTCTTTCTTTAATGGACTCAATTGGGTATAATGAAAACTTATTTCACCGCTTTCTGTTTGTTTGATGCTGCTATCCCAATGCATCCACTTTGCCAGTTCGGCCGGTTGCTTATTTTGTAAAAGATCCTTTGTTACCAGCCAATACTCATGTTGGTCAATATCATTTTTCAATAGCTGGTGTGCAACAATAACATCTTTGCCGATAAGTTTGCTGAATTGTTTTATGTTAAGGGAGGTGAACTCGCCAAAATGTGTGATCACCTTCAGGCTAAGATTAACCGCAGATATGCAAGCCTTACATTGACAAATTTTACGGCTATCATAAGCAATGAGATACTGATGAAATGCCCGGAACATTTTTTCCACCTGTTTGTACAATGATGGCAAGTCTTCCGGCTCACCATATTTATAGAAAAGAATAGCGTCTCCTTCAATCTCTGATATCTCAAGACCCGAATCATTGGCTTTGATCAGTTCTTCCAACAATTGCTGAATGATAAACCGACTGTGATCGATCTCTACCTCGTTTACAAACCGGCTGAACCCGCTGATGTCGGGAATAAAAAGTAATCCCCTGTTTTCCATTCTTTAAAGGTACTAAGGGATCTTCAATCAGGAATCGCTGTGAATCCCATTGATTTTCTTACAGGCTCGGTTTTTGTAATGGGACCATCAAATAGAAATTATGAAAGTCATTGGTATTATCCTGATCATTCTTGGAATTGGGGTATTTATTTTCCAGGGTGTCAGGGCTGGTAAAAAAGAAAAAGTGCTGGATGTTGGACCTGTAGAGATCACTAAAGAAGTGGAAAGAAGCGATAGTTGGCAACTGTATGCTGCAGGAGGTATTGCAGTAGTGGCTGGTCTTATATTGGTGTTAGTTTCCAGGAAAAATGTTACTGCGTAAACCCACAATTGTTCAAGGTCTTCGGTATGTTTTCCCCTTTTGTAAAAGTTGTATGCCATTAGTTGTTCTGAATTTTGTTTTGACAAATGAATCTTTATTGTAGTTCAGTTTTCGTTTGACCGCAAAATGTAAGTGAGGTCTTAATACGAAACCGGTGCGGCCACTGTATCCAATCAATTGTCCTTTGCTGATATTTCCTTTTTTTACTACTACACCATTTTTTTGTAAATGCCAGTAGCATCCAAAACTTCCGTCACTATGCCTGATAATTATATAATTTGCTTTTTTTTCAGACACCGAGAGACCACCCTCATTGCTATTATCTTTAAAACTGTAAACAACGCCCTCCCGTGCGGCATAAATTGGAGTTCCTTCAGGCATACCAAAATCCAAAGCAGCTTTATGTTTGTGTGAAAACATACCACCATAACCTTGTACCACCTTATGTGTTGTTCCTTCTTTAAAAGGAAGTTCATAAATATAGGTGTCAAGGTTATCTGTAACGTTCGTGCTTAGTGAAAAATAAAAAACCAGTCCAATAATAATTAAAAGAAGAATTAGGATGAACTTTTTCATGCAGATGTAAACAACACTCTAATTTATGATATTAATGGGTTCTTGGTTAGATTTTAGGGGATGGTTGGCATGTGCTTTTGTTTTTTACTGTTGGTGTAGACAGGCAACTATACACGAGTTGGTATAGGTGGGAAAATTTCCTACCTTAACAGTGATAACCGCTCTTATGCCCTATTCTACTTACCGAGCTTTACCGCTCAAAGCTCTTTATGAGTTATTAGCATCTTCCGTAAGGGATTTGCTTGTTGCGTTTGATAGCAAACAAGACAATATGATTGCGTTTAATGCATTAAAAAAACAAGTAGAAATTATCATTGAATTAATTGAAGAAAAACGAAAAGCAGGAGAAAGAAAAAACTGATTTTTCGTCATAACCTAACATCAGTATTCCCCACGAGTCTTGTATCCTCTCAGTCATTCTGGTTCAGCTCAGTTTTGTTTTGCTTTCATCAATAGTTTTTCGATTTGACGTCTGTGTCGTAAGATGTGTACAATTGAATGTTCAATAATAGCTTCTAAATCATAAGTTGTCCAGGATGTTTTTATTATTGTATTCAATAATTCGTCATCACTTAATAACCACTTGTCCTCAAATGTTTCAACGGTATAATGAAACATTTTATCTAATTGCAAAAGTGCTTCATGAACCGAGTTAATAGTAATCTCATTTGTATAAATAGTATTCCCAAATCTTTTTCGTATGTAATTAGCATAAGAATAACCGGACTTAACAACATGTGTAACTATGTTTCTGGCAGATTGAAAGTCTTCTTTAACGGAGCTGTTCACAATAGCGTTAAATTGGTCGTCAGTAATTTCACCCAATAAAATTTTCAATTCTTTAAGTGCTTTTTCATACTCATCTGTCAAAGCTCCGATTGCTCCGGGTCTATATATTTTGTTCATTTTTTGCAGTTATCGGTGTACAAAATTCGGATTTAT
>Ga0075429_100000553_pt1 | contig 28584 bp, 31 predicted proteins | sample RhiMetdeltSRZDD3_FD_75295 | JGI IMG/M metagenome (GOLD analysis project Ga0075429, IMG submission 75295) | Populus rhizosphere microbial communities from Tennessee, USA - Rhizosphere MetaG P. deltoides SRZDD3 | ecosystem: Host-associated > Plants > Roots > Rhizosphere > Soil | place: USA... | reverse complement strand
CTGTCGAGGGGACGCCTCACCGTGGGCGTCGGTGTCGGGTGGCTCCGGGAGGAGTTCGAGGCGCTGGACGCGCCCGACTTCGCGCGGCGCGGCGCGGTCGCCGACGAGTACCTCCGCATCTTCAAGACGCTCTGGACTCAGGACCCGGCCAGCTTCTCGGGGGAGTTCTATCGCTTCGACGCGCTGCGCTGCCTGCCACAGCCCGTGCAGACACCGCATCCGCCGATCTGGATCGGGGGCCACAGCGGGCCGGCCCTGCGGCGAGTCGCCCGCCACGGCGACGGCTGGCACCCGGTCGGGGCGAACCCGGCCGTCCCGATGCGTCCGGCCGAGCTGCGGGCGGCGCTCGACGAGCTCGTCCGCCTGACCGAGGCCGAGGGCCGTGACCCCTCGGCCCTCACGATCTCCTTCAAGGCGCCCGTCTACGACGTGTCGGCCACGACCCTGGACGGCGTCGAGCGGCGGCCCTTCTCGGGCACGGCCCAGCAGGTGGCCGACGATATCCGGACGTACGAGAAGCTCGGCGTGGGCGAGCTGGTCTTCGACTTCCGGAGCGAGCACCTGAACGAGACCCTCGACCGGATGGAGCACTTCGCGGAGGTCATGCGATGAGCGAGCACCGTGGCGTGGAGCCGGGCCGCGCCGGCAGGATGGACATGCGGTTCGACGGCAAGGTGGCGCTCGTCTCCGGCGCGGGCTCGGGCATCGGTCGCGCCACCGCCCGGGGGTTCGCGGAGCGCGGCGCCCGGGTGGCCGTGGCGGACATCGACCGGGCGAAGGCCGAGGCGGTGGCCCGGGAGATCGAGAAGGCCGGGGGCGCCGCGGTGGCGCTCGCGGCCGACGCCGGCGCTCCGGAGGGCATCGAGGCGATGGTCGCCGGCACCGTGCGCGCGTTCGGCGGCCTCGACGTCCTGCACAACAACGCCTTCGGCCAGCCCACGCTGCCGGACGGGCGACGGCGCCTGGCCTTCCTGGGCGACCTCGACGAGCGGGTGTGGAGCCACACGATCGAGCTCGGCCTCACCGGCGTGTTCCGGGCCATGAAGCGCGCCCTCCCGGAGCTGCTGGCCCGCGGCGGCGGCGCGATCGTCAACACGGCGTCGATCTCCGGCCTCTTCGCGGACTTCGCCATTGGCGCCTACAACACGGCCAAGGCGGGCGTGATCAACCTGACCCGGGTGGCGGCCATCGAGTACGCGTCGCGCGGCATCCGGGTGAACTGCGTCTGCCCCGGCGCCATCGACACGCCGCTGCTACGTCCCTCGCTGGCGATTCCCGGCTTCGCCGACGAGACCACGCGGGCGATCCCGATGCAGCGGCTGGGCCGGCCCGAGGAAATCGCCGGCGTCGTGATGTTCCTGGCCTCGGACCTGGCCTCCTACGTGACGGGCGCTGCGGTGGTGGCCGACGGCGGGCTCACCGCGCAGACCGGCCTGCCGACGCGGATCCCGCTGCCCTGATCCGGGCCCGCGGACCACGCGCGAGCGCGGCTAGCGGACGAAGTGCGGCAGGACCTGCTCACCCATGAGCCGCAGGCAGCGGAGCTGGGCGTCGAGGTCGCGGCCGTTGACGCCGATCCAGAGCCTCGTCGCGCCGCGCTCGGCCAGCTGCTCGATCCGCGCGATCCAGTCGCGCGGCGCGCCGGCCAGCGCCCAGCGGTCGATCGCGTAGTCGGTGAGGCCGAGGTCGGCCATGCGGGCGGGGTTCTTGCCCGCCCGCAGCACGTGGTCGTACAGCTCGTAGCCGTCCACGTAGTCCTGGATCTTGGCCCGCAGGTCGTCGGGCACGTGCTTGTCGTCCAGTCCGAAGCGCATCGCGTGGTTGAGGATCGAGGACACCGAGGCCTTGACGCCGTCGATCGCCGTCTCGCGGTCCTCGTGCAGGGACGAGCGCGCGGTGAACCAGATCTCGACGTCGGCCGGGTCGCGACCGGCCTCGCGCGCGCCCGCCTGCACGCGCGCGATCGTGTCGCGCACCACCTCCGGCAGCAGCCCGGTGCCGGCGATGACGCCGTCGCCGATGCGCCCGCCCAGGCGCAGCATCCTCGGGCCCTCGGCGCAGATGGAGATCGGCACGCGCCGGCGCACGGCCTCGGCGGCCCACCGGACGCGCTGCGCCCGTCCCTGGTAGGTGGCCTCGCCGCGGGCGAGCAGGCCGCGCACGCACGTGACGTAGTCCTCGATGCGGGCGCGCGAGGCGGCCGGATAGCCGATGTTGAGCACGGCGCTGTCGCCGCTGGCGATGTCCAGGAACGCCCGGCCGCCGGTGAGGCGATCGATCGAGGCCAGGAACGACGCCATGACCTGGGGCTCGCGGGTGAGCGGGTTGCTCGGCCGCAGCCCGACGGCGGCGCGCGGGGCGGCCAGCGCGATCAGGGTGGCCCGGACGTAGGCGTCGCCACCGAGAAAGGCCGAGTCGTAGGTGCCGATCGCGGTGGCGCCGTAGCCGTCGGCCATGCGCACCAGCTCCGTGAACTTCCGGGTGTCGTCGCCCCCCAGCAGCCCCACGCTGGAGCCGAGGCTGATGCCGAACTGGACCGTCATCGTCGCGGCCTCAGATGCCCAGCAGCCGCTCGAGGTTCTTCCAGAGGATGGCGTCCTTCTCGTCCTGCGACAGGCTGGTCATGCCGAGGATCCAGGCCACCGGCCAGTCGAGCGCCATGTCGTAGGGCCAGTCGGTGCCGAACACCACGCGGTCGACGCCGACAGTGTCGACGAGGTAGCGCAGCGCGGGCTCGGTGTAGACGATGCAGTCGTAGTAGAAGCGCCGCAGGTAGGCGCTGGGCGGCTGCCCGATGTTCGCGCGAGCCTCGGTCCGCACCTGCCAGGCGTGGTCCATCCGCCCGATGCCGTAGCACGTGTAGCCGCCGCCGTGGCCGAGGACGATCTTGAGGTCGGGGTGGGCGTCCATCACGCCGCCGTGCACCAGCGTGGCGAACGTCACCGCGCGGTCGACCAGGTTGCCGATCGAGTTCGGCAGGTGGTAGCGCGCGCTGCGCGGCGTCACCAGCGTCTCGCCGCCCTGGTGGAAGAAGACCACGGCGCCCATCTGCTCGGCGGCCTTCCAGAACGGGCGGTACTCCGCCTCATCCAGCGTGCGGCCGTTGACGTGGTCGTTGATCTCCACGCCCTTGAGGCCGAGCTGCGTCATGCACCGCTCCAGCTCGCCGACCGCGGACTTCACGTCCTGCATCGGCAGCGTGCCCAGGCCGGCGAAGCGCTGCGGCCAGCCCTTCACCATCCCGGCGATCTCGTCGTTGGTGGCCCGCGAGGTGGCGGCGGCGACCGCACTGTCGAGCTGGTAGTTGTAGAAGCCGACGTACGGGGAGACGACGTGGACGTCCACGCCGAGCGAGTCCATGTCGGCCAGGCGCTCCTCGGGCGTCCAGCGGGCCCGGGGGGGCAGCGACTGCCGGCGGCCGCCCACGACCGCCACCTCGCCGCCCCGGGCGTCCTTCTCCCGGCGCAGCGTGTGCCAGTCGCCGCCGTTCTCGGTGGCCCGCCAGAAGGCCTGCGGGGTGACGTGGGCGTGGATGTCGATGCTGCGCATGAGGTCGGCTCCGTTCAGGCGGCGGCGAAGGCCGGCCGCAGCTCGTGGGCGAATCGGCGGAGCGTCGCGAGGCCGCCGGCGCTGTTGAGCAGCACGTAGCGGGCCCCGACGTCGTGCAGCGCCTGCAGCTTGGCGGCGATCTCGTCGGGCGTGCCGTAGAGGGCCCCGGCCTCGGCCGCCTCCAGCGTGTCGGCGTAGGACATCATGCTCGCCCGGTTCTGGCCGTCGGGGCGCTGGGCCAGACGCTCCATGCGCCGGCGCGCCAGCAGCCGCGCCTGCAGCGCCGCGTCCCGCTCGGCCGCGGTGATGACGACGTGGATCGAGCGGGTCACCGCCACGCTCATCGGGTCGAACGCGCGGCCCCGCGCCTCCACCTCGGCCTTGAACAGCGCGATTCGCTCGCCGATCTGATCGACCGGCGCGAACTGGTCGAGGAGCAGGTTGTAGCCGTAGTCCGCGACCTTCTTGATGGACGCCGGACGCCCGGCGCCCATCCACAGCGGCGGGTGGGGCTTCTGGAACGTCGGCGGCTCCACGACCACCTGCTCGAACTGCCAGTAGGCGCCCCGGTGCGACCACGGCGCGTCCGACGTCCACGCCTTGAGCAGGACCTCGTGGGCCTCCTCGAATCGCGCCTCGGCCTCCTCCATGGGAACGCAGAATCCATGGGAACGCAGAATCCGGCGAATTCGTTGTGCCGGTAGCCCTGACCGATGCCGAAGTCGAGCCGGCCGTTCGAGAGCAGGTCGACCGTGGCCGCCTGCTCGGCCAGCAGCACCGGGTTGTGCCACGGCAGCGTCATGACGGCGGTGCCGAGCCTGAGGGTGGAGGTGCGGGCGCCGATCCAGGTCAGGAGGTTGAGCGTCGCCGAGATCTGGCCGAAGCCGGTGAAGTGGTGCTCGACGACGAAGGAGGCGTGGTAGCCGAGCTGCTCGGCCTCCACGTTGTAGTCGACGAAGTCGCGGAAGCCGCTTCCGCTGTCGACGTCCGGCCCGCCCCGGCGGGCCTGGGCGCTGCCGAAGATCCCGAAGCGCATGGCGACGTATAGTGCCCGCCGCGCGGCGGCGGCGTCAAGCGCGGCGCCGCCGGGCGAGGCTTGACAAGCGTGCGGCGGCGGCGCAGGTTGGCCGCGACCGAAGCCGGCGCGTCCCCGACGCGCCAGAGAGAGGACGACATGAGCCGGCATCGACGCCTCCCGATCGTCGCCACTCCGATCGCCGTCCTGATCATGCTCCTGCTCGGCGACGGCGCCTTCGTCGCGCGCGCGGCCGACCCCATCAAGATCGGGTTCGGCATGGCGCTCACGGGCGGCCTCTCCGCCAACGGCAAGCCGGCGCTGCTGGCGATGCAGATCTGGAAGGACGACGTGAACAAGAAGGGTGGTCTGCTCGGGCGGCCCGTCGAGCTCATCTACTACGACGACCAGACCAACCCGGCCACCGTGCCCGGCATCTACGCCAAGCTGCTCGACGTGGACAAGGTCGACTTCATCGTGTCCGGCTACGGCACGAACCTGATCGCGCCGCTCATGCCGATCGCGATCGAGCGCAAGCTCACGCTGGTGGCGATCTTCGGCCTGGCCAACAATGAGAAGTACCGGTACCCGAACTACTTCCAGATCTCGCCCAACGGTCCCGAGCCGGAGACGAGCACGCCGCTGGGCTTCTTCGAGCTGGCCGCCCGGCAGACGCCGCGGCCGCAGACGGTGGCCATCGTCGGCGCCGACGCCGAGTATCCCCAGAACGCGCTGGTGGGAGCGCGCGAGCTCATCAAGCGGTTCGGCTTCAAGACCGTCTACGACAGGACGTACCCGCCCAGCACCGTGGACTACACGCCGATCGTGCGTGCCATCAAGGCCACCAACCCCGACATCCTCTTCATCGCGTCCTACCCGCCCGACTCGGTCGGGATGCTGCGGGCCATCCACGAGGTGGGCGTGCAGCCCAAGATCGTCGGCGGCGGCATGGTGGGCCTGCAGTTCACCAGCGTGATGACCAGCGTGGGCCCCATGCTCAACGGCATCGTCAACTACGACTTCTGGGCGCCGGAGTCGACGATGATGTTCCCCGGCATCAAGGAGTTCTTCAAGGAGTACCAGCCGCGCGCCGAGAAGGGCGGCGTCGATCCGCTGGGCTACTACTTGCCGCCCTTCGCCTACGCCGCCATGCAGGTGCTGGGCCAGTCCATCGAGGCGACGAAGGGGCTCGACCAGCAGAAGGTCGCCGACCACATCCGGGCCACGGAGTTCAACACCATCGTCGGCAAGGTGAAGTTCGGCAAGAACGGCGAGTGGGCCAGAGGGCGCACCCTCATGGTCCAGTACCAGAAGGTCCACGGCAACGGCATCGACCAGTTCCGGGGCCCCGGCAAGAAGGTCGTGCTGTTCCCGGACGAGCTCAAGTCCGGCACGATCGTGTACCCGTACGCGGCGGCGAAGCACTGACGGCGCCGGTCTTGACAAGCGCCGACGGCTGGCGCAGTTTGGGGCCCGCAGCCACCTCGCCGGTCTGGATACCACGGAGAGAGAGGACGACATGATTCGCGGCCGCCGCTCGACGCTTGCCCTGATCTTCCTGGCCGCCCTCGGGTCCCTGCTGGTCGCCGGCGGCGGCCACGTCGCCCGCGCGGCCGACCCCATCAAGATCGGGCTCGGCATGGCGCTCACGGGCGGCCTGTCCGCCAACGGCAAGCCGGCGCTGCTCGCGCTGCAGATCTGGAAGGACGACGTGAACAAGAAGGGCGGCCTGCTCGGGCGGCCCGTCGAGCTCATCTATTACGACGACCAGACCAATCCCGCCACCGTGCCCGGGATCTACACCAAGCTGCTCGACGTCGACAAGGTCGACCTCGTCATCTCCGGCTATGGCACCAACCTCATCGCCCCCCTCCTGCCGATCGCCATGGAGCGCAAGCTGACGCTCATCGGGATGTTCGGCCTGGCCAACAACGAGAAGTACCAGTACCCGAACTACTTCCAGATCCAGCCGGCCGGCCCCGACCCCCAGACCAGCACGGCCATCGGCTTCTTCGAGCTGGCCGCCCGGCAGAATCCCAAGCCGCAGACGGTGGCGATCGTCGGGGCCGACGCGGAGTACCCGCAGAACGCGCTGGTGGGAGCGCGCGAGCTGATCAAGAGGTTCGGGCTCAAGACGGTCTACGACCGGACGTATCCGCCCAGCACGGTCGACTACACGCCCATCGTGCGCGCCATCAAGGCGACGAACCCCGACATCGTCTTCGTGGCCTCGTACCCGCCGGACTCGGTCGGGATGCTGCGGGCGGCCCACGAGGTGGGGCTGCAGCCCAAGATCTTCGGCGGCGGGATGGTGGGGCTCATGTTCACCACCGTGATGACCAGCATGGGGCCGCTGCTGAACGGGATCGTGAACTACGACTTCTGGGCGCCGGAGCCGCCGTTCCTCGCCATGCCGGGGATCAAGGAGTTCCTCAAGGAGTACCAGACGCGCGCCGAGAAGGAGCGGGTGGACCCGCTCGGGTACTACCTGCCGCCGTACTCGTACGCGGTCGGCCAGGTGCTGGCCCAGGCCATCGAGACCACCAAGGGTCTCGACCAGCAGAAGATCGCCGACTACATCCGGGCCACCGAGTTCACCACGGTCGTGGGCAAGGTGAAGTTCGGCAAGAACGGCGAGTGGGCCAAGGGCCGGACGCTCATGGTCCAGTACCAGAAGATCACCGGCAACGCCGTCGACCAGTTCCGCGGCCCCGGCAAGAAGGTCGTGCTCTATCCGGACGAGCTCAAGTCCGGAACCATCGTGTATCCCTACGCGGCCGCCAAGAACTGACGGGCGGCCGCCGGCGGGCACCGTGATCGTCGTGAACCGCGGCCTCGGCCGTTAACGCGGGCGCTCCCTGTTCTCCTGGGACCTGCTCGCCAACGCGGTCGTGGCCGGGCTGCTGCTCGGCGGCTTCTACGCCGCCGTGAGCCTCGGCGTCTCGCTGATCTTCGGCCTGCTCGACATCGCCAACATCGCCCAGCCGGCCTTCGTGATCCTCGGCGCCTACGCCGCCTACGTGTTCAACAGCGCCGTCGGCCTCGACCCCATCCTGGTCGGGCTGCTGCTGACGCCCGTGTTCTACGGCGTCGGCGCCCTCGTCTATCGCGTCTACTACGGCAGCTTCGAGCGCCGCGGCGAGGAGTCGCTGCGGGGGCTGGTCTTCTTCTTCGGGATCCTGTTCATCATGGAGGTCAGCCTCAGCATGACCTTCGGCGTCGACTATCGCCTCGTGCAGGCGTCGTATACGGGCCGATCGATCGAGCTGGCCGGCGTCGGCGTCGCCTTCCGCTACCTGGTGCCGTGCGTGGTCGGGGTGGCCATGACGGTGGCGCTGTACCTGTTCCTCGGCCGGACGTTCTACGGGCGCGCCATCATGGCGGTGTCCCAGGACCAGGCGGCCCTGCGGCTGATGGGGGCCGACCCCGTGCAGATCAAGACCATCGCCTTCGGCATCGGCATCGCCGCCGCCAGCCTGGCCGGAGCGCTGCTGATCAGCATCGCCCCGGTCGTGCCGTCCACCGATCGTGACTACATCGGTCGGATGTTCGCCATCACCGTGCTCGGGGGCATGGGCAGCATCGGCGGCACCCTGGTGGCGGCGGTCATCCTCGGCATCACCGAGAGCCTGATGTCGACCTTCTTCGGGCCCTCGTGGTCCCTGGCGGTCTCCTTCGGCATCCTCCTGCTGGCCCTGGCCATCCGTCCCGCCGGCCTGTTCGGCCGCTGATGGCGCCCCCGTCCGGGACGGCGTCGGGGCGGGCGCGCTAGCCGTGCGCGGGATCGTCGGGGCGCTGCTGGTCGGCGGCCTCGTGATCGCCGCCGGCGTCGGCCTGGCCGGCGCGCGCGTGAACCCGTACGTCTATTTCGCCGGCTACGTCATCCTGCAGTACGTGGTCATCGCGACGGCCTGGAACATCCTGGGCGGCTACGCCGGCTACGTGAACTTCGGCACCCCGGCGTTCTTCGCGATGGGCGCCTACACCGCCGTCCTCCTCATCAAGTCGCTGCGGGCGCCCCTGCCGGTCCTCATCGTGGCCGGCGGTCTGGTGGCCGGTCTGCTCGGCCTGGGCATCGGCTACCTCACGCTGAGGCTGCGGGGCACCTTCTTCTCGATCGCGACGCTGGCGCTGTCCGTCGTCCTGCAGACCGTGATCATCAACTGGGAGTACGTGGGCGGCTCGCGCGGCCTCAGCGTCCTCCGGCCCGCCGGCCCGCCGTTCGGCAGCTACGTCACGTTCCTGTTCACGGTGATGGTCGGCCTCGCCGTCGTGGCCGTGCTGACGGCGCGGTTCATCGAGCGGTCGTGGATCGGCCGCGGGCTGGCGGCGCTGCGGGACAACGAGGAGGCCGCGGAGTGCATGGGCGTGCCGACCCTGCGGCTGAAGCTCTTCGCCACCACCGTGAGCGGCTTCCTGCTCGGAGTGGCCGGCGCCCCCTTCCCGTACTACGTGACGTTCGTCGAGCCCAACTCGGCCTTCGCCCTCGACTACGCCGTCAACGCGCTGGCCATGCCCATGATCGGCGGGACGACGAGCTGGATCGGCCCCGTCATCGGCGCCGTCCTGCTGGGAACCGCCCAGCAGCTCGCCACGGTGACCATCTCCTCGGAGATGAACCTGTTCATCGTCGGCGTCGTGCTCGTGGCGTTCGTCGTGCTGGCGCCGGAGGGCATCCTCGGGCTCGCCCGCCGCCTGCGGGGCCGCTGAGCGGTGGCCGGCGCGCTGCTGGAGATCGACGGCGTCGTGAAGCGCTTCGGCGGGTTCACGGCCCTCAACCGGGTGAGCCTGTCGGTGCGCGCCGGCGAGCGCTTCGGGCTCATCGGCCCCAACGGCTCCGGCAAGACGACGCTCATCAACTGCGTGGCCGGCTCCCTGCGCGCCGACGAGGGACGCATCGTGTTCGACGGGATCGACGTCACCCGGCTGCCCGCGCACCGACGGACACGCCTCGGCATCGCACGCAGCTTCCAGATCCCCCGCCCGTTCACCAGCATGAGCGTGCGCGACAACCTGGGCATCCCGCTCGAGTACGCCGGCCACGCCCGGGGCCACACCGCCGCCGAGACGGCCGAGATCCTGGAAGCCATCGGACTCGGCGCCAAGGCGCACCTCCGCCCGGACGGCCTCACGCAGATCGAGATGCGCAAGCTGGAGCTGGCCCGGGCGATGGCCGCCCGCCCCAAGCTCCTGATCTCCGACGAGGCGATGGCCGGCCTCTCCAGCGCCGAGGTGGACGACATCCTGGCCATCCTGCTCCGGCTCAACGGGCAGGGCATCACGATCATCATGATCGAGCACATCATGCGGGCCGTGATGCGCTTCTCCGAGCGCATCGTCGTGCTCGACGCCGGCGAGCGCATCGCGGAGGGCACGCCCGACGAGATCGTCCGCAACCCGGCCGTGGAGAAGGCCTACCTTGGCGAGTAGGATCGTGCTCCGCGACGTCGACGCCGGCTACGGGGCCGTCCGCGTGCTGCACGGGGTGTCCCTGGAGGTCCGCGAGGGCGAGACGGTGGCGCTGCTCGGGACCAACGGCAACGGCAAGAGCACGCTGATCAAGTGCATCATGGGCATGGTGAGGCCGCAGGCCGGCCAGATCGTGCTCGAGACCGACGGCGGGCCCGTCGACCTCACCGCCAAGTCCACCGAGGAGATCGTCGGCCTCGGGATCGCCCTGGTGCCGGAGGGCCGACGGCTGTTCCCCAAGCTCACGGTGGAGGAGAACTTGCTGCTGGGCGCCTACCGCCCGGCCGCCCGGGCCGACATCGCGGGCAACCTCGCGTTCGCGTTCGAGGCCTTCCCGGTGCTCCAGGCGCGCCGGCGGCAGCTGGCCGGCAGCATGAGCGGCGGCGAGCAGCAGATGCTGGCGGTCGGTCGCGCGCTCATGTCGTCGCCCCGCATCCTCCTCGTCGACGAGCCCTCGGTCGGCCTGGCGCCGATCCTGGTGAGTCGCGTGATCGCCAAGATCAAGGAGCTCAAGGAGCGGCGGCGGCTCACCGTGCTCATGGCCGAGCAGAACTTCAACCAGGCGACCAAGATCGCCGACCGGGGCTACATCATCGTGCATGGGAGGATCGAGTTCGAGGGCCGCTCCACCCAGGAGCTGCGCGAGAACGAGCTGGTGAAGAAGTACTACCTCGGCGTGTGAGCGTCCACCGTCGGGCACACTTGCGCGGCGTGTCGGCTTGCGATAGATAGACCTCGAGCATGAGCCCCTCCGAGTACCAGCAGCTCGTCGAGTTCCTCGGCCACCAGTTCACGGAGGTCGATCGGCACTTCACCCGGATCGACCAGCGGTTCGCCCAGATCGACCAGCGGTTCGCCCAGATCGACCAGCGATTCACGCAGATCGACCAGCGATTCACGCAGATCGACCAGCGGTTCACCGGGATGGACACGCGTCTCACCGAGCTGCGCCACGAGATCCTGGGCCATTTCGACGAGATCTACCGCAGACTCGACCGGCTCGAGCAGGAATACCAGGCGATCACGCAGGCGCTCAGGCGGATCGAGGCGGGGCTGGCCGACGAGCGACGCCGCCGCGAGATCCTCGAGCGCGACCTCGCCGAGCTGCGGCGCCACGTGGGCATCCTCCAGTCCCGGATCGAGGAGATCGAGCAGCGGCTGAGCGCCGACGGCCCGTAACGATCGAAAGGAGACCGATCATGGCGCGCGCGTACAACGTCATCGACGCCGACGGCCACGTGCTGGAGCCGGTCGACATCTGGGAGAAGTACATCGATCCGGCCTACCGTGAGCGAGCGCCGCGCCTGATCGTCGACACCGACGGCAAGGAGCGGTTGCTCGTCGAAGGCAAGGTGCTCGGCAGCACGAAGGGGTTCGGCAACATCGGGGCCATCGGCGCCCGCCAGGGCCGCGCCGACGAGACGACCATGAAGTACGTGGAGGGCCGCGCCGGCGGCTTCGACCCGCACGCCCGTATCCCCGACATGGACCTCGACGGCATCGACGCGGCCTTCCTCTACCCGAGCGTCGGGCTCTTCGCCGGCGCCGTCCAGGACCCGGGGCTGGCGGCGGCGATGTGCCGCGCGTACAACCGCTGGCTCGCCGACTACTGCCGCCCGTATCCCGACCGGCTGTTCGGCGTGGCCATGCTGCCGATGCAGTCGATCGAGTCGGCCATCGACGAGATGCGCTTCGCGCGGCGCGAGCTCGGGATGCGCGGCGGCTTCCTGCGGCCGAACCCCTACAACGGCCGCATGCTGCATCATCCTGACTACGAGCCGTTCTGGCGGGAGGTGGAGGAGCTGGACTTCTCGATCGGCCTGCACGAGGGCGCCAGCGGGGGCATGCCGCAGGTCGGCGTCGACCGGTTCACCACCCGGGGCGCGCGCCACATCATCTCGCACACCATGGAGATGATGCTGGCCGCGATGAGCGTCATCTGGGAGGGCGTGTGCGATCGCCACCCGCGCGCGCGGATCGCCTTCCTGGAATCCGGCGGGGGCTGGATCGCGCCGTGGCTGGACCGGATGGACCGGCACTTCGACGACCAGGGCTTCAACGACTCCGGGTTGACGATGCGCCCGAGTGAGCTGTTCCAGCGCAACTGCTGGATCTCCTTCGAGCCCGTCGAGGGCAGCCTCGGCGTGCTGGCCGACTACATCGGCCCCCACAAGATCCTGTGGGCCACCGACTATCCGCACCCCGACGGCTTCTTCCCGGGCGCGCCCAGACTCATCGCCGACCGCCCCGAGCTCTCCGACGCCACCAAGCGCGAGATCCTGGCCGGCGGGGCCAGGCGGTTCTACGGCTTGACGTAGCCGCGCGGCGCGCCGCCGGAGCGGCTCGGGGCTCACTCGATGGTCTGGTCGCCCGCTGACACAGGGAGGGCGGGATCGTCAGGCCGAGCGCCCTGGCCGTCTTGAGATTGATCACCAGCTCGAACGTGGTCGGCTGCTCGACGGGCAGCTCGCCCGGCCGAGCCCCCCCGCAGGATGCGGTCCACGTAGACGGCGATCCGCTGGAACCGCTCCTGAGGGCGCGGACCGTAGGAGACGCGGCCGCCGATCTCGGCAAAGAGTCGGTGCTCGTAGACGGCCGGCACTCGGTGGCGGGCCGCCAGCTGGATGATCGACGGCCGCTCGGTGAACAGCATGGGGTCGGCAACCAGGACCAGGGCGTCCGCATGCCCGCGTCGCATCGTCTCGAAGGCCGCCTCGAGCTCGGTCGGTCGACGGACGTCGATCACGCGCAGCTTCATGCCGATCTGCCGGCCTGCCGCCTCGGTCGCCCGAAGGATGGAGGCGGTGACCGGATTTGATCAGTTCACCAGCACCGCGATCTCGTCCGCCCGGGGCACCATCTCGCGGATCAGCTCGAGCCGCTTGCCCATCAGCTCCGGAGTGAAGCCCGAGACGCCCGTGACGTTGCCTCCGGCCCTGGCCAGGCTCGACACCAGGCCGGTGCTGACGACGTCCGACAAGGATTCCATCACGATCGGAATCGTCGTCGTCGCTGTCTTGGCCGCCAGGGTCGCCGGCGTGCCCAGGCTCACCAGCACGTCGGGCCGGCGGCCGACCAGCTCGGCCGCCAGCTCCGGGAGCCTGGCGTAGTGCTCGCCCAGGTACCGGACGTCGAGCGTGAGGTTGCGCCCCTCGACCCACCCGGCCTCGCGCAACGCCTCGCGGATGACAGTGACGTTGGGCCCGAAGTTGGCCTCGCTGCTCGAGACGAGGAGACCCACTCGCGCTGTCCTGGGCTGGGCGCCCGGGGCGTCCGTGAGGAGGAGCGTGAGGGCGAGGGCGACGGCGACCGCCAGCAACGTCCCGAGGGCCATCGGGACTACGGCCCCGGCCAGGCGTCGAGCACGGCGCGCTTGGCCTTGCGCCGCTCCGCGCCGGGCAGCGTGAAGTCGTGCTTGAAGGGCGCCGACTCGAACGAGCCGTAGGCCGGGTTGGCGAGCATGATCCACTCGCGGCCCCAGCGATCCTTGTTGTCCTCGAAGACCTTGAGCCGCTCGGCCTCGGTGCCGCGGTAGTCGTCGACGAAGTCGCCGAAGTTGTCGCCGAGGTTGAGCAGGACGCGGTGGGTGCGCGCCACGTGAGCGCGGCGGGTGCCCTTGGCCGACGTCCAGTCCGGCTGCTCGCGTGTCATCAGCACGGTGTCGATCTTGTCGTCGAGGGGGAAGCCGAGCTTCTCGAGATTCTTCCGCGTGGCCGGCTCCTCCTCGGCGGTGCGGTTGGAGACGTAGAACACCTTCACGCCTCGTGCGGCCGCGTGCTTCGCGAACTCGACCGCGCCGGGGACGGCCAGCGACGTCACCGTGTTGACGTAGGCGTTCCAGGTCCGGGGAGCGAAGGTCGTGTCCTTCAGCGCCATCCAGGCCTGGTACCCGGAGTTGTCGAGGACCGTCTCGTCGATGTCGAGGATCACGGCCGGCGGCAGTGCCTGGTAGGCGCCCGTCTGCTCCCTGGGCGCGGCCGTCCAGCCCGGGTCGGCCAGCGCCTGGCCGAGGCGCAGGCGCGCCAGCGCGTAGGCCCCGAGCGCCGCGGCCCGGTACTCGACCGAGCGCTGCATCCACAGGACCGCATTGAGCAGGTCGTTGGCGGGCGGCTCCTGGGCCGGCGCCGGCGTCGCCCAGGCCAGGGCCAGGAGGCAGACGGCCACGAAGCGCCTCGAGACGTGGGAGACGATCACCGCGATCATGCTGGTTCTCCTCTCAGGGGAGCGAGGGCGGCGGCCAGCTCCTGGTAGCGGTCGACGATGGTGCCGCCGCTCGCCCGGATGAAGTACTCGACCTGAAGGTTCACCGTGGCCCCCTCGTTGTCGGCGCTCAGCCGGAAGTCGCCGCGATAGCCCACGATCAGCTTGGCGCGGGCGAAGGCGTAGCCGATCTCGGCGGCGGTGCCGCTGTCGACGTCGGGGCCGTCCAGCACGGCCACCACCGCGTGGGCGGCGTCGATCGCCGTGCGGTTGGCGGCCCCGACATCGCGGTTGAGCGCGCGCCAGGCCTCGCGCCGGGCGGCCCCGTCCGGCAGCGCCTGGACGGCCGCGCGGGCGTCCCGGTCGGACCCGTCCCACGGATCCAGGACCTCGAAGCCGAGCCCGCGCACGAAGGGAAGGAGGACGCCGTCGTAGAAGTGGCGCCCGGCCTCGGAGAAGCCCAGCGGGCTGGCCATGTAGATCCGGGCGGCGGTCGTCACGGGCGCCCCGAGCGTAGCCGAACGGCGGACGGCCCGCCAGCATGCGGTATGATCGGGCGGCCGCATCGGGGAGATCGGACATGACCAGCTCAGCGAGGCTCGCGCTGCTCGTCCTCGTGGTCACCGCGCTGGCGGGCGCCGCCGCCGCGCAGGAGTTCAGCCCGGCGGTCGTCTTCGACATGGGCGGCAAGTTCGACAAGTCCTTCAACGAGGCCGCCTACAACGGCGCCGAGCGGTTCAAGAAGGACACCGGAATCGTCTATCGCGACTTCGAGGTCACCAGCGAGGCCCAGCGCGAGCAGGCGCTGCGCACCATGGCCCGGCGGGGGGCCCAGATCGTGGTGGGCATCGGCTTCGCGCAGGCCAGCGGCATCGAGAAGGTGGCCAAGGAGTTCCCGGCGACCAAGTTCGCCATCATCGACGCCGTCGTCGACCTGCCCAACGTCCAGTCGATCGTCTTCAAGGAGCACGAGGGCTCGTTCCTGGTCGGCATGGCGGCGGCCATGGCCAGCAAGTCCGGCAAGATCGGCTTCGTGGGCGGCATGGACATTCCCCTCATCCGGAAGTTCGCGCTGGGCTACGAGGAGGGCGCGCGGTACGTCAATCCGAGGATCGAGGTCTTCCAGAACATGACGGGGACGACACCGGCCGCCTGGAGCGATCCCACCCGGGGCAGCGAGCTGGCCCGGAGCCAGTTCGACCGCGGGGCCGACGTCGTCTACGCGGCCGCCGGCGGCACGGGTCTCGGGGTGCTGCAGGCGGCCAAGGACCGCGGGCGGCTGGCCATCGGCGTCGACTCCAACCAGAACCACCTGCACCCCGGCACGATCCTGACGTCGATGGTCAAGCGCGTCGATCTCGCCGTTTACGAGGCCTTCAAGACCGCCCGGGACGGCACGTGGAAGCCGGGCGTGCGCAACCTCGGCGTGGCGGAGGGCGGGGTCGGGTACGCCGTCGACCAGCACAACCGGAGCCTGATCACGCCCGAGATGGAGCGCCGCCTGGCGCAGGCCCGGGCCGACATCATCGCGGGCAAGATTCGCGTGACGGAATACAAGTAACCTTCCGACGGCGCCGCGGGCCGGCGGAGCTGGCGCCCGGAGCCGAACATCGACAGCGCAGCGTCCACCGCGATCGAGCTTCGAGGTATCGACAAGTGGTTCGGGGCGGTCCATGCCAACCGCGAGGTGTCCCTCTCCGTCCGGGCGGGCACGATCCATGGGATCGTCGGGGAAAACGGGGCGGGCAAGTCGACGCTCATGGGCATCCTGTACGGCTCCCACCGTCCGGATCGGGGTGAGATCCGGGTCCGAGGGCGGCCCGTGGCGTTCAGCAGCCCCCAGGACGCGCTGGCGGCCGGGATCGGGATGGTCCATCAGCACTTCATGCTCGTGGAGCCCTTCACGGTCCTCGACAACGTCGTCCTCGGCGTCGAGGGCGGGTTCCTCCTCCGGGCCGGCCTGGCCCGGGCGCGAGCGGAGCTGGCGCGCCTGGCGCGCGAGTACCACCTGGAGGTCGATCCGGACGCCCGCGTGGCCGATCTCGGCGTGGGGCAGCGCCAGCGCGTCGAGATCCTCAAGGCGCTCTACCGGGGCGCGGAAATCCTGATCCTCGACGAGCCGACCGCGGTCCTCACCCCGCAGGAGGCCGATCACCTCTTCGAGATCCTGCGATCGCTCCGCCGCCTCGGCAAGACGGTCGTGCTCATCACCCACAAGCTGCGCGAGATCCGCGACGTCACCGACGTGGTGACCGTCATGCGCCAGGGTCGGGTGGTGGCCACGCGGCCCACCGCGGAGACGACCGTGGAGGGCCTGGCCGAGCTGATGGTCGGGCGCGCGGTGGCGCTGCGCGTCGACAAGGCCCCGTCGCGGCCGGGCGAGCCGGTGCTGGAGGTGACGGACCTCGTGGTCGAGGACGGCCGGGGCGTGCGGCGCGTCAAGGGCGTCAGCTTCGGCGTCAGACGCGGGGAGATCGTCGGGGTGGCCGGCGTCGCCGGCAACGGACAGTCGGAGCTGGTGGAGACGCTCTCGGGGATCAGACCGGCGGCCTCGGGGCGGATCCACTGGAAGGGACAGGAGCTCGCCGACGTCGAGCCGCGCTCACCCCGAGACTGGCGGCGGCGGGGCCTGGGCCACGTGCCCGAGGACCGCCAGCGCATGGGCCTGGTCGTCGCCTTCGCGGCCCGAGAGAGCGCCATCCTCGGCTATCACCGCGACGACGCGTACAACGGGACCATCCGGCTGCACGGCTCGGCGGTCGCCGCGAGCTGGACCCGTCAGGCCGCCGAGTACGACATCCGTCCCGCGGACGGACGGCGTCCGGCGTCGGCGTTCTCGGGCGGCAACCAGCAGAAGATCGTGCTCGCTCGCGAGCTGGACCGCCACCCCGACCTCCTGCTGGTCGGGCAGCCGACCCGCGGGGTCGACATCGGCGCCATCGAGTTCATCCACCGCCGCCTCGTCGCGCTGCGCGACGCCGGGACGGCGCTGCTCGTCGTCTCCGTCGAGCTGGACGAGATCCTGGCCCTGGCCGACCGGATCCTCGTGATGCACGACGGCCGCATCGTGGGCGAGATCCCGGCGGCAGGCGCCGACGAGCGGCGGCTCGGGCTGATGATGGCCGGGCTGGCCGAGCGTCCCTCGCGCCCCGGCTCGCTGGCCACGACCGGAGTGGAATGAGGCCGGGCTCCTCGCGCGCGGCGCGGCTGCGCTGGGCGATGCCGGCCGCCCTGACCACGGCGAACCTCGGCCTGGCGCTGGCGCTATCGGCCGTCGTGATCCTTCTCGTCGGCGAGAACCCGCTGCGGGCGCTCGGCGTCCTCGCCGCCGGCGCGTTCGGCAATGCCGAGGCGATCGGCTACACGCTGTACTACGCGACGAGCTTCGTGTTCACCGGCCTGGCCGTGGCCGTCGCCTTTCATGCCGGGCTGTTCAACATCGGGGCCGAGGGACAGGCCTACATCGCCGGCCTCGGCGTCGGGCTGCTCTGCCTCGGCGGCGGGGGGTGGCCGACGGCGCTCGTCGTGGCGGCCGCCGTCTTGACGGCCGCGGCCTTCGGCGCCGGCTGGGCCTTCGTGCCGGCGTGGCTGCAGGCTCGTCGCGGCAGCCACGTCGTCATCACGACGATCATGTTCAACTTCATCGCCTCGGCGGTGATGACCCATCTGCTCGTCAACGTCCTCATCAAGCCGGGCCAGCAGTCGCCCGAGACCCGCGAGTTCGCCCCCTCCACCTGGCTGCCCCAGCTCCACGAGCTGGCCGGCCGGGTCGGCCTCGAGATCGGGCGCTCGCCCCTCAACCTGTCCGCCCTGCTGGCGCTGGGCGCGTGCGCGCTGGTCTGGCTCTACGTCTGGCACACGCGCTGGGGCTACGAGCTGCGCGCGCTCGGCCACAACCCCACCGCCGCCGTGTACGGCGGCATCGTGCCCGAGCGCATCGTGGTCGTCGCCATGTCGATCTCGGGCGCGCTGGCCGGCCTGGTCAGCCTCAACGAGATCATGGGAGTCCACCACCGCCTGCTGCTGAACTTCCCGGGCGGCGCCGGCTACGTCGGCATCGCGGTCGCGCTGATGGGTCGCAACCATCCGGCGGGCATCGTCCTGGCCGCGGTCCTGTTCGGCGCGCTGTACCAGGGGGGCACGGAGCTGTCGTTCGACGTGCCCCGGCTCACTCGCGACATGGTGGTGGTCATCCAGGGGATGATCATCCTCGTGTGCGGGGCGTTCGAGCACGCGTTGCGGGGGCCGGTGAGGGCGATGTTCCGTCGCGGGCCGGCGGCCGGCCGGGCGTGAGCGAGCCGGCGATGATCGCTGCCCTCCTGGCCGCGGCCACGGCGCGCGGGGCGGCGCCGCTCGTACTGGCCGCGCTCGGCGGCCTGTTCGCCGAGCGATCGGGAATCGTCGACATCGGCATCGAGGGCAAGATGCTGGCCGCGGCCTTCGCGGCCGCGGCCACGGCGGCCGTCACCGGCTCGGCCTGGACCGGGCTGGCCGCCGGCGTGGCCGCCTCGGTGGCGCTGGCCCTCGCCCACGGCTACGCCTGCATCAGCCACCACGGCAACCAGGTCGTCTCGGGCATGGCGCTCAACATCACGGTGTCGGGACTGACCGCCGTGCTCGGCAACGCCTGGTTCCAGCAGGGCGGGCAGACGCCGCTCCTGGCAGGCGGCGCGCGCTTCGCGCCCATCCACCTGCCGGGCGCCAGCTGGCTGGCGGGCGTGCCCGGCCTCGGGGCGATCTACGTCGAGGTCGTGAGCGGTCACAACGTGCTGGTGTACGCGGCGGCGGCGGCCGGGCCGCTGGTGGCGTGGCTCGTCTACCGCACGCGCTTCGGGCTTCGGCTGCGCGCCGTCGGCGAGAGCCCGGGCGCCGTCGACACCGCCGGCATCTCGGTGGCCGCGACCCGCTATCGCGCGCTCGTCGTCGGCGGGGTGCTGTGCGGACTGTCGGGCGCGTACCTGTCCATCGCCCACAACGCTGCCTTCATCCGGGACATGTCGGCGGGCAAGGGCTACCTGGCCCTGGCCGCGCTGATCTTCGGGCAATGGCGCCCGGGGCCCACGCTCCTGGCGTGCCTGCTGTTCGCCTTCGCCGACGCGGCGCAGACGCGCCTGCAGGGCACCCCCCTGCCCGGGATCGGCGTCGTGCCGGTGCAGCTGATCCAGGCGCTGCCGTACGTCCTCACCGTCGCCCTGCTCGCCGGCGTCGTGGGGCGGGCGGTCGCGCCGCGGGCCATCGGGGTGCCGTACGGAGACGATCGATGAGCGCGCCGCTCGCGGCCATGCTGGACGCGGCCCGCGCGGCGCTGGTCAACGCGCACGCGCCCTACTCTCGCTTCCGTGTCGGCGCCTGCGTGCGCGCCGCCAGTGGCCGGCTCTACGCCGGCTGCAACGTCGAGAACGCGTCGTACGGTCTGACGGAGTGCGCGGAGACGATGGCCATCGGCGCCATGGTCGCGGCGGGCGATCGCGTGATCACCGAGATCGTGGTGATGACCGAGCGCCCCGAGCCGTGCCCGCCGTGCGGCCGGTGCCGCCAGCAGCTCGCCGAGTTCGCGCCGCCGCAGACGCGCGTGCACCTGTGCGGACCGGACGGGGTGCGGCTCACGACGACCCTCGGCGAGCTGCTGCCCCTGGCCTTCGGCCGCGAGGCGTTCGGACCCGGCGATCCATGAGCGCTCCGCCGGCCGAGGTGATCCGTCGCAAGCGCGACGGCGCCGCGCTCACGGACGAGGAGCTGGCCGGCCTGGCGGCCGGCTTCGCCGACGGCACGGTGAGCGAGGCCCAGGTCGCCGCGTTCGCGATGGCCGTGTACTTCCGGGGCATGACGCGCGCCGAGTGCGCCTCGCTCACGCGCGCGATGACGCGCTCGGGCACCATGCTGGACTGGTCGGAGGCCGACCTCGGCGGACCGATCCTGGACAAGCACTCCACGGGTGGCATCGGCGACACGGTGAGCCTCATCCTCGCACCCCTGATCGCGGCCTGCGGCGGGTTCGTGCCCATGATCTCGGGGCGGGGGCTGGGACACACCGGCGGCACGCTCGACAAGCTCTCCAGCATTCCCGGCTACGACCTGACCCCTCCCGCGAGCGCGCTGCGCGCAGTCGTGAAGTCGGCGGGCTGCGCGATCGTCGGCCCGACCGCCGACCTGGCCCCCGCCGACCGGCGCCTCTACGCCGTCCGCGACGTCACCGCGACCCACGACTCGCTGCCGCTCATCACGGCCTCGATCCTCTCCAAGAAGCTGGCGGCCGGGCTCGATGCGCTGGTCATGGACGTCAAGCTCGGATCGGGCGCGCTCCTGCCATCCCCCGACGACGCGCTGGAGCTGGCCGAGAGCCTGGTGGCCGTGGGCGGCGCGGCCGGGCTGCCCATTGTCGCGCTGCTCACCGACATGACGCAGCCACTCGGCCACGAGGTGGGCAACGCGCTCGAGGTCTGCGAGGCCATCGACTTCCTGACCGGACGGCGCCGCGACGGACGCCTGGGCGCCGTGACGACGGCGCTGGCCGTCGAGCTGCTGGTTCTCGGCGGGCTGGCCAACGACGCGGCCGCGGCGGCGGTCGCGGTCGAGCGCGCGCTCGACTCCGGGGCCGCGACCGAGCGCTTCGCGCGCATGGTCGCCACGCTCGGCGGTCCCTCCGACCTCGTGGACCGCCCCGACCGCCACCTGCCGTCGGCGCCGGTCCAGCATCCGGTCACGCCGGCGCGGTCGGGCACGGTGGCGGCCATCGACGCGCGGGCGGTGGGCCTGTCGATCGTGCGGCTGGGCGGCGGGCGGCGCCGGGCCGAGGATGCGATCGACACGGCGGTTGGCATGAGCGGGATCGTCGGCGTCGGCGACCGCGTGGACGCGCACCGGCCGCTGGCGGTCGTGCACGCCCGGACGGACGAGGACGCGGAGGCGGGGGCCGCGGCGCTGCGGCGCGCGGTGACGGTCGGCGACGAGGCGGCCGGGCCGGGACCGCCCGTGCTGCGCCGGATCGGCTCAGCCGGCGGCGGAGGAGACGGCTGACAGGTCGTACGCCGTCACCGGCGCGCCCTTGCCCCGCAGGGCCAGCTCGCCGCAGCGGGCCGGGGCGATGCCGTCCGGAAGCTCCAGCCCCCGCAGCAGCGCGTCCGACGCCACGAGATCGCGGCCGGTGCGCTTGGCGTACTCCTCGAGCCGGGCGGCCGTGTTCAGGATGTCGCCGACGAACACGATCTGCTGCCGGAGATCGCCCAGCTCGCCGGCGGTGACGGTGCCGCCGTGAAGCCCCCCGTGGAAGCGCGGGACCACGCCGAACTCGCGCTGGTAGACGGCGGCGCGCCGGGCGATGGCCGTCCGGATCGCGAAGAAGCAGCGCACGCAGTTGGCCCGGCGGACGCCCACGTCGTGGGCCCACGTGATCACCACCTCGTCGCCCGCGTACTGGTAGATCTCGCCCTCGCAGTCGAGCACCGGCTCGGTCAGGTCGTCCACGAAGCGACGGAGCAGCTCGAAGTAGGTCGCGCTGCCCAGACGTTCTGCGAGCCGGGTGGAGCCCTCCAGGTCGAGGAACAGGAAGATGCGCTCCTCGGCCCGGGGCCGGTGATAGACGCCGGTCACGAAGTAGCGCAGCACGCTGGCGCCGATCATGCGGTTCATCTGCAGCACGAACTGCACCAGGATCACCAGCACCACGAAGAACGGCAAGGCGTACACGAGGTGGGCATCGGTGAAGCTGGTCAGCAGACGACGGGGCTGCAGCGTGGTGATCACCTGCCCCACGGCGCGGCCGACCAGGAACAGCCCCAGGGCGACGGCGCTGTTGATGACGAGGCTGATCCCGAACGACAGCCGCCGGAACCGGCCGCGCAGCACGCCCTCCCGCACCATCAGCAGATACCCACCCACGAGCAGCGAGATCAGCACCGCGTCGAGCAGGCCCTGGAGCGCCGCCCGCAGGCTGGGCCGGTCGGTCAGGACGTTGAAGACCGGCACGATGACGGCGGTGATCAGCATGACGCCGAGCAGCTGCCGCCGCTGGATCCGCAGGCGGGCCGAGCCGGGCCGGCTCAGGCGGGTCGTGTCGTCGCCCTCACTTGGTTCCGAACAGGCGATCGCCCGCGTCGCCCAGTCCGGGCACGATGTAGCCGTGGGCGTCGAGGTGGCTGTCGATCGCCGCCGTGTAGACGGGCACGTCGGGATGGTGGCCGTGGAACGTCGCCAGGCCCTCGGGGCAGGTCAGCAGACACACGAACTTGATGGATCGCGGCTGGGTGTCCCGCAGCCGGTCCACGGCGGCCACGGCCGAGTTGCCGGTGGCCAGCATCGGGTCGACCACGATCGCGTCCCGGCCGGCCATCTCCCGCGGCACCTTGAAGTAGTACTCGACGGCCTCGAGGGTCTTGGGGTCGCGGTAGAGGCCCACGTGACCGACCCGCGCGCCGGGGATCAGGCGCAGCATGCCGTCGAGGATACCGGTGCCGGCTCGCATGATCGAGACGAGGACGATCTTCTTGCCGTCGAGCATGGGCGCGCTGGTGCGGGCCAGCGGCGTCTCGATCGACACCGTGTGCGTGCGCATGTCGCGTGTGACCTCGTAGGCCATGAGCATGCTCAGCTCGCCCAGGAGGTTGCGGAAGGCCGACGTGCTCGTGCTCTTCATGCGCATCAGGCTGAGCTTGTGCTGGACCAGCGGGTGGTCGATGACGTGGACCTGACCGGCCATGGGCGTGATCTCCTGTCGGCTGGGATTCGAGACCGTGAGACGGCTCACATCACGGTGCCGTCGCTCGCGATGCGGATCGGCGGGGCGCCGCGGCGCCGCTCGTCGGCCAGGCGGCGCCCCGCGGCCCAGGTCCCGCCCTCGAGGATGCTGGCCAGCGGCAGGTCGGGAGCCCCCAGGCGCGCGCGTACGAGCGGGGCCAGACGATCCAGGAGCGCGATGGTGAGCGCGCGCCACTCCACCACGACCTCGTCGCCGGCGCGGTGCGAGCGGCTCACGACGGCCGGGTGCCGCGGCAGGAGCACCCCGGTATCGAGGAACAGCCCTCCGTTGCGGTACTCGGCCAGACCGGTGAGCCGCTCGATGCCCTCCACGGTCAACCCCGCGTCGGCCAGCGGCTCGATCAGCGAGTAGGTCAGCCACTGGGAGAGCTTGTGGAGCGGCACCAGGCCCGCCGTGCTTCCGGTTCCGCCGGCGGCGGGATGGGCCCAGACGTCACCGAGGCTGACGCCGTCGCACACCAGGCGTCCGGGCCAGATGGGGCCGAGACCGGCGAGCACGTCGTACAGGAGGTCACCGGCCGCGACGCGGCCGCCACTGCCGCGGGCTCGCGCGACGTCCAGCAGCAGGCCGGGACGGGGCTGACGCGGGCCGGACCGATCGGGATGCTCGAGCAGCCTCTGGCCCAGATCCCGGAGCAGCTGGGCTCGCCCCTCCAGCCCCGGCAGGGGATTTCCCTCGGAGACCTGCAGGACGGCCCCCAGACGCGCCGCGGAGACGGCCTGCAGTCCGCGGGCGTCGGCCCGCCACGGCGTCGCGCGCTCGGAGGAGAAGAAGCCGGCCGCGAACAGCCGGATGCTCGCCACCGCCAGCCCCTCGGAACGCGTGAAGACCATCCCGCTCTCCCGCTCGCGGTACGTCCAGTCCGGACCGGCGCCGGCGTCGAGCAGGACGCTGGTGACCGCGAGGTCGATCCTGGCCCGCGCCCGCTCGTCGGCCGGCAGGTGACCCAGCGTGCGCTCCAGCTCGGCGGCGCGGTCGATCCCCCCGGCGTCGAAGTGGCGCCAGCGACTGTGCAGCGGCACGGCCATTCCGGGATAGCGCTGCCGGGTGACGCCGGCCACCAGCTCGGCAGCGGTGTCCAGGCGGGCCAGGTCGATCGCGAAGTGTCGGAGCCCGCCGTGCAGGCCGTGAGCCAGCACCGCGTCCGCGCGCTCGCGGATCGCCTCGGGAGTCCACAGGTAGGCGACCGCGGCGGCGGCCGGACCGCGTGTCACTCGAGGCCGCGTCCCTTGGGCTTGGTGAGCTCGCTGGCGTCGGGAACGCCGCCGCTGGTGAAGTAGCCGGCCGCCAGCTTGGCGTCCATCTCGACCCGGGCGTCCGGCGGGACCAGCGCGTCCGGGATCGGGACGCGCTCGCCAACGGCGATGCCGGCCGCCATGATGGCCTCGTGCTTCATGTTGCTCATGGAGACGAGACGGTGGATCGTGCGGACGCCCAGCCAGTGGAGCACGTCGGGCATCAGCTCCTGGACGCGCATGTCCTGCACGCCCGCCACGCACTCGGTGCGGGCGAAGTACCGGTCGGCCCGGTCGCCGCCGACCTGCCGCTTGCGCGCGTTGTAGACGAGGAACTTGGTCACCTCGCCCAGCCCTCGCCCCTCCTTGCGGAAGTACACGATGAGGCCGGCGCCGCCCGCCTGGGCGCCGCGGATGCACTCCTCGATGGCGTGCGCGAGGTAGGGACGGCAGGTGCAGATGTCGGAGCCGAAGACGTCGGAGCCGTTGCACTCGTCGTGCACCCGCGCGGTGAGCGGCACCGAGGGATCGGCCAGCTGCGCGACCGGCCCGAACACGTAGGCCGTCTGCCCGCCGATCGGCGGCAGGAAGACGTCCAGGTCGCCGCGCGTCACCAGTTCCGGGAACATCCGTCCCGTCTCCTCGAACAGCGTGCGGCGCAGGTCGGTCTCCGAGCACCCGAAGCGCCGGGCCACGCCGGGCAGATACCACACGGGCTCGAGCGCGATCTTGGTGACCATGGCGGCGCCCGACGCCCGGAGGATCGACCCGTCCGGCCGCAGCCGTCCGGCCTCGATGGCGCGCCCGATCTCCGGCACGTCGACGTGGGCCTGGGTGATCGCGATGGTCGGTCGGATGTCGAAGCCCTGGGCCAGATAGCCGGCGTAGACCTCGGCCGCCACGGCGCCGAAGGGATCGAGCGACACGATGCGATCGGGCTCGGACCACTGCGGGTGGGGGCCGACCCGGTCGGTCGGCGCCGTGTCGGTGAGGTCGGGGCGCCGCTGGGGATCGAGCGCGCCGGAGGCCACCGCCAGCGCCCGGTAGATCGCGTACGACCCGGCGTGGGTGCCGATGACGTTGCGGTGCTCGGCGACCGTGGTGGACCCGATCACGGGGCCGCGCAGCTTGGGATCGGCCTCGCCCCAGCGGATGGGGAGGTGGGCCACGCCTCCGGGGTGCGAGGTCAGCTTGATGTGCGGTCGGCGCTTGCGCACGGGGAGTTCCGAGTCAAAGGATAGGCGGCCGGGCGGAAGGCGGTCAAGGACGGGATCGGACCTACAGCGGCAGCGCCTTGAGGTAGGCCCGAAAGGCGTCGGCCAGGTCCGGCCGGGCCAGCGCGAACTCGACCGTCGCCTTGAGGAAGCCCAGCTTGTCGCCGGTGTCGTACCGCTTGCCCTCGAACTCCACGGCGTACATCGGACGCCGCTCGCGCAGGGTGCGCAGGCCGTCGGTGAGCTGGATCTCGCCCCGCGCGTCGGCCCGGGTGCCGGCCAGGATGTCGAACAGGTCCGGGGTGAGCACGTAGCGGCCGATGATGGCCAGGTCGGAGGGCGCCTCGGCCGGCCGCGGCTTCTCGACGAGGTCGTCGATCTGCCACACGTTGCGGTCGATGTTGCGGCCGGCGATGACGCCGTACTGGTGGATGCGCTCGCGCGGCACCCGCTCGACGGCGATCACCGGGCCACCGTACTTGTCGAAGACGTCCAGCAGCTGGCGCATGCACGGCACCGTGGTGTTGCCGATGATGTCGTCGCCGAGGAACACGCCGAACGGCTCGTCGCCGACCAGCGAGCGCGCGACCAGGATGGCGTGGCCGAGCCCCAGCGGCTCCTTCTGCCGCACGTAGCAGACCGAGGCCAGCTCCGAGATCGTCTTGATCTGGGTCAGCTCCTCGATCTTGCCGCGGTCGTTGAGGTAGTACTCCAGCTCGAAGGCGGCGTCGAAGTGGTCCTCGATCGCCCGCTTGTTCCGGCCGGTGACGATGACGATCTCCGACAGGCCCGAGGCCACCGCTTCCTCGACGACGTACTGGATGGTCGGCTTGTCGACGAGGGGCAGCATCTCCTTGGGCTGGGCCTTGGTGGCGGGCAGGAACCGCGTGCCGAGACCGGCGGCGGGGAAGACGGCTTTGCGTACGCGCATGAGGGCTCCTATCCGGCGGCGCCGATCGGGGACCAGTGGTGGCGGTCGAACGCCTCCTTGACCCGGCGCCTCAGCTCGGCCTCGGCGAGGAGACGGCGCTCCGGCGCCACCAGCACGCTCAGGCGAACGATCGTGTCGCCGCCGCTGAATCCAATGATACCCGGGACCAGCGGCGGGTCCAGCGACACGCCCGAGGCCTGGGCCCACGCCGCGGCCACGTCGGTGAGCACGGCCACCGCCCGCTCGATCGGCACGTCCCGCGCGACGGGCACGTCGACGACCGCGCGGGCGCCGCCGGCGCTGTAGTTGGCGTACTCGGTGATCTGCCCGTTCGGCACGACGCGCAGCGCGCCGTCGTCGGCCCGCACGGTGGTGACCCGCAGCCCGATCGACTCCACGACGCCGCTCGTGGCCCCGATCTGCACGACGTCGCCGACGTGGAGGAGTCCCTCGAAGAGGAGGAAGAAGCCCGTGATGACGTCGCGGATCAGGCTCTGGGCGCCGAAGCCGATCGCCAGCCCCAGGACGCCGGCCGACACGATGATCGGCAGCACGTCCACGCCGAGCTCGCGGAGGACGAGCACGACGGCCACGAAGCCCACCGCCCACCGCACGACGCTGGTGACGATCGAGGCGAGCGTGCGGACGCGCGCGGTCTCGTGGATCGGCCGCGAGCGCACCACGCGATCGAGCAGGCCGACCAGGAGCCGGTAGCCCAGCAGGAGCACCACGGCCATGACCAGCGCCGCGAACAGCCGGGCCGCCGCCTCCGCGGTGACGGCTTCCAGCGCCGTCCAGCGGCGGACGAGCTCGGCGAGTCCGCCCACCACGGTCAGGCGGCGTGGCGAGAGGCGTCGGCATCGCCGCGGGCGCGCCGGCGCTGGCGGCGCGCGCGCACCACGGCGAACGTCACCAGCCAGGTCAGCAGAGCGGCGGCCAGGCCCAGGGTGGTCGTGCCGACGAGCAGCGAGGCCGACAGCCCGGCCAGCCCCGAGAGCCCGGGGAGCATCCGCGCGCCGAGCTTGAGGGCGCCGCCGTACACGAACGGCGCGAACCACGGCAGGTTGAGCCAGGTCCCCATCACCGTCACGGCCCGGTTGAGCCGGCACGCGGTCGCGACCAGCAGCGCCAGCAGGGTCTGGAAGCCCCAGAACGGCGTGAAGCTGATGAAGACGCCGACGGCCAGGGCCAGCGCGACCCGCCAGGGCGATTCGTCGAGCTGCAGGAGGGTGGCCAGCCGGGCGCGGCCGTGGGACCAGCTCATGGTCGCCCGGACCGTCCCCGCCCGAGATTCTCCAGGATGGCGATGATCGCCAGCACGCACCCGGCCTGGAGCAGGATCAGGGCGGCCTCCCGCGCCGTCGCCTGCCGGAGCTGGATGGCCGACAGGCCGAGGGTGCCGGCGATGAAGAAGATCAGCAGCACGCTCTGCGCCTTGCTCAGCCCCAGCGCCTCGAAGCGGTGATGGATGTGGTCCTTGCCCGTGTAGGCCAGCCACTCCCGCAGCGAATGCACCTTGCCCGTCACCACCCGTATCACTCCGATGAACGCGATGTCGAAGAGCGGAACGGCCAGGATCAGGATCGGGGTCAGCAGCGCGACGATCGGATCGTCGTCAGCCCATTCTCCCACGACGGCCAAGCCGGCGAGCGTGAATCCGATGAAGCTGGCGCCGGCATCCCCCAGGAAGATCCGCGCCCCGTCGCGGCGAAAGTTGTACGGCAGGAAGCCCAAACAGGCGCCCACCAGCGGCGCGGCCAGGATGAACAGGTAGGACTGGCCCGTCTGCAGCGCGCTGATCGAGAAGAACAGCCCGGCGATGACGCCCAGCCCGGCGGCGAGCCCGTCCATCCCGTCGAGGAACTGCACGGCGTTGGTGACGGCCAGGAACCACAGCAGGGTCAGCCCGAGGTTGAGCACGGCCGCGCCGGCCAGCCAGTGCGGAGCCACGCTGAGGACCACGCCGTAGGCGACGGCGGCGCCGACCGCGGCCACCTGGCCGGCCAGCTTCACCGGCGCCGGCAGGTTCCAGACGTCGTCCAGCACACCGAGCACCACCACGACGGTGGCGCCCACCAGGATGCCCTTGAGGCCGCGCGAGAAGTTGAAGTTGAACACGACGGTCACGGCGAACGCCGCGTACACGGCGGCGCCGCCGAGCAGCGGCGTCGGCGCGTGGTGCACCTTGCGGGCGGCCGGCTCGTCGAGGATGCCCG
>Ga0075429_100000552_pt1 | contig 28610 bp, 30 predicted proteins | sample RhiMetdeltSRZDD3_FD_75295 | JGI IMG/M metagenome (GOLD analysis project Ga0075429, IMG submission 75295) | Populus rhizosphere microbial communities from Tennessee, USA - Rhizosphere MetaG P. deltoides SRZDD3 | ecosystem: Host-associated > Plants > Roots > Rhizosphere > Soil | place: USA... | reverse complement strand
AGCCAGGAGGACCTCCATGCGGCTGTGGAATTGGCTGCGAAGTATACGCTCCCCATCCTGGCGCGTGGGGCGGGTACAAGCCTGGCGGGCCAGGCGATTGGGGAGGCGCTCATCTTGGATTGCTCGCGCTGGCTCGACTCGATCCTTGAAATTAATTCTGAGGCGCAAACCGCAACCGTTGAACCGGGACTCGTACTTTCGAAGCTGAACACATCCGCGGCGAAACATGGATTGATGTTCGGTCCCGATCCGGCTTCCGCGGAGCGCGCCACGCTGGGTGGGGTGATCGCCAATAATGCGACCGGCGCGCACTCCCTGTCGTATGGCATGACCGCTGACCATTTGATATCTGCCGATGTGATTGCCTCGGATGGAAGTCTGGGACTATTAGGCGAACAAAGCGCTCTGGATGGCCCTTTACTCGCCAACCTTTATTCCACCGTCCTTGCCATCCGCGAAAACTATGCGGAGACGATCACGCAGAACTGGCCGCGATCCTGGCGCAACTCGGCGGGCTACCGGCTCAACTATTTGCTTCCCTGGAGTCCATCGGCCCCTTCACAATGGATCGGCCGCACCTACCCTGCAAACCTGACTCCTGATGCCCTGAATCTGGCACCCTTACTCGCCGGCAGTGAGGGGACATTAGCCGTGATTCGCCGTGCAACAGTCCACCTGGTTCCAAAGCCACGGCACACGATCCTGGCTGTGCTGGCGTATCAAAGCAACGCGGATGCCTGTGACGATGTACCGCGCCTCTTGACGCATCATCCGTCCGCGATAGAGCTGGTGCCAAGGATGATCATCCGCCTGGCACGCGGCGTACCGGAGTATGCGCGGCAGATGGGGTGGGTGATTGGTGATCCTGCCGCGCTCCTGGTCGTCGAGTTTAGCGGCGATGAGCCGCGGGTGTTGAGAGACGCGGCGCACAGGGTCGGCGAGATCCTGACGATTGCCGAATCCAGGGAAGATCAAGCGCGCGTCTGGAACATTCGCAAGGTTGGCCTGGGTTTGCTGGATTCCCGCCCACAGTCCGCGCGTCCGGCCGCGTTCATCGAGGACTGCGCCATTCCCGTGCAACGACTCGGTGAATTCGTCCGTGAGGTCGAAAAGATCTTATCCGGGCATGGGACGGAAGGTGGCATGTACGCGCATGCCTCGGCAGGCTGCCTACATATTCGTCCGATCCTGGATTTAAAGACAGCGCGCGGCGTGACCGACCTGCGTTCCATCAGCGAAGCGGTCCTCGCCCTGACCCTGAAACTGGGCGGTGCCATGAGCAGCGAACACGGCGATGGTCTGTCTCGCTCCGAATTCCTGGAGCAGACCTATGGTCCCGAGTTGACGGATGCCATGCGCCTGTTGAAGCGCGCAGCCGATCCGAAGAACATCCTGAACCCCGGCAAGATCATCGGCGCGCCGAAGATGGATGTTAACCTACGCTATGGTGTTGACTACCGGACGCGGCTGTGGGAGACAAGTCTTTCCTTTGCCCGCAACGGTGGCATGGACGTTGCCATCGAACAATGCAATGGACAGGGAGTTTGCCGAAAAGATACGGGCGTGATGTGTCCCTCGTATCAGGCCACGCGCGAGGAGATGCATTCTACACGCGGCCGGGCGAATTTGTTGCGGCAGTTGATCAGAAGACCATTGACGCAAGATGATGGCTCACTGTCCACGGTCAATGGTCTATCGTCTTTTGATCTGAAGCAAGTTGAAGCTACCGCGGCTGCGCTCGACCTGTGCCTCGCCTGCAAAGGCTGCAAAGCAGAGTGCCCATCGGGCGTGGACATGGCGAAACTCAAGTTCGCCTTTCAATCAGAATATTACAAGACTCATCGCAGGCACCTGCGGGATTATGTCTTCGGCTATTTTCATATCGCTGCTGGGTTGGCTGCCTCCCTGGCACCGGCCACGAACGCGTTGCTGGAAATCAATCTGATCAGGAATCTGGTGGCAAAAATGTTGGGGATTACGCCTCACCGTCCATTTCCCAAATTTTCAAGCCCACGGACAAGGTCGCTAACCACGGAGATACCAAGACATGGGAGAAAAATAATCTTTTTGTCTGATCCATTTGCGCGTTACATCGAGCCGGAGACGGAACAAGCAGCCTTAGATATCCTTTCGGATTGCGGGTTGGAGGTGCATATGCTGCCGATCTTGGGGGCAGGCGCCTCGTTTCTGTCGAAGGGATTTATCGATCAAGCACGTGCGCACGCGCAGCGGGTGCTTGATTTATGGCAGCAGATGGATCCTGAGCGCGAAATCCCTGTAGTTGGCATCGAGCCGCCAGAGATCTATGCCCTGAAGCACGACTACATCGACTTACTTCCTGAGCGGCAGAAGGAAATAAACCTGCGTATCAATCAGATATGGCTTCTCGACGAATTTCTCCTGCGTTCTGAAGAGTTCAGTAGCTTGCGTATAGCCAATGATGCACTTTTAGCTGCTCGTGAACATAGTTTACCCCTCGCGAAAGTCAGCTTTCACCCTCATTGTCACCAGCGCGCTGAGGGGCCCTCGCCAGATGGCTTGCCTAGTGGAACCAGCGCGACCATCGAACTCCTGCGATCCTGCGGTTATGATGTGGAATTGATGGACACTGGCTGCTGCGGCATGGCGGGCACGTTCGGCTACGAGGCAGAGCACTATGAACTGTCGATGAAGGTGGGAGCGCTGAAGTTGTTTCCTCACATTAGACAATGGGAGCTGGAGAATGGAGAGAGCATAGATCCAAAATCGTCGATCGTCGATCGTCCATCGTCCATTGCTGCAAGTGGTGCCGCCTGCCGGATGCAGATCAAACAGGGAACAGGTGTTGAGGCGATGCATCCTATTCTGCTGGTGGCAAAACAAGTCCAGGAGTGGAAATCTCATGGCAAATGAAAAGAATCGAACGGTCTGGTCCTCCCACCAGGGGGACCTCCGCAAAACGTCCAAGGAAATGCCGAAGGTCAGATCTTTTCCCCCTCACGAACAGACCGTTCACCTCCACCGCGACTCGAAGGGACGCGCTGGGAAGGCGGTGACGCTGGTGAAGAACCTGGTACTGTCTGACAACGATCTGAAAGCCCTGGCGACCAGGCTCAAACAAATCTGCGGCAGCGGCGGGACGGTGAAGGAGGGCATTATCGAGATCCAGGGCGAGCATCGGGAGAAGATCGCAGCGGCGTTGAAGAAGATGGGCTATAAGGTGAAAATTGCAGGCGGGTAAAGATTGCTCCTCGATTTGTCTTGACATCACATATCTCCTGATGTAAACTGCCTGAGCAAGAAAACCCTGAAGAAAGGAGCGCATTCCATGTTTCGACTGACCCTGACCAGACGTGAACACAACCACATACCTTCTCGGAGTGCGCCTGTTGACCGGTAACGGTCTCTCTTGTGTGTCTTTAGACCACGGTGCACTTCTGCACCGTGGTTTTTTGTTAAAGTGAGCTACCGCCCTGAGCGGCGACGCAGTCGAAGCATAGTTTCCATGAAACTCTTGCAGTTTTAAATGATAAGCGCTTTGACTGCGTTGGACCGAAGACTACGTCTTACTCCGCTGAGCGCGGACAGGAATCTCTTATGAACCTACCATTCAAAGCCTACTGGGATCTTCTTTCACAGCATATCCGCCCGCAGAAGGAACGGTTTATCCTACTTGCCACTCTTCTGCTCGGTAGCATCGGTTTGCGGATCTTTGCCCCGCAGATCATGCGGACCTTCATCGATGCCGCCCTGGCGGGTGAGGCGCTGCAGACCCTCACGTGGACCGCGCTTACGTTTATCGGGGTGGCGTTGCTGCAGCAGGTCATCGCGGTCGGTGTGACCTATCTCGGCGAGAACGTCGCCTGGACGGCGACCAATGACCTGCGGGCCGAGCTTGCCTGGCATGCCCTGAACCTCGACATGCGCTTCCACAACGACCATACACCCGGTGAATTGATCGAGCGCATCGATGGGGATGTGACCGAGCTGGCAACATTCTTCTCGCAGTTTGCCCTCAACCTGGTGAGCAATGGCCTGCTGCTGGTCGGCATCCTGGTTGCACTGTTCCTTGAGGATTGGAGAGCCGGGCTCGGGTTTACAGTCTTCTCGTTTGCGACCATCCTGATCCTGGGGCGGCTGAAGGATATTGCCGTTCCGCACCAGAAGGCGCGCCGCCAGGCAGAAGCCGCGATGTACGGATTTCTTGAGGAGCAGCTGGCTGGCACGGAAGACATCCGCTCGAGCGGCGCGGTGGACTATTCCATTCGTGAGCTGTTTCGCCATCAGAGCATCATCTTCACACACAACCAGCGCTCCCATCTCAAGCGCTGGATCATCGAGAACGCGATGGGTTTTGCCCTCACAATCGGAACCTTGCTTGCGATCGGCAGCGGGTACTGGCTCTTCACAGCTGGCCTGGTCACAATCGGCACGGTCTATCTCTTCATCCACTACATTAATTTGCTTGAGGAACCCTTCTGGGCGATGACCCATGAGATCGAGAGCTTCCAGACGATCGGTGCGTGTGTAGAACGGCTGACCGAGTTCCGGGAGTTCAAGCCGGAGGTGCTCGATGGCTCAGGCATCGAAGTCCCTGCACAGCCGCTCGCGCTCCGGTTCAATAATGTGACATTCTCCTACAACGGAAATGATACCATCTTGAGCAACCTCTCGTTCCAGCTGAAGCCAGGTTCTGTGCTCGGATTGCTGGGTCGCACGGGCAGCGGCAAGACCACGCTGGCGCGCCTCATCTTTCGTCTCTACGATCCGAAGGTTGGCAGTATAGAGATCAACGGAGAAGATATACGCGAGGCAAAGCTTGCAACTCTGCGGCGCAGTATTGCCATCGTCACGCAGGATGTGCAGTTGTTCCGCGCCAGTGTGCGCGATAACCTGACGTTCTTCGACCGCTCGATCGCCGATGAGCAGATCCTTGCTACTCTCGAAGAATTGGAATTAGGCGACTGGTACCGCTCCCTGCCCCAGGGATTAGATACCGGCTTGGACACTGGAAGTCGTTCCCTGTCTGCGGGCGAGGCGCAATTGCTGGCGTTCACGCGGGTCTTCCTGCGCAATCCTGGGCTGGTGATTCTCGATGAAGCCTCCTCACGCCTGGACCCCGCCACCGAACAGCGTCTTGAACGCGCCATCGACAAGCTGCTCCGGGACCGGACCGCGATCATCATCGCGCACCGCCTGGGCACCGTCCACCGGGCGGGTGAGATCATGATCCTGGAGAGCGGCCGCGTCAGCGAGTACGGCGATCGACAGCAACTGGCGGCAGACCCCGGCTCGCGCTTTTGTCAGCTGCTGCAGACTGGGTTGGAGGAAGTGTTGGCATGATGGAGTCAACGACTCCAGTCGTTGCAGTTATTCCAAAGTCTGGAGACTTTGGATTCCGGATGGAAATATTATGACCGAAATTATCTCAACTCAAAAAGTCCCCGCCCTGCCTGCCTGGCGCGTGATCTGGGAGATGCTGCGCTTCCGCCCCTGGCTGTGGTTCATCGACCTGCTCTGTGTGACGCTGATCCGGTTCGTATGGCAGATCGCACCGGCGTTGATTATCAAAGCCTTCTTCGATATGTTGACCGGCGCGGCCCAGTTGACCTTCGGTATCTGGACGATTGGCGCATTTGCCCTGGCTACGTGGATCGGGCGTGTCGTTGCCAGCTATGGTTTTTACTACGCGGACGTGCCGATCTTTGCCGATATCCCGACGTTGCTTCGCAAGAATTTGCTGCGGTATATCCTGCGTCGCCCGGGTGCCTCGGCGCTGCCGGATTCCGCTGGCGAGGCGATCAGCCGTTTCAAAAACGACGTCAATGAGATTCCGCTCTTCGTGATCCTCATCAATGACATCGCGGTGGGTATCGGGATTGTCATTGTTGCCATTGCGTTGATGGTGCAGATCAGCCCCTGGGTTACCGTGATGGCTTTGATCCCGTTGATCGTTGTTGGCATCGTCGCCAATATCGCTACCAAACGGATCGAGCACTACCGCCGCGCTTCCCGTCAGGCGACGGGGAATGTGACCGGCTTCATCGGTGAGTTCTTTGGGGCAGTGCAGGCTGTAAAGGTCGCGACCGCCGAAAGGAATGTGATCGACCACTTCCACAGACTCAACGATGATCGCCGCAAGCTGACGGTCCGTGAGAAGCTATTCGACGATGTGCTCAGCTCCATTTACCGCAACACCTCTACGCTCGGGACGGGTGTCATCCTGATCCTCGTGGGACAGTCCATGCGCGCGGGCACATTCACACTCGGTGATTTTTCGCTGTTCGTCTACCTGCTGCAGAGCATGGGCGACCTGACCACTTTTGCCGGTATGCTCGCGGCGCGTTACAAGCAGCTCGATGTCTCTGTTCAGCGCATGTATCGTCTGATGGAGAACGCGCCCCTGGACGCCCTTGTCCAACACAGCCCGGTGGACTTGAACGGTCCCCTCCCAGAGGTGAAATACCCGCCTAAGAGCCCTTCCGATCGCCTGGAGGAGCTGTCTGCTGTCAATCTCACGTTCCACTACCCGAATTCCATGAACGGTATCCACGGCATGAACCTGCGCCTGGCACGCGGCAACTTGACGGTGGTAACGGGGCGGATCGGCTCGGGGAAGACAACTCTACTGCGCGCATTGTTGGGTTTGCTCCCGGTTGAGTCAGGTGAAGTCTTCTGGAATGGCGAATTGATCCATTCCCCTGGCGATTTCTTCGTGCCCCCGCGCTGCTCGTATACAGCGCAGGTGCCGCGTCTCTTCAGCAATAGCCTGCGCAACAACATCCTGCTCGGGCTGGACCGCACGGAGGATGACATCTATCGAGCAACCAGGCTCGCCGTGATGGATCGTGACCTGGAAGAGCTCGATGACGATCTCGAGACGATGGTCGGGGCACGCGGCGTCAAGCTCTCAGGCGGGCAAATGCAGCGCGCCGCTGCCGCACGTATGTTCATCCGTGAACCAGAGTTACTGGTCTTCGATGACCTCTCCAGCGCGCTGGATGTCGAAACAGAACGCCAGCTCTGGGAGCGGATCTTTGCCGAAGATGGGAAGACCTGTCTCGTGGTCTCGCATCGCCGTCCGCTACTGCGCCGCGCCGATCACATCATTGTGCTCAAGGATGGAAGGGTCGAAGCAGAAGGGGTGTTGAGCGAACTGCTCGAGACGAGCGCTGAGATGAAGGAATTATGGAGGAAGGAGATCAGGTGAAGGCGAATAGTTGAGCGAGTTCAGGGGTTGCCATGGGCGGCGCTTTCCTGAACATTAGCTCACCCCGAAAAATCTTCGGGGTGAGACGAAGAGATTCTTAAAATTCTTCGTGTTTCAGTGTCTCTGTGGCTAGAACGTCTACCTGATAGTGATGCCGCTGACAATGGTATCTGCAGAGTTATTTTTCCGTCCACCCTTCGAGGCGGAAGAAGCGTGAGAGCTTGTCGCTTAGTTTGGGTGCAAAAACATTGATGTAGTACAGGAGCTTTGCCTGGGGCGGCACGATGACGATCGGCTTGCGCTTTCGAATTGCGTCGATGATGGCACCGGCAACATTCTGGGGTGAGATCTTGGGCGAAACCCACGAAAAGCGCAGGTGCTCGATCATGACTGTATCTACCCGGCCGGGCAGCACATTCGTAACCGAGATGCCTTGGTCACTCACCTCCTGGCGGAGCACCTCACAAAAGCCAGTGAGCGCGAACTTAGCCGAGACGTAGGGGGCATCGGGCGGCAGGCCGATCTTGCCGTCCATGCTCGTGACGGTGACAATGTGTCCGCTCTTCTGCGCGAGCATGTGAGGGAGTACAGCCTTGATGCAGTACACGCCGCCGAAATAGTTGACGTCGAAAGAGCGCTGCAGGTCTGCCGGGTCCAGATCGATGATGGGTCCCTGGATGTATTCCCCTGCATTCGAGATCAGGATGTCCACGCGTCCCCATTGCGATACCACTTCTGCCACCAGCGCCTCGACTTGCTCTCGACTGGTGACATCTGTAAGGACGACAAGCACTTTCCTGCCTGACTTCCGGATCTCCTCTGCCAGCGCCAATAGGGAATGCTCTCTTCGGGCGGCGAGCGCCACACAGGCACCCGCTTTTGCGAGCGCCAGTGCTGTTGCCCGCCCGATCCCCGACGACGCGCCGGTGACGATGGCAACTTTGTCGAGCAGGAACTCAGTGCTCATGCAGCGATTCGAAATCAGTGAAGGTAGAGTTACCAGCCATCCTGCAGTTCTGCCCGTGCGTCTCGAAGTGGAATGGACCCTGCGGAATGTGGTTTGTAATCTCGATCACCTTTTTGTCCATCGCCTCCCATATCGCCTGGAAGGGAGCCTTCCGCTCTACCCACTTCTCCACGATCACCACGCCGTGTCCTGGCAGGACGGTGAAGACAATCTGACGCGGGTCCTGCGGGTTCTGTAGGGCATAGGATTTTGAGAACGCCTGCTGGACGGCGCGATACTGGGCATCGGTGGAGCACGAAACCGGATAGTGCAGATAACTCTCCGGCAAGGGGACATATTCCACGCGCGTCCAGTCGAAGGCGCGGACGCCGCGGTGCCCGTGCAGCTTCGAGCGGATGACCGGCACCTGCTCACCATCCTTGCGTGTGATTTTTGGCAGGGACAGGTCCATGCCGATCATCTCGACGGCTTCCGAGGAGGGTGGGTGGTTCGGGTGCCCTTCCACCTTGCGGATGAGCGCTCCGTCCCGTTCGGGCTTGATGCCCGCGATCACCGCCAGGTCTTTATCGCTGATGTTCTCCTTGCGGACCGGGCGCGCGCTGCCCGTGATGGTCGTCAGCAATGCATTGATCCGTGGCTCCCAGGTGGCGAAACAACCCTCGCTGTATTGCTGCGAGATGGCTTCACTGAAGCCCGGGATTTCCGCGACCTGTGAGACCTTGATCATCTCGGTGAAGAAATCCCGTTTGCCAAGCTCGTGACTGGCGCGGGTCATGTCGCTGATGGTCGCGAGAGCTTCCCATTGCTCACGCGTGATCGGCGGCTCCACGATCTCGTGGTCCGTGATCTCGCTTGTGCTGGCTGCCGTCAGGACGCGGGTGGCGAGATCCTTATAGAAGGCCTGCGGCTCCTCGAACCGGATCTGGGGATGTGCCCCGACCAGGTCGAACAGGAATGCATAGTGTGGTCGCTCCTCGCCGATCACGAGCAGGACCCGGATGGACTTGGTCTGGATCTGGAGGATGCGTTCCAAGTACAGAATGGCGCCGCCGCGCCTGCCTTGCGTGAACAACGTCCGGGAGGCGCTCGCCGGGACTCCATTGAAGGGTGGAGCCGCCTCCGGACCTTCCTGCAACACTTCTTCGACCTTTGCCATCCACTCTCTGAATTGCCCGGGCGTGGTATGGACGATGGTAAAGACCGTAGGGACGTGCTTCAAGCCGAAGCGCCGCCGGGCGGTGAACATCAAGGCATCCCGCCAGCCGAGCGGTTCTCCCAGTCGGGCAGTCGTCAGGATCACATTTGTTTCAGGGGAGGGCAGGGAGGACGTGTTGTGTCCTTCCTGCTGGAAGTGATCCAGCAGATCCGACGCGACTTGGTCCGCCAGTCCCGTGGATGGGCCAGGGACATAGGATATAGTCAGTTGTTTAAGCCAGGAATGAATGGGAGTATGGAGCGCAGGGTACCGCATAAGGGAGATCCTGAGGTCGAATGGTTCTGCTATAAAACCTGTAACACCGTTAGCTGGGACTGGTTGTGCCTCGTGCTTGCGCCGTAATTATAATTGACCTCACCCTTCGCGCGATGCCGTTCGGCAATTGGCGGAAGCTCAGGTTTCCCACCTTGCCGCGCAGGCCCTGGATCGATCCATGAACGAGTATCCTGGTCATATGTGCTCCCGGGTTGCTATCATATATGCTTGAGAGGTGCGGTATGGTAAAGGGCGGGTAAAGAGCTGTAAAAGGTGGGTATAGGGTCACTATATTCTCCTTATATCCTCTCTATATACTATTTGTGCTTTCCTGCGCCGTACGGCGATCGTTGCCTTCCCCTGACAGGATGTCTTGAATGTCCCCGCGGGTTTCATGCCTACCATAATCAAAAACGCGGCCTGTGGACTTTACAGGTTCCGGTCGCTTTTTGTGGCACAAATCGACGCCTTTTTGCGTTAATCTAAACAGGCAGGCAGTTCAGGTCTGATGCCTGCCGACACGTGGGATACGTCATGCGCCAACCGGGAATGCAGTGCGCGCAGCTCTCCTTTTTGTAAGCTTACAGCCGTAACTTTTCCCCGAATCCCCGTCATGTATTCAGACAAATAAAGCCGCATTTGCGGCAAAAGGAGTATGCCATGTTCGCCATCGTCAAATGGATCATCGCCGCCCTGCTCGCCGGGTTTGCATGGCTGGTTACGGGATACACGATCGAATACTTCAGACCGTATAAGAAGGTCAGCATCAGGGTTAAGAAAAAAGAATAACGCTCATCGCCCGTGACAGTCATCCGCGCGGAAGGCGGGACGACTGTCATTGTTTAAACCGCGCTTGCTGGTCAGGCTTCGCGCGGCACGGCTGCGACACCGTCGCCGCGCAGTAGTAAGGTAACTGTAAAGATCGTTTTGCACGTACCCAGTTATACTTACCAAAGCCTATAGGTCCTCCTTTTTTATGGTTACGGCTCGGATCCTGCACATCCGGGCCGTAACTGTTTAAGGTACGCACTGCTTTGGGGAACCCGACTATCAAGTTGGTCACGCTGCCCTGCTAACGCGGGATTTGCGACAGCCGTGACCTACAGGTCACTCGCCTTTTCACAAAATCCTGCCCGATTGCCGGATTTTCGAGTATCCTTAGCCCAACGCGTCCAACCATTCATCCTGCCAAAGGGGAGCAGCAATGCCCCGATGACTTTCCGAAGAACGCACGCGCAAAGAAATGATCGACCCGCAGCTGGAGAAGACGGGCTCGTATCTGCGTGATCATACCCGGGTGAAGATCGAATTTCCCGTGGTCTGGGATATACGTACCAGATGGGAATCTTATGACAGATATGCTTGTCAAACTCTACAACCTGCCAGAGCTTTCGTCTTCCCAGATAAACCACATTGCTCCTGAAATAAAGATCCGCAAGCCTTTCGCCGCGGAAAAATCCATGATCGTGCAATGGGTGCGGGAAAAATTTAACGAGGTCTGGGCCAGCGAAATGGATGTGAGTTTTTCACGCCTACCGGTATCCTGTTATATTGCCCAGCAGGACAAAAAAATGGTGGGCTTCGCCTGCTACGATGCATCTACGCTAGGTTATTTTGGGCCCACTGGCGTGGATGAAGCCTTCCGCGGGAAAGGGATTGGGAAGGCACTGCTGCTGGCCTGCCTGTTGGAAATGAAGTTAAAGGGTTACGGATATGCAATCATTGGCTGGATCGGACCTCAGGAGTTCTATGAAAAAGCTGTGGGTGCGGTGGTGATCCCCGAATCGACACCCGGGGTCTGGAAAGACTGGCTGGGTGATCTCGAATGACCGCGAAGTAAGATTTGCCCTGTCAGTCTGAAGAGCAGAGGTGCGTTTTCAGCATACTATGCTTGCTGGCGAAAAAGTGATATGAATGAGAGTGGGGCTATGATTGTAGACACAGAAGAATCTTGAAAGGAATTCGACCATGTCCGAAAGCACCAAGATCCTTGTTAGAAATGCCAGAGATCAGGATATTCCTGCAGTTGTAGAAATCGATAGCGAGGCATTCACTCCTTACGGAACCGCTGAAAAGCCAGAGACGTTTCAGCTCCGTCTTGCGGCATTCCCGGATGGTTTCATCATTCTGGTCGCCGATAACGAAATTGCAGCCTATGCTTGTACGGAAAAACGGCTGACCGAGCGTTTGCCTGCCCTGGACGAAAACCCCATAATGACCCACCAGCTTGACGGAAGAATACTCTGTATCACGGGAATGGCTGTCAAAAAGAAATACCAGGGGAGAGGCTATGGATTACGCATCCTTGATAAGCTTTTTGAGATCGCCCACAGAGAGCGCTGTCAGAAAATCATTTTGGAGACCACTCATGCCCAGGGATTTTTTCTTAAACGAGGCTTCAGAACGGTTCAAAATCGCGCAGAACGCGGGGTTCCATTGGATGTGATGTCCCTCGATCTAGACTCTCCTATCGAGAATTCGTGAGCAACGGCGTATGGGATGTACCTTGTATAGATACCCGGCATGGTGGGCAAGTGAGAAGGATAGCAACCAGGTCAATGCACCTGGCAGTCTAAGGCTGGTTAGAAACTGGACTGCTTGAATCTCCACGAGAAATGGGGGAGGCTGGTCCGGCTGTGACTGGAGGCAAGCGTTGCCTCGCAATGTGCGCTTACAAGGCCATGTAGGTGAGGGATGCGGTACACTTGGTGAAATTCCTGCAATGTGCTTGGAGCTGTCATGGCAAAAAAAGGCTATTTCATCCTGACCGACATTTCAGGCTACACCGAATTTCTGACCAAGTCTGAATTGGATCATGCCCAGGATGCGCTTCAGAATCTGTTTGATGTGCAGCTGGCCCACATCAAACACCCGTTTGTGATCTCCGGATTCAGGGGCGACGCGATCTTTATGTACGTCCCTGAAACGAACTTCTGCGAGCCGCAAGCCCTGCTGGAATCATTGGAAAACCTGTATTTCGTCTTTGCGGATACGCTTCGACAAATGATCTATAACACCACCTGTACATGCCGTGCCTGCCAGAACATGTCCAGGCTCGATCTGAAGATGGTCATTCACTACGGGGAATACGTAATCCAGAAACTTGGTGACCGCGAGGAGCTGCTGGGCGCGGACGTGATTGTCCCGCACCGTATGCTGAAAAATAGTGTCATCGAACAGACAGGGATCGAGAGCTACGCGTTGTTCAGCGAGGCGGCGGCAGAGGCCTCGAATCTTTCAACCCTGGCCTATCCGCTCGTCCCTCATTCCGAAACCTATGCACATCTTGGGGAAGTCAAAATGCAAGCTCTGGATCTGCGCAAAGTGTGGGAACGCGAGCAGGAAAAGCAACGATTCATCGTCACGCCGGAGGAGGCCTGGCTTAATTTCGAATGGGAGGCCCCGCACCCGCTCTCTCTCGTCTGGGAGTATATGACCACGCCCCGGTTGGAACAAAAGTACGCTGGGTATGACCTGGTCGAGCGGACGGATGTTTTGGGCGGGCGCTTTCAAACCGACACCACCTATCATTGCGCGCATGGCGAGATCCATTTCTTCAATAAGATCCTGGATTGGAAGCCTTTTGATTACGTTTCGCTCGAACAAAATATTAGCGTGGGGATCAAGCTTGTTCAAACCAGGAAAGTGCGCGAAGGGCCGGAGGGTACAAAACTCATCTTCCATTTGCGCAAGCCGCCCGATATTCCGATCACAGAAGAATTGACGAATTTCGTTGTTGCGGCATACAACCAGGCAGTGACAGGATTGATAAGGCAGCTGGACATAGACCTTAACGCAGGGCCCACGGAGGCAAACATTGCCTTCCCGCCCGGCAGGTAAGCTGATCTCTTAAAGAGGGTTGCGAAGGGATGCGACGGCTTGCAACGCCATCCGGTTTCCCGCTCCGTTCTCTGGCAAGGAGTAAATCCAAGGGGTTGCATTTTCATAAGTTACTGGCGTCGACTGCTTTATTTCGCTGAATCTGTCGCCGTCCACCTGCAGCGAGCGGGGCTGGCGATCTGCCCCGCCTGATCGAGCATGATATGCCGGAAGGATAAGACATAAGGCATTCTCAACGGAATCAGAAGTAGCAAACAATTGGGCCTCTTCTGCTTTCCTTTACTGGCATCTATTTCATCCATCTGGAGATACCAACCAATGAAAACGGAAAGACGGCTTCCCCCCAAGTTTCTGGCAGCCATGGTCGCTGTTCTGCCTCTGCCCGGCTCGCCGCTGTATGGTGGTAACGACCAAAGAGTGCTTGACCAGGCCCTGGCGGATGTGGAGGCCTATAAGAATGCAGGGGTGGACAGCATCCTTTTCGAAAACGATCACGATCTGCCTTATATTCAACCTCCTCTGGATGAAAAGGGCATTGCCCTGATGACCCGGATTGTCAAAGAGGCAAGGAACCGATTTGAGAAGCCTATTGGTCTCCAAATGCTGGAGGCTGCCAATATTACTTCACTGGAAATTGCGGCTGAGGCCGATCTTGATTACATCCGTGTGGAGGCGTTTGTCTTTGCGCATGTCGGTGGCAGCGGGGTCATCCATGGATCTGCGGGAAAAATACTTCGCAGGAGAAAGGAACTGGGCGCGGAACAGGTCAAGGTCTTTGCCGACGTCAAGAAAAAACACGGTTCGCATTCCCTGACGATCGACCTGGATATCAAAGACGAGATCAGGCAGGCGGAGTTTTTCATGGCAGACGGCGTGATTGTCACCAGTCAGTTCACCGGCATCCACCCCGATAAAGACGACCTTGTCAAGGCAAAAGGAGCGACCAGGCTACCGGTTTTGATCGGCTCCGGAATGACGACGGAAAACATACAGGAGTATTTGCCGCTGGCTGATGGGTTTATCGTCGGCTCCGATTTTCGAAGGGATGGAAAGTTCCTCGAAGCCCTGGAACCCGAAAGGCTCACCAGATTCATGAACGCCTTTATGTCAGCGAAGGAAGGCGTCTCTACTTGATACGATGACCCAAAGGAGATAAATGCAATGGCAACAAGTATCCATACAATTAAAGGCCAGGTCGAGATCGATGCGTTAGGATTGATCCTGCCTCATGAGCATCTGTTCACTGATCTGCGCGGACCTCATGTGCCTGACTATGCTCAAGGGGAGGCGTCGGCGGTGGTACAGGTGGTAGGACCGCATCTGGCGGATGCGGCTGCTGTGGGTGTCACTGCCCTGGTGGAGTGTTCGACGGTGGGCGTCGGACGCAACCTCTCCATACTGCAGAGCCTGGCGGAGGCGACGTCGATCCACATCGTCGCGCCCACCGGGGTCTACCGGGACGCGTATATCCCCACGTCGCTGCGTGATACGAGCGAGAGTGAGCTGGCTGACCTCTGGACAAAAGAGTTGAGCGAGGGCATCGAAGGGACAGCCATCCGGGCGGGTTTCATCAAACTAGCGATGAGCGATGACGGACCCACACCGCTCGAGATTCGAAACCTGAAGGCGGCTGCCAGGGCAAGCCAGAACACAGGTGCTGTGATCGCGATCCATACCATCGGTGGGAGAGTTGCCAGGGAGGAAATGAATATCTTGGAAGAGGCCGGGCTGGACCTGCAGCGCTTCATCTGGGTCCACGCCCAGACGGAACCGGACGTTTCGGTCCTGAAGGAAGCCGCACAGCGCGGGGCGTATGTGGAGCTCGACACGGTTGGCGCGCCGTTTCAATCGCAGCCGGTTTTGCTTGAGACCGCCATCGATCTGATCGAGTCTGATCTGACAGATCACCTTTTGCTTTCACACGACGCCGGCTGGTACAACCCGTCCCGTCCCGATGGCTTGCCAGATGATGGCTATCGAGGCTACACGGCTCTGGCGAAAGACTTCATTCCCGAACTCTTGCAGCGCGGGATCAGCGAAGAACAGGTTCGACAAATCACGATGCATAACCCTGCGCGAGCCTTTGCTTTCCGGTAGAAATGGACGTGGGCAATGAGCAGAGTAAAAAAGCTGGGTCTAGTGATCGGCGGTTATGTGGGGGCTTGCCTTTTCGCAGGCGGCGTGGTCTATGTGTACCAGTTGCTTACTGATAATGCGGTGTCACAGGCCTCCTCGGGCATGTACGCATTTGGAGACCTGATGCTCTTCCTGGGTATATTCGGGATGCTGGCTCTCCTCCCGACAGGGCTGGCGTTGTACTTCCTGATACGATCCTTTAGAAAATCGTGAGTTTCGTTATTGCTCGCGGTACTTGTTGCTGGTCTCAAAATACTGTTGTGCAGATTGGAGCACCTCCACAACATACTTTATGACGATCACAACGGTAGAAAGTGCAAGCGGCAGGGCCAGGTAAAGAATCGTCTCTCCGAGCCAGAGATAGAACAGCGTGAGCCCAGCGCCGATCCAGACAGAATTACACCATTCGCATGAAAACAGATCATAAACGCCCAGCTCTCTGCAGAACCGGTACCTGTTGCACCATTGTTCTGCCCTCTGGCGCAGGCGTTTGAATATCATCCAGGGGCCATCTTCATTGGCGATGAGCGAGGCAAGTCTCCAGGCTGCGAGTCCAAGATAGAAAAATATGTTTAACGACATCGAAACTCCTCTTTCCTTTAAAGAGTTAACGATTTATCAGGGCATATTATGCTATCGTTGCAGCGGATCGTCTGAAAAAGCGGGATTCCCCTGCCTGCTGGGTGGGAGTTACCATAGGATGTTGGCTGTGGAAGCTCACTTTCTTGCCGCGCGTCGCGAGTTATCCTCTACATCGAGCAGGATGAGCAGGATCTGCTGTGCGATCTTCAACATGACGAAATAGACCAGCCCGGGCACCAGCTGCGAGATCTGCAGGGTGGGGATGCTCAGACGGTCGAAAATACTGGTGCCTTCGTAGGACATAGAGCCGGAAAGTAGTAGGAATAGATATTGTCCGGTGGAGACCAGGGTGGTGTATGTGTACATGGCGAGCAGCGCCCAGGCGAGGATGCCAGCCCAGCGTGCCAGTTGCAGTGCTGAGTCACGGTTGAAATAGGTGCCCAAAAATCCGATCCGGTTGTCAGTGCGTTGGTTCATGTTTACTCCAAATCCTGGATTTCCATCAAGGGGGATGTTGCATTAGATCTTCTCAGTTATCCTTGAACCCCATCCCTGAAAACAATTGTGATCACCGATTCCGCACTTTTCACGGGACGACCGATTCGGCGGTCCTTTACTTACTTCAGGCAAGCCCGGCGCGGGAGGCAAAACAGACCGTTGATTACTTAGTTGGGAGAGAGATCCAAGCAGCGTTGTTCACGTCTCTATGGCTTTTTCGGTCAGGTCATCGACGCCGAAAACTTCTTTGAAAGTAACCAGCAACGCCTCCGCTTTTTGTTGAAATCTAACCCCGTCGGGTCCTACAGATTCCCCTGCCTCATCCAGCGCTTCGAGGTGTGCAACCAGCCTCTCGCGAAAATTGGCATTTGGAGAGACGGGCAACATCGCTTCCAGTTCCTGGATCATCTCTTTTGCCTGATCGACGAGGTTCAGTGCCTCGGGCAGGGAGGTAGATTCATCAAGCAATTTCTTGAGCAACGAGCACTTGTAGGTTCGGCAAAAACGGGGATAGCTGGTCGACGTGTAGATGCTGCACTGTCCCTGCCAGAGCGGACAAGGCTGATTGAATCCGCGCTGGCTGGGAACGGAGCGAAACACCTGCACAGCGAGCGCCTCAATCGAGTCCAGTTCCGCGGATCGCAGCTTGGTCCAGATAAAGAGATGTCCGGTGCAGCACAGCCCGCACGCCTTGCATAGTTGATTCGCCGGAGATTCGTACTTTTCTTCCTTGCCAGTCATGCTGGAAATCATATCACAGGCGCCGGGGCTTACTTCAGATCCCTTTTGAAGTAGATGAATGCCCAGGTGCCGCCGCCCAGGATCCCCAGAAACTGGTCCTGCATTGTATTCGCGATGCTGGGCTGCAGGTTGGTATTCAGGAACTGGTCCGAGAGGAACTCTGCAAACTCCCAGAAGACTGCGACTGTGGCCGTCAGGGAAAGGAGCAGCAACAGGAACAATCCTTTGTGCAGCGCACTGGTGAGCTTCTCAGATTCGAGATAGGAGAGGACTCGGGCACAAGTGTACGCGATGGAGAGCCCTCCCAGATAATGAAAAGGAATATCTATGTTGGGAAACACCTCGTAACCCCCCAGGACTTTCACAGCCACATGAACCAGGTAGACGACCGTGGGAAAAAGAAAAAAAGATGCAATCTTTGCAGCGCGCTCCATGCTCCTGCCTCCTTGAAGAGAAATATCGATACACAGAATTATCTGCATGGAGGCTCTCCAACCAAATCTGAATCTTTCAGAACCTATCAAAGTTGTAGTAACATTCGCTTGAATTGATCCCACACAGACAATGACGATTGGCACTACAAGCAAGGAGTTTGAGACATGGAAATCGCAACCCAGGAGATCAACCACGTCGAGCTGATCACGGTCAAGGGCCGGGTGGATAGCGTCGAAGCGACGGGCCTGGCAAGAGCGCTCGAGGCAGCCGGCCGGCGCGGGAAACACAAGATCGTCGTGGACATGAGCGCGGTGGAGTACATGTCCAGTGCAGGATTTCGTGCCCTGGGCGATGCCCAGCGGAACAGTCAGCGTCACCAGGGCGGCGAGGTGGTCCTGGCGGCGGTCCCTGCATTCATCCACGAAGCGCTCGAGATGGTGGGTTTCACCCAGTACTTCCACATCGAGCGTACCGTCACGGCGGCACTGGCGTTTGCGGAGAACCTGCCCGCTGGCGACTCTGCTACGGGGGAGTAGCAATCCCTTCTGTTTTTGCTTGTTCTTTGCGAATTCAATCGTTCTGGCCGGATGTACCCCACGCGAGCTGCAGAGCCTGTGAGGTACAATTCTGAGCAGGTGAAAACATGGATAAGACCAAACCGTCTGATATTATCGCTGCGCGCTTTCAGATCTCCCGGGAGAGCGCGAAATATTTCCTGATCCGCGTCCAAAAGAGTTTCAAGACCGAGAGACCGCCGCACCAGCTCATCCTCAAATTCATGCAGGAGCAGGAGTTTGAGGCCCTGCCCAAGCCGCACCATGTCGCGACACTGATGAACGAGTCGGGGCTCTGGACACATCCGCTGCATGCGGAGCCTCCCAGTCTCGTCTCTCCGGGGGAAGAGGATTTTTATGACAACTGAGCACCCGAGTGATCCTCTGCACGGCATTACTCTGCAGATGATCGTCACGCAGCTTGTGGAGGAGTATGGCTGGGAGGAATTGGGAAGACGCATCCCCATCCGCTGCTTCACCAACAACCCGAGTATTAAGTCTTCCCTGACGTTTTTGAGACGGACGCCGTGGGCTAGAAAGAAAGTGGAAGATCTCTATCTTACTTCGCAGGCTGGAACCTAAACCTATGAAAACCTGGTATTCGTTGAGTCTCGGCGACGGGATGACATCTGGCATGACCTCCTCGGAGATCGAAGCCTCCTTCGCCCGCCTCTTCGCCGCTGCGGGCAGACCTCGGGACATGGCAGTGTTCACACGCCCCGAGTCGGAAGGTCGCCTGCATTGCGAAGTCATCGCTTATTTCTCGCCCGCCGCGCGTGATATCGCAGAAGCCTTCGACGCCGAGCCCTGTGAACAGCCGGCGCGAGCGGGGCTGGCTCTGCTGGCCGGCGATGAGACCTCGTGGTCTGTGTTGTTTCTCCAAAGCGAGAGTTAGCCCGTTCAGGATGGATGATTTGTGAAACGAAGCCTGGCGCTCATGTCCCTTTTGCTGTTGGGTGTATCGATCATTTTCCTGATCGGCTGGACTGCCTCTGAATCTGCCGTCCTCGGTATTTCTGCGATCAGCGAGAGAATCATAACGTTGGCGATGTTGGTTCTCCCGGCGGGGATCGGCGCGGTCCTTGGTGTGATGAGTCTGATCCAAAAAGAAGGGCGGGCGGGTATGGCGATCTCAGGCATCGTTTTGAACACGCTCTTTGCCCTGTTTCACTTGATGATCGTCCTGTTTGCGGGCTGAAGCCAGGAGGATCAATCCCATCCTCTTTATGCAGTAGAATCTCTTGAAAGGAGTGTGCCATGAAAGTGCTGGTCAAGAGCGCCTGGGGTTCCGATGATCCTACCAAGGCGGCTTTCCCGTTCCTTCATGCAAATGCGCTGGCGGAAGCCGGGCACGAGGTTCAGATCTTCCTTCTCGGGGAAGGGGTCTCGGTCATGCGCGCTCCGGTCGCGAACGCAATCGTTCCGGTTGGATGGCCGCCCCTTGCAGAAATATTGGCGAAAACGACCTCGCTTGGCATACCGATCCACGTCTGAGGGGCATGCTCGCGGGCCCGTGGGGTCCTGGAGACCGATTTGGAAGGCAAGAACGCAGTCTTTGCGGACCCATCCATCCTCGTAAAACTCATCGAGTGGGCCGACAAATTGCTCACCGAGTAATTAGCCTCAAGGATACATTCATGACAGACTTTGTAAAGACCGAGAAAAACAGTATCAAACGCCTGCCGAAGCGTGGCTTTTATGACCGCGAGACCATCTACCGCATTCTGGATGAGGCGCTGATCTGTCATGTGGGGTTTGCCGACGGCGGGCAGCCCTACGTCATCCCGACCAACTTTGCCAGGATCGATGACACCATCGTGCTGCATGGCGCGAAAGCCAGCCGGTTGCTCAAGCATGTCGAGTCAGGGCGCCCTGTCTGCGTTGAAGTGACCATCGTCGATGGGCTCGTGCTGGCACGCTCGGTATTCCATCATTCGGTGAATTACCGGTCTGTGGTGCTGTTCGGCACGGGCTGCCTCGTGACAGACGAGCAGGAAAAACTGTCTGCCCTTGAGGCGGTGACCGAGCACCTGATCCCCGGGCGGTGGAAGGAGGCGCGACTCCCAAACCGAAAAGAGCTGAATGCCACAAGCGTGGTCTCAATCCGGATCGACGAGGCGTCGGCCAAGGTACGCGTGGGTCCGCCTGTGGACGAGGAGGAGGATTATGCGTTGCCCGTCTGGGCGGGAGTCCTTCCGCTGCAGGAGATGCCGTTCTCTCCCCTGCGCGATGAGCTCCAGACGGAAGATGTAACTCTGCCCGCATATATCTCCGGTTATTCGCGGAAGCGCGCCGACGAGAAGATTGTTTAGGCTCCGCGCTTTCCACACTCGAAGATCAGGGGGATCGAAGCTCACATGGAAGAGATGAATATAACAATGAAGAATCTATCTCAGAAAAGCTTTCAAACCCGGGCCGTGCATGCCGGGGAACGCGTCCCGCCTGCAGATTACACGCCCGTGACCACGCCCATCTGGCCGGCGGTCGGCTACCTGTATGAAAACATGCACGACATGGACGCGGTCTTTGGCGGGGAAAAACAAGGCTATGTCTACTTACGTTATGCAAGCCCAACCCTCACCGCCTTCGAGGCAGCGGTTGCCAGTCTCGAAGGCGCTGAAGCGGCGCAGGCGTACAGCTCCGGGATGGCAGCCATTCACGCCGCTTTGCTCGCGGCGGGCGTCAAAGCGGGTACCGGGGTCGTTGCCGCGCTCGATATCTATGGCGCGACCTACACGCTCTTGCGCAGCCTGCTGGACTCCCTCGGCGTCAGCGTTCGGATGGTGGATGCAGCGAACCTTGGCGAAGTGGAGAGGGCCCTGGATGAAATGAATCCGGTGGCGGTATTGGTGGAAACCATTTCCAACCCTTTGTTGAAGGTGGCGGACGTACCCTCCCTGGCAGCTCTCGCACACCGGCATGGCGCATCCCTGCTGGTGGATAACACATTTGCATCTCCTTATCTTTGCAATCCACTCCAGCACGGCGCGGATTATGTGATCCACAGTGCCACCAAATACCTCTCCGGACATGGAGATGTGCTGGCCGGTATAGTGGCGACCTCGGCCGCGAACAAGAATAAGCTTTTCGAATTGAATAAACTGATCGGCAGCGTGCTGGGTCCGTTTGAGGCGTGGCTTGCGCTGCGCGGCTTAAAGACGCTGCCCTTGCGAATGCGCCAGCAATGCCAGAACGCGCAGCAAGTCGCAGCCTGGCTGCAGTTGCATCCACGCGTGGCAAAGGTCAACTTTCCAGGGCTAACCGATCATCCCCAGAACGGCCTGGCGGCCCGACTCTTCGAGGGCAAAGGGTACGGCGGTGTGCTATCGTTTGAGATCAAGGCTGCGGATAAAGCGGTAGTCTATAGGTTCATGGAATCCCTGACGGTCTGCCTGCCTGCAACCACACTGGGCGATATTTACTCTCTGATCCTGCATCCTGCCACCTCCTCCCATCGCGGTCTCACTCCAGAGGAGCGCCTTCGCATCGGCATTCCCGATGGGTTGGTGAGGCTCTCCGCCGGAATCGAATCCAGCGAGGATATTCTGGCTGACCTGGAATCAGCCTTTGCGAAGTTATAGTCAGAAGCCGCCAGCGCACGGGCGGATGGCATGAATCGTGTAGACCGCAGGTGAGGCATAATGGAAAAGTGGATCACACAGACAGAAATTCATAAAGGGAAGATCTTTTCGCTGTGGGGAGGGAGGGTATCCCTTGATAATGGAGATGTCGCGGTCAGAGAATACATCCGACATTCCGGGGGAGTAGCGATCGTGCCAGTGATCGATAACAATGTCATCCTGATCCGCCAGTTTCGAATTGCCATCGAGCGGGAATTGATCGAACTGCCGGCAGGCAGGCTGGAGCCGGACGAGGACCCGGCCGATTGTGCCCGGCGCGAGCTGGAGGAGGAAATTGGATATCAGGCAAACGAACTCATTCCTCTGGGCACATATTTCTCCTCTGTCGGGTTTACCGATGAACGGATGCATATCTTCCTGGCATTGGAGCCTAAGCAAGGGACTTTGAAACCGGAGGCGGATGAGCGCATCCAGCAAGTGATCCTGCCGGTTGAGAAGATCCAGGGAAAACTGGATGCTCAGGAATTTGAGGATGCGAAAACGATCATCGGACTTCGGGAATTCCTGGCATACCGTGAAAGCAACCACGACAAATAGCGAGCTTCTCCATACAAGGTTTTTCCAGCAGTGCAATTGCGCACGCGGGCACGTCTCAGGTCGTCCCGGCTGTAAATCCTATTCCTTCGCCATCTTATCGTATGCGAGATTTGGCGTTAGAATTAACACATGAGCTGGGGAATTAACCGCCAATCACACTACGAAAGGAGAAACGGTTATGGGTACTACTGGCAAAAAGGATAAGGGAAGCAAAGAACAAAGGAAGAAACCCAAGTTGAATATCAAGGAGAAGCGCAAGCAAAAGAACGAAAAGAAAAATAAGTAGACTTCCCCGCTAGAATGGGAGACACTGAGAAGACATTCTCAGTGTCTCTTTCATTAACTCTCCAGATTTCTCTTTGGGGTCCCTGGGTTGAATCACAACCCAACCTGTCGCGCCCACTGCGTAAGTGTGTGCAATAAATCGGTTACCAGGTTTGGGGGAAATAAACCAAACGCCTGCCCGCCGAAGTAAATAAAGAACATCGCGACCAACACGAAGAGGAAAAAACCCCAGGAGGATGTCGTCGGTTGCTTCGCTGTCGTCCTGGCCCGGCGCTTCGGTTTCGCCTCAGACTTGTTCGAGGAGTCTTTCTCTTCCTCCTCGTTATCTTTCCTATCCTCGTCAGCATCAGTTTTTAAGATGTACGATCGATGGGAAAGACCCTTTCCCGGCAAGTTGGTCGTCTGCATCACACCGCGTTTGCTCAAGTTCAAATGAAATCCCTTCCCTCCAATGGTGATGCTCATCCCGGTTTTGCTGACGTTAACTTTGACGCCTGGAAAAAGGGTAAATTGCCGGTGGAAACGAATGGGCATATGGCTCTCCTTTCATGCAGTGTTCCAATTCATGATCTAGGAAGGGACGGTCACGGTAAATGCATTCTCCCGCACGGCAGAGGTGTTATCGGGATTGGTCACGCGCACGTCCCACATCTGCGTGGTTGCACCGGCTCCAACCGTCGTATTGACAGTGACCACAATGGTGTTGGCATTGACCACCTGTATGGCTGTCACTTGTGGCGCAGTTCCCTGTGCACCCTCAAAAGTCACGGTTGCATTGTTCGCAAAAGCTGTACCGCTAATGGTCACATTGACCGTGGTATTTGCCGCCGCCGCGTTGGGTGTGACATTTACGATACTCAGCTGCGCCGCAGTGGGCGTGATCGTCATGGTTGGCAGCGAGGGCACTGTGGCGGTTGGCGTGAACGGAGGAATGGTCTGGGTTGGTGGTGCCTGCGTTGTTGTAGGCAGCGGCGTCAGAGTGACAACGGTCGCGGTCGGGGGCGCTGTCGTGGCGATCAGTGTGAAGGTTGGTGTGGGAACGGTCGGAGAGATGGCAAGCGTGGGTGAGGGGATTGGGGAGGCGGTCGGTGTGAGCACGACCGGGCTGCCGAATTCGCGCCAGCCCAGGTCAGGCGCCGCGCCCAGAAACCCCGTGATCGGGCTGGGCGGGATGAGTTCCCCATTCGCAGCCATCAACTGTGTGACTCCCTTATCGATTGCCGGTGAGGAAGATTGCAGCAATAAGCCGCTGAAATCATCGTCCACAGTTTCCCATGCGCCATCCGCGCCGGGATTCGGCGCTGCCGTGAAACGAGGATCCTGTCCGGTGATGAGTCCGGGACCCATACTACTTTGATCGTTGTCCTGGGTATTGTTGAAGAACAGGGTGTAAGCGACCACGGAATTTGAGCCTGGCGGCCCCTGCACCCTCCAGACACCGCGACCAGGCGAATTGGTGATGATATTGTTAAATGCAACCAGGTTGTCTCCGCCGGAGATGCCGTGATTGTTTCCGTAAAAGGTATTGTTGAATACATGCACGGGCTCGATGACATCCGCCCCAGAGAGGTCTTCGACTGTATTGGTGTTCGCCATCATGCCGATGCCTGCCTTCTGGCTGTTCGCGATCAGGTTCCCGACGATCACAAGACGGCGGTTGGTATTCTGGGGCTCTCCCGGGAAGTCGATGAGTTGGATGCCGTCCTCCTTGCTGCCGATGATCATGTTGTTCCAGATATTGACATCGACGAGGGCGGGTGGAGAAGGCTTATCCTGAAGATTGACTTCGATCCCGTCGTCGGTGGCGTACATAATTCGGTTGTTCTCGATCAGCAACGGCCGGTCTGTATTGTCCAGTTGGATGGCATCATCACCGGGCTTGAAATAAAGGTTGTTGCGGTTGGCGCCGCCTGCACCCCACTGGTAATTGACCTGGTCCGACGATGCCAGGAAATAATTGAACTCCACAATAAACGGGGAGGAGGCTTGGATGCCGACGTTATTGCCTCGAATGACGAAGCCGCGGATGGTGGGCATTTGCGTCAGATTCGGAGGGATGGTGATCGTAACGCCACCACCGCCATCGATAATGGCTGTATTATTGGCGGGATTGACTGGGTCAAAGGAGGCTGCCGTCAGGACTATGGGGCGGTCGAGGATGATATTCTCCGTGTATGTCCCAGCCCGCGCCTGGACAACGTCCCCCGCTTCCGCTGCACTCACTGCTGCCTGGATCGTAGCGTATTCTTCAGGAACGCGGAGCACATTCACTGTATTTCTCTGGCGGTTCAGCGCAAAGGCTCCGGCAACAATGCCGACGATCAGGATACAAAAAATAATCACCATAATGGGCAGAAGGCTGGCTTTGAATTGTCGATCATCCATTCGTACCTCCGTCACTCCCGTGCATAGGAATTGTTTTTGGCCTGTCTTGAAATACCGAGTTTCCTGGGAGTGATACAAAAAGCGATCCCTGCCCCCATGCAGAAAGATTGCGCTTCATCCAATAAAACGAACGGTGAGGGGAGTTGTTCTATCGACACTTTAGTTTGCTTTAGGCAGAAATGAGACAAAGGTAAGGGTATTACATCCAATATCCATTTTCATCCGTATTGTTCAATGAGCAGATTTTTAGTCCGCTTTCAGTTGGTTTTTATCTATCTTGCTTACGATTAACATCGTCCCCGGGGGATCCAGCATTGCCGCCTGCAACTTCACTCGAAAACTCAACAAAAAAATCTGAAAGGAGTAAGACTATGTTTGTGGCTCAAATTGCCAGTCGACGTACGCTTTTCGTTCTCTTGGTGTTCGCATTGAGTATTGCGATCATCGCTGCCGCGCCGCTCCAGGCATTCCCCGATGTGATTCCCTTACCGAATGGTTTCCAACCGGAAGGTATCGCGGTCGGGAATGGGCATACGTTCTATGTTGGTTCGATCCCCACGGGCGCTGTCTACCGCGGCGACCTGCGGACAGGCGAGGGCGCTGTGCTTGTCCTACCTCGATCGGGTCGCGCTGCAATCGGACTAAAGTACGATGAGCGCACAGGTCTGCTTTTTGTGGCAGGCGGAACTACAGGGTACGCCTACGTCTATGATGGTGAGACCGGTGCCAATGTGGCCGCGATCCAGCTTACGACCGGCCCGAGCTTCATCAACGATGTTGTGGTCACCCAGGATGCTGCCTATTTCACCAATTCGCAGCAGGCGGTTCTTTACCGGGTAGCGCTTGAAAGTAATGGGGAATTGCCAGCAACACCCATGGTCCAGGAGATTGCTCTGACTGGCGATTACCAGTTTACGCAGGGAGCATTCAACGCTAACGGCATCGCTGCGACGCCCAATGGCGACACGTTGATCATCGTCAACAGCGTGGATGGAGTTTTGTATAACGTAGATCCAGATACCGGCATCGCCACGCGCATCGATCTGGGCGGTGCTTCCGTCCCGAACGGCGATGGCATCCTTCTACATGGCAAGACTTTGTATGTGGTCCAAAACCGGTTGAACCAGATTGCAGTTGTGGAATTACATTCAGAGCTTACTGCCGGTGAAATTGTCGAGACCATCACCAGCTCGGCCTTCCGCGTGCCGACAACGATTGCCCGTTTCGGCAATTCGCTCTACGCGGTCAACGCCCGCTTTGGTACACCACCCACGCCGAGCACTGACTACGATGTTGTTCGCGTGTCCAGATAATAATCTGATTGGTTTGGGCAGCTCTCCGCGAGGAGAGCTGCCTTTTTAACTCCCCACCCGTTGGGAGTCGAGTGCATAGGCGGCAATGCCGAAGGCAATCGCAACGTTAAAGGATCTCTTTTCCCCGCGCATCGGAATGTAAAAGACCTGGTCACATAGCTCGAGCAGCTCCGGGTCCACGCCCGTCACTTCGCTGCCGACGATCAATACAGCGGGCTGGGTTCCGGCGGTCACGAGGCCGGCGAGACTTAATTCGACCGCGCCTGCCTCCTCTTCCAACCCATAAATTCTCCAGCCTTCAGACTTCAGACCCTTTACCAATTTGACCGCATCCTTGTGATAGGACCATGGGACGGAGTCCTCGGCGCCGAGAGCTGTTTTCGTCACCGCTTCGTTGTCGGCGGTGGGTGTGATTCCGCAGAGATAGGCATGGCTAAACCCGAATCCATCCGCGCTGCGCAGGATGGAGCCCACGTTCCATGCCGAACGAATGTTGTCGAGCAGGACGGTAAAGCTCCTTCGTCTTTCCTCTTGCCCTGCTTGGAATGACCCCGATTCCGCCGTCCGCTCCATCCTGCGCGCGACCCGTGTGTCTCCCGCGCAAACCGGGCAGCGTGTGCCGAAGGGATGCCCTTCGACGAACGGATAGCGAAGTCTGCACGAGTTACAAATTCTGATTTCATAGGCGCGCATTGGCATCTGGTCATTATACATGCTACAATTTGAGAATGCATCGGGTGGTCCCTGAACTAATCATCGAGAACTATCGCGCGGGTCGCCACAGTGGGGAGTTCGCGGCAGTAGGCTTATTCCTCGATCTCTCGGGTTTTTCCACCATGACCGATACGCTAATGCAGCACGGCCAGCATGGGGCAGAAGTGCTGGCCGGGTTGATGCATGGAGTATTCGACCCCCTTGTGGAAAGCATTTTCGATTATGGAGGCAAGATCGTTGGGTTTGCCGGCGATGGCGTCATGGCATTGTTCCCCATCGAGGACGATGCCAGGTCGACAGCCTTGCACGCTCTCACCTCCGCCTTCCTGATCCAGAAGCGTTTTGCAGAAAACCCTACACGGCAAACGGTTTACGGGAGCTTTGCCATCTCTGCCAAGCTTGGTCTGGCAAGTGGGTCCGTTTCGTGGGGTATTTTATGCTCCGGAACCTGTGAGCAAGCAACTTATTACTTCCGTGGCAGTGCCGTCGATGAATCGGCGGATGCGGAACATCATGCCCGGTCAGGCGACATCCTTCTCACGGAGCGAATTACTGCGCTACTGGGCGGAGACGTCAAAACGACAGCCTTTGGCTCTCATCAGCGCTTTCTGGAGTTCTGTGTCGAAATCCCCGGAGCAACTCCGGTGACATTCCCTCCTATTGACCTGGATACGGCACGCCGCTTTATGCCTACCGAGGTGATCGCACATGATGTGCGCGGCGAGTTCCGGCAGGTCGTGAATCTGTTCATGCGCTTTCCGGACCTTTCCAGCGAGGCTCTGCAAAAGCTGATGAGCACGATATTCGAATTGCGCAACCGCTATGGTGGACTGGTCAGCCGTCTTGACTTTGGGGATAAGGGCTGCAACATGCTCATGCTCTGGGGGGCTCCCGTGTCGTATGAAAATGATATTGGGCGGGCGCTGAATTTTCTGCTGGACTTGAGATCAGCACTTGATTTTCCCATTGCCGCCGGTGTCACCTATTACATCTCTCATGCCGGTTACCTGGGAAGCTCGTTGTACGAGGACTATACCTGTTATGGTTGGGGCGTAAACCTGGCCTCGCGCTTTATGATGAGCGCTCAACCTGGCGAGATCTGGGTGGATGACCGTATCGCGCGGCGAGTTTCGAGAAGGTTTGAGCTTGACTTTGTTAGCACCCAGCTCTTTAAAGGGTTTTCTTCCCCACAAAAAGTATATTTGTTGCGCGGGTACACGCAAACGCTCGAGCCCAGTTATCAGGGGGAACTGGTGGGTCGTAGAGATGAACTGGCAGAGCTGGCAAGATTCACAGAGCCGTTGTGGCAGAACAGATTTGCG
>Ga0075429_100000550_pt1 | contig 28624 bp, 25 predicted proteins | sample RhiMetdeltSRZDD3_FD_75295 | JGI IMG/M metagenome (GOLD analysis project Ga0075429, IMG submission 75295) | Populus rhizosphere microbial communities from Tennessee, USA - Rhizosphere MetaG P. deltoides SRZDD3 | ecosystem: Host-associated > Plants > Roots > Rhizosphere > Soil | place: USA... | reverse complement strand
GTCGCCTGTTCCACTGCCGCCAGCAGATCTCCGATCGCGCGCACGGCATCGTGGTAATTCGCTTCCGCGCCGGCACCGCCGTACGCGTTGGCCACCAGCAGGGTCCGGTGCCGCAGGTGGTCGACGATGATCAACCGGTCCGGCACCACGAACTCGAAATGCGGGGTGACGGCCGGCTCAGGTCCGCCGCCGGGAAGGGTTTCGAAGAGCTCCACCAGATCGTAGGAGAATACCCCCGCGGCGAGATGGCAGGCATCGATCGGGTGGGTCAGCAGGCGAACGCCGAAGACCACGGCGCGCAACGCGTCGAGCGGGGACAGGAGCTTTCCCCGCGCCGCTTCATCGCGATCACCGTCCGGGGGAGCGGGAAAGTCTGCGCGAATGGCTCCAGCGGTGACGGTGACAATGGGGCCACTCCCAAGCCCGATGGCCGACAGTCTTTCCTCGATCCACGGCAGCAGCGAACGCCCGTTGGCCGACAGCGCCTCGATCGACACGATCCGGCCGGCACAGGTGATTCGGAGGGCGGACCCGATGCCGATCAGACTTCGTTCTCCCGCGCCCGCGCCGGTCTCGGCGGATTCCAGCAGGAACGTTCCCGGGCGCTGTCCTCCGTCGGACAGGCGCCGGTAGAGAACGAGCGGGTCGGGACTTCCCGTCACCTCGCGGACCAGGGGCAGGACGTCGCCGGGTTCGAGCGGGGTGGTGACCATTACATCACCTTGCCCACCGCGTCGGCGATCGGGCGAAGCTCCCGCATCATGGCGGCAAATTGCTCCGGGAAAAGACTCTGGCGGCCGTCGGAGAGCGCGTTGGGCGGATCGCAGTGGACCTCGACCAGGATTCCGTCGGCTCCGCAGGCCAGCGCGGCCTTGGCCATCGCCGGAACCAGCTCGCGGAGGCCGGTGCCGTGCGACGGATCCACGAGGACCGGCAGGTGGCTGCGCTGCTTGATGACCGGAATCGCGTTGAGATCCAGCGTGTTGCGGGTGGCGGTTTCAAACGTCGTGATCCCCCGCTCGCACAGGATCACATTCGGGTTGCCTTCCGCCAGAATGTATTCCGCGGCGAGCAGCAGGTCGTCCACCTTCGCCGCCATTCCACGCTTCAGGATCACCGGCTTTCTGCTTCTGCCGAGCGCCTGGAGCAGCCGGTAATTCTGCATATTCCGGGCGCCGGCCTGAAAGGCCGCGGCGTATCCGTCGACCAGCTCGACATCCGCCACATCGACCACTTCGGTCACGGCGGGAAGCCCGGTGTCCCGCGAGGATTCCTGAAGGATCGCGAGCCCTTCGGTACCGAGGCCCTGGAAGGAGTAGGGGCTGGTGCGGGGCTTGTACGCACCGCCGCGGAGGGCGTGACCTCCTCCGGCCCGGACCGCGCGGGCGGTGGCCAGCATCTGCTCCCGGGATTCCACGGCGCAGGGACCGGCAATCACGGTGAACCGCCCGCCCCCGATCTGCACGCCACCGAGATCGACGATGGTGTCGTGGGGGTGCATCTCCCGGCCCACCAGCTTGTAGGGCGCCAGGATCGGCTTGACGCTCTCCACCATCGGGTCGCTGTCGAGGTGCAGGCTCTCCAGCGCCCGCTCGTCGCCCAGGGCGCCCAGCACGACCCGCTCTTCACCGGGCATGTACAGGGGACGGAGTCCCAGCGCCGAGATTCGCGCCATCAGCTCGTCGGCGTGCTCCTTGGTCGCGTGCGGCTTCAGCACAATGATCATCCGGTTCTCACGCCTGTGAACGGGAACGAAAAAGCCCACCGCTTGAGCAGTGGGCTTCGTGAAATGCCGTCGTCTGTGTTGCTAGACTATGCGCACGAGCACCCACCGCGGGAGGAATCGCGCCAGGGCCACCAGCTCTGCTGCATCGAGGATCGTCGCATGGTTCGGGAAGTATCTCGCCCCCGCCCGGATTCGTCAAGCGCGGGCCTGCCGCCGTGCCGCCGATCGGTGTAGAATCCGCGCATGATCTTCCCCCGCGGCTCGCGTGTCGTCATTGCTGCGCTCGTCCTGCTGGCGAATCTGGCCGGCCCGGATCTCGTCTGCGCCGAGCATGGGGGGCACAAGGTGCTGGCGGCAACACCCGTGGTCCCGGAGGATCAGGATACCGGTGAGCACCACCACGGCCCCGCCGCCCCGGACGACGGCTGCAAGGAGCCCGCCCTTCCCAACTGTTGCCCGGCCCTGACGTCGTGCTCGTTCTCCTTCGATGCGGGCCCACCCCGGACCTCCTCTGACGCCGGGCCGGACGGAATTCCCGCCGTTCGCTGGTCCGGAACCCTTCTGTCGCGCAGCACGAGTCCAGACCCGCCTCCTCCGAAGGCTTAGCCCGCCAGTCGAAAACATCGCTACCCCGTCGAGCGCGCAGCTCGAGGGGCGCTCGGGCTTCTTCCTTCGGATTTCTCATGCGCTTGCGTATCCCGTTGATCTTGTTGTGGGCGCTGTTCCCGCTCAGCGCTCTCCCCTCACCGCTCCCAGCGCAGGATGCGCACCCCCCGGCAACGATGTTCGCGCCATTCGGTATTTCGATGGACCGGCTGGGCTCGGGAACGACCTGGATACCCGACGCGGTCGCCTTGCCGTCCAGGCAATTCACGGCCGGGTCGTGGAATCTGATGCTGCACGGATTTGTGTTCGGCCAGTACATCAGGCAGTCCGGTCCACGGGGCGACGATCAATTCGGCTCCCTGAACTGGGCGATGCTGATGGCGAGCCGAAACCTCGCGGGGGGGCGATTCCAGGTGCGCAGCATGCTGTCCCTCGATCCCGGCACGGTGACGGCGCGAGGTTACCCGCTGCTGCTCCAGACTGGCGAGAGTTATCAAGGCGTGCCGCTGCACGACCGGCAGCATCCCCATGATTTCTGGATGGAGCTGGGCGCCCTGTACGAGCGGCCCCTCACATCCGGAATGGGTGTCGCGGTGTACGCGGCGCCCTCGGGAGAGCCGGCGCTCGGGCCGGTGGCCTTCATGCATCGGCCCTCCGCGATGGATGATCCCATGGCACCACTCGGCCATCACTGGCAGGACGCAACCCACATCAGCTATGGGGTGCTGACACTCGGGGTGTTCGGCGCCCGCTGGAAGCTCGAAGGCTCGGCCTTCAACGGCCGCGAGCCCGACGAGCACCGCTGGAACTTCGACCGCATCCGGCTCGATTCGTATTCAGGCCGCTTGACCGTGAATCCGGACTCCTCGTGGAGCCTCACCGCGGGCTATGGTTTTCTGAAGAGCCCGGAAGCCCACGCGCCGGAGGAGTCGGCGCACCGGGTGACCGCGTCGGCGATGTATGGAAGAGCCCTGGGGAGCGAAGGACGGCTCGCCGCGACCGTTGTGTATGGCGTCAACCGGATGGGCGGGGGGTCGGAGCCCCCTGAGTGGTCGCACACGTTTCTGGCGGAATCCGAGGTGATTCTGGACCGCCGCAACACCGTGTTCGGCCGGGTCGAGTGGGTTCGGAAGACCGCGGAGGACCTGGTGCTGCCGGTCTCGGATCTTCATCAGCACTTTCACCTGGCGAGTCTGTCGCTCGGCGCGATTCGCGAGCTGGGCCGCGGCCTGGGGCTGACGCTGGGATTCGGGATTCGCGGCACGGTCAACCTTCTGCCGCGGTCACTCGAAGCGTTTTATGGCTCACGCACCCCGGTGGGCGGCATGGTTTTTCTCCGGGCCCGCCCGTTTCATCGACCCAGGGACGAGCACGCGGGGATGAAGATGTAGGAAGCAGCACTATTTCTTGGGCCGAACCAGATCTTCGAATGGCCCATACCCTCGCAGCGCAGCAAGGTCCTGATCTCGGTGCAGCCAGAGGTCATACTCCCGTCCTTCGGCAAAAGCGGTACGGAGGAGCGCCACCGCGCCATCACGATCGCCCAGGGCGGCAGCGATGCGGGCGCGCCAGACCGTCGGGACACCGAAGCTGTACGCTCGCGGCAGGGCGGCGAGGCGATTGGCGAGTTCCAAAGCGCGCGGCCGGTCGCCTTGGCGCGCCGCGAGCACTCCCCGGAGGCCCAGGGCATCGGCGGGAGATGTCGCGACGGCGGGGACACTGTCGAGAGCGGCTATCGCTTCGGCGGAGCGGCCGAGGGCATGTAACGTCGAGGCCCGTTGCAGGCGTGCGCCGGCTGGATCACCGGCGCCGGCGAGTCGGTCGGACGCTGCCAACAGGCTTCGCTCCCAATACCGGGCCGCCGGCTCCGGATAGCCGTGAGCCAGCAGCTCCTCCGCGATGTCTCGGAGCAACGTCACTTCCGACGCCGCCGGGTCAGCCGGCAGCCGGCCGGCCTGGCGCAGGAGCGAATCGATCTCGGCGGTGCGCCCGAGCGCGGCTAGGGCCCGGAGCGAAGGAAGCAGCGCCAAAATGCGCGTTGGGTTCGCTGCCTGGGCGTCCCGGCCGGTCGCCAGCTCGTCGTCGCGCTCACCGAGCAGATGCTGGATGGTGCTCAGCAGGTCCCAATAGGACACCCAGGCCAGCATCGGGCCACCACGGGTCGGGAGCGATTGCAGCGCGACCAGGGCTTCCTCCAGGTGTCCCGCCTGCAGCGCCTGCAGGGCATGGTTGTAGACCGCCTTGGACGCCGGCTCTTCCCGCGCCACGAGCCGCACCGCCCGCAGGGCCGCTTCATGGTGGCCGGCCATCAACGCCCGCCGATACTCCACCCAGCGCAGCTGATGCTGACTCAGGCGCGATCGGGTTCGCTCGAGTATGTCGAGGACCGAATCGGCCGCGGCAAACCGGCCAAGATTGGACAGGCTGATCGACGCGATGACGAGCGGCGCCGGGAAGGTCGAATCGATGTCGAATGCGGCGCGGGAGCGGAGCGCTGCCTCGGCGAAATCGTTTCGCACGTAGGCGTCGAGCCCTTCGCTGGCCTCGAGATACGCCGGCCAGGTCGGGGGTCTCGCCGGGCGTCCCACGAACGCGATCAGTCGCTCATCGAGGGAGGAGGCCAGAAACCCCATGAGACGCTCACGGGCCTCGGGTAGCACCGCTTCCGGGGTCGCTGACGAGCTCTTCACCGGGTCGATCGGTCCCAGCACCCGGCCCCGCACCGCGTCGTACACCTGGATGTGCAGCACCAGCGAGTCGTTCTCGATGCTGTAGCTTCCGGACACCTGCTGTCCCGCCCCGGTGACGCCGGCGAGCGTGGGCGCCGACTCGGTTCCCGGGTGCTCGGCCAGGATCCGATCAATGGTTTGGGATGCCTGGAGGGCGGCGTCGCTGGGCACCACTTCGAGCAGCCCGGTCTGCTGCAGGCCGGCGGTGAGCCAGTCGGCGGTGATCTTTCCGAGCCGGTCGAGCGAGGGAAGCCCGGTTTGATTGACGAACGCCGTCACCACTACGCGATTGGGATGGGGGCCGGGCACCACCCGGGGTGTGAGGCTCTTCGCCACCAGCGCACCCACGACGAGCGCGCCGGCCACCACCGCCAGCAGCAGACGTCTCCGGCGCACCGGTGCCCGAAGCGCCTCGGCGAAGGCCTTCATGCTGGCAAAGCGGTCCGCCGGATTCCCCGCCAGTGCCCGGTCGAGTGCCCGCTCGATGGCGCGGGCCACCGCGGGACGAACCCGCCGGAGGCCGCGCAGGGGCCGGGATGCCCGCCGTACCGCGGGAAGGACGGGGCTGGGACCGGTGATCGGGGATTCGCCCGCCAGCATCTCGTAGAGCAGCAGTCCCAGCGCGTACACGTCGCTGCGAGCGTCCACCGTCTCCCCGGGGAGCAGCTGCTCCGGACTCATGTAGCGCGGGGTCCCGACGACCATGTGCTCGGCGGTGAGTGCGGATGACGCCGCCGCATCGCGGGCTCGCGCGATGCCGAAGTCGCTGACAACCGCCTGGCCCTCCTCGATCAGGATGTTCTCGGGCTTGATATCCCGGTGGATGATGCCGCGCTGATGGGCGTACTCCAGCGCGCCGGCGACGTCGACCGTGATGGCGACAGCCTCATCGAGCGACAGGTGGGACCGCTGGTCGAGCAGGGTCCGCACGGTGGATCCCTCGACGAATGGCATCACGTAGTAGAGCAGCCCGGATGCCTCGCCGGAATCATGGAGCGGAAGAATGTGCGGGTGGGTGAGCGTGGCGACGATGTCGATCTCGCGGAGAAAGCGCTCGGGGCCGAGCGCCCGGGAGATGGCTGGGCGGAGCACCTTCACGGCAACCTGCCGGTGATGCTTCAGGTCCTCGGCGAGGAAGACCACCGCCATGCCGCCGCTCCCGACCTCCCGGATCAGCCGATACCGGTCTCCCAGGCCCTCGACAAACAGCCGGGAGAGATCGGGCTCCGAGTCCGGGAGTCCAGTGCCGCCGCGCATGGGGTAGGATACCAAGGCGCGGACTGCGGGGCTACATTCGCGAGATCGCGCTGCTGAGTGATCCGCTCGTTCTTCCGGGAGAGGACCATGGGAATCCACCGCATCAACGAATTCTTCGTCGAGGAGTTCGGCAGTCCCGGCGACCTTCGCTTCCGCATCGAAACCGACATCCGGATCCCGCGCACGCCGGAGAACCAGGGGTTCCTTCGGAGCCTGCGGAACGCGGTCGAATCCTCCCGGCACGAGGTGGTGCGGGATCTCCTGCTGGCGCGTCTGGAACGGCCGGTGAAGAAGCGGGAAGTCGTGTCGGAGACGGATCTGATTCGAGTGCGGCGCCTGGTGACCGGTGCGCTCAGTAACCCGCGGAAGCGACTCCCGCCGGAGAAGGCTCCGGGGAGTCACAAGCGCAAATGAGTGCCGCCGGGTCCGATCTTCCGTACACGATCCCGGCCGGCACCGACATCGGTCACGTCCATCTCAAGGTGGCCGATCTCGACCGTGCGCTCCGATTCTACCACGGAGTGCTCGGCTTCGAGGTGACGCAGCGGTACGGACCCGATGCGGCGTTTCTCTCCGCCGGCGGATATCACCACCACATCGGCCTCAACACCTGGCACAGCGCCGGGGGCGCGCCACCGCCTCCCGAGTCCACCGGATTGTATCACCTTGCGATCCGGTATCCGACTCGCGCGGCCCTCGGGGTCGCCCTTCGCCGCCTGACCGACGCGGGCATCCGGCTGGATGGGGCCAGCGATCACGGGGTGAGCGAAGCGCTCTATCTCAGGGATCCCGACGGCAACGGCGTGGAGCTGTACTGGGATCGGCCCCGCGAGGAGTGGCCTCGCGATCGCGAGGGGCGGCTGGTGATGGGCACCGGACCGCTGGACCTGCGCGCTCTCCTTGACGCCGCGGACGCGACTTAGTCCTCGCCTGTCGCTCCCAGTCGTTTCACCGCGTCGGAGTGCGCCAGGACAACCGCAGGTGATTCCTGCAGCGCCCGGCGGTATTCCCGGTGAAACTCATCCGGCGCCGCCTCGGGATTCAACAGGGTGCGCGCCTGCCGGAGCAGCGACTCGGCGGTGCCGGGCGGCGCGGGCTCGCGCGCTTCCATCAACACGTCGATCTGCACCACCAGCTCCGAGACCGGGTGGAGCCAGGCGAACCAGGGGTCGCTGATCACCAGCTGCAACAGCTGGTAACTGTTCTCGACCCGGCCCTGGGCCCGTTCGTACCGGATCGTTTCCTCATCGAGGAGCGCCTTGTGCACGCCCAGCAACGCATCCCGCGCGGTGTTCAGGCGCTCCCGGAGCGGGGCCGGAAGATCGGCGCGGGGCCGACGGGGAGGAGTAACCATTGCTGAAGTATATCCCGCCGCTGCTCGTTGCGATCGTGGCCGCCCGGCCGCTCCCCGCGCAGGCCCCGGGTGACACGGTCACGGTGCGCGTGATCGTGTCCCACGCCGGCGCGAGTGTCACCGGCACGACCCTGCGGGTCAACGACGCACCGCCACGGATTCTTCCGGCGCGTGATCCGTCGGTGCGGCTTGCGGCTCCCGGCCACTATCGGCTTCGGATCTCCGCGATCGGGTATGCCCCTCACGAGCTGGTCCTCGCCCTTCGCCGTGGACACCCGGACACGACGGTCACCGTGGCACTCGAGCCCGAGGCCGAAGCGCTCGAGGAGCTGGTGGTCTCCTCGACCCGTTCCGAGCGCCGGGTCGAAGAACAGCCGCTCCGGGTGGAGGTGCTCTCCCGTGAAGAGATCGAAGAGAAGCTTCTGATGACTCCGGGCGACATCTCGATGATGCTCAACGAGACCGGCGGACTCCGGGTCCAGACCACCTCGCCGAGTCTGGGCGGCGCCAATGTTCGGGTCCAAGGGCTGCGAGGCCGATACACTCTGCTGCTTGCCGATGGCCTCCCGCTCTACGGCCAGGCCGGCGGGCTCGGTCTGCTGCAGGTGCCGCCGATGGACCTGGGCCAGGTGGAGATCATCAAGGGTGCTTCGTCGGCCTTGTACGGGAGCTCGGCGATGGGGGGCGTGATCAATCTCATCTCGCGCCGGCCGCCTCCTCCGGGAGTCCGTGGCGACCGTGAGCTTCTGGTAAACGGCACCACGCTCGGCGGAACCGATGCAGTGTTCTGGGCGACGGGGCGCCTGGGCGGCCGGCTCGGGTACACCCTGCTCGGCGGCGGTCACCGGCAGGGCCGCCGCGACCGGGATGCCGACGGCTGGACCGACGTGCCGGGGTACCGGCGGCTGGTGCTCAGGCCACGGGTGACCTGGGAGAGCGAGGGGGGCCACACGCTGTTCCTCACCGGGGGGACCACGCTCGAGCGCCGTGAAGGAGGCACGCTCAAAGGTCGAGTCGCTCCCGACGGGACCCCGTTTGTCGAATCGCTGCGCACCGAGCGGCACGACCTGGGACTTATGGGACGCTTTCCGCTCAGCCGGAGCACTCTGGTGGTTGTCAGAGGATCAGGGATGACCCAGCGGCACCGTCACCGGTTCGGCGAAACGACCGAATCCGACCGGCATGGAACCTGGTTTGCGGAGGCTACTGCGAGCCGGGCCCTGAGCAGCTCCATCGTGATCGGCGGCGTGGCGGTGCAGGGAGAGCGGTACCGAAGCGACGAGCTTCCACGCTTCAACTTCGACTTTACTGTGCCCGGAATCTTCGCCCATGCCGAAGTGGCTGAGATCAAGTGGCTCACCGCGGCACTCTCCGCGCGCCTCGATCATCACTCGCGATACGGCACCTTCTTCAACCCCCGGTTGTCGATGCTGGTCTCGCCCGGGGAAGGCTGGAGCGTTCGGGCGTCGGCCGGCAGCGGATTCTTCGCCCCCACCCCGTTCACCGAAGAGACCGAGGTCACCGGACTCTCGCGTCTGGCACCGGTGGAAGGGCTCGCGGCCGAGCGGGCGAGAAGTGGATCGGTGGACCTGCAGACACTGCTGGGCCGGCTCGAGGTCAGCGCTACGCTGTTCGGGTCGGAGATCGATCATGCCGTCCAGCTCGCCGATCGCTCCGAGGGCGCCGCGCTGGTCAATGCACCGGCGGCAACCCGAACTCACGGCATCGACCTGGTCGCGCGGTACCGCGCGGAGCCAATCGGGGTGACCGCGAGTTACACCTACACCCATTCCACCGAGCCCGATCCGGAGACGGCGGTCCGGCGTACCGTCCCCCTCACACCCCGTCATGCCGCCGGGCTCGTCCTGGTCTACGAGCAACACGGGAAGACCAGGGCCGGTCTCGAGGTCTATTACACGGGACGCCAGGCGCTCGATGACAAGGTCTACCGTTCCACCAGCCGTCCATATCTGATCGTCGGAGCTCTCGCGGAACGCCGCATCGGCCGCGCCCGGCTCTTCATCAATCTGGAGAACATCGGTGGCGTGCGGCAGACACGATTCGATCCCCTGGTCCGGCCGACCAGAGCGCCCGACGGCCGCTGGACCACCGATGCGTGGGGGCCGCTCGAGGGACGGGTGATCAATGGGGGGATTCGTGTCGGATTCTGAAGATGGAGCGGAGGGGAATCGAACCCCTGACCCCCTGGTTGCAAACCAGGTGCTCTCCCAACTGAGCTACCGCCCCCGACCGCGCCTCAATATGTCATGACCCGGGCGATAGCTCAATTCAGCCTGCAGGTCGTATTAATTTGCGGGAGCCGACGGCTCCGTAGCGTCCACGAACTTCAATGACAGGCCTTCATGCTGCCCGGTGCGCGCTCTTCAGTGCTGCTTTTGATGATAGTCCTCTCCGTTGCCTGTGCCGACAACTCGCCCGATCAAGGCACCGCGGTTGGGGGTGCTCCGGCCGACACGGTACCCTCGTGGCTCTCCGCTCGGCAGTCGGCGCAGCGTGCCGAGGCCGCCGGGGTCACCATCCTCCATGATTTCGGGTTTATCGACCGGCTCGATTCCAGCGGAATCACCTACCGCAACCAGATCGTGGATGACGCCGGCAAGACCTACAAAAAGGTCCACTACGACCACGGCACCGGCCTCGCGGCGGCGGACGTGGACGGCGATGGCCGGATCGATCTCTACTTCGTGTCACAGCGGGGCAGCAGCGAGCTCTGGCGCAATCTCGGTGGAGGACGGTTCGCCGATCACACCGATGCCGCCGGGCTCCGGATGACCGACGCCATCGCGGTAGGAGCGTCGTTTGCGGACATCGACAATGACGGAGACCCTGATCTCTTTGTGACGACGGTTCGTCACGGGAACCGGCTCTTCGAGAATCAGGGGGGCGGACGGTTCGTCGATATCAGCGCTCCGGCCGGCGTCGGCTACACCGGACATTCTTCCGGCGCGGTCTTCTTCGACTACGATGGCGATGGGCTGCTCGATCTGTTCGTGACCAATGTCGGCGTCTACACCTCGGCGGAGCAGGGCGCCGGCGGGTTCTTCGTCGGACTGGAGGACGCCTTTCGCGGGCACCTGCACCCCGACCGCGCCGAGGCCAGCATCCTGTACCGGAATCTCGGGGGCAACCGGTTCCAGGACGTGTCCAGACAGACCGGCCTGGTGGATCGGAGCTGGAGCGGCGACGCCACGATCCTCGATGCCGACGATGACGGCAGGCTCGATCTCTACCTCGCCAATATGCAGGGCGAGAATCACCTCTGGCAGAACCTCGGAGGGGGGCGCTTCCGCGACGCGACCCGGAGCGCCTTCCCCCGAACACCCTGGGGTGCGATGGGAGTGAAGGCATTCGACTGGAACGGGGACGGGCGGGTCGACCTGTTCGTCACCGATATGCACTCGGACATGTTCACCAACATCGAGCCGGAAGACGCGGCGAGGGAGCTCCGCAAGGCCGATTCGTCGGGCATTCCGGCGGATTTCTTCACGGCGGGAAAGACGAACCTGATCTTCGGGAATGCCCTGTTCACCAATCGGGGAGCCGGAAAATTCGAGGAAGAATCCGATGCCGCCGGCGTGGAGAACTACTGGCCCTGGGGGCCGAGCGCCGGGGATCTCAACGCGGACGGGTGGGAGGACCTCTTCATCGCCTCGAGCATGAACTTTCCCCATCGATATGCCACCAACACGGTCCTGCTCAACCAGGACGGCCGCCGTTTCCTGCGGAGCGAGTTCCTGCTCGGGATCGAGCCGAGAAGGGGGGGCGTCACCGAGCAGCCATGGTTCACGCTGGAATGCTCCGGCGCCGACCGGGACAACCGCTTCTGCCGCGCCTGCATGCAGCCGGGGGTCGTGGTCCCCGAATGCCGACGCCGGGATGCACAGGGCCGGCTCACCATGATGGGAACGGTGGGCACCCGCTCGGCCCTTATCGCCGATCTCGACGGCGACGGCGATCAGGACATCGTCACCAACGAGTTCAATGGTCCACCCCAGATTCTCCTGAGCGACCTGGCAGGGCGCCATCCGGCGCACGCCCTTTCGATCCGGCTTCGCGGCACCGCGTCCAACCGGCAGGGCATCGGGGCGGCGGTGACGGTCGTGCTTGCCGATGGACGGCGACTGCTCCGCGTGGTGGACGGGAAGTCGGGATACCTCTCGCAAAGCGATCTGCCGCTGTACGTGGGGCTCGGCGCCGCCGCCAGCGCCGCGAGCGTGGAAGTCCGCTGGCCTTCGGGCCGGCGACAGACCGTGCCGGGGCCGCACGCTGCCGGTCAGACGCTCGAGATCGTCGAGCCGTAACGATGGCCGTGCGCATCCTCGACCAGGCCCAGGTGACCGAGCTGCTCCCCATGAAGGAGTGCGTCGAAGTCATGGACCGGGCCCTCCGAACACTGGCAGAGGGAGGTGCAATCCTTCCGCTCCGCAGCGTGCTGAAGCTTCCCGAGGGAAAGGGAGTCTTCGGGGTGATGCCGGCGCATCTCCAGACTCCCTCCGCACTCGGGCTCAAAGCCATCGCGGTGTTCCCGGGGAACGACGGGACGGCGCTCGACTCCCATCAAGGGCTCGTCGTGCTCTTCGCGCCCGATACCGGAGCACCGATCGCCATCATGGATGCGAGCAGCATCACCGCCATCCGGACCGCGGCGGTGAGCGCGGTGGCGACCCGGGCCCTTGCCAATCCCGGTGCCGGCGACCTGGCCCTCCTCGGAAGCGGGGTGCAGGCGCGCAGCCATCTCGAGGCGATGGCAGTCGTTCGTCCGCTGCGCCGAGTTCGGGCCTGGAGCCCGAATACGGCGCGGCTCACGGCGTTCGCCGCCTGGGCCGGTGACCGCTTTGGCGCCCGCGTAGAACCCGTTGGGTCGGCCGAAGCGGCGATTCGGGGGGCAGAGATCATCTGCACCACCACCTCCGCCCGAGTGCCGATCGTCGACGCGCGCTGGCTCGAGTCGGGAGTCCACATCAATGCCGTGGGGTCCAGTATCCCGACCGCGCGCGAGCTGGACTCTCCCACGATGGCAGGAGCGAGGCTGGTGGTCGACCGTCGGGAGTCGGCCCTCAATGAAGCGGGAGACTTTCTGATTCCCCGGGCCGAAGGCGCGATCACCGACGCCCACATCGCCGGAGAGCTGGGCGAGGTACTCACGGGCGCGGTGACGGGGAGACGGTCCCCCGCCGAATGGACGATCTTCAAATCGCTTGGCCTTGCCATCGAGGATCTCGCGGCGGCGCATCACGTCCTGGAGAAAGCGGAAGCCCGCGGTATCGGCCTCGTCGCCCATCTCGGCGGTCTCAGGCAGTAGGGTGATAGACTTCCGGATCAACCGTTTTTTCGAGCCGGGAATGGTGCCGCATCCATCCCGCAGGGCCGTCGGGGAATTTCACCGGAGCCTGCCCGGATATGAAGTCACGCCGCTGCACCGATGCGAAGGACTGGCGCGCGCCCTCGGCCTCGCAGGCATCGTGGTGAAGGATGAGTCGAAGCGGTTTGGCCTCGAGGCGTTCAAGGCGCTTGGCGCCTCGTGGGCTCTGGAACGGCTCCGGGACCGACGACCGGGTCCCATGACGGTGACGGCAGCGACCGCCGGGAATCATGGTCGTGCGGTCGCGTGGGCAGCGAGACGCGCCGGCCTGGACGCCGTGATTTTCATCCCGGAGCACGCCCAAGAGGCCCGAGTGGAGAAGATCCGCCGGGAAGGCGCCCGGGTGGAGCTGGTGCAGGGGACCTACGACGAGGCGGTGGCGCTGGCGGCGGAAACGGCCGACCGAAACGGGTGGCAGGTGGTCTCGGACACCGGGTACCCGGGATATCTCCAGATTCCAGGGTGGATCGCGGAGGGCTATTCGACCCTTTTCGAGGAAGCTGGAGCACAGCTCGCTGCCGCGGGCGCCGGGCCTCCGGACGTAGTGATGGTGCAAGCCGGCGTGGGATCGCTGTTACACGCCGCCGTGGACCACTTCCGTGGGAGCTCGACTCAGTCCAAGCTGGTCGCGGTGGAACCGGTGGAAGCGAATCCCCTCTTCGCCTCCATCAGCTCGCCGGAGGGACAGCCGGTGACTGCGAGCGGGAGCCAGAAGTCCATCATGGCCGGCCTCAATTGCGGAGAAGTGTCCCGCGCGGCCTGGCCCACCGTGCGACGCGGGGTGGAGCTCTTCATCACCATTCTCGACCGGCATGCCGAGGACGCCATGCGCCGGCTGGCGTATCCCGCAGGGGGAGACCCCGCGATCGTCGCGGGAGAATCGGGAGCGGCGGGGCTGGCGGGTCTCCTGGCGCTGATGGAAGAGGAGCGGCTCGCTCCCGCCAAGGAGTTTCTCGGCGTCGGCCCGTCCACGACGGTGCTGGTGATCAATACCGAAGGAGCGACTGATCCCGTCGGATATGCACGAATCGTGAGACGTGAGTCGTGAGACGTGAGAGGGACAAGCCTTTCCGTCTCACCTCTCACGTCTCACCTCTCACGCAGGTAAACACCTAGCTCAGGAGTGGCACAATGCTGCTGCCCCCCATCAATCTGAAGGCCTGGATCGAAGAACATCGGAGCCTTCTCAAGCCTCCCGTCGGCAACAAGATGATCTGGCAGAATTCCGAATTCATGGTGATGGCGGTCGGAGGGCCCAACCAGCGGAAGGATTTTCACGTCGAGGACGGGGAAGAATTCTTCTTCCAGGTCGAGGGCGACATCGTCCTTCGGATCATCGAAGACGGCGCGGTTCGGGAGATCCCGATTCGTGAGGGAGAGATGTTTCTGCTCCCGCCCAACATCCCGCACTCTCCCCAGCGCCCCGCGAACACCGTGGGCCTCGTGATCGAGCGGCGACGGGCGGAAGATGAGGAGGACCATCTCCGCTGGTTCTGCGAATCCTGCGGCGAGATGCTCTACGATTCCAATTTCCACCTCGTGGACCTCGGAAAACAGCTGAAACCGATCATCGAGCAGTTCTGGGCCGACGAGAAGCTCAGGACCTGCAAGAAGTGTGGTCACGTGATGGCGGCGCCGGCACCGGCGGCTCCCATCAAGTAGTGCTCGCGATCGACCTGCACACCCACATCCTTCCGGAGACCTGGCCGGATCTCGCGGCACGGTACGGCGCGGGCCGCTGGGTATCGCTCACTCATCACGCGCCCTGTCGCGCCCGCCTGATGGTGGATGGCGAGCTGTACCGGGAAATCGGTGACAACTGCTGGCTGCCTTCGCGCCGCCTGGAGGAATGCGACCGGGACGGTGTGCAGGTCCAGGTCCTTTCCACGGTGCCGGTGCTGTTCTGCTACTGGGCACGCGCCGAGCATGGGCACGACTGGGCGCGGTACCTCAACGATCACCTGGCCGGTGTCGTGGCCGGTCATCCGCGCCGGTTCATCGGCCTCGGAACCGTGCCGCTGCAAGCGCCGGAGCTCGCCGTGCGGGAGCTCACCCGGTGCGTGAAAGAGCTCGGCCTGGCCGGTATCCAGATCGGCACTCATGCGGGAGACTGGAACCTCGATCATCCGGCCCTGTTTCCGGTTTTCGAGACGGCCGAGCGGCTGGGCGCGGCGGTCTTCGTGCATCCGTGTGATATGCTCGCGCCGGAGCGGATGACCCGGTACTGGCTTCCCTGGCTCGTCGGAATGCCGGCGGAAACGGCCCTGGCGATCTGCTCGGTGATCTTCGGTGGAGTTCTCGAACGGCTTCCCCGGCTTCGCATCGGGTTTGCCCATGGGGGAGGAGCATTTCCGGGAACCTACGGCAGAATCGCGCACGGATATGAGGCCCGGCCCGACCTGGTTGCGGTGGAGAACCCGTATCCTCCCTCGCGATACCTCCGGAGGCTCTACGTCGACGCGCTGACCCACGACGCCGACGCGCTCCGGCTGCTGCTGCGCCTGCATGGCGCGGAACGCGTGGCGATGGGCAGCGATTACCCCTTTCCTCTGGGCGAGTCTCCTCCCGGCAGGCTCATCGCGGGCATGTCCGATCTCGATCTGGCCACCCGGGCGCGGCTGCTCCATGGCACCGCGCTCGAGTTTCTCAACCGAGACGCCGTGGATTTCCAGTGAGCGCTGCGAACACGGCACCGGTGTTCCCCGGGGAGGCCGGACTGGAGCGCTGGGCGCTGGAACAGGACAGGCTCGACCCGCTGGCATGGTGCCGCACGGCATTCGAGCTGCCGGTCGATGGCGACGGAGCTCCCCTCGTGTATCTCTGCGGCAACTCGCTTGGCCTCATGCCGCGCGACGTCCGGACCGTCGTCGCGCGCGAGCTCGAGGTCTGGTCACGGCGCGGCGTCGAGGGGCATCTCGACGGCAGCAATCCCTGGTACAGCTACCACGAGCCACTGGTGCCTCCCATGGCGCGGCTGGTGGGCGCGCTGCCGGGCGAAGTCGCGTTGATGAATTCCCTGACCGTCAATCTCCATCTCATGTTGATCTCGTTTTACCGGCCCACGCCCGGTCGCTGGAAGATCCTGATGGAGGAGTCGGCGTTTCCCTCGGATCAATACGCCGTCGAATCGCACCTGCGGTCGCGCGGACTCGATCCTGACGAAGGCGTGGTCGTGGCCCGGCCGCGCACCGGCGAGGTCCACCTGCGGACGGAGGATCTCGAGGAGCTGCTCTCGGCCCGGGGCGGAGACATTGCGCTGGTCCTGCTTCCGGGAGTGCAGTACTTCAGCGGGCAGCTCCTCGCCATGGAGCAGCTCTCCCGTGCCGCCCATGCTGCCGGGTCGGTCGTCGGTTTCGATCTGGCGCACGCGGTCGGCAATGCGATGCTTCGGCTGCACGACTGGAACGTGGACTTTGCCGTGTGGTGCTCGTACAAGTACCTCAACGCGGGGCCGGGCGCCGTCGCGGGCTGCTTCGTGCACGAGCGGCACGGGTCCGATCTCACGGTGCCGCGGCTGGCCGGCTGGTGGGGAAACGATCCCGCCACGCGGTTCCGGATGCATCTCAACGATCGCTTCGTCCCGGTGGCCGGAGCCGCCGGCTGGCAGGTCAGCAATCCGCCGATTCTCGCGATGGCGTCGCTGGGACCCTCCCTGGCGCTCTTCGACCGCGCGGGGATGCCCGCGCTCCGGGAGAAGTCCGGTCGTCTCACCGGATATCTGGCACAACTGCTTTCGGATCTTCCAGCCGACCGGATCCGGCTGCTGACGCCGCGGGATCCCGGGGCGCGGGGCTGCCAGCTCTCATATCAGGTGCCCAAAGGTGCCCGGGAGCTCTCCGATGAGCTGAGGCGCCGGAAGATCGTCGGCGATTTTCGTGCGCCCGATGTCATCCGGCTCTCACCGGTTCCTCTCTACAACACCTTTCACGAGGTCTGGCGCGCCGCGGACGCGATGCGCGAGCTCGTGTCGGCCGCATGAACGATTTCGTCGTGGTGGGGGCGGGCCTCGGTGGATCTCTCATGGCGACGCTGCTGGGCCGGGCCGGCCACCGCGTGGAGCTGCTCGAGCGGCGGTCCGATCCCCGCTCAGGGGAGGTCGAGGCGGGACGCTCCATCAACCTCGCAATCTCGGCTCGCGGCCTCCATGCCCTGGGCGAGGTGGGATTGCGCGACGCGGTGCTGGCGCTCGCCACGCCGCTCCAGGGCCGGATGATCCATCCGCTCAGAGGACCGACGGTGTTCCAGCCGTACGGGACGCACGGACAGGCAATCAACTCGATCTCCCGACAGTCGCTCAACCTGGTCCTGCTCGATGCGGCGCAGGTCACCGGGAACGTGCGCCTCCGATTTCAGCGCCGTTGTACCGACGTGGATCCGGCCGGAGGGCACGCCGTCACGGTGGATGCCCGGACCGGCGGGGGAGAGGAGCGGCATGCCGGCGTCATCGTCGGCGCCGACGGTGCCTACTCGGCGGTCCGCGGACATCTGCAGCGGGGCGAGCGCCACGACTTTTCGCAGACCTATCTGAGTCACGGCTACAAGGAGCTGTACATCCCCCCCGGGGCGGAGGGCGTCCCCCGACTCGACCCCCATGCGCTGCACATCTGGCCGCGCGGCGGATTCATGATGATGGCAATGGCGAACCTGGACGGGTCCTTCACGGTGACGCTCTACCTCGCATTCGAGGGGCCCGAGAGCTTTCATTGGCTCCGGACCCCCGAAGACGTCTCCCGCTTTTTCGTGCGCGCCTTTCCCGACGCCGTGTCCCTGTTGCCCGGCCTCGGCCACGACTTCTTCGCGAACCCGACCGGGACGCTCGTCACCGTCCGCAATCGACCCTGGCACCAGGCAGGCGCCGTGGTCCTGCTTGGTGATGCGGCCCACGCCATCGTGCCGTTCTTCGGTCAGGGCGCCAACGCCGCCTTCGAGGATTGCCTCTCGCTGTCGGCGGCGCTCGCCAGATACACCGGCGACTGCTCCCGGGCATTTCCGACCTATGAGGCGGACCGGCGCCCGAACGCCGACGCCATCGCGGATCTCGCCATTGCGAATTTCGAGGAGATGCGGGACAAGGTCGCCTCCCCCCTGTTCCGGCTCGAGAAACGCGCCGAGGCGCTGCTCCACCGGCTGTTTCCCGACTGGTTTGTCCCGCTCTATACCATGATTTCGTTCACCCGGATTCCCTATGCGGAGGCCCGCGACCGCGCAGCCCGGCAGAAGCGAGCGATCAAGGCAATAGCATTGGGGGTGCTGACGATCATGCTGTTCGTTTCCTGGCTACTGTTGCGCTAAGATGCCGGTGGACGGGGCCTGTCCCGTTGACCGTTGACCGTTGACCGTTGACGTAGTTGAGACCCAATGACGCTAACCTATTCCAGCTACCTCAGCCTGCCGGGGCTCCTCGAGCTGCAGCGGCCGCGTTCCGAGCCGCCCGAGCACGACGAGATGCTGTTCATCGTCATCCATCAGGTCTTCGAGCTCTGGTTCAAGCTGCTGCTGCACGAGACCGACAAGGTGGGGCGGGACTTCACCGGAAACGATCTCTACGGAGCGATCGCTACCTGGAAACGGATGCGGACGATTCTGAAGACGCTGGTCGGTCAGCTCGACATTCTCGAAACCATGACGCCAATGTCCTTTTCCTCGTTTCGCGACCGGCTCGACACGGCATCCGGATTCCAGTCCTTTCAGTTCCGCGAAATGGAATTTGCGCTCGGCTACAAACGGGCTCAGGTGACCGGAGCGATTCCGGACCGCGAGGGGCAGCGCCTGGCCGCCGAGCGGCGGCTCGGGCAGCCCTCGGTCGTGGATCACTTCTACCAATTTCTCGCCCAGCGGGGTCTCACGATACCGCGCGAGCTGCTCGCCAAGGATGTGACCGCTCCCACCCAGCCGAGCGAAGCGCTGCAGGAAGAGCTCTTCCGGGCCTATCAGCAGCAGCCGGAGCTGGTCATCCTGTTCGAGCTGATGACGGATTTTGATGAAGGACTTCAGGAGTGGCGCTATCGCCACATTAAACTGGTCGAGCGGACCATCGGCGCGAAGAAAGGCACCGGCGGATCGCCCGGAGTGGAGTTCCTCAAGCAGTCGCTCTGGAAGCCGTTGTTTCCGGATCTGTGGGCGATACGACATCGCATGTGACGAACAACTGCTAACGGCTAACGGCTAACTGCTAACTGCTAACTGCTAACTGCTAACTGCTAACTGCGTTCCTTGCAGATACGGGCTAGCGGTTAGCCGTTAGCGGTTAGCCGCGGTTGGAGGCCCATGATCATCGACATTTCCCCACCACTCAACGCCTCCACCGCCGTCTGGCCCGGCGACACGCCGCTCTCCCGGGAAATCCTACTGGAGATCGCGCAGGGCGCGAGCGTGACGCTGTCCACCCTGCGTGCGACGGTGCATCTGGGGGCGCATGCGGACGCGCCGAGTCACTACCGCAATGGGGCTGCCGACATCGCGAGCCGTGGCCTCCACTACTACCTCGGCGCCTGCGAAGTGATGCGGGTTTCCGCCGCCCGGGGGGAGCTGATCACGCCGGCGATGCTGCCGCGCGCCGTCACCGCTCCCCGGGTCCTGTTTGCCACCGGAACCTTTCCGGACCCCGGCGAATTCAACCAGGACTTTGCCGCCCTCTCTCCGGTCCTGGTCGATCATCTGCACGCCGCGGGCGTGATCCTGGCCGGTGTCGATACCCCCAGCGTCGATCCATTCTCGTCGAAGGAGCTCGCCGCGCACCAGCGTTTCCTGGTGCACGACATGGCAATCCTCGAGGGACTCGTGCTGGATGGAGTGGACGAGGGATCCTACGAGCTGGTCGCCCTGCCGCTCCGGCTCGAGGGGTTCGACGCGAGTCCGGTCCGGGCCGTGCTCAGGCCGTCGCGATGACCTTGAGCTCGATGGCGATGGGCGTGGGCAGTCGACTCACCTCCACCGTCGTGCGGGTGGGCTTGTTGGTGGCGAACGCCTCGGCGTAGAGCCGGTTCATCACGGCGAAGTCGCCCATGTCGGTGAGGAACACCGTCACGTCCACGATCTTGTCCCACGACGATCCGGCATCCTCGAGCACCAGGCGAACGTTTTCGAGCACCTGCCTGCACTGCAGATCGAAGTCGTAGCTCTCCACCTCACCATCCGGACCGAGCTGTACTCCGGGCACTGCCTTCGAGCCGCGAACTCGCGGTCCGATGCCGGCGAGAAACAGTAGTCCGCCGGCGCGCCGGAAATGCGAGTAGGGGCCGACCGGCTCGGGGGCGCGGGAGCTCAGGTGTGAGGAGGTATCCATGGTCGTCAGCCGATCTCCATCCAGGGCTTGCCTGCGTGGGGCCAGGGGAATTTCCCAGGATGGAAGAGGTGTGCGAGCAATTCCACCCCTTCCGCCACCCGCGGTCCCGGCCGCGCGAAGTACGCGTTCGCGTCCACGGCATAGACGGTGGCGTTGCTGATGCTGGGCAAGTCGCGCCCGAGCTCCGCAGCCCGCGCCAGTCCATGTCCACACGGCGCCACGATCACGATCTCCGGTGAAGTCTCCAGCACGGCTTCCCAGGTAACCCGCTCGGAGTCGGCACCGGGCTTCCCAAGAGGATCGGTTCCGCCGGCCAGGGCAATCATCTCTGGAACCCAGTGCCCGCCGCAGAAAATGGGTTCGACCCACTCCAGGAATGCCACTCGCCGCCGTCGTGCGCCCGCCAGCGCCTTCACCACCCCGGCGATCCGGTCCTTGCTCTCCGCCACCAGGGTGTCCGCGGCGGGTCGCCTTCCCAGGGCGTCTCCCACCTCGCAAATGTTCTCGTGGATTTCGGTGATGGTCCGCGGTGTCAGCCGCAGGACCCGAGGGTTGCCCGGCAGCTCCCGGAGCGCGCGACTGAGCTCGTTTCCCGATGGCGCGCAGACCTGACAGAGATCCTGAGTCAGAATGACATCGGGAGCAAGCTCCCGCAGCAGCACCTCATCCACCTCGTACAGGCTCGCTCCGCTCTTCAGGCGCTCGGCCACGGCGCGATCGACCTCCTCCGGTCGCAGGCCCTCGAGGTCGAGAGCGGGCCGGCTCACCACCGGTTGCCGGAGGACTTCCGCCGGATAATCACATTCGTGGGACCGGCCGAGCAGCTCGGAGCCCGCGCCCAGTGCGTGCACGATCTCCGATGCGGCGGGGAGAAACGAGACGATTCTCATAGCTTCACGCATACGTTCTTCGCTTCCGTAAAGAACCGGATCGCCTCCTCGCCTCCCTCCCGCCCGACGCCGCTCTGCTTCATCCCGCCGAACGGCACCCGCAGATCCCGCAGCAGCCAGCAATTCACCCAGACGATGCCACAATCGATTTCGGCCGCCACGCGATGAGCCCGTCCCACGTCCCGGGTCCAGATCGATGCGGCGAGGCCGTAGCGGCTGTCGTTGGCGAGCGCCACGGCCTCCTCCTCGTTTTGAAACGGCGTGACCGTCACCACCGGGCCGAAGATCTCCTCCTGATTGACGCGGCTGCTCATCGGCAAGCCGGTGATCACGGTCGGCTCGAGGAAAAAGCCGTCCCGGCAACGGGCCGGCAGCGAGGCCGGGCGACCCCCTCCGGTCAGGATGGTTCCGCCCTCGGCGCGCGCCAGGGCGATGTACGATTCGATCTTGTCCCGGTGGGCCGCGGACACCACCGCGCCGATGCCGGTCGAGGCTTCCAGAGGATCACCAACGACCAGACGGCGGGCGCCCTCCACGAGTCCCTGAACCACTTCGTCATAGATTGAGGCATCCACCAGGATTCGTGAGCCGCACAGACAGATCTGCCCCTGATTGGTGAACGCCGAGCGCAGAATGCCGGGAATCGCCTCGCCGAGATCGGCGTCACCAAATACCACCGTCGGGTTCTTGCCGCCCATCTCCAGCGTAAGCTTCTTGAAAGCCGGGGCCGCTGCCCGCGCGATCGCCGCTCCGGTCGCCGTCCCTCCCGTGAAGGAGATGGTCGTGACCAGCGGATGCGCGACCAGGGCCGCCCCCGCCTCCGTCCCCCGTCCCTGGACGATATTGAGGACGCCCCGAGGGAGGCCAGCCTCCCCGCAAATCTCGGCGAGCAGATGTGCGGTGAGGGGAGTGAGCTCCGACGGCTTGGCCACCGCCGTATTTCCGGTCGCGAGCGCCGGCGCGATCTTCCACGACAGGAGATAGAGCGGAAGGTTCCACGGAGAAATCAGACCGGCGACCCCCCGGGGCTGGCGCAGGGTGTAGTTGAGCGCTGCGGCATCGGTGAGGTGAGTTTCCGCACTGCTGTGCAGCACGGCAGTCGCGAAGAACCGGAAATTCGCCGAGGCGCGGGGAATGTCCAGCGAGCGTGCCAGCGACAGCGGCTTTCCGGTATCAGTCGATTCCGCGCGGGCCAGGTCGTCCAGCCGCGCGTCGATCAGCTCGGAAATTCTGATCAGGACCTTGGAGCGCTCCCCGGCGCGACTCGCGGCCCATTCCGGAAACGCGTTCGCCGCCGCGTCGACCGCGGCCGCAATGTCAACCGCGCCGCTGTCGGGTGCCCGCGCAACCATCCGGCCGGTGGCGGGATCGACCACGTCGAGGTACCCCCCGCCCGCTGGAGGGACGAGTGCTCCGTCGATGAAGTTCGCGAGTCGTTGCACGGCGTCAGATGGAGGCGAGGCGTCCGCCGTCCACCGGCAGGCTGACGCCGGTCACATAGCTCGCGCCCGGTGAGGCCAGGAAGGCCACGACGGCCGCGATTTCGCGCGCATCGGCGAACCGCCCCATGGGAATCTCCGCCATCATCGCCCGCTCAACGGCGTCCTCGGCCACTCCGGCAGCAGCGGCGCGGCTGGTGATCAGGCCTTCGAGCCGACCGGTTCGCGTGGAGCCGGGAAGAATGTTGTTCACCGTGATGGCGTCGGGGGCCAGCTCCCTCGAGAGAGTCTTGGCCCACCCCGCCACCGCCGCGCGAATCGTGTTGGAGACGCCCAGACCGCGAATCGGCTCTCGCACCGACGTGGACACGATGTTGATGATTCTCCCATAGCCCGCGGCACGCATTCCCGGCACCAGCGACTGGACCAGCGCCTGACCCGAGAGGAGGTGTGAAGTGAAGGCGGAGAGAAACGCCGCTTCGTCGGCCTCGAGTGCCGGTCCCGGCGGCGGTCCGCCGGTGTTGTTGATCAGGATGTGGAAGGCGGGGTGCCCGTCGAGGTAGGCACGCAGGGTAGCGCGAAGCGCCGGGGGATCGGAAAGGTCCGCCACCAGGATCTCGTGTTTCGCGCCGCCGGGGACCGGAAGCCCCGGCTGAACCGCCGCGAGGCGATCCCGGTTGCGGGCCAGCAGGACGACCGTCGCGCCGGCCTCCGCAAGCGCTGTGGCACTCGCCAGTCCGATGCCCTGGGTACTGCCGCAGACCAGTGCGCGTTTGCCGAGCAGAGACTGCATGGCGACGAAGCTACTCCCGGGGAAAGGCCTTTGGGAGTGGCGTTGAACGATCAGGCCGCGAGTCGCGTCCTTCGGAGCTGGAGCTGGGCGCTGACGCTGTTCAGTGCGACGCGGACGTCCCGTACCCGCTCCGCCGCGGTCCGGAGAACGTCATCGAGCCCGCTTCGTTCGGCCAGCCGGTGTTCAGCCGCCTCCGCGTAGCCGCGGCCGCCGAGGGTTTCGTAGTACGAGAGATCGGGACCGCCGCGACGCAGGCGCTGGGCGGCGATCCGTTCCGGGAAAATCCCGGAGAGCCAGAGCGCGTAGTTCCCCAGATGTACCGAGACCTTGAATTGACGGTCGCCGCTGGACGCGGCCCAGTCGGCCAGGATGTCCACCAGATATCGATGATCCTGGTCGTCCACGTCGTCGACCTTGGTGGCACGCTGGCGGATTCCAAACTCGCGGAGGAGCGCAGCGAAGTAGTCGGCGACCATGGGATCCTCGACGCCGACATCGAGCAGAGAATGGCGGACCAGAACGTAGAAGAGCAGGGAGGAAGACGGCCCCGGCAGCGCAGCCCCCATCAGATACGACACGACTTCGCGCCGGTCGAGCACCCGGTCGAGGTCGTCGCGCGCGACGCCGTCGGCGTCCAGGGTGATGCCGAGGAGGTCGAGGTCCTGCGGGGTGATCCGGCTCCGGGCGTCGGCGTTGATCACGTCGGGGTCCCCCCTTTGGGTCCGTGAGCGACCGGGGTACTGAATATGGGTCATGCAAACCGCATACCGGGCGGGACCTTGTGCCTCCGGTGTTCACGCCGTATTCCTACCTATCTATATACGTACCAAGCGCAACCAGTCCCCGTCCGCAGGGTATCCGCCTCTCCCGGAGTCGCATGACCGTCGATCGCACTGACCTGATTCGCACGCTTTCCGACCTGGTGCAGATCAATTCCATCAACCCCACCCTGGTGCCGGGAGCCCCGGGCGAGGCCGAAATTGCCGGTTACGTGGCCAACTGGCTCGGTGAGGCCGGCCTCCACATCACAGTGGACGAACCGGAGCCGGGGCGGTTGAGCGTCGTGGGGCGGCTTCCCGGCAGTGGCGGTGGACGGAGCCTCATGCTGAACGCGCACATGGACACGGTCGATGTCGCCGGGATGGCGGAGCCGTTCAGCGGGGCCGTGCGCGACGGGAAACTGTTTGGACGGGGCGCGTACGACATGAAGGGGAGCCTCGCAGCATGCTTGGCGGCCGCGAAGGCGCTCGCCCGGTCGGACGTGCGGCTCCGGGGCGATCTGGTCGTGGCGGCGGTCGCCGACGAGGAGTACGGCAGTATCGGCACGGCGGGAATCCTGACGAAGATCCGGACCGACGGCGCGATCGTCACCGAGCCCACGTCGCTCCGGATCTGCCGGGCTCATAAAGGATATCTCTGGATCGAGGTGGAAGTCGCGGGTCGGGCGGCCCATGGCAGCCGCTTCGACCTCGGCATCGACGCCAATCTCCGGATGGGCCGGTTCCTCGGCGCGCTTGAGGGGCTGGAGCGGGAGCTGCGCACCCGGACCCCGCATCCGCTGGTGGGGCCGCCCTCATTGCACGCCGCGCTGCTGGAGGGGGGCAGCGGCCTCAGCACCTACGCGGCGCGGAGCATCGTCCGGATCGAGCGCCGCACGATTCCGGGAGAGACCGAAGCGTCCGCGGTGGCGGAAATCGACAGGTTGCTCGATACCCTTCGGAAGGAAGACCCTGCCCTCGAGATCCGGCGGCGGACCTTCTTCAGCCGGGACTCCTTCGAGATCGGGGCCGACGCCGATATCGTTCAGACGCTGGATGCTGCCGCACGCACAGTGCTGTCGGAGCCTCCTCTCCATGTGGGCGACACACCCTGGATGGATTCGGCCCTGACCGCCGGAGCCGGCATCCAGACCGTGGTCTTCGGGCCGCACGGCACCGGTGCGCACGCGGATGAGGAATGGGTGGACGTGGAAAGTGTGGTGCGCACCGCGGACGTGCTGGTCGCCACGGCACGCGCATGGTGCCGGTAACAGGGACTTCAGCCCGGGACTCCCCGATGCACGGACTCATGATGGACTGGCAGCTCACGCTGACCCACTTCCTGGAGCGGGCGCGACGGCTGTTCCACGATCGAGTCGTCTCCAGTCGGCTGCCGGAGGGAGTCTTCCGGTACACGCTGGGCGAGATGGCCGGCCGGGTGGACCGTCTCGCCGGCGGCCTGAGCGCGCTGGGTGTGCAGCGGGGCGACCGGGTCGGCACGCTGGGCTGGAACAGCCACCGCCATCTGGAGGCCTATTATGCGATCCCCTGCATGGGGGCGGTGCTCCACACCATCAATCTTCGTCTCTTCCCCGAACAGCTCGCCTACGTCATCAATCACGCCAAGGACCGCGTGCTGATCGTCGATGCCTCGCTGCTTCCGCTGCTGGAAAAGGTACGATCCCAGCTCACCACGGTCGAGGAAGTCGTGGTCATGCAGGATGGGGGACCCGGGGCGGCGGTCCCGGCGGGAATGCAGGACTACGAAGCCCTGCTCGCGGCAGCGCCACCGGCCTTTGCCTGGCCCGAGCTCGATGAACGGGAGGCCGCGGCGCTCTGTTACACCTCGGGGACCACCGGCAATCCGAAAGGAGTGCTGTATTCTCACCGGTCCCTGGTGCTCCATACGCTGGGTTTTTCGATCGCCGATGCCTTCGGCCTCGCCCAGCGTGACGTGGTGCTGACCATCGTGCCGATGTTTCACGCCAACGCGTGGGGACTTCCCTTCGCCGCCGGCATGCTCGGATGCAGTGTGGTGCTTCCCGGTCCCCACCTGGTTCCCAAGGATCTGGTGGATCTGATCGAAAGCGAACGAGTGACGTTTGTCGGGGGCGTGCCGACCATCGTCGGAGCACTGTATCAGTATCTCAAGCAATCGGGCCGGACGGTGCCGACCCTTCGACAGATTCTGGTGGGGGGATCGGCGCTCCCGCGGGTCCTGCTCGAGGGCTTCGATGAGATGGGAATCGAGGTGGTGCACGCCTGGGGGATGACCGAGCTCTCGCCCGCGGGAAGCGTCTCCCGGCTGCGCTCCGATATGGAGGGGTGGTCCCAGGAGGAAAAGACCCGGGTCCGGCTGCTGCAGGGCACTCCGTTTCCGCTGGTCGAGCTCCGGGTCGTTACCGACGACGAGTCGGTCGCGCCGTGGGACGGCGAGACCGCCGGCGAGCTCGAAGCCCGCGGGCCCTGGGTCGTCAGGGAGTATTACGACGACACCGGCAGCACCGATCGGTTCCACGACGGCTGGTTCCGGACCGGAGACGTCGCCAGCATCGACAACCGGGGATACGTGCGCCTGGTCGACCGGACCAAGGACATGGTGAAGAGCGGCGGGGAATGGATCTCCAGCGTCGACCTCGAGAACGTGATCATGGGGCACCCGCAGGTCGCGGAAGCGGCCGTGGTCGCGATCGCCCATCCGAAATGGACCGAGCGCCCGCTGGCCTGCGTGGTGCCCAGGGCAGGGGGCGCCGGCGAGCTCACCCGGGAAGCTCTGCGCGACTGGCTCCGGGGCAGAGTGGCAGACTGGTGGCTGCCGGACGACGTCGTGGTGATCGACGTGGTCCCCAAGACCAGCGTCGGCAAGTTCGACAAGAAAGTGCTCAGGGCTCGATTCAAGGACCACGCCTGGCCGGAGACCTCATGAAGCGTCTCATCGCAACCGCGCTGCTCGTTCTGACCGCCGTTCCCGTCGCGGGACAGGCTGCCGATCCGTATCTGGCCCTGGCGCGGCGGGTGCTTCGCACCACCCCGCTGGTCGACGGCCATAACGACCTGCCCTGGCGGATTCGCGAGGACAGCATCGCTCGCGGCAGCGTCGAGATGTACGACCTCCGGAAAGCGACGCCGGGCCATACCGACATCGCGCGGCTCCGACGGGGCATGGTGGGCGCGCAGTTCTGGTCGATCTACATCCCGGGCGAGATACGCGACTCCGGCTACGCCCGGGTGCAACTGGAGCAATTCGACATCGCGCGTCGTGTGATCGCCCGGTACCCCGAGATCCTGCAATCGACGCCGACTGCCGCTGCGGTGCGGCGCGCTTTCGCCGCCCGGAAGATCGGATCGTTGCTGGGCCTCGAGGGCGGACATGCCATCGAAAACTCCCTCGGCGCGCTCCGGGTCTATTACGATCTCGGGGCCCGCTACATGACCCTGACACACAACGTGACCCTCGACTGGGCCGACGCGGCGCTCGACAGCGCGAAGCACGGCGGGCTGACCCGTTTCGGCGAGGAAGTGGTGCGGGAGATGAACCGGCTGGGCATGCTCCTCGACCTTTCCCACGTTTCGCCCGGGACCATGAGCGACGCCCTCACCGTCACCGAGGCGCCGGTGATCTTCTCCCATTCGGCGGCGCGCGCGCTGGTCGACCACCGTCGCAACGTGCCGGACTCTATTCTGGCCCGGCTGCCCGCGAATGGGGGCGTCGTGATGGTGCCTTTCGTGACGACGTTCGTCTCGGCCGCGCTCAAGGCGTGGGAGGATTCCGGCGCGGCCGCCCGCAAGGGACCCCGGCCGCGCGTCGGCATCAAGGACGTCGCCGATCATATCGACCATGTCCGGAAGGTCGCGGGGGTGAACCACGTCGGCATCGGTTCGGATTTCGATGGCATCACCGAAACGCCCGAGGGACTCGAGGATGTCTCCACCTTCCCCGCGCTCTTTGCCGAGCTCGCCCGCCGGGGGTGGACCGAGACCGACCTGCGAAAGCTCGCCGGCGAGAATGTGCTTCGTGTGCTCGCGCGGGCCGAGCAGGTGTCGACACGACTGAAGAAGGCACGGCCGCCAAGCTCGAAGTCCATTCGCGACGTCGACCGCCCGCTCATCCCCCAGTAACCGGACGTGGATGCCCTGTTCGAGCGGCTGGACTGGCTCTATGCCGGTCTGGCCGTGCTCGTCGTCCTGATTCCCGTCGCGCGGTTTCGCGCACTCGGCGCGGCCGGTTTGAGCCTCGTACTTCTCGCCGCGGCCAGCGACCGGATCGGGGGTGCTTCGAGCGGAACGACTTTCGCCACGGTTAACGAGGTGCTGACCGTCCTGGGCGGCCTGGTGGTCGTGGCAGCGGCGGTGGTCGCGATGACGGGAGGGCGACGAGCTTCGGAGACCTCATCGGGCCCGGTC
>Ga0075429_100000549_pt1 | contig 28660 bp, 24 predicted proteins | sample RhiMetdeltSRZDD3_FD_75295 | JGI IMG/M metagenome (GOLD analysis project Ga0075429, IMG submission 75295) | Populus rhizosphere microbial communities from Tennessee, USA - Rhizosphere MetaG P. deltoides SRZDD3 | ecosystem: Host-associated > Plants > Roots > Rhizosphere > Soil | place: USA... | reverse complement strand
GGAGGCCGGCGCGGTCGGCGTCGCGGCCGCGCGCACGGGTGCGGTGGTCGGCACGGCGGCCCGCCGGATGCGCGACGCCGACCGCCCGAGGTGGGCGAACGCCAGCGCGACGACCGCCGGCCACGCCGGCCAGAAGAATCCGGTGGTCTCGATCAGCGCCCAGCTGATCGAGACGAGCACGACGGCGCCGAGGGCGGAGACGAGGGCCGCCGCGCGCGGCGGCAGTCGCGGCATGACCCAGGCGACGTGCGCCGCGACGCCGAGCAGCGTGGCCAGCGCCGCGGCAGCGGAGGCCGGCGAGGCGGCAGGCGAGCCGGCGAGGGCCTGGATGAGCGAGAGCGGGGCCGCCATGCCGGCGGACGTTAGCACGAAGGCCGCGGCGTGAGCCGCCGGGCCGCCCCGCGCCTGCCCTGAGCGCGCCGAAGGGGCGAGCTCCTCCGGCCGCGAGGCCGGAGGATGCCCGGTGAGCCGCACAGCGCCTGCGCGGCCCGCGGCCGTGCAGGCGGCAGGTCAGCGCTCGCCGGCAGCACCGGCTTCGGCGGCCGCCCGGGGCTGGCGGCGGGCGCTGAACCACTTGCCCACGAGGAGCACGAGCAGCGCGCCGGCGATGGCCGCGCCGTAGTACACGGCGGGCGCGGGCGTCGGGGCGGCGCCCGCCTCGGCGGCGCGCATCGGGATCCAGCGCGCGAGGCCCGGATCGGTGACGGCCATCGTGCCGGCGATCCAGCCGAGCAGCATGCCGCCGCCGGTGATGATGATCGGGAAGCGGTCCATCAGCCGCAGCACGAGCTGGCTGCCCCAGACGATGATCGGAATGCTCACCAGCAGGCCGAAGATCACCAGCGGCATCTTGTGCGAGCCGCCCGCGCTCTCGGCGGCGCCGGCGATGGCGATCACGTTGTCGAGGCTCATCACGAAGTCGGCCACGATCACCGTCTTCACCGCGGCCCACAGCTTGTCGCTCGCCTGGATGTTGCCGTGGCCCTCGTCGTGCTCGGGCAGCAGCAGCTTCACGCCGATCCACAGCAGCAGCGCCGCGCCCACCACCTTCAGGTACGGGATCGCGAGCAGGGTGAGCGCGAAGAAGATGAGGATCACGCGCAGCACGATGGCGCCCGCCGTGCCCCAGATGATCCCCTTGGTGCGCTGCGCGTGCGGCAGGCTGCGGCACGCGAGAGCGATGACGACCGCGTTGTCGCCCCCAAGCACGATGTCGATCAGGATGATCTGGCCGACCGCGACCCAGAACTCGGTGGTGAGGAACTGCTCCATGCCCATGCCTTTTTTCTGCCCAGCGGCGCCCGCTGCCGGGACCAGAGTCTAGGCGGGGTCGGCATTCGGCCGGTTCGTGAAACTACGCACCGGCAACATGGAAGCAGAGAGGCCGCCTCGCGGCGGCCTCTCCAGCGGCGTCGGACCCCCGCGTCAGAGCAGGCCCTTGAGCAGCTTGCCCATCTCGGACGGGTTGCGCGTGACCGTGAAGCCGCACTCCTCCATGATCGCGAGCTTGGCGTCGGCCGTGTCGGCGCCGCCCGAGATCAGCGCGCCGGCGTGGCCCATGCGCTTGCCCGGAGGCGCCGTCACGCCCGCGATGAAGCCGACCACCGGCTTCTTCATGTTGGCCTTGCACCAGCGCGCCGCCTCGGCTTCGTCGGGGCCGCCGATCTCGCCGATCATGATCACGGCGTCCGTGTCCGGATCGTCGTTGAACATCTTCATGATGTCGATGTGCTTCAGGCCGTTGATCGGGTCGCCGCCGATGCCCACCGCGCTGGACTGGCCCAGACCGATCTCGGTGAGCTGCGCCACCGCCTCGTAGGTGAGCGTGCCCGAGCGCGACACCACGCCGATGCGGCCCTTGCGGTGGATGTGGCCCGGCATGATGCCGATCTTGATCTCGTCCGGCGTGATGAGGCCGGGGCAGTTGGGGCCGAGCAGCAGCGTCTTCTTGCCGCCCTTGGCCTCCTTCTCCTTCATCTTGTTGCGCACCGTCAGCATGTCCTTGATGGGAATGCCCTCGGTGATGCAGATGGCCAGGTCGAGCTCGGCTTCCACCGCTTCCCAGATCGCGGCGGCCGCGCCCGCCGGCGGCACGTAGATGACGCTGACGGTGGCGCCCGTCTTGACCTTGGCGTCCTTCACGCTGGCGAAGATGGGGATGCCTTCGAAGTCCTCGCCGGCCTTCTTCGGGTTGACGCCCGCGACGTAGCAGTTCTTGCCGTTCGCGTACTCGCGCGACATGCGGGTGTGGAACTGGCCCGTCTTGCCGGTGATGCCTTGCGTGATGACCTTGGTGTCTTTGTTGATGAGGATGGACATGGTGGTTCTCTCTTTGCCAGGCGTCGGGTTACTTCAGCGCGGCCATCACTTTTTGCGCGGCTTCGGCCATGGTGTCGGCGCTGATGATGGGCAGGCCCGATTCGGCCAGCATCTTCTTGCCCAGCTCCTCGTTCGTGCCCTTCATGCGCACCACCAGCGGCACCTGCAGATTGACCGCCTTGCACGCGGCGATCACGCCCTCGGCGATGGTGTCGCAGCGCATGATCCCGCCGAAGATGTTCACCAGGATGGCCTTGACCTTCGGGCTGGCCAGCATGATCTTGAACGCCTCGGTGACCTTCTCGGCCGTGGCGCCGCCGCCCACGTCGAGGAAGTTCGCGGGCTCGCCGCCGAACAGCTTGATGGTGTCCATCGTGGCCATCGCCAGGCCCGCGCCGTTGACCAGGCAGCCGATGTTGCCGTCGAGCTGGATGTAGGCCAGGTCGAACTTGCTCGCCTCGATCTCGGCCGGGTCCTCCTCGTCGAGGTCGCGGTAGGCGACGATCTCGGGGTGGCGGAACAGCGCGTTGGAATCGAAGTTGAACTTCGCGTCGAGCGCCTTGACGTTGCCGTTGCCCTCGAGGATCAGCGGGTTGATCTCGGCGAGCGACGCGTCGGTGTCCATGTAGCAGGTGTAGAGCTTCCTGAAGATGTCCACCGCCTGCTTCTGCGAGGCCTCCGGCACGCCGATGCCGCGCGCGAGCTCCAGCCCCTGCGCGTCGGTCATCCCGGCCAGCGGGTCGACGAACACCTTGACGATCTTCTCCGGCGTGCTGTGGGCCACCTCCTCGATGTCCATGCCGCCTTCGCTGGAGGCCATGAGCGCCACCTTCTGCGTCGCGCGGTCGGTGACCGCCGCGACGTAGTACTCCTTCTTGATGTCCGCGCCTTCCTCGATCAGCAGGCGGCGCACCTTCTGGCCGCCGGGGCCGGTCTGGTGCGTCTTCAGCTGCATGCCGAGAATCTCGCCGGCCAGCTTCTTCACCTCGTCCAGCGAGCGCGCCAGCTTCACGCCGCCGCCCTTGCCGCGACCGCCGGCATGGATCTGCGCCTTCACCACCCAGACCGGGCCGCCCAGCTTTTGCGCCGCTTCGGTGGCTTCGTGCACGCTGAACGCGGGATAGCCGCGCGGCACCGGCACGCCGAACTGGCGCAGGATTTCCTTGCCTTGATACTCATGGATCTTCATAGCGGACTCTCTGACGAGTTTTCGAAAAGCGGCGGCCGGAAGGCCTCAGCGGGAGGGGTCTGCGGCGGGTGTGCGGTACCACCGTGGGGCCCGGGGGGCACCCATGCCGGCGACAGGCCCCATGCGCACCCCGACGGGCACGGCCTTTTCCGGCAGCGCGGCGCAATGTAGCACGCAGGTCTGCACGCAAACTGACAGCCGGCCCACGGCGCTCGCCACCGCCCTGACGTGCGTCAGGGCGGTGGGCGTGCCCCTCGTTCACGGGTCCGAGGCGGGCTCGTCGCCGATGCGTGCGCCCGCGTCGCGCATGACCCGCGCGATCACGTCGGCCGAGAACCCGCGCTGCGCGAGGAAGCGCGACTGGCGCGCGCGCTGCGCCGCATCGACCGGCGCAGCGCCGAACTTGCGGCGCCAGACTTCGGTGGCGCGCTCGAGCTCGCTCGCCTTCAAGGCCTGCGCCGCCTCGGGCGGCAGCTCGACGCCGTGCTGCGCGAGTTCCTGGCGGATGCGCAGGTTGCCGAAACGCGCGGCGCGCGCGTGCACCCGGCTCTCGACGAAGCGCGTTTCGCTCAGGTGCCCCTCGGCGCGCAGCCAATCGATGACGGGGTCGACCCGAAGCGCTGGGTCGTTCGCCGCGGCTTCGCCGGGCGCGGCTTCGCCGGGCGCGCCTTCGCCGGCTTGCCGATCGACCAGCGACCGCGCGTGGCGCAGCAGCTTGCGCCGCAGCTCGGCCTCGCTGTGCTCGCGCTGCGCGAGCAGGGCGATGGCCCGCGCCTTCAGCGACAGCGGCGCGTGCGCCTGCGCCGCCGAGCGCCGGCCGGGACGGGTGGGCATGGCGCAGCGGTGGCGACGCGGGCGCGCCGCACCCCTACTCCTTGGCCGCCTTGCCGCGCGCCGGGCGCGGCTCGGGCGCAGCCGCCTCGGCGCCGCCTGCCGGCGCGGACTCGCCGACCGCCCGCAGCGGGATGCCCAGCGCCTCGCGCACCTTGTTCTCGACCTCGACCGCAAGATCGGGGTTCTCGCGCAGGAACTCGCGCGCGTTGTCCTTGCCCTGGCCGATTTTCTCGCCCTGGTAGGCGTACCAGGCGCCGCTCTTCTCGAGCACCTTGGCCTCGACCCCCATGTCGATGATCTCGCCTTCGCGGCTGATGCCTTCGCCGTAGAGGATGTCGAACTCGGCGGTCTTGAACGGCGGCGAGACCTTGTTCTTCACCACCTTCACCTTGGTTTCGTTGCCGATGACCTCCTCGCCCCGCTTGATGCTGCCGATGCGGCGGATGTCCAGGCGCACCGAGGCATAGAACTTGAGCGCGTTGCCGCCGGTGGTGGTCTCCGGCGAGCCGAACATCACGCCGATCTTCATGCGGATCTGGTTGATGAAGACGACCATGGTGTTGGTCTTCTTGATGGTGCCGGTGAGCTTGCGCAGCGCCTGGCTCATGAGGCGCGCCTGCAGGCCGGGCAGCGCATCGCCCATCTCGCCTTCGATCTCGGCCTTCGGCGTGAGCGCGGCGACGGAGTCGATCACCACCAGGTCGACCGAGCCGGAGCGCACCAGCGCATCGACGATCTCGAGGGCCTGCTCGCCCGTGTCCGGCTGCGAGATCAGCAGCTCCTGCAGATTGACGCCCAGCTTCTGCGCGTACTGCACGTCGAGTGCGTGCTCGGCGTCGATGAAGGCGCAGGTGCCGCCCATGCGCTGCATTTCGGCCACCACCTGCAGCGTGAGGGTGGTCTTGCCGCTGGACTCGGGGCCGTAGATCTCGACCACCCGCCCGCGCGGCAGGCCGCCGACGCCGAGCGCGATGTCCAGCCCGAGCGAGCCGGTGGAGACGACCTCGATGTCCTCGATGACCTCGCCCTCGCCGAGCCGCATGATCGAGCCCTTGCCGAACTGTTTCTCGATCTGCGCCAGGGCCGCCTGCAACGCCTTGGCTTTCTCGGTGTTCAGGGCCTTGACCGGTGCGTCCATCGATGTCCTCCAGAAGTTCGGCGGATCATATTCAAAAGCTGGATATCCGTACAGTGATGCGGCGGGTGCACCCCTCGCGGTGCACCGGACCGGGGGGGTTCGCCGCAAAACCTAGAATCGCCCCACGGCGGCCGCTGCCGCCCAAGAACATTCATCGCACCGGAGACAAGCGATGCGCATCCTGATTGCCGAAGATGACCAAGTGCTGGCCGACGGCCTGCTGCGCTCGCTGCGCAACGCCGGCTATGCCGTCGACCAGGTGAGCAGCGGCAGCGAGGCCGACGCCGCGCTCGCGGCCCACGAGTTCGACCTGGTCATCCTCGACCTCGGCCTGCCGAAGATCCACGGCCTCGAGGTGCTGCGCAAGCTGCGCGCGCGCGGCTCGTCCGTGCCCGTGCTCATCCTGACCGCCGCCGACAGCGTCGAGCAGCGCGTCAAGGGGCTCGACCTGGGCGCCGACGACTACATGGCCAAGCCGTTCTCGCTGCAGGAGCTGGAGGCGCGCGTGCGCGCCCTCACGCGCCGCGGCCTCGGCACGGCCTCCACCGTGATCAAGCACGGGCCGCTCACCTTCGACGCCACCGGCCGCGTGGCCTACATCAACGACCAGATGATCGAGCTCTCCGCGCGCGAGCTGAGCCTGCTGGAGGTGCTGCTGCAGCGCTCGGGCCGCCTAGTCAGCAAGGACCAGCTGGTCGAGCGGCTCTGCGAGTGGGGCGAGGAGGTGAGCAACAACGCCATCGAGGTGTACATCCACCGCCTGCGCAAGAAGATCGAGCAGGGGCCGGTGCGCATCGCCACGGTGCGCGGGCTGGGATACTGCCTGGAGAAGATCCCGGGGTAGGAGCGCGCGCGGCGGGCGCGGCTATGCTCGCCGCCGATGCCCAGCAAGCGCGAACAGCGTTCCCTCTTCGGCGAGATCCTCGACTGGATGCTCGCCCCGCTGCTGCTGCTGTGGCCGATGAGCGTCGTGCTCACCTGGCTCGTGGCGCAGGGCATCGCGAACAAGCCCTACGACCGGCAGCTGGGCGAGATGGCGCGCGTGCTGTCGCGCCAGGTCACGGTGCAGCGCGGCAGCGACACGCCCGTCGCGCGCTTCGCGCTGCCGGCCGGCACCTCCGAGATCCTGCACACGGACGAGACCGACGACATCCACTACCAGGTGCTCGGCCTGCGCGGCGAGTTCCTGAGCGGCGAGCCCCATCTGCCGGTGCCGCCTGACGAGGAGCGCGCGCCGCCCGGCGAGCTGCGCTTCCGCGACGACGTGCTCAACAACGACAGCGTGCGCGTCGCCTACCTGTGGGTGGAGGTGCCGGGCAGCGACTCCGGGCCGGCGCCGCTGGTGCAGGTGGCCGAGACGCTCGGCAAGCGCTCGCGCCTGGCGACCGAGATCATCAAGGGCGTGATCCTGCCGCAGTTCGTGATCCTGCCGCTCGCGGTGCTGCTGGTGTGGCTGGCGCTGGCGCGCGGCATCGCGCCGCTCAACGAGTTGCAGCAGCGCATCCGGCGGCGCGAGAGCAGCGACCTGAGCCCGATCGACGAGCGCGAGGCGCCCGAGGAAGTGTCGCCGCTGGTGCGCGCGATCAACGACCTGCTGATGCGTCTGGACCAGTCGCTCGCCGCGCAGAAGCACTTCCTCGCCGACGCCGCCCACCAGCTCAAGACCCCGCTCGCGGGCCTGCGCACGCAGGCCGAGCTGGCGCAGCGCGAGATCGACGCCGGCGAAAGCGACCCGCGCGCGGTGAAGCGCTCGCTGCAGCAGATCGCGCTGTCCAGCCAGCGTGCGGCGCACATGGTCAACCAGCTGCTCGCGATGGCGCGCGCCGAGGACAAGGAGCACGCCTCGCACCGGCAGGACGTGAACCTGGCGCGGCTCGCGATCGAGACCGTGCACGACTTCGTGCCGCGCGCGATGGAGAAGCGCATCGACCTGGGCTACGAGGGTCCCGAATCGGGCCAGTCGCTCACCGTCAAGGGCCATGCGCTGCTGCTGCGCGAGATGATCCGCAACCTGGTGGACAACGCGCTGCAGTACACGCCGGCCGGCGGCACGGTCACGGTGCGCGTGATGGACGACCCGTTCGGTCAGGTGGTGGTGCTGCAGGTGGAGGATTCGGGCCCGGGCATCCCGCCCGCGGAGCGCGAGCACGTGTTCCAGCCGTTCTACCGCGCGCTCGGCACGAACGTCGACGGCTCCGGGCTCGGCCTGGCCATCGTGCGCGAGATCGTGCAGCAGCACGGCGCCGAGATCACGCTGGAGGACGCGAACCTGCGCTACCGCTCGGGCGTCACCGACCAGGCGGCGGCCCCGTTCGGGCCGGGCGCGCGCTTCACCGTGCGCATCCCGGTGGCCGGCGCCGCGAATGCCGCGGCGTCGCAGCCGGCGTCGACGTGACGGCCCGGGGGCCGACCGCGCCGCACGAGTCCATGGGTGCCTCGCTGCGCCGGCTCAGCTCTGCACCAGGCGGCGGTGCTTGGAGATCGACATCAGCAAGCCCAGGCCGAGCCCCAGCGTGACCATCGCCGTGCCGCCGTAGCTGATGAACGGCAGCGGGACGCCCACCACGGGCAGGATGCCGCTCACCATGCCCATGTTGACGAATGCGTAGGTGAAGAAGCTGAGCGTGATGGCGCCCGCGAGCAGGCGCGCAAACACGGTCGGCGCCTCCGCGGCGATCATCAGCCCGCGGAAGATCAGGAACACGAAGCCCACGATCAGGCCGGCCACCCCCATCAGCCCGAACTCTTCCGCGAACGCGGCGAAGATGAAGTCGGTGGTGCGCTCGGGGATGAACTCGAGGTGCGTCTGCGTGCCCTTCATGAAGCCCTTGCCCTCGATGCCGCCCGAGCCGATGGCGATCATCCCCTGCAGGATGTGGAAGCCCTTGCCGAGCGGGTCCTTCGTCGGGTCCAGCAGCGTGCACACGCGGTGCTTCTGGTAGTCGCGCAGCACGGGCCACTTCACGTCCGGCTGGCAGATGTTGTCGGCGGATACGACGATGGCGGTGATGCCGATGGCCGCCACCAGCACCACGGGCAGGATCAGCCGCCACGAGAGGCCGGCGAAGAAGATCACGTAGAAGCCGGCCGAGAAGACGAGGATCGCCGTGCCGAGGTCCGGCTGCTTCACGATCAGCCCCACCGGCACCGCCAGCAGCAGGACCGCCACGACGAAGTCCGGCGCGCGCATGTGCCCCTCGCGGCGCTGGAACCACCAGGCCAGCATCAGCGGCATGGCGATCTTCATGATCTCGCTCGGCTGGATCACCACGCCCACGTTGAGCCAGCGCGTCGCGCCCTTCTTCGTGATGCCCATCACCGCCGTGGCCACGAGCAGCGCCACCCCCACGGCGTACAGCGGCACGGCGAGCGCCATGAGGCGCTGCGGCGAGATCTGCGCCACGACGAAGAGGATGCCGAGCGCGAGCAGCATGTTGCGCGCGTGGTCCACGAAGCGCGTGCCGTGGTCGAAGCCGGCCGAGTACATGGTGACCAGCCCGAACGCGGCCAGCCAGAGCATGGCGACGATGAGCGGCCCGTCGAAGCCGGTGAACACCGGCCGCACGCGCTGCCACACGGAGGGCTTCTCGAACACGGCGCTCATCGGGCCTCCGGGCGGGCGCCGGACGCGGCCTTCGCGACCACGGCCACCGGCTTGCGCGGCGGAGTCGATGCCGCCCGCGCCGGGCCCGGCGCCGATGCCGCCCGCGCCGGGCTCGGCGCCGAGGCGGCGACGGGCAGCAGGCGCGGCGCGGCCGACGGCGCCGACGCGGCGACGGGAATCAGGCCGGCGGAGGCCGGCACGGCGAGCGGCTGCATGCCGGGCGGCGCGATCGTGTCGGCGGGACGCTGCTTGCCGAGCGGCGCGGTGGCCTTCGACTGCTGCACCGCCGCGATGTCCTCCTCGCTGGGGTACAGGCCCTGCAGCGCGTAGTCGAACACGCGCCGCGCGATCGGCGCGGCGGACGTGGCGCCGAAGCCCGCGTTCTCGACGATCATCGCGAGGGCGATCTGCGGGTTCTCCAGCGGCGCGAACGCCGTGTACAGCGCATGGTCGCGATGGCGCTCGTCGACCTTGCTGGCGTCGTACTTCTCGTTCGCCTTGATCGCGATCACCTGCGCGGTGCCGGTCTTGCCGCCCGTCTTGTAGGGCGCGTTGCCGAACGAGCGCGCCGACGTGCCTTCGAGCGTCACGCCGTGCATCGCCCGGTGGATGACGGCCACGTGGTCCGGGTTCAGCGGCAGCGGCGGCAGCGCCTCGCCCGACAGCGTGCGCCGCTGGCGCGTCTCGACGTTCTCCACCGCGCGCACCAGGTGCGGCTTGAAGCGCGCGCCGCCGGCCGCCACGATGGCCTGCGCCTGCGCGAGCTGCAGCATGGTGAACGAGTTGTAGCCCTGCCCGATGCCGATCGAGATGGTCTCGCCGGCATACCACTTCTGCTGCTCCTTCTTGCGGTAGGCCGTGCGTTTCCACTGCGTGGACGGCAGCACGCCGCGCAACTCGCCGTGCATGTCGATGCCGGTGAGCTGGCCGAGGCCGAGCGGCGCCATGAAGTCGTGGATCGCGTCCACGCCCAGGTCGTTGGCCAGCACGTAGTAGTAGGTGTCGCACGAGTGCACGATCGACTTGTACATGTCGACCATCCCGTGCCCGCCTTCCTTGTCGTCGCGGAACTTGTGGTTGCCGAACCAGAAGTACCCCGGGTCGCTGATCGCCTGCTGCGGCGTGCGCTTGCCCAGCGTGAGCGCGGCGAGCGCCATGAACGGCTTGTAGGTGGAGCCGGGCGGGTACGCGCCGCGCAGCGCCCGGTTGAGCAGCGGCTTGTCGAGTGACTCGTTGAGCGCCTTCCAGTTCTCGACGTCGATGCCGTCGACGAACAGGTTGGGATCGAAGTTCGGCTTGCTGACGAAGGCGAGCACGTCGCCGTTGCGCGGATCGATGGCCACCAGCGCGCCGCGCCGCTCGCCGAACAGCCGCTCGACGAGCCCCTGCAGCTTGATGTCGATCGACAGCACGACGGTGTTGCCCGGCGTCGCCGGATTGCTCTTCAGGCGCCGCACCGCGCGCCCGCCGGCGCTGGTCTCGACCTCCTCGAAGCCCGTGAGCCCGTGCAGCTCGCGCTCGTAGCTCTGCTCGACGCCGAGCTTGCCGATGTACTCGGTGCCGCGGTAGTTGGCTTCGTCCTCCGACTCGTCGAGCTTCTCCTTCTCGGCGGTGTTGATGCGGCCGATGTAGCCGATCAGGTGGCTCGCCGTCTCGCCCATCGGGTAGTTGCGGAACAGGCGCGCGCGGATGTCCACGCCGGGGAAGCGGAAGCGCTGGGCGGTGAAGCGGGCGACCTCGTCGTCGGTCAGCTTGGTGCGGATCGGCAGCGACTCGAAGTCCTTGCTTTCCTCCAGCAGCCGCTTGAAGCGCTTGCGGTCGCGCGGCTGCACGTCGACCACCTGGGCCACCTGGTCGATCGTGGCGTCCAGGTCGGCGACCTTGGACGGCGTGATCTCCAGCGTGTAGGCCGAGTAGTTGTTCGCGAGCACGACGCCGTTGCGGTCCACGATGAGGCCGCGGTTCGGCACGATGGGCACGACCGTGATGCGGTTGTTCTCCGCCTGGGTCATCAGCTCCTCGTGGCGCACGACCTGCAGGTACGCCAGCCGCGTGGCGAGCAGGCCGAAGGCGAACAGCACGAATGCCGCCGCGGCGATGAGCCGCATGCGGAACCGGCTGAGCTCCTGCTCGACGTTCTTGAGTTCGGTCACGGGGTCGACCCTCTTGCGGCGGTCGGGTTTACAGCGGTCGGTTCTCGTCCGGATCGGGCGCGCGCCGCTGCGGCGCGAGCAGCATCCACGTGACCGGCGGCCACAGCAGGGCTTCGAAGACCGGCGCCAGCAGCAGTTCCCAGCCCGGCAGCATCCCGCCCGAGACGATTCTCACGATGAACGACACCGCGTGCGCCGCGCCGAACAGCGGCAGGATCTGCACCGCCTGCGAGGGCACGGTGAACCAGCGCAGTCGCCGGTGGATCGTGATCGCGAAGAAGCTGAGCAGCGTGTAGGCGAGCGCGTGCTGGCCGAGGATGGCGCTGTCGTGCACGTCCATCATCAGGCCGAACAGGAATGCCAGCCCCACGCCCACGCGGCGCGGCTGGTGCACGTTCCAGAACACGAGCACGAGCGCCATGAAGTCGGGCATCGCCGGGTTGCGGCCGAGCGGCACCAGGTTCATCGCGAAGGCGATGAGCAGGGTGAACCAGACGAAGACGGGGTTGACCGGCAGCAGCAGCTGGTCGGTGGCGCGCGGGAGGATCACTTCTTCCCTCCCCTGGCGAGCTTGCCGTGCGCCGCCTCCGCCGCGGGCTCGGGACGCGGCGGCAGCTGCACGGACAGCGGCTCCAGCACCAGCACGTGCCGCACGCCGTCGGGCGAGGCGGCCGGCGCCAGCGCGACGCGGGCGAAGCCGGTGTCGACCTTGCGGTCCACCGTGAGCACCTTCGCCACCGCCAGCCCCGGCGGATAGATGCCGTCGACGCCCGAGGTCTGCAGCACGTCGCCCGGCTGCACGTCGGCGTTGCCGGCCAGGAAGCGCAGCTCCATCCCGGCGCCCGCCGTGCCGAAGGCCGCGCTGCGCAGCTGGTTGCGCGCGTTCAGCACCGGGATGGCGGCGTCCTTGTCGGTGAGCAAGGTCACTTCGGCGGACAGCGGATACACGCGCGTCACCTGGCCCAGCACGCCCGATTCGTTGATCACCGGCGAGGCGAGCGCGACGCCCTGCGTCGTGCCGCGGTCGATGACCACCTTGCGCGAGAACGGGTCGGAGGCCTCGTAGAGGATCTCGGCCGGCTGCGAGCGCGCCGTGATCGCGGTGCGCAGCCCGAGCAGCGCGCGCAGGCGGTTGTTCTCGGCCTCGAGCTGCTCGACGCGCGACGCGCGCTCGGACTGCCGCGCCAGCGCGGCGCGCGCCTTGTCCTCGGCGGACACCGCGTGCTGCAGGCCCATCGCGTAGCGGCCCGCGCCGAGCCAGCCGTCGATGGGCACGCGCAGCACGCGCTCCACCGGATGCAGCACGGTGGCCACCATCGTGCGCAGCGGCTGCGTGAGCTTGAAACGCGCGTCGGCCACCATCAGGAAGATGGCGAGCGCGGAACAGAACGTCAGCTTGGTCAGCGCCGAGGGCCCTTGCCGGAAGAACGGCGGCGGGGTCCGGTCGAGGGTGCCGAGCGGCGTGGCCATGACGGGTCTGCGGGTACTGCGGGGGGCTGAAAGCGGGTGGGCCGGCCTCGTGCGCGACGCGGCGGCCCGCGGGCGGGGTCGGGCTTTACTCCGAGGTGAAGATGGCGCCGAGGCGTTCCATGCGCTCCAGCGCCATGCCGCAGCCGCGCACCACGCAGGTGAGCGGATCCTCGGCCACGAGCACGGGCAGGCCCGTCTCCTCGGCGAGCAGGCGGTCCAGGTCGCGCAGCAGCGCGCCGCCGCCGGTGAGCATCATCCCGCGCTCGGCGATGTCGGCGCCCAGCTCGGGGGGCGTCTGCTCGAGCGCGTTCTTCACGCTGGAGACGATCTGGTTCAGCGGGTCGGTGAGCGCCTCGAGGATCTCGTTGCTCGAGATGGTGAAGCTGCGCGGCACGCCTTCGGAGAGGTTGCGGCCCTTGACCTCCATCTCCTTCACCTCGGAGCCGGGGAAGGCGCTGCCGATGCTCTTCTTGATGGCCTCGGCCGTGGGCTCGCCGATCAGCATGCCGTAGTTGCGGCGGATGTAGTTGATGATGGCCTCGTCGAACTTGTCGCCGCCGACGCGCACGCTGCCCTTGTAGACCATGCCGCCCAGCGAGATGACGCCCACCTCGGTGGTGCCGCCGCCGATGTCGACCACCATCGAGCCGCTGGCTTCCGACACGGGCAGGCCGGCGCCGATCGCCGCGGCCATCGGCTCCTCGATCAGGTACACCTCCGAGGCGCCGGCGCCGAGCGCCGACTCGCGGATGGCGCGACGCTCCACCTGGGTGGAGCCGCAGGGCACGCAGATGATGATCCGGGGGCTGGGCTTGAGCACCGAGCGCGGATGGACCATCTTGATGAACTGCTTGAGCATCTGCTCGGTCACGGTGAAGTCGGCGATGACGCCGTCCTTCATCGGGCGGATGGCCTCGATGTTGCCCGGCACCTTGCCGAGCATCGCCTTCGCCTCGGCGCCCACGGCCTGGATCGTCTTCTTGCCGTTGGGGCCGCCTTCGTGGCGGATCGCCACGACGGACGGCTCGTCGAGGACGATGCCCTTGCCGCGCACGTAGATCAGCGTGTTGGCGGTGCCGAGGTCGATGGCGAGGTCCGTCGAGAAGTAGCGACGAAAGGATCCGAACATGGTGTTCTTGGTTGAACGCTGCGGGCGGGACGCTCAGCAGCGGGGGGCGACGGGGCTGGCGCCATCGGGCGACAGGAGGGGCGGCGTGGTGCGACGCTTCGCGGCGAGCCTGCATGGGGCAGCGGCAAGACGGCGCATCACGACGAGGTTGGTTCCTTGCTGGGCCGGGTGAACCCTTTGCGTGTCGCTGCTCTTCGAAAGCAGTGAGGACTGCACTTCGCGCGCCGGCCCGGCAGGTGTTGGATAACCGAAGATAATACCTGATCACCCCCTGGATCCGACCCTCTGCAGCCCGTGCATAAACCGCACTTCCTGCCCCCAATTCGATGCCATTGACCCCAGACGACGTGAGCCGCATCGCCCACCTGGCCCGGCTGGAGCTGCAGCCGGCCGAACAGGCCGCCATGCTGGCCCAGCTCAACGGCTTCTTCTCCATCGTCGAGCAGATGAGCGCGGTCGACACGCGCGGGGTGGACCCGCTCTACACGCCCCTGTCCGCCGTGACCGATGTCACGCTTCGCCTGCGCGAGGACGTCGTCACCGAGGCCGACCAGCGCGAGCTCAACCAGCGCAGCGCCCCGGTCGTGGCCGACGGCCTGTTCCTCGTCCCGAAGGTCATCGAATGACCATGCCGCACGAGTGGGGCGTCGCGGCGCTCGGGCGCGCGCTCGCCGCGAAGGAGATATCGAGCGCCGAGGTGACGAAACATCTGCTGGCGCGGGTTGCCAGGCACGAACATCTGGGCGCCTGGCTGGCGGTGGACGGCGAGCACGCGCTGGCGCAGGCCGCGCTCGCGGACCGCCGCCGCGCCGCCGGTGCAGGCGGCGCGCTGCTCGGCGTGCCCATCGCCCACAAGGACATCTTCGTCACCAGCGTGCTGCCCACCACCGCGGGCTCGCGCATGCTCGACGGCTACATGAGCCCGTTCGACGCCACGGTCGTGCGGCGCCTCGCCGACGCCGGCACCGTGATGCTGGGCAAGCTGAACTGCGACGAGTTCGCCATGGGCTCGAGCAACGAGAACTCGGCCTACCGGCCCGCCCGCAACCCCTGGGATCCGGCGCGCGTGCCGGGCGGCTCCTCGGGCGGCTCGGCGGCGGCGGTGGCGGCCCGGCTGGTGCCGGCGGCCACGGGCACCGACACCGGCGGCTCGATCCGCCAGCCGGCGAGCTTCACCGGCATCACGGGCATCAAGCCCACGTACGGGGTGTGCTCGCGCTACGGGATGATCGCCTTCGCCTCCAGCCTCGACCAGGCCGGCCCGCTGGCGCAAAGCGCCGAGGACTGCGCGCTGCTGCTGTCGGCGATGAGCGGCTTCGACGAGCGCGACTCCACCAGCGCCCAGCGGCCGCCGCAGGATTTCCACGCCGCGATGCTGCGCCCCCGCGAAGGCGCCGGCGCCGGAACGCCGCTGGCCGGACTGCGCGTCGGCCTGCCGCGCGAGTTCTTCCCGAAAGCCCTCGCGCCGGACGTGGAAGGCGCCGTGCGCAGCGCGCTGCGCGAGCTGGAGCGCCTGGGCGCCACGCTGCTCGACGTGACGCTGCCGCGCACCGAGCTGTCGATCCCCGTCTACTACATCATCGCGCCCGCCGAAGCCTCCTCGAACCTCTCGCGCTTCGACGGCGTGCGCTTCGGCCACCGCGCGAAGAAGCACGGCGACCTGCTGGACATGTACAAGAAGACGCGCGCCGAAGGCTTCGGCCCCGAGGTGAAGCGCCGCATCATGATCGGAACCTACGTGCTCTCGCACGGCTACTACGACGCCTACTACCTGCAGGCGCAGAAGCTGCGCCGCATGATCGCCGACGATTTCCAGGCCTGCTTCCGCCAGTGCGACGTGATCGCCGGCCCGGTGGCCCCGACGGTGGCCTGGAAGATCGGCGACAAGGGCGACGACCCGGTGTCGGCCTACCTGGCCGACATCTTCACCCTGCCCGCCAGCCTGGCCGGCCTGCCCGGCATGAGCGTGCCGGCGGGCTTCGGCGAAGGCGGGCTGCCCGTCGGCCTGCAGCTGATCGGCAACTACTTCGCCGAGGCGACCCTGCTGCACGCGGCGCACGCCTACCAGCGGGCGACGGACTGGCACGCGCGCGTGCCGGCCGAGGCGGCGCCCACGGCCCATGCCGTCCACTCCTGACATGGCGACCCGCACCCTGATCCGCGGCTACGAGGTGGTGATCGGCCTCGAGACCCACGCGCAGCTGTCCACCCGCTCGAAGATCTTCAGCGGCTCGCCCACGGCCTTCGGCGCCGCGCCCAACACGCAGGCGTCGCCGGTGGACCTGGCGCTTCCCGGCACGCTGCCGGTGCTGAACCGCGGCGCGGTGGAGCGCGCCATCCGCTTCGGCCTGGCGGTGGGCGCCGAGGTGGCGCACCACTCCATCTTCGCGCGCAAGAACTACTTCTACCCCGATCTGCCCAAGGGCTACCAGATCAGCCAGTACGAGACCCCGGTGGTGCAGGGCGGCACGATCGACTTCTTCCTGGCCGCCCCGACAGGCGCGGGGCCCGCGCAAGCGCGGCGCGTGCGCCTCACTCGCGCGCACCTCGAGGAGGACGCCGGCAAGTCGCTGCACGAGGACTACGCGGGCCGCACCGGCATCGACCTGAACCGCGCCGGCACGCCGCTGCTGGAGATCGTCTCCGAGCCGGACATGCGCTCCAGCGCCGAGGCGGTGGCGTACGCCAAGGCGCTGCACGCGCTCGTGGTGTGGCTGGAGATCTGCGACGGCAACATGCAGGAAGGCTCGTTCCGCTGCGACGCCAACGTCTCGGTGCGCCGCCCGGGCGCGCCGTTCGGCACGCGGCGCGAGATCAAGAACCTGAACAGCTTCAAGTTCCTGCAGCAGGCGATCGACTTCGAGATCCAGTGGCAGATCGACCACATCGAGGACGGCGGCGCGGTCCAGCAGGCCACCGTGCTGTTCAACCCGGACACCGGCGAGACGCGGGCCATGCGCACGAAGGAAGACGCGCACGACTACCGCTACTTCCCCGACCCCGACCTGCCGCCGCTCGTCATCGCCCCCACCTGGATCGACGAGGTGCGCGCGCACATGCCCGAGCTGCCGGGCGTCATGGCCGAGCGCTTCCAGCGCGAATACGGGCTGCCGGCCTACGACGCGTCGATGATGACGCAGAGCCGGGCGTTCGGCGCCTTCTTCGAGACCGCCGCCCAGGCGTCGGGCCAGCCCAAGCTGGTGGCCAACTGGCTGATGGGCGAGGTGTCGCGGCGGCTCAATGCCGAGTCCCGCGAGCTGCCGTCGAGCCCGGTGAACGCCTTGACGCTGTCGCACCTGGTGTCGCGCATCGCCGACGGCACCGTCTCGAACAACGGCGCGAAGCAGGTGTTCGAGGCGCTGTGGACGGGCGAGGGCCGCGATGTCGATTCCGTGATCGAGGCGCAGGGCCTGCGGCAGATGAGCGATGCGGGCGAGCTCGACCGCATCGTCGACGAGGTGCTGGCGGCGAACCCGAAGTCCGTGGAGGAGTACCGCGCCGGCAAGGAGAAGGCGTTCAACGCGCTCGTGGGCCAGGCGATGAAGGCGACGAAGGGGAAGGCGAATCCGGGGCAGGTGAACGAGTTGCTGCGCAAGAAGCTCGGGTAGGAGGCTCTGCCCTCCCCCCGGGGGAAGATCCGCTCAGCGCGCCGCCGTCTTCTTGACCGTTGCCGCCGACGCGGCGCCGTCCGCCGCGGCCACCGCCCCCAACGACCCCGCCGGCGCGCCGCCCCACAGCTTCTTCAGGTGCGCGAGCTCGGCGTCGAACAGCGCGTTGACGCGCCCGATCTCGGCCTGCTGGTTCTGGATGAGCACGCGCTGGGCGTCGGTGGCGGCGTCGTTCGCGTCGAGCAGCTGGCGCAGCTTCAGCGGCAGCGGCTTGCCGACGTAGAACTCGGCCTCGTCCATCAGCGGCCTGCGCTCCGCCGACAGCGCGGCCAGCCGGCGCTCCGAGAGGGCCACGCTGTTGCGCATGTCGTCCAGCGCCTTGCCGCGCGCCTTGTGGTGCGCGGCCTCGTTGGGAAAGCGCGACATCAGGTTGCGGTCGCGGCGGATCGCGTCCTGGTGCGCCGCGCGGTCCAGCGCGGCCTGCCGCTCGCGCGCTTCCTGCTCGGCCCGCTCGTCGGCCGTGGGAGTCGGCGGCACCACGCGCTTGACCGAGCCGTCGGGCCGCAGCTCGCGCTGCTCGCGGTCGCTGCAGGCGGCGATGGGCCGGTCGGAGGTGAGCTTGCGCCCACTGGCGTCGATGCAGCTGTAGATGGCGGCCGCCTGGCCGCTGCTGCCGGCGGCGACGAGCAGTACCGCCGCGGCCCACCGCGGCGCACGCCAATCGGCTCGTCGATCAGATCGTTTCATTCACACACCGTAACGTTCGCGATAGGCCGCCACCCGCTCGAAGTGCGAGCGGAGTCCTTCGTCGTCGTGGGTGCGAAGGTAACGCATCAGGTCGGCCAAAGTGGCGATCGAGAGCACCGGAAATCCGTAGGCGCGTTCGAATTCCTCAACCGCCGACCGCTCGGTGAGCCGGTCGTCGCTTCCGCCCCGCTCCATCCGGTCCATCGCGATCAGCACCGCGACCGGCTCGGCGCCCGCCGCGCGGATGGTGTCGACCGACTCGCGCTTGGACGCGCCGTCGGTGATCACGTCGTCGACGATCACCACGCGCCCCGCGAGCGGCGCGCCCACCAGCAGGCCGCCCTCGCCGTGGTCCTTGGCTTCCTTGCGGTTGTGGCAGAAGGGCACGTTGCGCCCCATGCCGGCCAGCGCGACGGCGGCGGCCGAGGCGAGGGTGATGCCCTTGTAGGCCGGGCCGTACAGCATGTCGAAGCCGATGCCCGAGGCCAGCAGGCGGCGTGCATAGAATTGCGCGAGCTGCCCGAGCTTGGCGCCGTCGTCGAACAGGCCCGAGTTGAAGAAGTAGGGCGACAGCCGCCCCGCCTTGGTCCGGAACTCCCCGAAGCGCAGCACGCCCGCGTGCACCGAGAACGCGACGAAGTCCTCGGCCAGCCGGTCGCTCGCCGCATCCGCACTCTTGGGAGACATGGGGTGTTCCGCCTCGTCACGTTGAATCTGAACGGCATCCGCTCGGCCGCCACCAAGGGCTGGTTGCCCTTCGCCGAGGCAGTGGGCGCCGATTGTATGGGGGTGCAGGAGGTCCGGGCCCAGGCCGCCGACCTCGCGGGCCGCTTCGAGCACGTGGCCGGCATGACCGGCCACTTCCACCTGGCCGGCCGGAAGGGCTACGCCGGCGTCGGCGTGTACGCGCGCAAGGAGCCGAGCGACGTCGTGTGCGGCATCGGCGACGCGGCGTTCGACGCCGAGGGCCGCTGGGTCGAGGCGCGCTTCGACACGCCGCGCCGCAAGCTGAGCATCGTGAGCTGCTACTTCCCGAGCGGCTCGAGCGGCGAGGCGCGCCAGCAGGAGAAGTTCCGCTTCCTCGCGCTCATGGCGCCGCACCTGGTGCGGCTCAAGGCGCAGCGCGAGTTCATCCTGGTGGGCGACATCAACATCGCGCACAAGGAGATCGACCTGCGCAACTGGCGCGGCAACCGCAGGAACAGCGGCTTCCTGCCGCAGGAGCGCGCGTGGATGACGCACGCGCTGGACGAGATCGGCCTGGTCGACGTGTTCCGCCGCCTCAACCCGCACCCCGAGCAGTACACGTGGTGGAGCAACCGCGGCCAGGCGCGCGCGAAGAACGTGGGGTGGCGGCTGGACTACCACCTCGCCACGCCGGCGCTCGCGAAGACCGCGGTGCGCGAGCAGATCTGGCTGGACGCGCGCTTCTCGGACCACGCGCCCGTCGTGATCGACTACGACTTCACGCTGTAGGGCGAGCCGCCGGCGGGCCGGCCGCCGACCCTTCCTAGAATCCGGCGATGAGCACCCCCGCCACGCGCGCCGTCCCCGCGACGCGACGCCTCGACCTCGTCGCCCTGCATCGCCTGGCGGTCGTCGCGCTGCTGGGCTTCGCCTCGGGGCTGCCGCTCGCGCTGACCGGGCAGGCGATGCAGGCCTGGCTCACCACCGAGGGCGTGGACATCGCGACCATCGGCTTCCTGTCCATCGTCGGCCTGCCGTACACCTTCAAGTTCCTCTGGGCGCCGCTGATGGACCGCTTCGAGCTGCCGTGGCTCGGGCGCCGCCGCGGCTGGCTGGTCCTCACGCAGCTCGCCCTGGCCGCCATCCTGGTGTGGATGGCCGCCACCTCGCCCACGCAGGCCACCCGCGCCTTCGCGCTGCTCGCGGTGCTGGTGGCCTTCGTGTCCGCCTCGCAGGACGTGGTGATCGACGCCTACCGGACCGACCTGCTGCACGCCAGCGAGCGCGGCTTCGGCTCGTCGCTGTTCGTGATGGGCTACCGGCTCGCGATGATCCTCTCGGGCGGCGTGGCATTCATCTGGGTCGACCCGGCGCAAGGCGGCGGCTGGACGTGGCCCGAGGTCTACCGCTTCATGGCCTGGGTGATGGCCGGCGCCGCGGTGTTCTCGATGACGGCGCTGCCGCGCCTGAAGCACGCGCCGCGGCCCACCAGCGTGGCGCGCAACGACGTGCTGGGCTTCGTCGCCGTGGTGGCCGCGGTGGCCGCCGGCGCGCTCGCCAGCGAGCGCTTCGCGCCGCCGCTCGCGGCCGCGCTGCTGTCGCCGCTCTTCGACGGCGCGCCCACGCCGCTGCAGAAGAAGTGGACCGACCTTGCCGCGCTGCTGATCGGCATCGCGGTCACGCTGCCGCTCGCCGCCTGGGCGGCGCGCAAGGCGAAGTTCGAGACGCTGCTCGGCGGCCTGCGCAGCTACTTCGCCCAGGCCGGCGCCGGCGCGTTCCTCGCGTTCATCGTGCTCTACAAGCTGGGCGACGCGTTCGCCGGCTCGCTGATGACGCCGTTCCTGCTGCAGGCGATGCACTTCAGCACCGCCGAGGTCGGCGTGGTCAACAAGATCATCGGCCTCTGGCTGACGATCGTGGGCGCGCTCATCGGCGGCGCGCTGATGCTGCGCCTGGGACTGTGGCGGTCGCTGATGCTGTTCGGCGTGCTGCAGATGGCGAGCAACCTCGGCTTCTGGTGGCTGGCGGCGAGCGGCAAGGGGCTGATGCCGGGCCTCGTCATCCCGGCCTTCGACTGGGGCTTCGTGAAGCTGGCGCAGGCCACCCCGGTGGACGGCGGGCTGCTGTTCGTCATCGCGATCGAGAACCTGTCGGGCGGCATGGGGACGGCCGCCTTCATGGCGTTCCTCATGAGCCTGTGCAACCAGCGCTTCACGGCCACGCAGTTCGCGCTGCTCTCGGCGTTCGCCGCGGTCGGCCGGGTGTGGGTGGGGCCGCTGGCGGGGGTGATGGCCGAGTCGATCGGCTGGCCGTCGTTCTTCCTGCTGTCCACCGTGCTGGCCGCGCCCGCGTTGGCGATGCTGTTCTGGCTGCGCCGGCCGGTGCAATCGCTCGAGGTGGATCCGGACGCCGCGGTGGCCGACGATTGAATCGCGCACGGGCGACCCCACCTGGAGCACGGCATTCCGTTTGCTCCGTGACGAGGAGGTCCCCTTGAAGGATTCGACCGTGGACGCCATCAACGCCGACTTCGACCCCCACGCGGGCTACGAACCCGACCCGGCCCTGCTGTGGCACCGCCCCGGCTGCGCCTGCGCGCTGCATTCGCGCAGGCGCTTCCATGCCACGCTGCTGGCCGGCGGCGCGGCGCTCGCGCTGCCGGGTCTCGCACGCGCCGACGGGGTCGTCGTGCCCAACCGGTCGTCGCTCGGCGGCCTGGTGCCGGCGGAGGAGATCGAGGCTGCCGCGGCGCAGCAATACGCCGAGTTGCTGCAGCAGGCCAAGCAGCAGCGCGCGCTCGCGCCGCCCGACCATCCGCAGGTGGTGCGGCTGCGCCACATCGCCCAGCGCATCGTGCCGCACGTGCTGTCGCCCAACCTCAAGTCCACGCCGCGCGCGAAGGACTGGCGCTGGGAGGTCAACCTGATCGGCGCCAAGCAGGTCAACGCCTTCTGCATGCCCGGCGGCAAGATCGCCTTCTTCTACGGCCTGCTCGACCAGCTCAAGCTGAACGACGACGAATGCGCGATGGTGATGGGCCACGAGATCGCCCACGCGTTGCGCGAGCATGCGCGCGAGCGCATGGGCAAGACGGCGGCCACCAGCGGGCTCATCGAGCTGGGCTCGGCGCTGTTCGGGCTGGGCACGGGCGGGCGCTACCTCGCCGGCCTGGGCGGCCAGCTGCTCACGCTGCGCTTCTCGCGCGACGACGAGTCGGAAGCCGACAAGGTCGGCCTGGACGTCGCGGCACGCGCCGGCTACGACCCGCGCGCCGGCGTCACGCTGTGGGAGAAGATGGGCCAGGCGAGCCGCGGCTCGCCGCCCCAGTGGCTGTCGACGCACCCGGCCGGCCCGGCACGCATCCAGGAAATCCAGTCGAACCTGCCGGCCGTGGCGCCGCTGTATGCACGGGCGCCGAAGCCGACGCAGCGGTTCGGGCCGCCGAGCCCGAGCGACGCGCGCCGCTGAGCCGAAGCGCGCGCCGGGCGAGCTACCGCTCGCCCAGCACCCGCACCATCCACCGCTGCAGGTCCTGGATCTCCTCCATGCACACCGAGTGCGGCATGGGGTACTCGTGCCACTCCACCGGATAGCCGCTCGCCCGCAGCGCGTCGCGCGTCGCCACCCCGGCCGCGTACGGCACCACCGGGTCGCTGCGCCCGTGGCCGAGGAAGACGGGCACGTCGGCGTTCGCGGCGCTGCGCTCGTTCTCCAGCGTGGCCGCCAGCGGCAGGTAGCCCGACAGGCCGGCCAGCCCCCCGAGCCGCTCGGGATGGCGCAGGCCGGTGAGCAGCGTCATCGCGCAGCCCTGCGAGAAGCCGGCGAGCACGATGCGGCGCGCCGCGATGCCGCGCTCGCGTTCGCGCTCGACCAGCGCGCGCACCTCGGCCATCGAGCGGCGCAGCCCGGTCTCGTCCTCGCGCCGCGCGAGATCGCCGCCCAGGATGTCGTACCACGCGCGCATCACGTAGCCGCCGTTGATCGTCACCGGCATGGTCGGCGCGTGCGGGAAGATCCAGCGCACCGGGCCGAGGGCCGAGAGGTCCACTTCCTCGACGAACGGAACGAAGTCGTTGCCGTCGGCGCCGAGGCCGTGCAGGACGATGATGCTGGCGCCGGGATGCGCGCCGGTTTCGTGCTGGAGTGTTTCGAGTGCCATGGCGCATCATCGCCCAACCGGCGCGCGGCCCGTCGGCGACGGCCGCTCGGCCCGCGCCCGCGCACCGGTCATTGCGCCTAACGGTCCGCGATGGCCTGGTGGTGGCTGAGGTACACGCGCCCGTCGAACCACGCCAGCCAGTGGCTCGCCCGCAGCGCGTCGAGCACCGGCCCCTTCACCTCGCTCAGGTCGAGCCGGATGCCCCGCGCGCGCAGCGTCTCGTGCAGCGCGCGCAACGCCGCCAGCCCGCTGAAGTCGATGCGGTTCACCGGCGACATGAGCAGCACCACCCGCCGCGTGTCCGGATGCGCCGCGAGGTGCTGCTGCACCACGTCGCCGAGCTGGCGCGCGTTGGTGAAGAGCAGGCTCTCGTCGATGCGCAGGCCCACCACGCCGCGGACCTGCTCCACGTCGTGCCGGTCCACGTTGCGGAAGTGCTCGGTGCCGCGCACGCGGCCCACCAGCGCGACATGCGGCCGCGCCGTGCGCTGCAGCAGCAGCGCGATCGAGCCGGCCACCCCGGTGGCCAGCGCCCATGCCACCCCGACCGTCACGGTCAGCACGGCCACCACGGCCATGAGCACCGCCTCGGGACGCGAATAGCGCCAGGCGTCGCGCAAGGGCGTCGTGTCGAACACCGAGGTGGTCGCCACGATGATCGTGGCCGCCAGCACCGCCGACGGCAGCAGCGCGAGCGGGCGCGCCAGCACGACGATGGCCAGCGCCATCAGCGCGGCGGTGAACACGCCGGCCATGCGCGTGCGCGCGCCCGCGTCGAGGTTCACCACGCTGCGCGTGAAGCTGCCCGCCACCGGCATCCCGCCGCTCGCCGCGGCCGCCGCGTTGGCGGCGGCGAGCCCGGCGAGCTCGCGCCGCGGCACGACGCGGCTGCCGTCGCGCCGCGCCAGCGACTCCGCGACCACGAGGCTGCTCACGAAGGTGACGAGCGCGATCAGCGCCGCGTCCGGCAGCAGGCGCACCCAGAGCGCCGCGTCGAGCCGCGGCAGGCGCACCGGCCAGTGCAATGCGGGCAGCTCGCCCACCAGCGCGACGCCGCGCGCGCCGGCATCCGTCGCCGCGGCCACCGCGATCGCCGCGAGCAGCACCGCCAGCGGCGCGAGCCGCGCCAGCAGCCGCGCGCGCGAATGGGCCATCCAGCGCCCGAGCCCCTTCGCCGCACGGCGGCGCAGCAGCCACAGCGCGGCGAACGCGGCCAGCCCGTAGGCCGCGGTGAGCGGCCACCACGGCACGCCGGCCGCGCGCCAGGACGACAGCACCTCCGGCAGGCTGGAGCCGCGCGCCGACGCGCCGAGCAGCACGGGGACCTGGCTCAGCACGATGGACAACGCCGCGCCGGTCTCGAAGCCCTGCAGCACCGGCACGCTGAGCAGCGCGGCGAGCGCGTCGAGCCGCCACCACGCGGCCAGCGCCAGCAGCACGCCCACCTCGGCGGCGAGGACGCAGGCCGCCTCGGTGGACGACACGCCGGCCGGCGCGCCGGCCAGCGCCTGCGCCACCATGAGCGAGACCACCGCGACCGGCCCCACCCCCATGGCCCGGCTCGACCCCAGCGCCGCGTACGCGAGCAGCGGCAGCAGGCTCGCGTACAGGCCCGCCTGCGCGGGCAGGCCGGCCAGCAGCGCGTACGCGAGGCTCTGCGGGATCAGCAGCACGCCGACGACGCACGCGGCGAGCGCGTCGTCGCGCAGCGCGGCGCGCGCGTAGCGCCGCACCGACGCCCGGTCTACGAGTCGACCTTCGCGCCCGACGCCTTCACGACCTGGGACCACTTCTTCGTCTCGGCGTCGATGTACTGCGCGAACCGCTGCGGCGGCATGCCGCTCGGGTTCGCGCCCTGCGCCAGCAGCCGCTCCTTCAGCACCGGCGTGGCGAGCGCCTTGGCGGTCTCCTGCTGCAGGCGGTTGACGATGTCGGCCGGCGTGCCGGCGGGCGCCAGCAGGCCGAACCACGAGCTCGCGTCGAAGCCGGGCACCGGGCCGGCTTCGGCGATGGTGGGCAGGTCGGGCAGCGCGGGGCTGCGCTGCGCGCTGGTGACGGCGATGGCCTTCAGCTTGCCCGCCTTCACGTGCGGCATGGCCGAGGGCAGGTTGTCGAACATCAGGTCCATGGTGCCGCCCATGAGGTCCAGCAACGCCGGGCCCGACCCCTTGTACGGGAAGTGGACCATGAAGGTGCCGGTCATCGTCTTGAACAGCTCGCCGCTCAGGTGGATCGACGTGCCGTTGCCGCTGGAGGCCATGTTCAGCTTGCCCGGGTTCGCCTTGGCGTAGCGGATCAGGTCCTGCACGGTCTCGATCTTCAGCGCCGCCGCCTTGGCCGGGTTCATCACCAGCACGTTCGGCACGCCCGCCACCAGGGTGACCGGGGCGAAGTCCTTGATCGGGTCGTACGGCAGCTTCGGGTACAGCGACTGGTTGATGCCGTGCGTGCCGACCGTGCCCATGAGCAGGGTGTAGCCGTCGGGCGGCGACTTGGCGACCTCGGCGGCGCCGACGTTGCCGCCGGCGCCGGGCTTGTTGTCGACCACGAACGGCTGGCCGAACACCCGCGCCAGCTCCGGGGCCAGCGCGCGCGCCAGGATGTCGGTGGTGCCGGCGGCGGCGAACGGCACGACGATGCGCACCGGCTTGTTCGGCCAGCCCCCGGACTGGGCCCGGGCGCCCCAGGGCGCGGCGGACGCGAGGGCGGCGTAGGCGATCAGGCGGCGTCGGGAAAGAGGCATGTCGGGATCCCGGAAGGGCAATGGAAGCCGCAGTGTAGGCAATCGGCGCGCCCGGGCGCGGCTGGTCTAGACCGGCGCGGGGACGGCTGCGGCCTGTTGCATGCGCGGTACCCGCGTTGTGGCCGGCATGCCCGGCTTGTGCCACATTGCGAAGCCGCGAACCATGTCCCCCCTCTCCAACACCCGTGCCCCGACGCCCACGGCGTACTCGGAGCTCGCCACCATCATCAGCCGCGTGCAGTCGCGCTTCATCCGCGCGGCCTCCACGAAGGAAGTGTTCGAGCCGCTGCTCGCCGACCTGCTCACCTTCACGCGCAGCGCCTTCGGCGTCATCGCCAACGTGCTCGACGACCCGCAGGACGGCCACCCGTTCCTGCGCGTGCTGGTGGTCACCGACGCGGGCCGGGGCGACGCGAAGCGCGAGCGCGAGCGCCGCCCCGTCGGCGGGCCGCCGGCGACGGAGCTGCACGACCTGCGCACGCTGCTGGGCGCGCCGGTCACCGGCGGACGCCCGGTGATGACCAACCGCCCCGCGGACGATCCCCGCGGCAGCGGCCTGCCCGCGGGACACCCGCCGCTCGGGTCCTTCCTCGGCGTGCCGCTGTTCCACGGCGGCGCGATCGTGGGCGTCATCGGCCTGGCCAACCGGCGGGACGGATACGACGAGGCGCTGGTCGAGTTCCTGCAGCCGCTGTTCGCGAGCGTCGGCGTCATCCTCGGCGCGGTGCGCAACGCGGAAGCGCGCGCGGAGGCCGAGCGCGCGCTGCGCGACAGCGAGGAGCGGCTGCGCACGACCTTCGAGATGGCCGCGGTCGGCATCGCGCACGTCACGCCCGACGGCCGCTTCGTGCGCGCCAACCAGCACCTGTGCGACATGCTTCGCTACTCGAGCGACGAGTTCCTCACGCTGCACGTGCAGGACGTCACCGTTGCCGAGGACCTCGAGGCCAACCGCGACTACGCGCGCCGCCTGCTGCGCGGCGAGGCGCCCCCGGGCAAGCCCCTGGAAGGCCGCTACCGGCGGCGCGACGGCGCGGTGATCTGGGTGTCGTACCGGGCCGCGCTGGTGCGCGACGTGGCCGGCGTGCCGCAGTACTTCATCGCGGTGGTGGAGGACATCACCGAGCAGCGGCGCGCCGAGACGGCGCTGCTCTCCGCGCAGGCGGCCGAGCGGGCCAACGCGGCGAAGACGGAGTTCCTCTCGCGCATGAGCCACGAGCTGCGCACGCCCCTCAACGCGGTGCTCGGCTTCTCGCAGCTGCTGCAGATGGACACGGCGCATCCGCTCACGCCGGAGCAGAAGGCCAAGCTGCAGCACATCGAGGACGCCGGCGCGCACCTGCTCGCGATGATCAACGACGTGCTGGACCTGTCGCGCATCGAGAGCGGCGGCATCATGCTTGCGCCCGAGACGGTCTCGCTCTCCACCCTCGTGCAGGAGGCGATGGCGCTGGTCGCCCCGGCGGCGCGCGACATCGAGGTGCAGCTGTCCGTCGACCCGCCGCCGGCCGAGGGGCTGCACGGCGACCGCGTGCGTGCGGACCACCTGCGGCTGCGCCAGGTCGTCGTCAACCTGCTGTCGAACGCCATCAAGTACAACCGGCGCCGCGGCCGCGTGCAGGTGCGCTGGCGCCCCGCGCCCGACCAGGGGTGCGTCGAGCTGCGGGTGACCGACACCGGCCAGGGCATGACGCCGCAGCAGCGCGCCCACCTGTTCGAGCCGTTCAACCGGCTGGGCGCCGAGCGCAGCCGCATCGAAGGCAGCGGGATCGGGCTGGTCGTCACCCAGCGCCTGGTGCTGCTGATGGGGGGGCGCATCGACGTGGAAAGCGAGGCCGGCGTGGGCAGCACGTTCACCGTGACGCTGCCGGCCGCCCACGGCGAGCGCGGCGAGCCGCGCTACGCCCCGGCCCCGAACGACGCCGGCCGGGGCGGCACCGCCGCGGGGCCGCGGTGCACGGTGCTGTACGCCGAGGACAACCCGATGAACGTCGAGCTGGTGCGCGACGTGATGCGCCTGCGGCCCGATTGCCGGCTCGTCGTCGCGCGCAGCGGCAGCGAGGCGATCGCGCTGGCCGCGCGCGAGCGGCCCGACCTGCTGCTGCTCGACATGCACCTGGGCGACATGAGCGGCCTCGACGTGATGAAGCGCGTGACGCTCGACCCGGGGATGGCCGCCGTGCCGTGCGTCGCGCTCTCCGCCGACGCGATGCCCGGGCCCATCGAGGCGGCCCGGCGCGCCGGGTTCAAGGGCTACCTCACCAAGCCGCTGGACGTGGCGGCGTTCCTGCGGTGCCTGGACGACACGCTGGCGCAGACGGGATGACGCGCGGCGCCCTGCGCCTCAGAGCCTGTGAACGATTCGCCTGCGAACGGTCGGCTCGGCTCTGAGTGAGCCGACTCCGCGGCACAGCTTCGCACGTGCGGTCGCTGCGTCGGCTCAGCGGCCGGCGCCGGGCTTCAGGACGGCGTGCAGCAGGATCGCGCCGAACGTCGCGGTGCCGATCCCGCCCATCGTGAAGCCGCCGAACTTGAGCGTGTAGTCCCCGGTGCCGAGGATGAGCGTGACGGCCGCGGTGACGAGGTTGACGTTCTGCCCGAAGTCGACCTTGTTCTCGACCCAGATCTTGGCGCCCGCCACCGCGATGAGCCCGAACACCACGATGCTCACGCCGCCCATCACCGCGAGCGGGATGGTCTGGATCAGCGCGCCGAACTTGGGGCTGAAGCCGAGCAGGATGGCGATGAGCGCGGCGACCACGAACATCGCGGTCGAGTAGATTTTGGTGGCGGCCATCACGCCGATGTTCTCCGCGTACGTGGTGACGCCGGTGCCGCCGGCCGCACCGCTCACCATGGTCGCCAGCCCGTCGCCGATGA